>Ga0326727_10015524_pt1 | contig 16322 bp, 13 predicted proteins | sample MB2enrmetagenome_FD_207643 | JGI IMG/M metagenome (GOLD analysis project Ga0326727, IMG submission 207643) | Lab enriched peat soil microbial communities from McLean, Ithaca, NY, United States - MB29MY | ecosystem: Environmental > Terrestrial > Soil > Wetlands > Peat | place: USA: New York...
CGGCTTCCGCGATTGAAGGTTTTGCAATATCGAGATTCACAGCATCGGCAAGAGATTTCGATAGCGTTTCAGTTGCGGCTGGACTTTGCGCTAGCTCTACCTTGAGCGCCTGAGACGTATCGGATGTGTAGACGGACAGCTCGCGGATGCTGGGATTGAGACGCGCCAGATCATTTTCGAGGCCGGCAAGCTGCTGGGCCTCGCCGGTCAGAATGACCCGGTCGGCGGCAAGGTTTGCGGCCGACTCGGCGGCGTAACCGTAGTCGATATGCTGGGCGGTCTCGGCGTCGAGTTCGACCGTTTTGCCGCTGTCTAGCCGCGCGGCAAGGTCCGGCTCGATCCGCTCGACGGTGGCGAAGTCGCCGGTACGGATGTGATTATCTTTCTCGGACGAGGTAAACCGAATGCGTTCCCCTACGGCCATCTCACGCGACTCTTCCCGGTAGGTTTTACTCTGGCTGGTCTGGGTCCGGAGTTTGGCTGGATTGTAGGTAACCTGCCCGCCGTCCGCCGTCTCGATGGTGAGCGTATTCCTGCTCGCATCGACTTCGAGAACATGCGCAACACTGTTATGCGGAATGCCTTCAAGCGCCGGGCTACCGGTGCGGAAGTGAATTTCGTCGCCGGGCCGGTAATTGCCGACGAAGCGAGGATTATCAAACTTCTGCTCAACCAGAATCGGTAGCGTGCGACTTTCCGACGCGAGCTTCCCCTCGCTTTGCAGCTCAGAGCGAATCAACTGCGTCAGCTCGCGCCGCTCCGCCTCACCGGGAGCGACGACAACGGTCCTGTCCGGTTGCGCAGCGTAGTCCAGAGCAACAGCCGCAAGACGATGGTCCGCGCTCTGGTACTCGTGAATGCGCCCCTGCTGCTGAAGCCGTTCGGTAGCCGTACCAGGCTGATGCTCGCGGAAAAGTTGAACTGCTTCCCGCGTTTGTTTGGTCGCACTGGGCGAACGAAAGTCCACCGCAGCAGTCTTTGATATGTCGGCAGCGAGCCGCTGGCTCAGAGTTTCGGCGTCGTTGGTGTAGATGCGCACGTCGTCCGAAGCGCGGGAGACGGCAACATAAGCCAGGCGCGTGTTGATGAGCATCCGATTCGATTCGGTGTCGATGTTGGCGAGCACGCGGCCTGCGGTCAACCCTTGGGAACTGTGCGACGTGACCGCATAGCCGTGATCGAACTGGCGGAATTGAGCGGTGTCGAAGGTGATTTCACGCGGCTGCTTTCCATCCAGTCGCACGCTCATTTGCCCGTTGTCGATGGAAGTAATGGTGCCGAGGTCGCGGTTGGCGACGCCAAGCGTTTTGTTCGGCTCGGTGAATTGAACGCGGTCGCCGGTCGAGAACTCGCGTACTGCTTCGGTGAAGACATTCACACCGCGCAGTCGGCGCGGGTCATAAGTGACAGATTCTCCGCTTTCCAACTCGACCGTGAGCAAGTTGACACGGGCATCGACTTCCTGGACGCGGGCAAAGCTGTTGCGCTCGATTCCGGGCGATTTGCTGCCGGTATGGTAGTGGAGCACATCACCCGTGTTGTACCGCGCTGCCCAAGTCCGGTCGGCCCCGGTCATATCGGAACGGTGGTCGAGCACACGCAGTTCGTGCGCGTCGGTTCCTAGCGTCCCATTCCGCTGCAACTCAGTGCGCACGGCTTCATTGATTTGGCGGCGGCTCTTGTTATCGGGCGAGACGATAAGGGTATTCTCCGGCTGCGCCGCATAGTCTTTGGCAATGGCCGCGATGCGCTCGCGGGCTCCCGCAATTTCCGTGACTCTCCCTTGTTCGGAAAGCAGCGCCACACCCTTTTCGATATCGTTCGCGGCAAGCAACTCGACCGCGCGGCGCAATTCGTGGTCTTTCTGCCGCATGATTTGGTCGAGTTGCGAGGTCTGCATTCCGGCCTGCTGCATCTGCTCGAAGGGCCGCCCGGCATCGACGGCCTGATGTTGGCTTGTATCGCCGATGACAAGTACCCTATCTTGGGGCTTGAGCTTTTCGAGAAAAGCCCGCATCTGCCGGGTGCTGGCGAGACTGGATTCGTCCAACATATATAGGTGGCGCAGTTCCGCGCTCGCGCTGGGATGGTTTTCGCCGCGTGCGAGAAAACTTTGCAAAGTGCTAGCGTCGATGCCGGCCTCGCGAAGCTGGGCTGCGGCGCGGGAGGTGGGCGCAAAGCCTTCGACTATGTATCCACTCTTTTCCGTACCCTCGCGGATGCTCTGAAGCACAGTCGTTTTACCGGTCCCAGCCCGTCCTTGCAGACCGTGCACACGGTCGGTCGAATTGAGCGTTTCCTCAATGACGCGCTGCTGCGATTCATTTAGAAAGTCGCGGGCGCGGGCCTGCTCCTGCGCCTGCTCGGCGCTCAGAATCGGCTCAACGGCATTGCGGCCTTGGAGCATGAACTCAACATTGGCACGCTCGGCTGCAATCGTCGCGGGCGTTGTAAACTTACGCCCGGAGGCATATTTCGGCGTTTCCACCATCTGAAAATCGCCTGCCGAGCGCCGTGTCTCGAACTCCGAACGAATCTCCCGGTACGTTGTCTCTCCCATCCCCCGGCGCATGGCGTCGCGCAGAATTCTTCTTTCGTCGGCGACCGCTTCGCGCTCGAAGATGCTGTCGCGTGCAAAGGTTACGGCCTCTTTGGCTTTGACGCTGACTTCTGACGGAACATGTTGTTGTCGGGCGCGCTCCCGTGCAGCGGTAACAACTTTCTCCGGTTGGTTTCCGAACTCGACGGCCATTCTTCTGTGGGCGTCGAGGACCTCTGCGGCGGTAAGATTCTGTTTGCGGTCGCGGGTCGAGTGCGCCGCTATCTCGGCGGCTTCGGCCCCGGCACGGCCCGTCTTTTCAAGTTGCTCTCGTATCTGCCGGGAGCGTGGGCTTGAAGCGTCAAGATACTCCTCGGTGTAGCCTTTGATCTCGGGTGCTCCGCTTTTGCCGCGTTCGATCTCATACCCCAAACCACGCAAACGGTACATCAATTCCGACTGGTAGACAGCCGTCGCGAACTGCTGGCTCTCGAAAAGTGAATGCGGTTGAAGCGAGCGCATCGAACCATCGGCGCGCTCAGTTACGTTGAAGATGACGGCATGGGTGTGAAGCTGCGGCGCGGCGTAGCCCGCGACAGGCCGCGCCGTGTCGTGCTCAAATTTGGCGGCAATGAATTTGCCCGTCGTCTCGGCCGGGTGATTGCCGCCGATCCGCGCCTGGGTGTACCGCTCCAATTCGTTCAAGGCTTCGGTGACCGCCGCGCGATGCGCCTCCCGGACCCGGTCGTCCCCACCGACGAGCGCGGTCAACGAAACCGACTTCGGAGCGGAAAAGGTCGCATCCCATCCGGCTCGATGTTCGACGGTCTTGATGGTCTTGCCTTCGGCATTCTTGTATTCGAAGGCGACGCGGGAACGGACCATGGGCTGCTCCGTTGCTGGATGGAGACCTTCCGAGAGTCGCTGAAATTCGAGCGGTGAAACCGCCCCCGACAGACCAAACCGCGTGGCGAGCTGGCCCTGCCACTCGCCTTCGATGGCGTTGCCTTGCCGGTAGTAGCTCTGTGTTTCAGAGGCGAAGTCCTGCTTATGGTAGGTCTGCGCCTGGCTGGCGCTGAGCGATTTGGAGATAGTCAGCATGGCTACAATGACCTCAGATCAAAAGAAATCTGTTCGTCTTCTGCTTGCTCTTGTTCGTTGGATGGATCGGAAGTGGCCGGTGTGTTGGCAATTTCCTGCGTCGGCGTAGACGGATTTTCGGGAGCAACCTCGGCCTGTTCCGCTGCCTGCTGCACCGGCCAGGAAATTGGGCGCGGCGACTTTTCCTCGACAATCGGAGCGTCCCCGGAGACCGTCGCCGTGGGTTCGGACTCTGCAACTTTCCGTGCCTCTTCACACTCCAACTGAATGCGCTTGAGCGTGTCTGGATCGAACGCCAATCCGCCGTCTGCCATCTTGCGCGGAATGAAATCTGTGGTTGATGTAGGCAGGTCGAGATAATCGAACTCGAAGCGAGCGACGTTATTACCGAGCTTGAGGTACGCGTGCCGGTCGTCGAGCCCGCTGATTTCTGAACCCATGACCAAAGGCTCGATCTGCCGCTCGACGGTGAAGTTTTTGCCTGACCGGGTGCCGTCGAACTTAGTCTCTTTCAGACGCTCGATTTCGACCTTGCCGATCATTTCGGAGATCCATTCCGCTGCCTTCGGTTCGGAGGTTTTCATGAAGATTTTGGTGGCCGGCTGCGAGAGCATCACCTCGGCCAGATGGCCGTAGGTGACCTCGAGCTGTGCTTTGCCCTGGAAACCCAGCACAAGCGGATTTTTCGATTTTCTGCTCTCTGTAATTGCCGTGTGAAGCTGCGGCAGCTTCTGTAAACTCGCCAGTTCGTCGATCACAAACCACACCGGCTGTTGGCCCGGCTGCGGCGTAGTCAACAGCCGCATCACCAAGAGATCAATCCAGAGGGACTGCAAGGGTCGCAGAGCATCCCGCACCGCTGTCTGCGAAGTGATGAAAATCCATCCCTGGCGTGTTTTTGCCCAAATGCGCGCCGTCCAGAGGGGCCGGTTTTCGTCTTTTTCCGGTAACAGCCGGAAACCTTTGGCGACAAGACCAAGAGAAGACAGGACGCCAGCCCGTTGCGGTCCGGCTTTTCTATCAATATAGAAAGCCATCTCGGTTCCCTGGACACGTTTGAGCAGTTCCGTCTCGCTCGCCATCCACGCGGCAAGCTGGTGCGGCGTTGGTCCCAGCTTCAGCAGGTGCGCGAAAATCTGGGCAGGCGTGTCGTGGAAAAACTCGTCGATCACGTCCGTTTTGCGTTGATAGAGAGAGGCGGCGATAGCGTCTGCCTCGGCGTTCGATTCCATTTCTTGCGCCGGTCCCCAGTACGGGCAGCGATCGTCGAGCGGGTTAAGCACGATGTCACCACGCTTCGCATCGAAGAATCGCTGGATGTACTCGCAGGCCGGGTCGTAGACGATGGCTGGCTCTTTCCGGTCCCTGATTTGGCGCAAGATCTGCATGATGAGCTGGGACTTCCCAACTCCCGTATCGCCCATGATCTGAAAATGCTGCGCTTCTTTGCGGCGCGGAATCCGCATCATCCGGCGTGATTCGGTGGTCACAAAACCTACTCCTTCGCCTCTGGTAACCCGGTTGAACTGCCGCGGCGTGAGCATCACCGGACCGCGCAAGACACGACCATATTTCATCTGCTGGAAGCGTTTGATGTCCGCTGGAACGGCCCATGCGAGTACGCCAACAAGGACGATGCCACCGGCAATCAACCGCAGAGCGAAAACCGCCAACAGGCTCTTGCCACCAAAGACAACATCATGGAACCAACGACACATGGAGGCGTCGATGTACTTCCGGGCCGGAGCGCGGAAGGGAAACTCGTACCCCTGCGAGCGTGCCAGTTCAGCTAGGGCAAACGGTGCAGTCTTTCCGCTCGGCAGTGTCATCTTGCCTCGCGTGAAATCGAAAGGAAAGGCCAGCCTTGGCTTGGCTTTTCCGCCGCCCAGGTAGACAAGACGATAGCTGCCCTTGAGATGAAATGCGGCCCCGGCACAGGCGCGCATATAGTCGCCGATGTACGCCTGTTCGAGTGGTGGCAAGCTGAAGCGAACCTGCTGCCAGAACAGAAGGCAGGTGAACAAGAGCGCTCCCGCGATAGCTGAATAGCTCATCAGCGGAACGTGCGGCGGCCAGATAATTGTCTCTTTCCGTCCCCAGTGTGTCGCCATATTAACGACCTCCTTTGGCGTCGTCCGCGTACTGCTGTAGGACCTCCTGTGCGGCCCGACGCTTCTCGCGGCGCACGGCGCTCATGGCCTCGGTGATCCATTGCGACGTGACCGGCTTGCCGAGAATGAGTGGTTTGATGAGGTTGACCAGCAGCATCCGCGTGGCGACGATCTCGGTGAATACTGCGTCATGATCGGAGCGGCGGGCTTCGCACAAAAGAACTTCGCGCGCCCATTCGCCAAGAGCCTTCTTTTCGGACTGTGCAATGGCGTCCAGTTCCGCAAGCTCCTCCTTGGTGAGCTTCACGTTGGCGGAGTGAGTCCGCCCGCTGCGACCACGCGAGCGCTGGAGGCGGCTCTCGAATGCGGCGATTCCTGTTGTTGATTGAGGTCTCATATGTGCTCCCAACACTGGGTTCCTATAGGAACCGGCAAGATTCCTATAGAAACTTACTTGGCTGTAAGCCAATGATTTTGGAGCAAGGTTCCAACAGGAACCTTGCCACGCTCGACACACCACCCTTTGAGGGGTGGAGTGTCCAAATTCTTCCGGTGCGTAGCACCGTAGTGGCTTTGCCACCCTTGTAGGTGCAAGATCATGCCTTCGATCCTGCCGCAATTGCTGGTGTTTGGGATGCTGATTGCGCCACCGAAACCGACTTCCTTCGAGACGGTTCGGCTGGCTCATTGGCGAGTGGCCGACGCACACGCAACGTGGGCGTGATACGCTGGGCTTCTGGCGATTTCAGGAACTCCTGAAAGTCGCGGTCTTTCGAGAAGACATACGCGAGTGCCTGGTCGATTACTTCATCCGCCGTTGCATGGATGAATGCGGCGTACTGATCGAGCTCGAAAGCAGTCGTATCAGTGAGCCGAATCGAAGCACTGACGTAGTGGGTTTGGACGACTTCAAGCAGTGGCATAAGATTCTCCTTGGCGTGTGGAATCAGGCCGTCCTGCGACGGGCAATCATGTGTTGAGCAGTAGCCGCAATCTCCCGCGCACGAGCGGAGCAAAGTGCAGCGGGAATCTCGAAGCGGCGACGGACTTCGAGCATGGTGATAACGTCGTCGATGGGGATGCTCTCGGCGAGCCAAAGACAGGCTGAGGCAACATCGACAGTGCGCTGGGCATAATACACAGGATCGGCCTTATCGGAACGGCGAACGATCAGTTCATGAGTCAGCTTTCTGGCGTCTTGACCATGGGTAAGCCGTGCGCAAACCCAGCCCCAATCTGCCTCCGAATGGGAGTGCTTCTGCGCTGGCGATTTCCGTGCGTTCCCGCGTAGCGGCAGCACGGAAGAGCCGGCAAGTTCATCGAGCCGAAAGTCGGCGGGACCGTAGGTCGCGTCGGCAAGGTATTCGACCGCGACACGGTGCGCGGGAGAATACTTCCGGTTGTAGAAACCGGGGACGCGCAGCACCCGGTTTCGGTCCGTGCAAGCGGGATCGCCGCCGAAGGCTTGGGCGATCCGCTTGAGGGTATGTTCCTGATGCTCGAAGTTGAAGCCAGCGACCCGCCAAAGCGCCTGATATTTGCCCGGCGAAGTCGAGACAATTGCCGTTGGCGTTGGTATCACGTCCGACGCCCGCAGCGCAGCGAGACGGGCGTCGCCGTCGTCGTCAATATCGATATAGAGATGCCGGACGGAAGCAACGCATTCTTTGGTGCGCTTTCTGCTACCTGCACGGAGCGGATTGGCAGAGACGTAGATGTTCGCGCCATTGTCGTTCTCAAAGGTGAGCCAGGCCATATAGCGGGGTGCGAGAACTTGTTCGAGCGTGACCACGCGCTGCTGTGGTCTGGGCGCATCTTCATTACGCAGCAGCAATGCAATCGTTTCGCTGGAAGCGAAACAACGGGTAAGAAAGTTGGCGGCAATCTGGTTCATGGTGTACCTCGTTTGAACGCAATTCCACGGAACGTTTCCAGTGAGAAAGCCCGGCGTTTGCCGGGCTTTCTCCGTGAAGGGAAGCAGCTATTCGGCTGCTTCTTCGGAGGGAATCTCCTGCTCGACTTCCTGCTCTTCCGCAGCGGCCTTCTCCGCGCGGTCGAGCTTGAGGATGGAGTTGACGCGAATGCTGTCGGTACGCACTGGCTTCTTCGCCTTCTTGGGCGTGTACTCGGTGTGGCGAATCTCGCCCTCGACTTGTACATGCGCGCCCTTCTTGAGCGTGGCCGCGAACTCGCCGAACTTGCCGAAGACGATGCAGCGATGCCATTCGGTGTGCGAGACGTATTCGCCTGACTCTTTGTCCTTGTAAGAGGTCTTGGTGGCGATGGAGAAGGTGGTGAACTTCTGGTCGTTCTTGCCGGTACGGACTTCGGCGTCGTTGCCAAGGAAGCCCATGAGGATAGCTTTGTTCTGATACATGGTAGAGTCTCCGTTTTTGAATTCCCGATCTGCTCGGGTCACACCTGGCGAAGCTATGCGAGTGGGCGCGACTCCCAAGCGCCAAGCCGTGCATTCTGGAGCAGGGGCCCAGACTCGCTCTGGGAGAGGAGTCCGGAAAGCAGAACGGCGCAGTGCCGCCGGGCGTCGCAAAAGCCCCGAAGCAGTGACCGAGCAAGTGAGGAATGGAACTGGGGAGACTCGCATCTGAACTATGCAAACTCTCTGCTTCCTGGCGATGCCATCGGTCCAATGACTGGTAAAACCAGAGCCACGTTTTTCCTCGCCTGACCTCTGGACAAAGAGCCGCATCTCGCATCCGGTATCGCCCGTCTGCTGTTCGGCGCGGCCATGCTCAAAAGCGCACAACAAGGGCGAGATCTCGTTCGCTTCACCGTGCCCAAGAAGGCTGTTCATAGTCGTACCTCCGTGCGCCGATTCCATCCGTTCGATCCGTGCCGAAATTCACTCTGCCGCCGTGGAGGGAGCCCGGTAGATTTCCTCCGTCTCGAAGGACTGCTCCGCGTGGCTGTATCCCAACACACGAACCAGCTCGCGCACCCTGCGCCGGCCCGTGGAATTGCGTTCGCAATAGAGAACGTAATCAACGGCCTTGCCTGTCTGTGACCGGATGAATTGCTGGTTGAGATTCGTCCTGGCGCTGAGCGCCATATCCGCCAGCCGGTCTAGTGCATCTAGTGCAGAATCGGCGTGCAGTGTGGACAGTGTTCCGCCGTGGCCGGTGTTCATCGCTTGCAGCAGGTCATAGCCGCACTCATCGCGGATTTCGCCCATGATGATGCGGTCGGGACGATGCCGCAAAGCGGCGGCTACAAGCTGGCTCGGTGTGACAGCAACCTGGCCGGGAATCGCCGCGACAGCCTCCCAGCGAACGGCATTGGGATGGGCGATCTTCAACTCGGCCGGCTGCTCGATCACGATCAACCGCTCCTGAATGGGAACGTGGTCGAGCAGCGCTTTCATCAAGGTCGTTTTTCCCGAGCCGGTTCCACCGGCGATAATGCCGTTCTTTCGCTCGCCGATGAGTTGCACAACCACGTCCCGGACATCGGCGGGCAAGCTGCCCGATGCGACAAGCTCATCCGAGGTAAACCAGCGGTTGAATTTGCGCACAGTAAGAGTCGGGCCGTTGATCGATGATGGCGGGCCGACCACGGCCACGCGCGAGCCGTCCGGCAAGCGTGTATTGAGAATGGGATTCTGGCCAGTCAAGTCTTGGCCGAGAATGCGCGCGACACGCTCAATTGCTGCTTGCAAGCGTTCATTCGTGTATGGCTGCGAGAGTTCAATCCGCTCGACCACACCATTGCGATCCGCAAAGACGCCCGTCGTCCCGTTAATCATCAGATCGGAGATCGACGGGTCGAGTAGCAACTCGCGCAGTTCCTCGGGAAAGAACGGCAGAATCAGCTCGTAGCTCATCGTGCCGCCCCATTAGTTGTAGCCGCTGATGTCTCCGGCTTAATGACATCGACAGAGATGCGGTTCTCGTGGAACTCGGTGATGGTCAATCCCAATGGATTGATGAACTCGTATTGCGGGTAGACCCTTGACTGATCGCTGACCTGTTTCGGATTCAGGTAGTAAGTGATGCTGAGCATCCAATGCTCTGTGCGGGGCTCGCGCGAACTCTGCGCGGAGTAGAATCGATCCGCAGTCATCAGGGCTGTGCCGCGGGCAATACGAGTTCCCTGAACCATCTCCTCGGACATCGATGTGATGGTCACGTTCTGAACAGCAACGTCGCTCGATTCGATCTGCCCAGCAGTGACCTGGGAGACAAGGTGATTCTGGTTGTCGTCGGTCATTAACTTGGAAGCGAGTGCCTGGGACAGGAAGTAGTAATTCAGCGGATATTTCTTGGCGATCACGTCCCGGTTGATCGTGTAGCGGTAGTTGGCCCAGTCGGTCAGATAGGTGCGGACTTCACCCTCGCGCGGGCTGTAGTTGAGGTCCGAATACTGGATTGCCTGGGCGCGGCCCATCTCGTCGATGCGGATATAACGATTGGCAATCGGACGGCGAGCCAGAGACAGATTCATCCACAGCGATCCAAGCAGTACAACCGTGCCACAGGCGATGATGAAGCGGTACGCCTTCCGCTCGGCGTAGTGGGACGAATAGAGCTCATTGCCGATACGGTCAACGAGTAGAGATTGGGCAGGCGTCAATGGTGCTTCGTGCGTAGACATGAGTAGGATTCGTCCTTTCCTCAAGAGTGATAAACAGGCCCAACGCGTAGATGAGGGCCGCGACAATAAGGCCGATCATGAGTACGGCGAGCGCGTAACGGATCGGCTTAGAGATTCCGAGCTTGCGAAGAAACAGATAGCTGAAAAGGAAAGTCCACATAGCATTCCTCTCATCCCGCCATCATGGCGATCGAAGCCACTGCGCCGCCGACCTTGGAAACGCTGTCAGCCATCCCCGCCGTACCGCCAAAGATTGCTTGCGTCATGCTGGGGATAAAGAGCAGGTTGATAATGAAGGCAATGAAGACCATCGTGCAGGGGATCAGGTTCGCCAGCCACATTTCCATCGAGTAGGTTCCGTTGAAGGTCTGCTGGATGAATGTGTTCAGGAACCCGGACCATACGAAGATGAATGCCGCCGCCACGGCGCGGATCATGGCGAAACTGAGCAGCACATCTAGGAAATGAAAGAACTTTCCTCGAAATGTCCTGGTCATCAGTAGCGGAATGAAGACTGGACCAAACAGTGCTGTGACGCCGTAAAGGATGAACGAACTGCAATTGATGAGGAACAGAATCGCCGAGGCCAGTCCGAGCAATGCCTGCACAAAGAAGTAGCAAAGGATCTGCACAGGCGCGGTCAGCGAAGGCATCGACGTATTGTCTCCGGCAGTCTTCAGAAGCTGGAGCGAACTCTGATCGAATGCCGCAACCATCGCCTGAGCGATATACGAAAAGAAATGATTGAGGCCGAAGCTCGCACCGGGAAGCGGATTCACCCAGTAATTGATGAGCAGGCAGCAGACGATAAGCCGCAGCAGAAAGTGGGTCAGATCGCCAGCGCGAACCGGGTGCGCATGGAAGCGCAACACGGTCATCTCCGACGTATTCCAGTTGATGACCATGCTGATGAGCGTGAACATGGCGATGCAGCTCAACTCGGTCAATCCAAGCTGTGTCAATGCGCCGCCGTTCTGTGTGGTTAGATTGGTCAGATTGTTGGTGAACTGATAGAGCCAGTCCACACCGGAAGTGGCACTCGGTAGTGCCTGGGCCAGCAGGATCGGTGAAATCATAATCGCCACCTCTTTGCAGAAGAGGCAGCGCTAACCGAAACGGCAAGCGCTGCCCGGTTCCAACTCACGGAAGATAGGTCCGCCAGGTGTTGCTTTCGCTGGCGGCATTCACGTTGTTCGTTGAGCGCTGCTGTTGGACGAAGACCGCGGTATTGAGGTCTTCGACGGCGGCATTACGCCGTTCCATATTGGCAACGGTCATCTGTCCTGCAATGCAGGTATGAAGCGCACCTTGCGCCTGCATCTCACTGAGCTTTTGGGCTTCGGCCGCGTTCAAAAGATTGAGCTGCTGGACCTCGCTATTGGAGCCATCTGAGGCATCAAGTTGAGACGCAACCAGCGAACTGTTTGCCGTAGCGTTCTCGGTCCTATTGGTGCGGTATTGTCCAACGGCAGTCAGGCAGTCGGGAGAGATCGAGTCCGAGGTTTCCACCATGGCGAGTTGCGAGATACGCGCACTGCCGAGAGACTGTCCTTGCAGGTAGCTGCTCGTCCCGCTGTTCATCGTGACTGTGGCCGTTTTCCATGCTGTGGTCGAAGTGGACGGCGAGTTGCTGCTAAGCGCAATTTTGATTCCGGCGGTCTCACCAAACATGTTGGCGACATTCACGTTTTCAAGAGTGTGCAACGTTGTCTGCCACTGCCGTTTGAAAGAGAAGTGGGCAACGTTGTTCTTGAGCATGTTGTATTGGTTCCGAATCATCGTGAGTTGCTGCACCAAACTTGCATAGCTCTGGGGATCAAAGACTATATCGCCCATGCCAAACAAGGCGAAGCTGGGCGGTGCTGTCAAGAGCAACGCAGTGCCAACGATGAACCATTTGCGATGTTTCTTGAGTTGAAGCGGCATAATGCCTCCTTGGGTTTGATCGGGCGGTTACAAACACTGCGGGCAGGTTGGGTTCAGCCTGTCCAGGGTGAAACATTTGCTGTGGTCCAAGAACTGGCATGGCAGCCGCAGAATCCTCGCGCCAACCTCTACGACATGAACCAGTGAGCCAAGAACCACAGCACGCCTAGTGGAAGTGGCGAGTGTGGCAGCCACCAGTGCGCATACTGCAATTCCGATAACGAGTCTGCGACGAGTCATTGAAAACTCCGGTCAGAGTGTTGGGTCCATACGGTGTTCCGCATAGGATGGGATGAGAATGTCGCGGCCTATGTACACGCGAGCACGAGAGCCTTCCTTGAGCGTGATAACCGGCAAGCGGTTAAGAAAGTGATTAAGAACCTGCTCGCCCTCGGCGGCAGACTGCTCGGAAATTCCATTGCGAATCTCCGTAGACGCCGAAAGAGTGCTGCCGTTGTTGCCGATTTGAGTGAGACCACCCAAGCCGCCGATGGCTGCGGCAGCACCGAAGGCCATGAGATACCCATGGTCAACTTTGGTAGCGAGCCCGGTAGTCCCAATCGGGTCGAGACCGATGTACTTGTCGAAGTCTAGTGAAAAGCCATCCGGGCAGACGGCGCGATGGAAGGTAACGAACATCTTGCGCTGTTGGGCGTTGCCTACGCTCTGCACCGTACCAATAAGCCGGGTGCCCTGTGGCATGAGGAGCTGTTGATGGTCATGCGAGTAGTAGTCGGTTGTCAGCATGACCAGGATCGGTCCGCTGAAGCCGCCGTCGATGTGGTTGGTGACAACGCCTTCGAGAACCGTTCCCTCGAAGATCCGATAAAGACGGCCCTGATATTGATCGAACTCATACGACCCCATCGGGTCGGCTTTGGCGTTTGCTTTGGATTCAGCAGCAGACTGGTTGGGCAGGGTTTTGTTGGTGCTGCTTTCGGCCACTACAGCCTGCGACGTTCCCGCCGCAGACGGGACCACAGTGGAAGAAGTAGCAATTTCGCCGGAATGTGCGAAGTCGATGGCCACGGTTCCACTGTTAATGGCCTCCTGCTTCTGCTTTTCCCGCGCCAAGGCCCGTTGTTTGGCCTCGGCGTGAGCTTCCGAGACGTTCGAGGTATGCTGCGGAGCGTTTGGGCTGCTGCCGTAGATCGCGTCGCGCTGCGCTGTAGTCATCGGCGCGGCATTCGAGGACTCTGGGCCGGGCGTCTCGGCGGCCTGGAGTTGCTGCATCGTTGCAATCAACTCCTGTTGCTTCTGCTTTTCCTCGGCGTCGTGCTGCGCCTGCAACTGCTGCTGGGTCTCGAAGCTCGACACCTGCTGCGCGTTCGGTGAAACCGGACGCATCTGTAAAGCACTTGCCGGGGCCGTCTTCTTGTTGCCGCGTAGCAGGCTGGTCACGTTGGCGATGCCGAGTATGGCAAGAATCGCCACAAGGGCAATGACCACGGGCATCCCCTTGCGCAGTGGTGGCTTGGCTTCCGGCTGCTCGGGGATAGTGGCTGGTGTATTGGGTGTCTGGTCGGTCATGGCTACTTCGTACCTCCCAGCCGATGGAATTCAACTTTCTGCTTGCCGATGGCGAGATACCCGTTGTCCAAGAGCTTCGGCACGGTATACAGTCCGCCGTTGAAATCGAAGTTGATGAGCGACGGTTTCTTGTCCTTGACCTCGTAGAGCGCCGGTGTTTCCTGGAACTGGCCGCGTAGATAGGTGAACTTGTCGTCGTGCCAGATTTGCTGGAGGCCTAGCTCCTTACCTTTTCGCTCGTCCCATGTGTAGTCGAAGTGCAGTGAGCCGGGGTACTCCGAACGGTATTGCTCGGCTTTGCTCTGTTCTGCCTTGAGTTCAGCGGCCTGAGCGGCCTTCGCGGCAGCAGCTTCCTGTTTTGCCTTATCGAGTTCGGTCGCAGGCACGAACACGGGAAGCTGCGCCAGACGGTCTTTTGCAGCCTGGTCGCCAGGATTGATGAAGACCTTGGAATCAAAGTGCGCATCGGAGTCATTCGATACCTCGCGCAGTGCAAGCGTGTATTCATTGCCGTGATCGGAGACGATATGGATGTCGGTGGCTGCATTTGCGGTTTTGGGCTTGACGCTGATAAAGCGCGACGCCACATGACCACCGTCGAAGACCCAGTTCACCGTGTCGCCGGCAAAGACGTTGGCGACCTTTTCTTCGGCAGGCAATACGATGAGCGTTGATTGCAGCAGGCCCGCACGGACTTCGGGCGGTTTATCCGACTCCGAAACGACAACTGTGCGCGGTGCGCCGGGTTGAAGTGGGTGCGGATCGGTCGCGGCGTGAAGCGATGACGCGGCCATTATGAGGCCAAGAAAGACAGCAAGGGGTATCGGCAGGTGCATGGAGGCTCCTTTCGTAGTTCGAGTTGTGTTACTCAATTTCTCCGCGGGCAAAGCGATCGATGCCCTCGGTAAGTCCGTACTTGGCGATTAACTTGTTGCGGCGCACGCGATCTTTCGGCTTGGTCGAGAAAACTGCGTAGCTACGGCTGTCGAGATTGAGCTTGATGACCTTGGTTAATCCGTCGCGGCGCATGTACAGGCCTTCACGGTCTTGCAAACTCTCGAAGAGTGCAAGTTGCTGTTCGTTCATCTTGAACAACTCTGCGTAGCGTTTGCGATTGAAGGTGGCATCTTTCAGAAAGAGAAACGACGTGCATGAATTCACGATGCTGTCTGCGTTCGCGCCCAGGTCCTCGGCGGACTGGCCGATCATAGTCACGCCGCCGAGGTTCTTGCGCACCGTCTTGATGGATGCCAGCGCGCCTTCAAGCAACTGCCGGTTCTTCATCGAAGAGAAAATCTCCTCGATTAGAATGTGTTTAGGTACGCCGAGATTGGCTGGGTTGTAGAGAACGTCGTTGATCCTACGGAGCAACCACACCATCAGCGGCTCAATCAGGTCGGCGTTCTGCTGATTGTTGACGCCCTGGAAGTCGAAGCACTGCAAACGCGAGAGCGACAGGCGGTCTTCCACGTTGTCGAAAATCGCGTGATAGACGCCGGTGCCAACCCACTTCGCCAGATACCGGTCGAGCTTCTTGGGCAGGAAGAGATTGGACAGTCGGCGATTCTCTTGGTCGAGCAGATACATGTCCCGCACGGCCTTGTGGATCACGTCGTCGTCTTCCGGTTCCAACTCCGCACCGCCGTTCGTGAGCAGGAGCTTCACGAACGAATAGAGAAAGGCGATATTGTTCTCGGTCGGTTCCAGCGAAAAGGGATTGACGCGCGGACCATCCTTGCCGATGCGGTCCACACGGCCACCGTACAGTTCAACCACGCTTTCATACGAACCGCCGATGTCGAAGATGTATGTAAACCCGCCGTACTTCTGCTCCAGCGCAACGGTCGCGTTGCCGAACACGCTTTTGCCCGATCCGGTAGGCCCGAGTATGAGCATCACCCGCACCCCGTCCACATATACGTCCTGGAAGAACGGTGTCCGCGTGCGCGTCTCGAAGACGTTCAAATATTCGTTTTCCAAATCCTCCGAGTAGGGATGCCCAAGATTCGGCGCGAAGATCGAGGCAAGCCGTGCATGGTGGTCTTCCGCCAGCCACATCGGGAAGACATTGAACTTGCCGTTGCCGGGAAACATGGCGTAAAACGCCGAAAGATTGCCCAGCGTCTCTTCCATCACCTGCGCTCGCGCATCGACGAAGATGCGATGCACGGCGGGCGCGAGGCCGCGCAGTTCGTCTACACTGCGCGCGGCCACAAGGAAGCGAAGGGAAAACTCGCCCTGCGCCTTCTTGTCGAGCGAGCGGATGACTTCGCCAAGGTCATCGACCTGCGTGTTGGCGGCGCGCGCGCCCGCGCCGGTTTCGAGCGACGCCGTATCGTGCCCGCTCATCACTCGCGTTAGAACGCCCACTTTGAAGAACGAGATGAACTTCTCCTGGGCGTCGATTTCACTGCGCGCAGCAGAGGTGGACTTCGGTCGCCACGTAATCAAAAGAACGCTGTCACAGTCGAGCGTGGCAAAACCCGAGAACAGACAGGGCCGCGACG
>Ga0326727_10015525_pt1 | contig 16321 bp, 16 predicted proteins | sample MB2enrmetagenome_FD_207643 | JGI IMG/M metagenome (GOLD analysis project Ga0326727, IMG submission 207643) | Lab enriched peat soil microbial communities from McLean, Ithaca, NY, United States - MB29MY | ecosystem: Environmental > Terrestrial > Soil > Wetlands > Peat | place: USA: New York...
CTGCGCGCCCATGTTCTCCAGCGTCTCCTTCAGCTCGATCTCCTTGGCCACGGTCACGCCGTCCTTGGTGATGAGCGGAGAGCCAAACTTCTTCTCGATGACCACGTTGCGGCCCTTGGGTCCGAGCGTCACCTTCACCGCATCGGCCAGGACGTTCACACCACGGAGGATCGCCTGACGCGACTCCTCACCCTGCACAATCTGCTTTGCCATATCTCGAAGCTCCTTCAAATTTCGTTGATCGCATCGCGCACTGGCGATGGCGTAAGACTTATCGCGGCAGCAGCCGCCGGCTTACTTTTCGAGAATGCCGAGGACCTCTTCCTCGCGCATGATCAGAAACTCTTCGCCCTCGATCTTGATCTCGGTGCCCGCGTACTTGCCGAAGAGAATGCGGTCGCCGGGCTTGACGGCGAGCGGGAAAACCTTGCCTTCGTCGTTGGACTTACCCTTGCCGACGGCGATCACCTCGCCCTCCTGCGGCTTATCCTTGGCGGTGTCGGGGATGATGATGCCGCCACGAGTGGTTTCCGCCTCTGCGACGCGGGTCACAACGATCCGGTCATGCAGCGGGGTCAGTTTGATCTTGGTAGCAACTGGCATTCTGAAACTCCTTTCGGTTAAACAAGATTGGTATGCGGCGGAGTGCCGCCATGCAAAGGTTGACCGGAGGTTGTTAGCACTCCGGTCCCACGAGTGCTAATTTAGAGCCTCGCCGCCACCGCTGTCAAGTCGCATTGAGCATGATTCACTCAAGTTTCACACTGGAAGGCTATCGATGACTTTGTTCGTATTATCAAATACTTACAAAGAAAGAAGCTCAGGAGGTGTCGGAGGTTGAAAGGCAACCGGCTTTGAATTTGCTCTTAACCTCCGAAACCTGTGAAACCTCCGAAACCTCTGAAACCTTGCCTTTACAATGATCCCGTACGGAGGAAGGTAATGAAGTCATCGAGATTTGCTTTCATCGCCGTCGTGATATTGGCCCTGATTCCTCTCACCCTCTCGGCGGGGGAGAAAAAGAAGAAGGCCGAGGAGGAGCACTACGCCTCGCTCAGTTTCACCGTTGTGCGCGACTCCAGCGGCAGGCCGATCAAGAACGCCGAGGTCGTCGTCCACTGGCTCAAGAAAGATGGAAGCCAGTCCAGCGAAGGTTTCGAGCTGAAGACCGACACGGACGGTCACGCCAACATCGACAACATTCCCTATGGCAAGTTTCGCCTGCAGGTGCTCGTTCACGGCTTCCAGACCTACGGCGACGACGTCGAGATCAACCAGGAGAAGCAGGAGTTCGTCATCCGCATGAAACCTCCCGCCGACCAGCTCTCGATTTACAAGTAGAAAGCAGGGTACGGAAAGTTGAGAGCACAAGAGGTGTCATGGTGAGCGGAGCACCCGACGGGTGCGGAGTCGAACCACCCCTACTTAGAACGTAATCCACACCATCAAGCGAACGGGCCGCCTCTCAGCGGCCCGTCTCTCATCTCATCTTCGTTCCGCCTACACTGCCACTGGCACGGGCAGCTCGCGAGCGACTCCCGGCTCCATCATCCACAGCTCGAAGCCCTGCTGCCTTGCCGCAGGCTGTAGCTGGCGAGGATCGCCTGTCAGCACGGGGAAGGTTCCGAAGTGCATCGGCACAACGATGCGCGGCTTGAGCAACCGGCAGGCGTATTCGGCCTCGCGGATACCCATGGTGAAGTGATCGCCCATCGGCAGCAGCGCGATCTCCGGATGGTAGAGCTCGTGGATGATCTGCATATCGCCGAAGACGGCGGTGTCTCCGGCGTGGTAGATCCTGAGGCCGTTGCTGAATTCGAGCACGTATCCGCAGGCCTCGCCGCCGTAGATCATCGAGCCATCGTCCTCCTGGATTCCGCAGGAGTGGACGGCGTGGACCATGGTGATCTTCACGCCGGCAATCTCCTGTGTGCCGCCCTTGTTCATGGGAGAGATGTGCTTTGCGCCCTTGCTGCCCAGCCAGCTTGCCAGCTCGAAGATGCCGACGACGGCCGGCTGCAGCCTGCGGCAGATCGAGAGGGCGTCGCCGATATGGTCGCCGTGGCCGTGCGTGCAGAGCATCAGGTCGACCTTTCGCGGATGCTTCTCGGCCTCCGGACAACGCGGATTATGCTCGGTCCAGGGATCGATGAGGATGGTCTTGCCCTCGGGAGTTTCGATTTTGAATGTCGCGTGGCCCAGCCATGTGAGATTGATCGGCATCGCAGGATTTTCCTCGCTCGATTTTCCTCGCTTGTTACATTCGTTGCGCGGCCCGCGCCGCGCCTTGCAACGCAGCTATTGTACGCCGGGTGTGCGCAGGACGCCGGCCTCCGGAGCGGCCGGAGGGCGGTGCGGGCGCCGGCAAGAGCAATGATAGAATCCGTGAGGGCTCAAGCCTCAGCTCTGCCGTGAACGAGCTATCGCGCCTCCGCATCGACATGCCGAAGATCATCGAACATGACGAACTCAGCGAAAAGCCATTGAGCATGGATGGCTTTCTCCTCGAAGTCGCCGATGCCGTCAACACCACGCTCGATCTTGAGACCCTGATGCGGCGCGTCGCCGAGCTGGTCCATCGCATCATTCGCTACGATGTCTTCGCCATCCTGCTGCTCAACGAGAAGAAGCAGGAGCTGAGAATCCGCTTTCAGGTGGGGCACGCGCCGGAGTTTGCCGAGAGCATCCGCGTGAAGGTTGGCTCCGGAATCACGGGATTGGCGGCGCAGCGCGGCGAGCCGGTGCTGGTCAACAACGTCCTGCAGAATCCCGAATACATCGCCAGCGGAGCCAAGGTTCTCTCCGAGCTGGCCGTACCGCTGATTGTCAAGGGACGCACCATCGGTGTCATCGACGTCGAGGCCTCCGAAAAAAACTTCTTCAGCGAGGAGCATCGCAGCGTCCTCATGCTGATCGCCTCGCGCGTGGCCATCGGGGTGGAAAATGCCCGGCTCTACACCCGCGTCTCGCGGCAGGCCAAGCAGCTTGTGCTGCTCAACGAGATCAGCCGCGATCTGACCTCGATTCTCAATCTCGACCAGCTCTTCAAGCGCATCGGCGATCTTCTGCTGCGGCTGATCGATTACCAGATGTTCTCCATCCTGCTGCTCGACGAGCGCCGCGAGAAGCTTCAGCATCGTTTTTCTCTTCGCTTCAATGAGAACGTACACCTGAAGCACGACGTTCCGCTTGGCCGCGGGCTGGTGGGCTTTGCCGCCGAGCAGAATCGGACCATCGTCGTGCCGGACGTGAGACGCGATCCGCGCTATGTTCCGCTCAATCCGGAGACGCTCAGCGAGCTCTGCGTGCCGCTGGTGTACAAGGACGAGGTGATCGGCGTCCTCGACCTGGAGAACACGCGCCTCAATTACTTCACCGAAGACCATGCGCGGCTGATGAAGACGATGGCCGCGCAGATCGCCATCGCGATCGAGAACGCGCGTCTCTACGAGAAGATCGCCAAGCAGGAGATGCGGCTGGAGGAAGATCTGAGGCTGGCGCGCGAGCTGCAATACCGGCTGCTTCCGGAGCGTGTTCCCGTGCTTCACTGCGTCGAGATGGCGGCGCGCACAGCTCCAGCGCGCGCCGTAGGCGGCGATCTCTACGATTATCTTCCTTACCCCGGCACCGAGCTGGCCGGACTGGCGATCGGCGACGTCAGCGGCAAGGGCGCTCCGGCGGCCATCTACGGAGCGCTGACCAGCGGCATGTTGCGCTCGCATGCATGGGAGGGTCCGGGCGCGGCCGAGATGCTGAAGGCCATCAATCTCTCGCTCGCCGAGCGGCCGATTGCGGCGCAATTTGTCTGTGTGCTCTACGCGCTGTTGAATGAGCCTGCGATGACGCTGCAGATCGCCAATTCCGGGCTGCCGTATCCGCTGCGATGCACGCGCGACGGCAAGGCCTCGTCGATCAAGATCAGCGGGCTGCCGCTTGGCCTCTTCTCCAACGCGGAGTACGATGAAATCACCTTCCAGATGCAGGCGGGTGAGGTTTTCCTCTTCTACAGCGATGGCATTCCGGATGCCGAGAATGAAGCCGGCGAGACCTTTGGAACGCGGCGGCTGATCAAGGTTCTGGAGAAGCATCGCAAGGCGTCGGCCGAACAGATCGTCGATGCCGTCTTCGCCGAGGTAACCCGCTTTGTCGGCAGCCGGGAGGCATTCGACGACGCCACCGTCGCCGTATTGAAAATCAAGGAAACGGCAAAGTCCAGGTGAGTACTTCGAAGATCTCCCTTGAGGAGCGTCCTCCGGCTTTTATCTATCAGCGCGGTAACGGCGGCGCGATGCGCTGCGAGGGTGTCGAGCTTGAGCGGCTGGCGCGCCGCTTCGGCACGCCGCTCTACGTCTACTCGGCGGCGGCGATCCGCGCCCGCGTGGAAGCCTTCCGCAAGGCTTTTGCCAGGCAGTCGCACACGCTCTGCTATTCGGTGAAGGCCAACTCGAACCTTGCCGTGCTGCGCTTGCTGGGCTCGCTGGGATGCGGCTTTGACGTGGTCAGCGGCGGTGAACTGCAGCGCGTCCTGCGCGTCGGCGACAAAGCCGCCGCCGGAGTAGTCTTCTCCGGAGTCGGCAAGAGCGCCGATGAGATGGATGCGGCGCTTGAGGCCGGCATCCTGCTCTTCAACCTTGAAAGCGAGGCCGAGCTGCGGCTGCTGGCGGCGCGCGCCGCCAGGCTGAGGAAGACCGCTCGCGTCGCCTTCCGGGTGAATCCCGATGTCGAGGCGGGCACGCATCCTTACATCAGCACCGGGCTGCGGCGGCACAAGTTCGGAGTGCCTATCGCCGAGGCGCGCGGCCTCTATCGCAAGGCCGCCGAATGCGCGTATCTCGATCCCGTCGGCGTCAGCGTGCACATCGGCTCGCAGATCACCGAGGTCGAGCCCTTCGCGCAGACCATCGAGCGCGTGCTGGCCCTGGTGCGCGAGCTCGGCGAAGACGGACTGAACATCAGCTTTGTCGATGCCGGCGGCGGGCTGGGCATCCGCTATAAGCAGGCAAAGGCTCGCGACTTCGAGCAGCGCGTCAAAGCCTATGCCGCGGCGCTGACGCGTCCGCTGCGCGCAAGCGGGCTGCATCTGCTGCTGGAGCCCGGCCGCGCCATCGTCGCCGCCGCCGGAGCGCTGCTCACGCGCGCGCTCTACACCAAGCAGAACGGCGCCAAGCAGTTTCTCGTTGTCGATGCGGCGATGAACGACCTGGTCCGCCCCTCGCTCTACGGCGCGCATCATGAGATCGTTCCAGTCACGCCGCGCCGCGACGCCAAGGGTGCGATCAGCGGAGAGATGGATATCGTTGGACCGATCTGCGAGAGCGGAGATTTCTTCGGACGCGAGCGCATCATGCCCGCCGTCGCCCCCGGCGACCTGCTGGCCATCCTCGACGCCGGCGCCTACGGCATGAGCCTTGCCTCGAACTACAACAGCCGCGGACGCTCCGCCGAGGTGCTGGTCGATGGCAATCGCGCGCGGTTGATCCGCAGGCGCGAGAGCTTCGAGGACCTGATCCGCAATGAAGTCTGAAAGGGCACGGCTTCAGCCGTGCCGCAAGACAGGCTCATCTCACGCGATTTCAGCCGCTGAGGGAAATGCCCTTAAACCCTACCGTGAAAACTTAACGTCGAGTAAGCGTATCGCTGGATTATGTTCTGGAACCCCGATGCCTACTCTACATCATGGTTCCAGAGTTCCATAATCCGGAAGAGAGTCCGCTGAGCCACTGCAGCTGGTGCGGAGATGGACTAAGCGAAAGCCTGCTGCCGCCCGAAGTGACTACGGCGTTCTGCTCGCGGCGCTGCGAGATCGAAGCCAACTTCTGGCTCTACCAGGAGATGTGCGCCATCGATATCTCCCATCCGTGGCAGCATCCGGAAGGATGCGACAGCCCGTAAGAATGCCAGAGAGAGAAGTCGATGGTGCCCCATATCTGCCCGCTTTTGGCAGATGTGGGATGCCGTGGAGTCACAGCCCTACCGCTGTCCCCACCAGAGTTTATTTCTCAGCACATCGAAGAATGGCCGTTGCATGCGCAACAGGCGCACGCGCGCGGCGGCTTTGCGGCATACGATCTGATCGCCCTGCACCACCGGCATTCCCACCTGTCCATCGACGCTGAGCATGCCATCGGCGCCGCGGTTCAGTCGCACAGAGATGACGGCCTGATCCCCAACCACCAGCGGCCGATGGGTGAGCGAGTGCGGGCAGATCGGCGTCACCAGGATCGCCTCCACCGCCGGCATCAGCACCGGGCCTCCGGCGGCGAGCGAATACGCAGTCGAGCCCGTCGGTGTGGCGACGATCACGCCATCGGCCTGGTACTCGACGACGCGCTCGCCGTTGAGGCAGAGCTCATAGCCGATCAGCCGTGCCACAGTGCTCTTCACCACCACGTCGTTGAGAGCGAGATAGTGCGACACCTGCGCTCCATGGCGCAGCAGCCGGCATTCGAGCATCGCCCGCACCTCGATCGGGCAGCGCCCTTCGACGGCCTCATTCAGCGTGGCGTAGAGCTCGTCGAGGCGAACCTCGGTCAGGAATCCGAGCGAGCCGAGATTGACGGCCAGCAGCGGAATCTCAGACTCGCCGACGGCGCGGGCGGCCGAGAGCAGCGTTCCATCGCCGCCCAGCACCACGACAAAATCCGGATGGTACTGCGCGATCGCGCTGCGCGGAACCGTCTGGCCGTCGCCGCCGTACTCCGCGGTCTCTTCATCGACATAAACACGATAGCCGCGCACCTCCAGCCAGCGCAGCACCTCGGGCACGGTTGTGGCAAGCTCCGGCTTGCCGGGTTTGGAAATGATCGCTGCGCTTTTCACAACTCTATTTGTACTCCACTTGCGCTTCTTCCTGCAGCGAAGCGCGCATGCAGAAGAAACTCGCGATTTCCCTCGGTTCCGAGGATCGGCGAGTCGATGACCTCGATCTCCGAGCCTCCTAGCGACTCGACCGCGGCGCGAACCTTGGCGACGGCCTCCATCTGCGCGCTCTCGCTGCGCACAATTCCGCCCTTGCCGACCAGCTCCCGGCCCACCTCGAACTGCGGCTTGACCAGCAGCACAAGCTCGCGGCGCGGCTGCCTCTTGCGGTCGAAGGCTGCCTCCAGCACCGCCGGCAAAACCTGCGTCGCCGAGATGAACGAGACGTCCATGGCGATGAACTCGACCGCCTCGGGAAGCTGCTCGGCCGCAAGATAGCGCGCGTTGGTCTTCTCCAGCAGCCGGACGCGCGGATCGGTACGCAGCCGGGCGTCGATCTGTCCGTAGCCCGTATCGACGGCGACGACCGCCGCGGCGCCGTGCTGCAGCATGCAGTCGGTGAAGCCTCCGGTCGAGGCTCCGATATCGGCGCAGAGAGCGCCCTCGAGCGCGATCTTCCAGTGCTTCAGCGCGGCCTCCAGCTTCAGCCCTCCGCGGCTGACGTAGCGCATCTCTGTGCCCAGCAGTCGGATCGTGGCATCCTCGGCCACCGCCTGCCCCGCCTTCTGCACCTTCTGTTCGTTGACCAGCACGCGGCCTGCGAGAATCATCGCCTGCGCGCGCTCGCGAGTCGCGGCCAGGCCGCGCTCCACCAGCAGTACGTCGATGCGCTTCTTACTCATGCTCACTCGAATGTGTCCCATATCTGCCTGCGTTTGGCAGATGTGGGAGCTCGCACTGCAAGGGGGCTCCCCTGTGCAGTTGATAGCCGGAGTCTTAGTCCGGCACCGGATGATTGTAAGGGAAGGTCACGACGATCACGAAGGCGCGGGAACGATCGCTCGATGCTCACACCAGCACCGCCGCCGGTGCAGAGTGGAGAAAGTCGCATGAATACTGGCTGAAACTCAAATCCAGAGCAGATTCCCTCGGGCATTTCCACACTTCTGTTGAAAAGCGCGTGAGCCGGCGATGCAACACCGGCTCACAATTGCGCATCGTTTTGCGAGCTCTCGCACCGCACTCTGTGCAGAGCGGAGAAGTACGCATGAACACTGCATGAAATCCTCGCGCGAGCGGGTTCTTCACCGCTATTTCCACACTTTTGTTGAAAAGCCGCGTCGAATGCCGCCGCCCGGATGCGCACAAGCTCTTCGTCATCGGGTACAATGACATATCCACCGCCGATGCCGACGAATAAGCCCGTAAAAGCTCCGAGCAAACACCGCGCCGAAGTGCGCTTCTCGCTTGTCCCCACTGCCGCACAGCAGAAGATGTATGCCGCGCTGGCCTCGCTCGACTCGCCCCGCAGCGGCGACGAGGTTGCCTCCATTGCCATCTCGCTCGCCATGGCCGAGAGCGATCCGGTCATCGTCACCGCTCCGGAGCAGGGAAGCCACATCGCCTGGCGCAATACGGCTTGCACCGAAGGCATCCGCGCGGCGATCGTCGCCGCAGTCGAGGAGTTTATCGACCAGCCCAAAGCCGCGGCGCTGATCTGCGCCGGAAGCATCACTCGCGAGCGGGCGAAGGAGTTCCGCAGCGCGGCCGCCTTTGCCGCCCTGCACAAGCTGCCGATTCTCTTCCTGGTGGCCAACCAGCTCACTCCCGGACGCCGCCAACCGCAGGACCTCCGTACCCTGCACGCCGAGCTTGGCATCCCCGTCTTCAGCGTCGATGCCGCCGATGCCGTAGCCGCCTATCGCGTCGCCACCGAGGCGCTGCACAATGCCCGCCACCATCGCGGCCCGGCCCTGATCGAGGCCGTCACCATTCGCGGCGCTCAGCGCGTTACGGCCACCCCGCTCAAGCTGCTCAGCGCTTACATGGAGCGGCATGGAATCAGGCCGTTACCATCTGGGGCCGGCGAATTGTAACTTCACCTTTCGTAACACGACAGAGCCGGAGAATTGTTGTCTCATGGTCTGCGTATGTTTCGTGCCTTATCCGCGCGTTTCATCCCTGCAGCGTTGGTGTTCCTTGCCCTGTGCATCTCCGTGCTCTCGATCGCTGCTGCCTCTACGCTGCACAGCTTCGGCGCCAGCCGTGAGAGCTGCCTCGACCTGCTAAACGCCCTGCTGCGCTGAGCCGGAAAGGCTCCCGATCACCCGCTCCAGTCCCCCACAGCACCCTCTGAAAGCCTCTCGCAACGAAAATTCCCAAAATTTCCAAGCCGCACGAAATGCGATTTTGCGCCGCTTTTCCACTGCGGCTCCGAGGAAAGCCTTAGCCGTGTCTTTCGCCATTCCGGCCACGCTCCCGTCCGTGGCACCGGAGGCTTAACCTTAGTATTCACAAAAATTTAAGCACTCCCAAACAATTGCGATTCGTAGCTCCGGCTTTGCCGCCGCCGGCCGATTTTCAGCCGCTCTGCACCGCTCTCATTGCACGCGCCTGTGGATGAGATGCACTCGATTGAAAACAGGGCAGATAGAGTTTCACAAGAAAAGTTGACTCTTTTTCAGATTGCGGTACAACACACTCGTTCTTTGACAGTTTCCAATGTTTTCCCGATTGGTGGTGAGTCCGGGGCTCAAGCGAGCTCACATGGGCCACCGGCGGACTTGGAAGTCATCAGCGCTCCGGCGACGGCGGTTGCCGGAGACAGCGGGGCGGCGGTCCCGCATCTGCTCCCGCCGGCACGGCGGTGCCGTAGGGAGCCACTCTGGCGCCTGCGAAGGCGGCAGAGCCTGTGGAGCGCAACTTCACGGGGGTCCGCAGGTCGCAAGACCGCGCGGGCTGTGCGCCGGAATCGCTCCGGTGCACTTGGGCGGCCGGCTCGCACCGGCTAGCCCGAAACGGCCTGCCAGCCGCGAACTGGCAGTCCTGCTGATGACGACATTCGCTGGTAAGCCTTCGAGGGGCAGCAAGGGTCAATAGCGAGCTGCTGGTCGAGGCGAACAGGAGACTGTGAAAGGCAAGATAGGATCCCGAGGAACGGATCGTTTTACCCGATTGGTCGGCGAGCCCGGAGCTCAAGCCGGGGCCGCACGACGCAGCCAGCCTAATAAGCTGGAAGCTTCGCGAACAGGTCAGGCAAGGGTCTAACGCGAGCTGCTGGTCGAGGTGAAATGGTCCGCAACCCTCGGGATTCGTACGTTAGGGCTCTTCTCCGCCGCGCACTTCTCGGCAATCCCCGCCCGCGGCCCTGCATCTTACGCCTAAGCTCCCGGTTTTCTCTGGAGCTTAGGAGGATCCGCGCATGAAGATCAGCCGCAAGCTCTCTCTGGCTGTGCTGCTCGTTCTGTTCGCCGTCGCCTTTGCGGCGCAGAGCGCACCCGTCCGCCCCTATCATGACGGTCCCGTCTGGGGCATCGTCTTCATCAAGGTCAAGCCCGGAGTCGGCCTCAATTACATGAACTACCTCGCCACTGACTGGAAGCGCGAGCAGGAGGCGCTGAAGGCCGCGCACATCATCCTCGACTACAAGGTTATCCAGACCGAAGCCCACAGCGAAAACGACTGGAACCTGATGCTGATCTCCGAGTACCGCGATCTGGGATCGATGGAAGTCACCGCCGACCGTGCCCGCGCCATCGCCATGCAGGCCCTCGCCGCCAACGACGAGAAGATGATCGAGGGCTACAAGGACCGTGCCGAGTGGCGCGAGATCGTCGGCAACCGCATCGCCCGCGAGGTCGTCCTGGAACCGAAGTAATCCCGAGTCGCCTTTGTCTCGGGGCCCCATATCTGCCTTCTCTTGGCAGATGTGGGAATGCACTGTGGAGGAAACTACCCCCGTCGTGCCTCCCACGGCACCTCGGCGAGATGTCCTGTCTTCACGTCGTAGACGAAGCCGCGCAGGACGAGCTCCTTGCGCACCCAGCTATGCGAGGCCAGCCGCTCCAGTTGTTCGGTGAGTGGGGCTGTTGCCTTTGTTCGCTTCGATCGAAAGACGCTGCGCTCGGTGCCCCATATCTGCCTTCTTTTGGCAGATGTGGGAGTCCACTGTGCAGGTTGTACCAGAGCTGCCCAGAGCTGGCCGAAGGGTTCGCGGAGCGAACCCGGGAGTTACTTCTTTCTCTCCACCAGGTAACGCGCAATCTCTTTCAGCGTCTCTGCGCGCTCGCCGAAGCTATCCAGCGACGAGCAGGCCGTGCGAATCAACTGCTCGGCCATCTCCTCGGCCTTGGCGAGACCGAAGAGCGCCGGATACGTCACCTTCTCGGCGGCCACGTCCTTGCCCGCGGTCTTGCCCAGCTGCTCGCTGCTCTGCGTCACGTCGAGAATGTCGTCGGCGATTTGGAAGGCCAGTCCCGCCGCGCGCCCAAACTCGCGAACCCGCTGCAACTCCACCGTCTTTGCACCAGCGTAGTAGCAGCCGGTGATCAGCGAGGCCGTAATCAGCGCTCCGGTCTTGGCGCGATGGATGTACTCCAGCGTCTCCAGCGAGGGCCGCACGTGTTCGGACTCCAGGTCCACCACCTGCCCGCCGATCATTCCGTCGATCGTTCCTGTCCCATGCGCCAGCTCTTCGATGATCTTGACCCGCGCCTCGGCCGCGCACTTCAGCCGCGCCATCACCTCGTAGGCCTGCGTCTGCAGCGCATCGCCGGCAAGAATCGCCGTCGCCTCGCCGAATGCCTTGTGGCAGGTCGGCCGTCCGCGCCGCAGATCGTCGTTATCGAGCGCGGGCAGATCGTCGTGTACCAGCGAGTAGGTGTGCAGCATCTCAATCGCCGCGCCCAGCTCGTCGACGCCCTCGAGCCGCGTGCCGGCGATCATCCGCGCCGCCTCCATGCAGAGGATCGGCCGCAGCCGCTTGCCTCCGGCAAAGACGCTATGGCGCATCGCCTGGTGAATTGAGCTGGGATACTGCGTCGCCGGCGGCAGCAGCCGTTCCAGCGCTGCATCGGCAATCTTCTGGCCGTCTAATAGAGTTTCTTTCAGCATGAATGCTAAAAGTGTATCAGCGAGCTCTGCCGTAAGGCCACCGGTGTGCGCAAAACAAAACTCCCGCATCCGGTGGATGCGGGAGTTTGCATCGAATCGATCGCCGGCTCAGGCCGCGCGCGCAAGGGGCCTCTGCGACGCCCGCGTGGCGCGCAGAATCGAACGAAGATCGCGCGGATGGCAGAAGTCAACCGCTCCGGCGTTCAATGCCTCCATCCAACGTTTCTCGTCGGGAGAGCGATGGGTGCACACAATGGTCAGGTCGCTAAATTCGTGTGCCAGTTCGCTTACTTCGTCAAGTCCAACCACTTCCAGATCGAGTACTGCCACTCGCGCACCACTCCGCAGCAGCATGTTGTGCAGCTCCACTGCGCTTTCCGCCACGTCCACCTTGCTGAAATACGCATGAAGGTCTTTCGCCATTCCAAGAAGAATCTCGGGATTCTTCTGGGCGATGACAACGTCGGGCGAGGTCATACGGTTCCTCCGTAGGGCGATCGCCATCCCCGCGGAATGACAATCGGGAAAAGAGATTGCAGAATGAGCGATGAGAAGATTGCCGGTTGCTAACGTTCGCGGCCCTCACCAAATGCTTCAGCCCGCACTACCCCATGTTGTTTCAACAGCAGTTCAACCTTGCCTTCGGCCTCATCCAGCTCCTTGCGGCAGCAGCCGGAGAGTGCAATTCCTTCTTCGAAGAGCTTCAATGACTGCTCCAACGGAAGATCGCCGCGTTCCATCTCTTTGACGATGGTCTCCAACCTCTGCAGGCTCTCTTCGAATCCAGACACGTCGCTCTCCACTCTCACTTCGTACAGTCATTCTACTGCAGTCAGGTGCGGCCGGCGTTACTTCTAAGGGAAATTGCAGAGTACGGAGGCACTTGAAGGTAATTAGAGCTGGAGTGTCGCAGAACGCAGGAACTCGTAATTTCCGGCCGATCCGGGATGAACATTCTCCAGCCTGCGATTGTGCACGAGTACATTGTCTGTCCACCATAGGTGGATGTACGGCAACTCGGTACCTAGTTTTTCCTGAAGCTGCCTGTATGCACTCTTACGAATGTTAATGTCGAGGCTGGTTCTTCCCAGATCAATCAGCCGATCCACTTCGGGATTCGCATAGCGGCCGCGGTTGAAGCGATTGAAGCTGTTGCTCGCAAAGACGCTCTCAAAAATATCCGGATCCTGATTGCTCGCACCCACCCAGCGCAGCGAGTAGAGCTGAAACGCGCCCCGGGTTACATCGGCATAAAAGGTTGCAAATTCATAGCTGCGAATATCCAGAGCGATGCCGGCCTCGCGCAACTGCTGCTGCAGCACCGCGCACAGCAGACGCGTGCTCTCGTCGGTGGAGCTCTTCATCGTCAGGTGAAAGCGCACGCCGCCGGCTCCCGGTCGCCACCCCGCCGCATCCAGCAACTCCTTCGCCCGCGCCACATCGTGTGCATACGCCGGAGCGTCCGCATCGTAGGCCCAGTGCTCCGGAGGCAGAATGCTGTTTGCCGGACGCGCCGTATCGCGCAGCAGGTTGTGGATAATCGTTGGCCGGTCGATGGCGTATGCAATCGCCTGTCGCACCCGCGCGTCGCGCAGAATCGGATCGCGCAGATTCATCGCCAGGTACTGATAGCTCGTCCCCGGAGCGCGCTCCACCGCCAGCTTCGGCTCGCGCTCCAGCACCGGCAGCATATCGGCGGGCAGGGCGTTGATCTCCGCGTCGGCCGAGCCCTTGCGCAACTCCAGCGCGCGCGTGATCGCATCCGGAACCACCTCGAAGCGCACGCGCTCGATCCTCGCCCGTTCGCCCCAGTACTCCGCATTGCGCGCGATCACCACGTTGCGATCCGGCGTCTCCGAGACAAAGCGAAACGGACCGGTGCCCACCGGACGCCGTGCCAGTTCCTCGCCCGCGCCGTTGGGAACGACGCCGAATGCGCCGTCGGAGAGATTCCAGAGCAGCGCCGCGTAGGGTTGCCTTAGCCTCAGGACTACGGTGAAATCATCCGGCGCATCCACGCGCTCGATGTAGCGAAACGCGCTTGTCTTCGGCGAGCGCAGCCGGCCCAAGAGCAGCGAATCGAGCGTCCACTTCACGTCGGCCGAGCGCATCGCGCGCCCATCGTGGAAGCGCACATCGCGGCGCAGATGAAAAACGTAGGTGAGCGGATCGGGAATCTCCCAGCTCTCGGCCAGCCGCGGCTGCAGCCGGAAGCTTTCGTCTCTCCGCACCAGCCCCTCGAAGATCAGCTCGCCGATCCGCTCCGACTGCGCATCGGTACCCACCCGCGGATCGAGATTCAGCGGCGAGCTCTCAATCAGCATCACCGCCGTATTCGGATCAACCGTCGATCCACCACAAGAGAGCAGCGCCAGCAAGATCAGCACCGCCGCCAAGACGAGGAACCTTGAAACCTTGAAACCTTGAAACTTTGAAACCTCACAAGCAGCGTCGGTGCCCCATATCTGCCTTCCTTTGGCAGATGCGGGATCGAACATTCGATCACACATAGCTCACCTTACCGAGAATCGCCGCACGCTTTGCTCCCGTCGCTGCGGGAAGATTCGAGCACTCGCCAAGCCACGTCTGGTACGCGAGCACGGCGAAGGCGATCGCCTCCTTCGCCTGCGAAGGAACTCCTGCGGCATCGCTCGTCTTCACCTCCATCTCCGGCAGCTCGCCGCGAATCATCGCCATCAGAGTCCGGTTACGCGTCCCTCCGCCGGAGACAATCATCTCGCTGAATCCCTCGCCCAGCCCGCGCACGGCCTCGCCGATCGAGCGCGCCGTGAGCGCCGTCGCCGTCGCCAGCACGTCGTGCTTGTCCGCCCTGCCGCAGCTCTTGAGAAACTTGCGAACGAACTCGCGCCCGAACTCCTCGCGGCCCGCCGTCCGTGCTCCGCGCCGCGCGAAGAACGGATGCCGCATCTGCGCGTCGAGCACGTGCTCCAGCACGCGCCCCTTCGCGGCCAACTTGCCGCCGTCGTCGAAGGCCGCGCCGAAGAGTTCAGCGCACAGCGCGTCGATCACCATATTTCCCGGACCGGTATCGAAGGCGCGCACATCTTCGGCTCCTGCGCCGGCGGGAATCGCCGTAAGATTGCCGATCCCTCCGATGTTCTGCACAATCCGCCCGCGCCGCGGATGCCGGAATAGCAGCAGGTCGAGGAAGGGAACCAGCGGCGCGCCCAACCCTCCGGCGGCCATCTCGGCGGGACGAAAATCGCTGACCACCGGCCTCGCCAGCCTTCCGGCCAGCACCGATCCATCGCCGATCTGCCATGTGCAGGCCAGCTTTCGTCCCAGATACTCTGCGGCCTCGCCCTGGTGATAGATCGTCTGCCCGTGGCAGCCCACCAGCTCGCAGCTCGTCTTCGCCACGCGCTCGGTCTTCAGCACGCAGCCGGCATAGATCTCCGCCAGCCGGAAGTTCAGCCGCGCCAGCTCGCTTACGGCAATCGCGGGAGCGTTCATCGCCGCCAGCACCGCCGCGCGCACCCGCTCAGGATAGGGAAATCCGCGATGCGCGATCAGCCGGAATCGCGTGCGCAATCCCCGCCCGCGCAGCTCCACCAGCGCCACATCGACGCCATCGGCGCTCGTCCCGCTCATCACTCCGGCAACGATCAAGTTGCGCGACCTCGCCCTTTTGGGATTGGAAGGCAGCACGTCATCTCCTGCGCTGCTGCCCATCTCTCAGTATGCTACAAACAGGGCAAGAACATGACCATCCGCAGGTACGACCGGGAAGCTAGGGATTATGTCAATCGCTTGATCGAGCAGAATCCGGGGCGAATTGATCCAGCCCTAATTGAGGACTTCAATCCATATCCTCTGCCGCCCATTTCTTGCGCCGTGCCAGTTCTGCGTCAGACGGATTGTCGGGTTGAAGTGACGCCTTTGGGAGAGGGCCGACCGGGCGGTACGTGTTTAAGAGGACGCCCTTGGATGTGCAGCGCGACTCCACCAGGGTAAGGCCAAGCGGCGGCACGCCAGCTTCGAACAGCCGCTTGCCCTTGCCGAGGACCAGCGGGTAGACCCAGACGCGAAACTCGTCGACCAGTTGCGCGGCGATCAGCGTCTGAAGCAGTTCGCCGCTACCCCAGATGTGCAATTCGGGCCCGTCGGATGCCTTCAGCCGGCGGACCTCGCCAACGGCATTACCGCTTATGCGATGCGTGTTCACCCAGTCGAATGTGTCGAGGCTGTTCGTGACGACGTATTTCGTTGCCTTGTTGAAGGCCTTCGCGATGGGATGATCGCCGGCATAGGGCCAGTACGCAGCGAAAATTTCGTAGGTGCGGCGCCCCAAAAGCAGGTCGAACTCACGGGACATGATCTCGCCCAGAGCCTTGCCCCCGGCCTCATCCCTGAAGGGCACGGTCCAGCCCCCTTGCGTGAAGCCTCCACTCGGATCCTCCTCCGGGCCGCCGCCCGACTGCATGATACCGTCGAGCGTGACATGGGTAATGGCGATGATTCTTCTCATCGTGATTTCTCCTTTGCTGGA
>Ga0326727_10015529_pt1 | contig 16318 bp, 14 predicted proteins | sample MB2enrmetagenome_FD_207643 | JGI IMG/M metagenome (GOLD analysis project Ga0326727, IMG submission 207643) | Lab enriched peat soil microbial communities from McLean, Ithaca, NY, United States - MB29MY | ecosystem: Environmental > Terrestrial > Soil > Wetlands > Peat | place: USA: New York...
TTGTTATGGTATCGGCCTCGGACGACCTGAAGGAGGTACTGTTCGGCGCACAGGGACTGGCGAGTTCCGGCCGACTGCCGAAAATTGTCGTCGACTGCTCCTCGGTCTCGCTGGAAGCCTCGGCCGAGGTTCGGGAAAAGCTGGCGGCCAAGGGCGTGGAGTTTCTGGCGGCGCCGGTGAGCGGTAATCCCAAGGTGGTGAAGGCGGGCAAGCTCAGCGTGGTTGCCTCCGGCTCCAGCCGCGCCTTTGAGCAGGCCGGCCCGTACATCGACCTCTTCGCCCCGGCCGGCGTCAGCTACGTGGGCGAAGGCGAATTGGCCCGCATCGCCAAAATTTGCCACAACGTGATGTTGGGCGTAGTGGCGCAAAACCTGGCCGAAATTGTCGTACTGGCGGAGAAGGCGGGTCTGCCGCGCTCCGCATTTCTGGATTTCATCAATAGCAGCGTCGTCGGCTCGATCTTTACTCGCTACAAGAGCCCGGCTTACGTCAACCTTGATTACTCGCCGACCTTCACCCCTTTCCTGTTGCGCAAGGACATGGACTTGGGGTTGGCGTTGGCCCGTAAACTGGACGTGGCCATGCCGGTGGCCGCAGCCAGCCGCGAGGTACTGCAGGCGCACTTGGGACAGTCTTCGCTGCAGGGTGGGAACTATCAGCAGACAGATATCGCGAGCCTGCTTGATTTTGCGGCGCGCTGCTCCGGCATGGAACTCAAGCCTGAACAGGTGGAGGTATGGGACGGGCTGTCGCCAAAGAAGTAGAACTGGTTTCAAAAATGTCTTTCGGAAGGGCACGGCTTTAGCCGTGCCGCTGAAAACGGCCATTTATGCGGCTTTAGCCGCTGAGGGTCGACGCCCAGGTCGGCATGCTCCCATTTTTGAAACCAGCTCTAGTTCGCGAGGGTGGTTGGGTTTCAGAGTCATAGGCCCTTGCAATGCGTCGCCGCCAGACGCAGGAGAGAGAGATGCCACGCAGGTACAACGAGAAAAAGCTCACGTTTAAGGATGTCAGCGGTGCTGCCGAACGATTCAGCAACTGGGGAAAATGGGGGCCAGACGATGAGATTGGCACGCTGAACTTCGTTGCGCCGAAAGATATCGTAGATGCGTCCCGGCTAATTCAGCGCGGAAAACTGTTTTCGCTGGCGCTGAACTTCGACCGCAACGGCCCGCAGCGGGGACTATGGGGAAATCGATTCAATCCCATTCACATCATGCTCATCACGGGTACGGATGCGATGTCTGGCCGGCGAAGTGGCGAGGATATCCCCGAGGGGGAGGGGGGGCCGATTCGGTATTCCGATGACATGGTTTCCATGCCGCTGCAGTGCGGTACCCAATGGGATGGACTGAGCCACATCTTCTATCGGGGAAAAATGTGGAACGGATACGACGCCCGCCTGGTGGACAGCGACGGCGCGCAGCGCAATGGGATTGAAAAAGTCAAAGCGAAGATGGCCGGGCGCGGGGTGCTGCTCGACGTGGCTCGCCATCTCGGCCAGGAATACCTGGAGGACGGCACGGCGATAACCATGGCAGACTTGGACGCCACGGCGGCCGCTCAAAAAATTGAGATCCGGCGCGGAGACTTTGTCATTGTGCGCACCGGCCAGATGGAACAACGGCTGAAGACGGGAGCATGGGGCGGATATGCCGGCGGAGAAGCCCCCGGCTTGGCTTTTGAAACCTGCGAATGGATTTATAACAAGCAAATTGCCGCGATTTGTACGGACACCTGGGGATGCGAAGTCCGTCCTCCCGAAACCGTCGACGTGGAGTCGCCTTGGCATTGGGTGGTAATTCCGAAAATCGGCATAAGCATGGGTGAGATGTTTTATTTGCAGGAACTCGCCGACGACTGCGCGGCGGATGGCGTGTACCAGTTTTTCTTTACCGCGCCCCCGCTACCCATTACGAAAGCCGTGGGTTCGCCGATCAATCCGATGGCCATTAAATGAAGAGCACGACCGGTCGGCTGTCCTGCAGACGGGCGACCGCTGAGGAGTTCATGTCTTTGAGGTCACAAAATGTGACCTCAAAGCCTGGGGGACTCACCCTTTCGCCCGATTTTGGCGAAAGCCTGCTCTGAGCGCAGCCGAAGGGGTGGGGTAGTTCCGGTGGAAGCGCCGGGCTTCAGCCCGGCGGCATGTGCGCCCTGAGAAAATGGGCTTCAGCCCCGGGGAGCAAACCAACGTCCCACCCTGGCAAGGTGTTCTCTCGCCCTGTTCAGCGATTCTGCGTTTCTGCGTTGGGTGTTGCTCCGGGTACATATCAGGTGTAAGCTGCTGACCCCAGGAAGATGCGGGTGCAAATTGTCGCCGGAGGGTAACCCTGTGCGCATCGATTTTCACCAGATGTGGAGTACGCTCTCCTCCTTCTTTGCCGCCCATCCAAACTTGCCGGCTTCCACGCTTTGGTCGCAGCAGGGTTCTTATCCGCCGCGATCGGGCAACGAGGTTGAGATTTTCATTGACGGGCAGGCGGCATACCGCGACATTGCCACCGCCTTTCGCCGCGCCCGGAAGTTCATCTACCTGACCATCTCTTTCGGTGCGCCGGATTTCCTCCTGGCGCCCGAAACGGGCGAAACCTTTTTCGACATTCTCCGCTCCTGCCGCAAAAACAGCATCGACGTGCGCATGGTGGTGTGGGAGCCCGCAACTAAGACGGCGGACACCATCCCCGACCCCGCCCCGGCCACGATTTCCGGAGTTAACGACGGCCCCGGAAGCATTCAGGCCCGCTGGGATAAGGCGAAGGGTTACCACCAGTGGTATCGCTCGCCGCATGGACACTTCGAGCCGGTGTACCTGGATTTTCCCGCGCTCCTGGGTTGCCATCACCAAAAAACGTATGTGATGGACGACAGCGCCGGCGGGGTAGTGGCATTTGTCGGCGGCATCAACCCGGTCCAGTCATATTGGGACACCCCGGCACACGACGTCCTGGATCCCCGGCGCGTGGCCAGAGGTCAGGACCTGCTCAAAGGACTGGAAGGCACGCCGCCCCTCCACGACATTTTTTACCGGATCAAGGGACCCGCGGTGGCTGACGTGGCGGCGAATTTCGTCGAACGTTACAACGGCGCGAGCATCCCCGCTGCCGGCGTGGCGGAGAATGTCCCGGCGCCAGTGACGGCGGAACAGATTCCTCCAGTACCCAACGGAATAGACGTCCAGGTGCTGCGCACCATAGCCCCGGAAACCTATGCCACCACGCCCAAGGGAGACACCGGCATCCGGGACGTCTATTTGAACGCCCTGGGGGCGGCCGGGCAGGGAAGCCTGGTCTATATCGAGAACCAGTACTTCTTCGACCACGGCGTCATCTCCGAAATCCACGAGGCCGCCGAACGGGGCGCCAAAGTCATCGCCATCCTCACCTCCAAGCCGGACGAGAACACCCTGACCGGATTCGTCGAGCGCGGGCTCCTGGAGCGGATCTCCAATTTTCAAGCCGAATCGCGGCTGGTCCAGGGCCACCGCAACGTCGCGATTCTCACCTTGGGCAACCACACGCCGGATCCCCGCGCCGCGGGCAAAGTGATTAACAGCGAAACCTACATCCATTCCAAGAATATGGCCGTGTTCGGCGGCGAGTGGGCGGTCATGACCGGCGGGTCCGCCAATATCGCCTTCACCTCCATGCGCTTCCATTCGGAAATGAATATCGCCTTTACGGATCGCGCGCGGATAAAGCAATGGGTGGCGCAGCTCTGGTCGGAGCATCTCGGCATCCCGGCCGCCCAGGCCAGCGACCTGATCGAGAAACCCGAGGACGCCTTCAACTTTTTCAAAAATCAGGCAGACCATAACCAGCGCGTGGCATTAGCAAATGGAGAGACGCCGGTGGGCCGGATCTTCTACAAGAACACTGAATTTCCGCCGCGAGAACTCGCTGGCATCACCGTGGCTCCAGTCGCACCGATTGTGGCCAAGGCGACGCCGGCAACTGGACCGTGAGCCCCGCAAGGCCCCTCAACACTCTGTGCTGCCGGTGCTAGTAACGGCTTGCCTCAGTGCCTCCTCGATCGGTACTAGCACCTCCCTGGGCGGCAGGCCCATGGGAAGGGCGGTCAGCCACAAATGCAGTGATCGCGATCCTGCCGGGATTTCGGCCTGATGAATCAGGCGGCGGGACTGAAGTAGGTTTCTCCAAAGCTCGGTGACGCACGGATATAAAAGGCATACGATCACCCGTGACGTACGGGCCAGGTTAGCGTAGGCGAGGACTTGAAACAGATCGATACGATGCTGTTCACGGAGTTGGTCCTGCACAGGATGTCCCCATTGTCCTCCCCGGATGTACAACGGATGATCGTCTCGAGTGTGCCACTCCTGCAGGTCTTCCCAGTGCCGCTTGTACTTGGCATCTACAATCAGCGTCGTGTCCTGCCATTCCAACCAGAGGTCGGGAACTAGCGATCTCTGTGAGCCCACGAACGGCGGTGACCAACTGATCGGGTGCGTGGTTTCACGCTTCCGCCCAACCTTCAACTGCCCTCCCAAACGTCTTGCCATCTCGTACAGCACAACCTCGACGAATGCCTCAAAAAACTCGTTCATCGGCATCGTCCAGGGAATGCCCTCCAAGTCGCTTACACCTGCCAGTCCGCGTTCGTCTGCAGTCCACTCAATCGCCTGGAGTCCCTCCAGGAAGTGAGTCGTCCGCATCGGTCTCTGCAGCCACTGTTGAAATACGCTGGGCGCCGGCATCAGTGGTGGCACTCCACGCACTTTCATCAACAGGTACTCGCAGAGCTCCATCAACCGATGGACGAAAGCTCCGTGGTCAACCTGTGTCTGGAGTACACGTAACTGCCGTTCCAGGGCGAAGTGGATCGCGCCTTTGAGAATGGAATCGTCGCGCAGGTCCGGATATGTGCATGGCACGCTCAGGAACTGCCCGCGAGGGAGCCGCTCGTGCGCATACCGGTCCCACTGTACTCGGCCTCGCGGTGCCGTGCGCACGTCTGTTGTCGTCTCGAAGCGACGCGTTAGGTTGTCCAGCAACGCCTGCAACCTCACCAGGATCATGGAGGACAACACCCAGGGTGGCACCCGTCGCTCCGATCGGCGCAGCAATGGCAGTTTCAGCGGAGTTGGCGCCACGCGCCAACCCATGTCCGCCAGCATTGGACCGATTCCGCGCCACGGGAAGCGGGGCTGAACCACCAAGCCGTAATCCGGCGTTCCCGAAGTCGGAGAGAATAGGGGAATGGCGCCCACTCGATCACCACTGGTCAGGCGCAGCAGAAGATCGTTGCCGTCGTAGTGGCTATCGACGCGTACGTCCAATAATGCGAACAGCGCCCGATTCTGATTGGCGAACTGCTCGGCCAGGCGCGCAGCCTGAGGATAGGGATCGCGGCTGCCTTCCAGCCGGAAGAACTCCACGGCGGAGTGCTGCACCACAGACTGGTCGGTGAGCTCCAGGCACACATCGCGCTGCGCTTCCGGATCTCGAAGCGGGATCGATCTGCGGCGAACCGGGACTCTTTTGCGCGCGCGCGCGGGCACTAGAGACTCCGTATCCACTGGAGATAGTTGCGGATGGGTTCGGCAAAGCCGCCAACATATCCCTGCGCCAGATACTCCTCCAGTAGTGGCACCAGATTGATGTTGAGGCTCAGCGGGGCTTTGGCCTCGTCCCGTTCCAGGAAGTAGGAGTGGCCGGGCACCAGATTGAACGCATCCTCGGAGGCGTGCTCGATGAATATGGAGACAAGGTCGCGAAAGGCCCTCTGCATCAAGTCACAGCCATGAGTCTCTACTACGCTCATCTCCGGCCACAGGTTCAGGAAGCCAAAGCGCCGCCGCACGGCCACATCCACGATGGCTATACTGCGATCGGCACTATTCATGGTGCCCAGAATGTGCAGATTCTCAGGCAGGCGGAGGATGCGATGAAACGGTGGCCCGAAGTCGTACGGCAGGGCGACGGTGCGCTCCCGGTCCGTCTTTGGCTCAAAGAGGAAGATCGCCTCGCCCAGGATCTTGCTCAGATCGGCCCGGTTGATCTCGTCGATGTGCAGGAGATAATGACGCGGATCAGCCGCTGCCGCTGCCGCGGCTTCCATCAGAAAGCCGGTGGTCGGGGTAAACTGCAACCCGACTCCTCCTTGCGCCTGTACCGGTGCGAGGCCGCCGACAAACGCCTCGTAGGTGGTATTGGCGTGGAACTGGATGGTTCGCCCGTGGCCGCCGTATTCTTTGGCGAGCAGATCCGTAGCCATTTTGGTCTTGCCCGTTCCCGGCGGTCCTTGCAGGATCACGTACCGCCGTTCCTCCAGAACCTGGTGCACCTGAGCCGGTTCGACACTGGGCATCAGGTGCTTGAACCACTTCGTGCGAATCCGATTGCGGTCTTCTTCCGCGTCCTTTATGGTCGGATAACCACGTTCGGAGAAGACCAGATCTAGCAGTCCAGCAACCGCATCTCTGGTCGCTGCACGATCCGAATTCGGCCGGAACAGTGCATACATTTCCCGCCCGTAGCGATCGAACACCGCCCGATATTCTTGCCACTTCTCACGCAGATCTGCTGGAACCGCTGTATCGGTACGGGTTGGATCCTGCTTCGCCCATGCGACCTGCGAGCCGTGGCCATATTCACGGTTCAGCCAGCCGCTTATAGCCTGAGCCTTGCGTGCATGCCCGGGACGGCCAAGGATTGTCTCGTCCGGCATCAATCCTTGTGTGCCAACGACCAGTCCGATCAGACACGGAGTATCGGCCACAGGAAAGATGACGAAGCTCAAGCCGCCGTACGCTCCAGAGGTTGGGTTGGCGCTGTGGATGTACGCGGCATACGGCACCTCCAGTTGGCTGGGGGCTCGCAAGCTCGTGCTCTTTTCCGCGGCTTTGGGATACCGGCCTGCCGGCGTGCCAAACAAGGCTTCAAATGCGGCTCTGTTGGCTTCAGCCCAACCTTCCAAAGATGGTTTGTGGATGATCTCAACTAGGGCGTCCAAGCTCATGATCAGCCAGGTTAGTCGCAATGCACCCTGAGCACAATATTCTTGTGACCTGCATGTTGCTTCGACGGAGACCCTTTTCGAATTGACAGGGCAACGCGGCAGGAATAGGCTGCGGCGCAAGATGCTCGAACGGGAGATGGAATTAGCCGTGGCGGCTTGCCCGGATTTGTTTATCGAGCCAGGGCTATCGCTCGTCCGTCGCCAAGTCGTGATCGGCGGCCGGCGGCCGGACATTCTACTGTCGGACTCGCTGTCCAGGCACTTGCTGGTGGAAGTCCAGAGCGGCCGTCTGGACGAGGAGCACGTTCAGCGGCATTTTTATTACTTTTACGATTACCGTGCGAAGTATCCGAAAACTCATCTACGGCTGATGTTCATCGCCAATCGAATTGTCCCGCAACACAAAGACTTCCTGGGTGACCACGGGTACGAATTCCGGGAGTACCCGGAACATGATTTTCTGCGCCGGGTGCGCGAGTGTTCGTTGCGGCAGAATCGGGTACTCGAGCCGGAAACCGAGCCAGTTGAAACTCCCGGCATACTGCCAGCTTCGACCCACGAGATCCTGTACGAAATTGAAACGCAGAAAATGACGCTGTGCTACAAGATGCTGCTGCTGGTGTTCATGGCGGAACTTGTAGACGAGGCGGGCCGAGTTCCGTTGCGTGTACTGGCGGAGCGTTTCCAGGAATTCTTTGTAGGGCGGTCAGTTGCTGGCAAAGCCGAGGAAAATCCGAATGTGGTCGCTCCCGGTACCCTGTCCCAACGCACGGTGATTGCCTGGGAGCGGGTGATCCGGGAGCAACCAGTGCACTACATAACAGAGCAGTTTGTGTTTGATGAGGGCGTGACCGTTGCGTGGGCTCCGAGGATTTGGTCACAGTGGAGTCCCGAGCTGAAAGAGGAGATTCGCAGCACAGCCAGTAATCGGCTTGCCGGCTATTTCAATCGGTATGTGCCTGGCGGATATTGACTCGACGAAGCAGTGAGTCAAACTTCGACATCAGTGGTCAGTGGTCGGGGGCCAGTATGGCAGCAACAAGCAACAAGCTAGGAAAGGCAGCTCTTGGCTCTTGGTCTTTGGTCCTTGGCAAGACAGGAAATATTGCCCCAAAAGCGATCTAACTGACTGAATCTGTAAGACAAAATATTAACAAAATATAGGAATAGCGCTTGCGCGCCCTGTAAAGACGCGCAAAATCTATCGCGTCTATGGGTTAGGGCGAGAATAAAAATGCAATCTATTCTTAAAACGTGCTCGCCGGACGTACATGAGCAACGCACTTATATATAGTAATATATATACATATAGCAGCCGCCAGCCGGATAGCGGGAGTTAATCGCGGGGTAGTCTGGTGCAGATTTCCAGATGACGCTTCTCCCTGTTCTGCAGCTCGTTATCCGTGGCCCGGCCAACTATGACAGCCCCACAGAATTTGCAGGTGGATTCGATCAGCAGATGATCTTCGCTCAATTTGCGAACATAGGCATCCGCAACCTTGATATGAGGTGGCAAGGTCGCCATATTGCGACAGTTTCCAAAAGCGTGAGGGCTGATCCGGTGGAAGCAATCAGCCTCGCGGATGGTGCCAATCCCCAAAACAATCGCCCAAACTTGGCCGTGCCGGGGCGCGTGCCTATAGGCCAAAACGGGAACTGCTGGCTGTAACTCACGTGAAGGGGATTTATCGCCAGTAGGGGACCGCGTGAACAGAGATATGCCTGAGATCACAGACAAATGGCTCATGCGTGATTAGAGAATTTTCCGTAGCGGGACTGAGGATGTCTACCAGCGACTACATCCCGGGTTTAACTCTTGCCTGCGGACTGGTTGGCACACTGGTAGCGGTGACCGCCACATGGGCTAAGGATTTGGGCGCTTCTGCCCAACGGATTCGAATTCTGGATGAAGCCACGAAAAGGGCGCTCTTCTGGGACACATGGTCGAAAGCGCTAGCAAACGCTGATCCAGAAGCAAATGCCGCCGACCTGCGTTCTAAGGTCAAGATCGAAATCGCTGCAGCCGCTCAGTCTGTTGAAGAGGTTTATCACAAACCAGCGACACGCCAGCCATCGGCGCATGTCGCCGTCTCGCAGTATCAAGAACACCGATCTTCGCTATCGCGGATTCGGAGATGGTTCCTGCTATATAAGCCTCCCAGATGGCGAGCTTGGGTACCGAGATTGTTTTTCTACATCTACGTCCTAGAAGCTTCGCTCGCTCCATTCGCTCCATTCGTCAGGAGGGGGGGATACATGGGTTTTCCAGACCGTCTCGTTATGTTCCTCGGCTCTGTCTTGGCAGCTCTCGTTTTTCGTTGGCTGTCAATCTGGGCTGAGAGGCCACGTGCTCTCGGCCAAACTGGCTGAACAGTCTGGTTCGCCCGGCGTGCAATGGGCCTCTAATGCGTTCGTCGGTGCCGGGGCAAATCGGGGAGAGACGGGTCAATTCCCGATATTTGTGTGCTTTCGGCAATCCTGCGTAGCTGAGAGCCGGCCACAGAAAGGCAGCTCTTGGCTCTTGGTCGTTGGCTCTTGGCAAGGCGCCACCGCGGCTGAAGCCGCTCTTCTAGTATTCCCTAATTCACCGGTCCCGCTTGGCGGGACCGGCGCTTCCACCGAGGCCCCCCTGTGCAAGTTGCGGCTGGCCAACATCTTTGGTCCCCCAGGATTCTTATGTCTCGGAGATAACCTATGAAACATCCTGCAATAGTCGTGATCTTGATTGCGCTCTCGCCGTTCTTCGCGGCGGCACAGACGAAAAACCCCGTCACGGCGGCCGCACGCGCTGTGCTGGAGCGGCAATCCCGTAATCTGACAGAAGCGGCCGAGGCGATGCCCGCCGATAAATACGGCTATAAACCGACGCCCCAACAGATGTCATTCGGCGAGTTGATGGTCCATATCGCCAAGACCAATGAGGCTCTTTGCTCCAAACTGGCGAGCCGCGCCATGACCGCGCCACTCGCTGCTGATAAGAAGGACGCCATCATCGCTGGTGTGCGCGCGTCCTTTGCGGCCTGCGGTAAAGACCTTGGTACTCTGGATGACGCCGCTCTTGGCCAGAGTGTCACTCTGTTCGGAAATCGTGAGGGGACCAAGGCGGAGGCGTTACTGGCACTCACCGGCGACTGGGCCGATCACTACGGGGCGGTAGCAGTTTACCTGCGTCTTAACGGCCTGCTGCCACCAACGGCGAAAAAGTGAGCCGAACACCCAACAAAGGCAGCTCTCGGCTCTCGGGATGCAGCAACAAGTAACAAGTCTCAAGTAACAAGTTAGAAGCCAGATGGCAGCAACAAGCAACAAGCCAGGAAGGCAGCTCTTGGCTCTTGGTCGTTGACTCTTGGCAAAACAATCCGTCCTCTGCGTCTCTGCGCCGGGTGCTGTCTTCCGTCTTCTGCCTGCTGTCTTCCGTCTTCTTTCTTTTTCTGCGTTTCTGCGTTTCTGTGTTGGGTGCTTCTGCGTTGGGTGTTCCAAAAATAAACCCGTCCAAAGCGACCAACCCGGTTACGCTCGCCACCGATGCCGCCGTAGCCTGCTGTCAGTTGCTGCACGGTTTGTGCCTTGCCTGACTGCTAAGTGCTCTGAATACTGCGTCTTCTAGCTTGTTGCTTGTGGCTTGTCGCTTGCGGCCAAGGCCCAAAAATAAACCCGTCCAAAGCGACCAACTCGGTTACGCTCACCGCCGGGGGCGCGGTAGGCTCATGTCGGCTGTTGGAAGGTTTTTGTCTTTGGCTGAGTGCTGAATGCTGATTTTACTGATTGCTGAGTGGAGGTGAGATTATGGCAGCCACCGCTGCGGGTTCCGCAACCCGCCATCCCAAGACCGGCGAGCGGCGCAAGTTCCGGCGTCCTCTACAGCTCGATTGCCTGCCGCTGGCCATGTTGGATCGCATCCGTGCCCAGCGCGCCGCCGGCCGCAGTTGGGCCGAGATCGAGCAGAGCTCGCCGCAATGGCCGGAATGGGAACAGGCCGGACCGGAAGCGCTCGCCTGTTTCCCCCACCGCCGTCTCCCTCACAGTAGTCTGCAACGCTGGCATGACTTGCGGGTCGAACAGGTACGGCACGAGCAGCAAAAACAATCCCTTGCCGCGCATGCCATCGCCCAACAACTGGCCGCGCACGGCTTCAGCGGCCTGGACGACGCGGTGAAAAATGCCCTGGGCGAAGCCGTATTCGGACTGCTGGCGGAAGGCGCCGGCCGGGCCGACGTCATGAAAGCCCTGCACCACCTCAGCCGACTGCTAGTGAGCTTCGACCGTTCCGCGATCGGCCGCTCCCGGCTGGAGCTCGAAAAGAAAAAGCTGGAACTGTTTACCCAGAAACTGGAGCTTCGGCCGCGCCGCGCCGCCGGCCAGAACCCGGAAGCAGCTACCAGCGACGAGATACTCCCCGAGCAGCCGCCGATCCCTGTGGCCAAAGAGAACGACAAGGAGAAGGAGGAAGACCAGTCATGTGGCGCGAACTGAGCTATCCCGCCACATCCCGCCATATCCCGCCTCCGGCGATGAAAATTTTGAAAATTATGCGCGCGCGGGTTTTGGTTCTTTGGTTCTTGGTTCCTTACTTTTTCTTCTGTGGTTCTGCGGTTCTGCGTTGGGTGTTGTCTTCTTCCGTCTACCACGCCAGCAGCACGCGCAGGTCGCGCACATTGTTTCCGGTGGGGCCGGTCATGATGGTATCCCCTAAAGCTTCGAACAAGGGGAAAGAGTCAAACTTCGCCAGCGCCCGCTGAGGATCGAGGTTGAGCGCCTGGGCGCGCGCGATGGTGCCGCCATCGACGACCGCGCCGGCGGCTGGACTATCGCCGTCGATCCCGTCGGTGCCGGCGCTGAGCACCGCCAGGTTCCGGCCGGCAATCTTAGCGGCGCAGTACAAAGCGAAATGCTGATTGCGCCCGCCCCGGCCCCCATCGGTCACTTTCACCGTGACCTCGCCGCCGGAAACCACGCAGGCGCGAGGCGCCTTCTGACGCAGTTTGGCGAGCTTGTCCAGCAGGTAATCGGCCGCCCGGGCGTAGTCCCAGTCGTCGCAACTGTTGTCGATCTCGACCGTGAACCCTTCGGCCGTGACCCGTTCCGCGGCGGCCTTTAGCGCGCTGCCGTTGGAGAGCAAGAGCGACCAGCGCGCCGCAGCGAATACGGGATCGCCGGCTTTGGGGGTCTCTTGCAGTTTCCGTTCGGCGAACAGAAAGCGCACCGAAGGCGGGAAGTGCGGCAGCAGTTCGTGCTGCGCGGCGATCGCGTAACAGTCGTCCACCGTGGTGGAGTCGGGCAAAGTGGGACCGGACGCTAACGCGTCCAGCTTGTTTTCGGGCACATCGGAGACAAATAGGGAAACCTGCCGCGCCCGCTTGGCGGCCAGCGCCAGGCGGCCGCCCTTGATGGCCGACAGGTGTTTGCGAATGGTGTTGATTTGGGCGATGGGAGCGCTGGAGTGCACCAGGGCGTGGTAGGTCGCGATCAATTCCGGCAGCGACATCGCTCCCATGGGCTTTTCCACCACGGCGGAACCGCCGCCGCTGATCAGGAAGATGACCAGCGACTTTTCGGTAACGCTCTCCATGGCGCGCAGGATGGCATCGGCGGCGCGGAGCGAGCCGGCATCGGGCAGCGGATGCCCGCCACGGTAATATTCAAAGCCCGGCAGCTTGTGGGGCGGGTCGATCACGGTGGCCACCACCCCGCTGACCATATTTCCCAGCTTCGCCCCCAGGGCCGCCGCCAGAGTGTGGGCGGCTTTCCCGATGCCAATGGAGACGACGCGGTCGTAATCGGGCAGGTGGTACAAATCGTCCGCGATGCGCAGCACCCCGCGTTCGTACTGCACCTGGCGGTCGAAGGCTGTGGCAATCGAACACTCATCCAGGGCGTGCCGGAAGACGCGGCGCAACCCTTCGCGTGCTTCGAAGGTCTGAGCAGGAGCATTGGCGTTGGACATGAGCTGAATTATGGCAGATTTGGGCCAATTGTGAATTTTGAATTTTGATTGGAAGAACCTTTAGCCGCTGATTTGCGCCGATAAACGCAGATCGGAGATTCGTTCTGGTCTTTGGATCAGCGGCAATCTGCGTAAATCTGCGGCTGCCTGCTCTGAAATCAAAATTCAAAAATCAAAATTCTAAGGATTTGGAAGGCCCACTGTGGCTTCCACCCAGCCGGCAATGGTCTGTTTCAGCTCATTCAAGTGTGCGTCGAAGAAGTGGTCGGCGCCATCGATCAGGACTAATTGCTTGGGCTCCGCCAGCCCCGCTGCCAGACTTTCCAGGGCGGCGCGGGGGGCGAAAACGTCGCGGGTGCCGCTGACCAACAGCTTAGGCTTGCTGCAGGCTTGCAGAAATTCGTAACCATAGGCGCGGTCCTCAATCCGAATCGGCGTTCCCACCGAGATGGCCGCGACTACACGCGGATCGGGGCAAGCAGCCTTCAGGCCGGTGGCGGCGCCGAAGGAGAAACCGGCAAAGATCAGGGGCACGCGGAACTCCGCATCCAGCCAGTCCAGGGCGGCTTGCACGTCCTGCACCTCGCCCCGGCCTAGGTCATGTTCGCCCTGGCTGAGGCCGGCGCCGCGAAAATTGAAGCGCAGCACCGGAATCCCGAACCCGTTAAGGGCCTTCATGACGTGAAACACAACTTTGTTGTGCATGGTGCCGCCATAGAGCGGGTGCGGATGGCAGACCACCGCGGCGTGCGTCGGCTGGGGGCTGCCGGTGTTCAGCAAGGCCTCCAGACGTCCGGCGGGGCCGGGGAGGAAAAATGAAAGTACTTGCGCCTTGAGCTTCGTGTCGGTCATGGGCTCACTCGTAAGCCAGAAAAAACCTACCACAGAGACACAGAGCCACAGAGAAGAATTTGGGATTGTGGATTCTGGATTTGGGATTTTCGGCGGTCGGTCGGACGCGCTATCGGGGGTTCAAATCCGAAATCCAAATTCCTAATTCCCAAATTCTCTGTGTCTCTGTGCCTCTGTGGTAGGTGTTGTAACTCCTTTGATTGTAGTCTTCTGCTATGCTCTGGGGCATGGATCCGATCGCGCTGACCCGCCGCCTGGTGGACATTGAGTCGATTACCGGCAATGAAGCCGCTGTCGGTGAATTCCTGCTGCACGAACTGGCGGCCCTGGGCTTGGCCAGCCAAAAGATGCCGGTCCCGTTTCCCCCGGATATCGAAGCCGCCGGCCGCGAGCGCTTTAACGTGTATGCCGCTTCGGCGCCCCGGCCGGAGATCGTGTTTTCCACCCATATGGACACGGTCCCGCCCTTCTTCCCTTCGCGGGAAGACGACTGCCGCATCTACGGCCGCGGCTCCTGCGACGCCAAGGGAATCATGGCGGCCCAGATCGCGGCGGCGCTGCGGCTGCGCGAACAGGGGCTGGCGGTCGGCCTGCTGTACGTGGTGGGAGAGGAGCGCGACAGCCTGGGCGCGTGGACCGCCAACCAACACTCTCCCCGGCCACGATTTCTGATCAACGGGGAACCAACGGAGAACCGGCTGGGCATCGCCTCCAAAGGTTCGCTGCGGGTGCAGTTGACCGCCACCGGACGCATGGCGCACTCGGCTTACCCCGAGCTGGGCGAATCGGCTATCGATAAACTGATCGACGCTTTGCAGCGCCTCCGCGCCATGACCCTGCCGGTGAACCCCGAGGTCGGACCCACTACGTTGAACATCGGCACCCTGGAAGGCGGACGCGCGCCTAACGTCATCCCCGATTTCGCCCGCGCCCAACTGCAATACCGGCTGGTGGGACCCGCCGCGCAGTTGCGCCGCGATATTGAAGACGCGGTTTTCGACCTGGCGCAAGCCGAGTTTGTGCTGGAAATCCCGTTCGTCACCTTGCGCACCATACCTGGGCTGCCCACCATGGTGGCCGCTTTCACCACCGACATCCCACGCCTCACCCAGTGGGGCGAACCGTTGCTCATTGGTCCGGGCTCGATCCATGTGGCGCACACCGACGCGGAGTATATCGATAAAGCGGAATTGCTCCAGGCCGTGGAACTGTATTGCCAGATCGCACGCGGGCTGACGGGCAGGTAGCCTAGCAGGCTGCTGAAAAACAGCTACTTTGGTTGAACTCTCTCCCATCTTGCTTGTTCAGTGGCAGGGGATAGAGTCCGTTTCACTTTCTATCTGCGGTGCTGTGAATCTATTTTGACCCCGCAGACACACTTCGCCCTGGGTACTACACCGGCTGAACCGACAGGTTTCGTAAGCGTACTAGGTTGTAGGCCGCGCAAGCGAAGGTGAAGACCCAATCGACCTTGAGCAGCCCGCGGTGCCGTACCTTGCGCAGTAGAGCAATGGTCTTCAGCCAGCCAAAGCATTCTTCAATCCGCTTCCGCTTCCTTTGGCTGACCGGGTAGCCCGCATGCCGCGTCGTCCGCTGGTCAATCGCGCTGCCACCCCGCCGTCCCTGGTTCTGGGCGACATGCGGCGTCACCTGCATGTGCCGACACTCGGCCACGAAATCCGCGGTATCAAAGCCCCTGTCTCCGCCTACGGTCACCCGCCGCTCGCCCGGAATCTGCTCCAGCAGGAGCAAGGCCGTGTCGCGCTCCGCCGTGCCCGTGGCCTGCCACGCCATCGCATTCACAATCAATCCGTTGCGGTTCTCGACCAGCAGATTGCCACTGTAGCTCAACTTGGCTTCTTTGCCTTCGCCCTTGCGCGCCAACTGCGCCTCCGGATCGGTTTTCGACTCATGCGTCCGGTTGGATCGCTTCTCCCCGTGAAAATTCACCGTCGGATTGCTGGTATCATCCCTCGACGGTGGCTGCTTCTCGTCCTTCCGCTGAAAGCTTTTGGCTCCCGCCCAGGCTTCCAACAAGGTGCCATCCACGGTAAAGTGCTCATCCGAGGTCAAGCCCTTCTCCCGCGCCTGAGCCACCACTTGCGCCAAAAACAGCTTGGCTACCTCCGCCTCCAACAGCCGGTCGCGGTTCTTGGTGAAGGTCGTCGCATCCCAGACTTCCTCGTCCAAGTTGAGTCCGACAAACCAGCGAAACAGCATGCTGTAGTCGATCTCTTCCATCAGCAACCGTTCGCTGCGGATTGAGTACAACATTTGCAATAACTGCGCCCGCAGTAACTTCTCCGGTGCAATCGACGGCCGGCCCTCACTGGCGTACATGCGGTCGAACTGCGGCGATAGCGCAGTTAGCACCTCGTCCACCATCGTCCGGATGCTCCGCAGGGGATGATCTTGCCGCACGCGTTGCTCCGGCGACAAATAACTGAACATATGGCTCTGCTGATGGTCTGTGCCTCGCATGAAACCTTAGTAGCACATCTACGCGGTCGATTGAGAGTACTTTTTCAGCAACCTGCTAGT
>Ga0326727_10015531_pt1 | contig 16315 bp, 18 predicted proteins | sample MB2enrmetagenome_FD_207643 | JGI IMG/M metagenome (GOLD analysis project Ga0326727, IMG submission 207643) | Lab enriched peat soil microbial communities from McLean, Ithaca, NY, United States - MB29MY | ecosystem: Environmental > Terrestrial > Soil > Wetlands > Peat | place: USA: New York...
GTCACAAACCATTAATCATGAACTGGTTCAAGACGAAAGGCCAAGTTTCCTGTGGAGCGGTTGAGGGTTTGAACCTCAAAGCAAAACTCACTATCAGAAAAGCGTACGGTTTCAAATCCATCGAATGTCTGAAAATTGCTTTATATCATACACTTGGCAAGTTGCCGGAACCACAATGCCACAACAGATTTTGCTGACGAGCCCAAAAAAGAGTAGCGTTGACATGACAAAAATGCTGTCAAAATAGGAAAAATTCGTTTGCCTCCATAATGATTAGAAATGGAGGCAAAAAACAATTGCCAACAACATCAGCGTGGCTACCGCTTATCTATGCAAGCTACCGACCGATTCCTCCAGAGCCTCAACCAACTGATGGCCGACCTTTAGCCATGGCCAGACTGGCCAAGATCGTCGTGAGCCACAATGGCGACAACCTGGCGAGTTCGGCAGCCAGCTGCTGCCTAGTCATCGCCATGCCCTGTCTGATATCGCTTTCGGCCGAACGGAAGAAATTGGCTGCCACATCGCCGAGTGCGACAAGTGCAGGCACCAGCACTCCTCCTTTTGGGCATTGTTTGCAACGAAACCGTAAAATATCGGTTTCGAGTAAGTTCAAATAATTTTTATAGGATCGTAATGGAAACGAAATAATCATGTGCTATCCTTCGTCAGGATTGAATTAAGGTATTGTTGAATCTTGTTACGGTTACTTTGCCGACCTCGCCGGAGGAACCGGAAAGCCCGCTATGGAAGAATCTTCGTAGCGGGCTTTCGTTTTTTTTACAACCTTGATTAATTTTCGTCAAACCCATGGCAAGGTGGTGACGGAATGTCACCGGTCCGCCTCGGACAGACGAGTTGCCTTTCTCAAAGGAGAGCGCACCCGGTTTTACCGCATCAAAGCAAAATTTATAGGAAAGAGCGTTTAAGAAATTGATCTTGAGCGGCGGATAGTTTTTAAGGAATCAGCCACGGACAACTTCAACCAAGAAAGAAATGAGGATTACGTGTAAATGATTACTTTCATAAATGCTAGGGGCCACGGAAAGCCACTGATGGGCAACGTTACAGACGGGGAGATTCTGAAAGTAAACGGAAATAATAAGAACGATGTTCAGTACCCTGGACCAAGGCACTGTCGCTTAACGCTGTCACATCCACTTCTAATGCGTTCAATTTCGGCGTCATTGCCGATCAGCAATGGAAAAGAAAGAAGCTAAATGAATATAAGAATAAGGATATGTCTAATGGGCTTTTTGGTCCCCCTCCTCTGCCCTGTGCCGTCATCCGCTGAAATAACGCTTTACGTTACTCCCGATGGTGACAAGGCATTCTTTATCGAAGGCGACAATATAAACGATAAAGAGAGTGTCGAAATAACAGTCGCCTACGATTCGACCATTCTCGCGAATCCCCGAGTGAGTCTGGAAGGGGGGACCGTGACCAATATATTTAATCCCAATCCCGGCATTCTGACCTTCAATGCCAACCGTGGAGATAACCCCACTCATTCATTCGAGGCCCATTTGAGCTTCGACAAAAGGGGAGGTTCCCAAGGGGGGATATTTTCCGTAACGGGTAAAGTCATGGAGCCGGATGGGACGATTTCTCCATCCAGTACAACCCTTAACCTGTCCACTCCTTCTCTATTAACTGCGTCTTCTAACGATGGAGGAGCTGCGTCAACTCCGGAAGAATCCCCGGCGACAGAGGAGACGGCATCATCCGGCAACAGGGCTGACATACTGATGAAAGCAGAGAAGAGTGTCCTACAGCGATTCAGGGAGTTCAGGGGAAAGAGGGGTCTAAAGGCGTTTGTCGCGCTTTTTAAAAGAAATCCCCGTGACGTGCTCGTTCAGGAGCCACCAGAAGTCCTTTCTGACGGTAAAACTCCCGTTAGTATAAGATTTGAACTGCAGCAGAAGGGGGGGGATTCGCCAAATATCGCCCTTTCGGACGCAAAACTCGTTCATTTGGGGAAGGAGGGTGAAAAGGGCTGGGTAATAACGGCCTTGCCGAACAGAGGGACATGGAATGCAAGCCTGCTTATAAAGACGGATGGGAAAATAATCGAATTCCCCCTTGTCGTAGCCCCTCCGGTCAAAATCGATAAAGGCATAACCGAACAAAATTTCGTTGCCGAACTCGACAGGTTCATTGCTGCTCAGGTTGACAGTGGTAAAGGGGAAAACGACCCGCTCCGGTATATCAAATATGAGTATATTTTCACCGTCAACTACCTGGCGAGTTCGGGAAATCACTCTGCAAAGATGACTTCACAAAAGGCAAGCCTTGCAAGTAGCTCCAAATAAAGAATGAGGGTAATTACGTGACTATTTCATTGCGTAAGAGACGATATCTAACTTTAATTACTGCTTGTTTGCTTTTAATTGCTGTCCCAGTTCACTCTCACAACTTGCCGGTAGGAGGATCCAAATGGTGTTTAGGAAAGAACGGCATTGTTGCCAACATAGATCTCAATCAGAATTTGTTATCTGAAATCCATGGTGTAAAAGAAAGACATTATGATCTCGCCTCAACTTCTGATCAAGAACTGCAACACATAGCAACTGAAATAATTCAGCCTTACATAAACAAAAAGCTTTCCATAACAGTGAACGGCAAGACGTATCCTGTAAAGGTTGACAGGCTGGTCAGAAATGAAAACTCCACGTTCACAATTTGGCTCTCCGTTGATAAGATCAGCTTTAACAGACCCGAAAATTCGCTAAAAATAAATTACAGGTTATTGTTTGAAGAAACAAGCAATGCGCATCTGAATCTGGCCTATTTTTATAAGTCTGATGCAACTGGTGATGCATTGCAAAAGATTTTCGATTTTTCTCAGCCGGAAGGACGATACAATTTTGAACATGACTCCCCAGTCTGGGAACTGCCAGTCAAAGGTACTGTACCCGAACATGCAACTGCGCCTGCAATTGCAGCTTCTCTGCCGATCGGCAATTCAAACCTAAATCAAGACCGGGAAAATAGTGCCACTCAAAGAGTTGATTCTGCTTTGCCGGCCTCTGATAAACGACCGCTAACGCCTGTAAAGGGTTACGTAATAACACAGCCCCAAACCTCGCAAAATTCCGCATCCGTCCTCTCCGAAGTCTCTCTAGACAAGCAGAAGCCGGATAACAAAGGCGCCATTTTCCCGAATGATTCCATGGTTAAGCATGTTTCTAAAGAAAAGGAGAAGGGGAATATAGGATCGATATGGCCCAATATCGGCAGTTTCATACTTCTTGGTATCGAGCACATCTTAACGGGATATGACCATATAGCATTTCTGATCGGCTTGATCGTGGTCGGGCTCTCCTTCAGGGAAGTTCTGAAGATAATCACCGCATTTACCATTGCGCACAGCATAACGCTTCTCCTCGCTGCTCTGCAGATTATCACTCTCAACTCAAGATTTGTGGAAAGCGTGATCGCTCTTTCCATCTGCTATATCGCGTTGGAAAACCTTTTCAAGAGAGATGTGAAATATCGATGGCTGATTACTTTCTGTTTCGGCCTAGTTCACGGTTTTGGATTCGCAAGCGCTCTACAGGAATTGATTGTTGGGAAATCCAATTTAATTCTTTCCGTACTTTCTTTCAACTTCGGAGTGGAAACAGGACAGTTGATGATTTTCTTCATCCTTCTGCCCGTTTTATACCTGCTCAGGCAAAAGATGGAATTCAGAAAAGTGACTGCGGGCGTCTCCATGGCAATCTTTATCTTTGGTTTTACCTGGCTCATTGAGCGGTTGTTCGATCTGAAACTGATATCGTCATAATTTATCTGGCAATAATCTTGAACAGCCAAGAAACGAGGTTCCGGCAGCTTTTCAACAAATTAAGGTTGCTGTTTCGCAAACTGATAACCGATTGTGAAATGGCTTAATCATCAAATGAATGAAGGTGGGGCGAGAATAAAAGGGGTACTAATTGTAAGAGCGATAAGTATGAAAGTTGCCATAAGAAGAATTTACCGACCGTATTTCTCGTCCGTCAAATGATGGGTCTATTTTACCGGACAGAATTGCGGAACTGAAAAAAGAAAGGGGGGCCTTGATCATCGAAATGTTTGACCGGAATCAGAAGGAAGAATAGGAGAAACTCACGTAACAAAGCAGTAGCAACCATTTAAACTAAAGGGAGATGACATGAATTACACGATGAAGAAGTCTTTGCGCTGTCTGGGCCTGGCAGCGTCCTTTTGCCTGCTCAGCACGGCAGCCTTCGCCGGTGTGCAGAAAAAACCTTACTTGATCTACGCTGGGACCAACTCGACGATGAACGTGCAATGGCAGGACACCGCGACCGAGACGACGAACACCCTCAGTTGGGGCACCGACACCAACTACAGTCTGGGGAGCCAGACGGTATCGGAGTATGGGTCAAGCCACCAGCACAAGTATCAGATTACCGGGCTGCAGCCGGCCACCCATTATTATTACAAGGTGGCTGACAAGACCAACGGCGTCTATGGCACCGGATCTTTCGTTACCGCGCCTGCTACGAGCGCGACATCGGCTAAGTTTCTCGCCATCGGCGACACCAGGTCCGACCCGCTTCAGTTGGAAGGGGTTATGCAGGAGATGAACAAGGTGATTGCTGCGGACCCCACCTACCAAGGCCTTGCTATCCAGGCCGGGGACTGGGTTGCAAGCGACGCCGAGACTAACTGGACGAACGAGTGGTTCGGCGCCCCACCGTTCACCAAGAACCCGCAAGCAGTCGCTTTCCTGGCGCAACAACCGATCGACGGGGTCAAGGGTAACCATGAGGACAGCTCGGGGTACAGCACTTACTTCCCTAAGTACTATCCCTACCCGTACCCTCATGAGACTGCCAAAAAAGGGTCCTCTACTACCTTCAACAATCTCTACTGGTCCTTCGACTACGGCCCGATACATTTTACCTTGGTGGACCAGTACTCGACGTACACCTCCGGCTCCGCCCAGTACAACTGGATTGTTAGCGACCTAGCCGCATCAACCAAGCCCTGGAAGATCATCATGTTTCATGAGCCTTCATGGGGGGCCGGCACCGGCCACGCCAATAACACTACAGCGCAATCCGTCTTTGACCCGCTTATCAAACAATACGGTGTCGCCGTGGTTTATAACGGCCACAACCATAACTATGCCCGCTGCCAGGTTAGCACGGCCGGCTCGGACAGCATTGCGCCCAATGTTCCTTACATCACCAACGGCGGCGGCGGCGCACCTCTTGACTCTGTTGACCTTACCTACCCGCACGTTGTCACAGCTGTATCGACAAATAGTTACATGACCTTCAACGTCAGTGGCAATAGCCTCACTATAAACGCCTACCAGGTAACCCAGGCTAACGGTAGCCCACTCAGTGCTACCGTCTACAACACGAACACCATGAGCACGCTGATCGATACATTGACGCTTACTCACTAATGCCACAATCAACTTTACTCCTGTGACGCATCAGGAATATGAGAAAACGACAAACTTCCTAAAAATCCAATGTAGCAGTTTTATGAGTGGATACACCTTAGGTTGCCACATGTTTTGTTCGCAGCCCTCATTCGACTTCAGTCGGGTGAGGGCTGTTCTTTGTTCTGGCGCCGTCAGTTGGTAATACAATTTACCAAGTCGGGATTATGTTGCTAAAGAGATAACCGGGGAAATTGATATTCTGTTCCTGGATGATTTTCTTGATAGGGTCCATAAGAACCGAAATTGTATGAAAATAAGTTTTGCTTAGCGTAACACCCGGGGAGGCATGCCGGAACAAAACTATCTCTCCAAAGGACAATTCGATGTTATGAAAACGAAAGGCTCCCATGCAGATACCCTGTATCTCCTGTAAATGGAGTCAGAACAATATTAATATTTCGCCCGGTTGACAAACAGCCTTGCTGTGATAAAAACTGAATTGCAACATAGCTATGAAAACTTAATCAAAATATCCAATCCCGATAAAGCCAACCCCTCTGCGAAGGGGGGGCGGAAAGCCTTGCATCTTCTAGAGAGAAGAAAGCCGGGTTGCCGAAGGATTACTACCTTCTGCAATTTCGGCTTTTTTGCTCTGTAAGGAATTATGCCCGGTAAAATCCGCCCTGCAAGGTATCCATGGATAGCCCAGGAAATAACCTGTGCGCCAGTGTTGCCATGTCCCGCCGCAATCCTGCTGTTAGTGACATTGGCTGAAAAGGCCAAGCAGGTAAAAAACACCTCTTCTAACCAATGAAAGGAGCCAGTCCATGCCCACGATCACAACTAAAGACGGCACGCAAATCTATTACAAGGACTGGGGCAGCGGACACCCCGTGGTCTTCAGTCACGGCTGGCCGCTCTCCGCAGATGCCTGGGAAGACCAGATGTTCTATCTGGCCTGCCGCGGCTATCGCTGCATAGCCCATGACCGCCGCGGCCATGGTCGATCGAGCCAGCCCTGGAATGGCAACGACATGGACACCTACGCTGATGACCTCAAGGCGCTCGTCAAAGCGCTAGACCTGAAGAACGCGATCCATGTCGGCCACTCCACAGGCGGCGGTGAAGTCGCCCGCTATATCGGCCGCCATGGCACGAAGCGTGTGGCCAAGGCCGTCCTGATCGGCGCGGTGCCGCCGCTGATGCTGAAGACGGCCCTCAATCCCGGCGGCCTACCGATGGAAGCGTTCGACGCTATCCGCGCCGGCGTCCTCGCCGACCGCTCGCAGTTCTTCAAGGATCTCACCATGCCATTCTATGGCTACAACAGGCCTGGCGCACAGATCTCGGAAGGCGTGCGCGAGTCATTCTGGCACCAGGGAATGATGGCCGGCTTCCCGGCGTCGTACTTCTGCATCAAGGCGTTCTCCGAGACGGACCTCACGGAAGACCTCAAAAAATTCGATGTGCCGACACTGATCCTTCATGGCGACGACGACCAGATCGTGCCGATCGGTGCCTCGGCCCTGCTCTCGTCCAAGATCGTCAAAGGCGCCACGCTGAAAGTCTATCCGGGCCTGCCACACGGTATGTGCTCGACCAATAAGGACCAAATCAACGCCGATTTGCTCGCGTTCTTCAAGGCGTGAAATGATAGAAGCGTCGGGTGAAGGAGGAATCAACCCTCAGGAGATCAAAAATGAATACGCAGATCATCCATCCACCAAGGGCCGAATGCTCTGAGCGCACGAATTGAGCGGGCCTAACTGCGCCCTTACGATCCTGACTAGGGCCTAGCTAATCACTTTGCCACTCAACACGCAATGCCTTTAATTTGGCGATCACTGAATAGAAAGCCACTAAAATAAAGGGGAGACGCTTGTTCATCCAGCCACCACTATCCAGATGTACCTTCTTAGCCGGCATAGCAATCGTTGGTACCACACAGCTTAAGGCAACCTCCCCAGAGTTGGCGGTGGCCGGGAAAGTACCTGCAGGCTTTGCCGAGCGCTTCGCAGAGGTCAACGGGGTTCGGCTACATTACCTCATCGGCGGCAAAGGGAGGCCAGTGGTCCTGCTGCACGGCTATGCCCAAACCGGTCATATGTGGGGACCTCTCATGCAGCCGCTTGCCCGTGATCACACTGTCATCGTTCCTGACCTGCGCGGCGCCGGCGGGTCGTCCAAGCCGGAATCCGGCTACGACAAGAAGAACATGGGCGTAGACATCCACGAATTGACCTCTCTGTTGGATTTTGATCGCGTCAGCATCGTCGGCCACGACATCGGCTTGATGGTGGCCTACGCCTACGCCGCACAATTCTCCCAGGCTACCGAGCGCGTGGTGCTTATGGATGCCTTCCTCCCCGGCGTCGGCAACTGGAAGGAGGTCTGGCTGATGCGTGACATGTGGCACTTCCATTTCTATGGCGACGTGCCGCTGACGCTGGTCAAGGGTCGCGAACGCACCTACTTCGAGCACTTCTGGAACAACTTCGCAGCGGATCCAAAACACTCGGTGCCCGAAGCCGATCGCCGCGTCTATGCAAAGGCTTACGCGCAGCCAGGAGGTATGCACGCCGGTTTTGAGTACTTCCACAACTTCGAGCGGGAAGCGAAGGACTTCGCCCAGTTGAGTGCAACCCGTCTTCCCATGCCTGTGCTGGTTCTGACCGGCGAGAAGGCCAGCGGTAACTTTCTCATCGAGCAGGCGAGGCTAGTTGAAACCGATGTCCGAGGTCAGGTTATCCCGGGTTCAGGACACTGGCTGATGGAAGAAGCACCCCAGACGGTGATTCCTGCGATCATCGATTTCCTCGAATGATCACCGAAGGCAAAAGGTACCAGTCATGCATTGGTTGAATGAAATGCCAGGAATGGGTCTTTGTGGGTGAGAGAAATACTGAGACCAATCTAACCCAAAGAAAGGAGTCACATTATGAACTATACCGAGCTGCTCGACCCCCAGAATTCCGCCGTCATCTTAATCGACTTTCAGCCACAGATGGTTTTCGGTGTGGCCAACATCGACCGGCAGACCCTCTTCAACAATGTCCTTCTCCTGGCCAAGGCGGCCAAAATCTTCAAGGTGCCGACCATCCTGACCACCGTGGAGTCGAAAGGCTTCTCCGGTAACATGTGGCCTCAGCTGCTGGACATCTTCCCCGACCACCAACCGATCGAACGCAGTTCGATGAACTCGTGGGAAAACGAGAAATTCGTAGCTGCCGTAAAGGCCACGGGGAGGAAAAAACTTGTCATGGCCGCTCTCTGGACCGAGGTTTGCCTGGCGTTTCCTGCGCTGGAAGCAATTAAGGCAGGCTTTGAAGTGTACGCCGTAGAGGATGCCTCTGGGGGTACCACCGTTACTGCCCACAAAGCCGCGATGCGTCGCATCGAGCAGGCAGGCGCAGTGCCGATGACCGCTCTTCAGGTCCTCCTTGAATTCCAACGCGACTGGGCACGCAAGGAAACCTACAACGACGTAATGGCGGTGGTTAAGGAACACTGTGGCGCCTACGGTCAGGGGGTGGAGTATGCTTACACCATGGTTCATGGCGCGCCACCAAGCCGAAGTAATAAGTGAAATTGACGCCATGGCAGATCCGGTAAAAGAGAGTGGCCCGTTGACGGTCGTCGTCACCTGGCGGATCCGGAAGGGGTGCGAGCCGGAGTTTGAGGCGTGGCGTCGTGAGATTTCGGCTGCAGCCTTACGGTTTCCTGGCCACATGGGTATTGACGTGATCCTCCCTGGCGCCACCCAGAGTGAGTACGTGGTGATCTTTCGCTTCGACACTTACCGGCACCTGCGCGCCTGGCAGGAATCGGAAATCCGTCGTGAGCTGCTGAAAAAGGCCGAACCCTTCAGGGAAAGCGAACCGTCCTACCACCTGGAGAGCGGCCTGGAATACTGGTTTTCCCCGCCAGGCACTCCGGCATCCCCCCCTCTCTGGAAGATGGCCATAGTTACTGTCCTCGGAGTCTGGCCGGTCAGCATGCTTGTCCCGTGGCTGCTGAATCCACTCATCAACAGAGAACCTCTGGCGTTGCAGGCGCTGTTCATAGCAGTGGGAATAGTCATTCTGCTCACCTGGGTTGTCATGCCAGTTCTGGTGCGGGTTCTCAGGCCATGGCTGGGACAAAGCTCATAGTGTTGAAATGATATGGGCGCAACCGACCCGGTTTTGTTCAACGGAAAGAGCGATCCCGGCAGAGGTTGGCCGCGCATGGCATATCGGAGGTAAAGGGGGCAGGTAATGGCAAACCGGCAAATCACTGTTGAGCGATTCAGTGTGACTTCTTCCAGGACGTTTGGCGAGGTGACCACAGCATTCGACGCGGCTTTGGGGCACCCCGATATGACCGGGTTCCGGGAGAATGTCACTGACGCAAAGAGTTACACAGAACTGGAAACAGTTGTGCGCGGAGCGGTTGGCTCTTCGGGGTTGATGGAGTTCATACGCCTGGACTTAGGTGATGTGTTGCGTAAGGAGCTAGGAGCAAAAGCGCCACAAAGCCTGCGTTACCTGGTCGGTAACCCGCTCATCATGAAACGGATGGTTGAACGTGTGCCGGATGCGGGCTCTTACGCGCCTGTGACGATTCTCATCGACGAACGCCCGGATGGCGTTCACCTCTCCTACGATAGGATGGAGAGTTTCCTGGCTCCATATGGAGATCCCGAGGCTCAGAACGTCGCCCGGGATCTGGATGCGAAGATCGAGGCTCTGTTAACGGCCGCTGCCTGTTAAGATATCGTTTGTAAACCGGCCGGGGTCGGCTATCTCAGGTATAAAAAAAGCGGTAGATCAAGCCACCATGGAACATCAATAGAATGAAACCGGTCCGTTAACAGAAAGGGGTAAAGAGATGAACGTACCTGAGCTGATCATGCATAATGGAAAAATCACCACCCTTGATCAAGCGCACCCCCAGGTGTCGGCCGTGTCCATCACCGGCGGCCGCATCACCGCCGTAGGCGGGGAAGAGCTCCGCGCAATCGCCCATGACAAGACGCTGCTTATTGACCTGAAGGGACTACGGGTCATTCCCGGATTGAATGACTCCCATATACATGTCATTCGCGGCGGCCTTAACTTCAACATGGAACTGCGCTGGGACGGTGTTCCATCGCTGGCACTGGCACTGGAGATGCTCCGTGAACAAGCCAATCGCACACCGCCACCCCAGTGGGTGCGGGTGATAGGAGGCTGGACGGAGTTTCAGTTCGCTGAGCAGCGGATGCCGACGCTTGAGGAGATCAATTCAGTCGCACCTGATACACCTGTGTTTCTCCTGCATCTGTACGACCGTGCCATGGTCAACAAGGCCGGCCTGAGGGCGCTCGGCTATACGAAGGATACCCCTGATCCCGCCGGTGGGCAGATCCAGCGGGACCGGCAGGGGAATCCGACTGGGCTCCTCATCGCCAAGCCGAATGCCCTTATCCTCTATGCCAGCCTGGCAAAAGGACCGAAGCTCGGTTTCGACGACCAGGTCAACTCGACCCGCCACTTCATGCGTGAGCTGAACCGGCTGGGGATCACCAGCTGCATCGACGCAGGGGGCGGCTTCCAGAATTACCCCGATGATTACCGGGTCATCGAGCAGTTGGCAGAAAAAGATGAGCTGACCCTGCGAATCGCCTATAACCTCTTTACCCAGAAGCCAAAAGAGGAATACGACGACTTTGCCCGCTGGATCGGCATGACCGAACCGGGGAAAGGGAGTGATGTCTATAAGATGAACGGCGCCGGCGAAATGCTGGTCTTCTCCGCCGCCGACTTCGAGGACTTCCTGGAGCCGCGCCCAGACCTCCAGCCGGTGATGGAAGCGGAGCTCAAAAAGGTGGTCAGCCTGCTGGTGGCTAAGCGTTGGCCGTTCCGCCTGCACGCCACCTACAACGACTCCATCTCCCGCTTCCTCTGCGTTTTCGAGGAGGTCAACCGGGATGTCCCTTTTCAGGGCTTGCGCTGGTTTTTCGACCATTGCGAGACTATCTCGGAACAAAACATGGAGCGGGTGAAGCGATTAGGCGGAGGGATTGCCATCCAGGACCGGATGGCGTTCCAGGGAGAATACTTCGTGGCCCGGTATGGTGCCGAGGCAGCAAGGCGGACCCCGCCCATCACCCGGATGCTGGACATGGGTATCCCGGTTGGTGCCGGGACGGATGCTACTAGGGTCTCAAGCTACAACCCCTGGGTCTCCCTCTACTGGCTCGTGAGCGGCAGGACCGTGGGAGGTCTGCGGTTGTACGACGAGAAGAACCGCCTCGATCGAACCGCCGCACTCAGGCTCTACACTGAAGGGAGCTCCTGGTTCTCCGGCGACGAGGGAAAGAAGGGGGGGATTGCGGTGGGACAGTTTGCCGACATGGCGGTGCTATCGGCGGATTACTTCACCGTTCCCGAAGAGGAGATCAAGGGTATTGAGGCGGTGCTGACCATCATGGGGGGGAAGATTGTCCATGGCAGCGGCGATTTCACTTCCATGGCGCCACCCGTGCCACCGGTGAGTCCCGACTGGTCCCCGGTGGCCAGCTATGGGGGTTACCACCACGCGGTGGCGGCTGACGCAGCAGTTCACAAGGGGTGTGCCTGCCACAGCCACCGACCAGTCTGGTCACCGAAAGAGTTCCGGCTATGGGGGATCGGTTGCGACTGCTTCGCCTTTTGAGCTCAGGGCATATCCCGTAGTTACACATAAAAATTGGAGGTCATGATGAATTCCGTCCGCAAGATGAGCAAAGTCTGGAAGAGCAAGCCGACCATCAAAGGGGCCGGTGTCCATCTGAAACGGGCCTTCGGCAACAGCCAGGTCCCCCTGTTCGACCCCTTTCTCCTGCTCGAGACTTCCATTCCAGCTATCCCCCGGACTATCTGAAGGGGTTTCCGTGGCACCCGCACCGGGGGATAGAGACGTTCACCTACATCATCCACGGCAGGGTGGAGCACGGCGACAGCATGGGGAACAAGGGGGTCATCGAGTCGGGGGATGTCCAGTGGATTACTGCCGGCAGCGGCATCATCCACCAGGAGATGCCGCGTGGTGACAGTGAAGGCCTTATGTGGGGGTTTCCGTTCTGGGCAAACCTCCCAGCCTCCCACAAGATGATGAGCCCCCGCTACCGAGGCATCACGGCCAGCGATATCCCAGTGGTGACCCTCAAAGGGGATGTCCGGGCGAAGGTCATCTGCGGCGAGCTCGACGGCGTGAAGGGGCCAGTGCGGGACGTGGTCATCGATCCCGCTTACCTGGACGTGACGGTGCCGCCTGACACAACCTTCACACATCCGGTAGAACGCGGGCACAAGGTCTTCGCCTACGTGATTGACTGGGAAGGATATTTCGACCTGGAACGTAACGCCTACGCCCATGAGGTGGTGGGGACCAACTGCTTCGACATGAAACGGGACTGTGCCTGCAGCGCTGAGGATCTCATCCTCTACGGGGACGGCGACGCGGCGGCGATCACCACCCAGGACCGGCCGGTCCGTTTTTTACTCGTCTCGGGAATGCCGATCGGCGAGCCGGTCGCCTGGTACGGCCCCATCGTCATGAACACCCAGGAAGAGCTGCAAATCGCCTTTGAGGAATACCAGATGGGAACGTTCATCAAACAAAAGTAGCTCCATCCCACCATGTCACGCGTTGACTGCTGGCAGAAGAAGAGAAGTTCAGAATTCGCCATCTGCGCCCCTTTTTGCTGGGGCGGCCTCACTCAAGGAGGCTTAAAAATGAGGTTCAGTACAACCAGGTCTTGTGTTTACTTTGTCAAAGCAATTCTCTTTGTCGGTCTCTTGAGCCTTGGAGCAGTGGTCTGCGCGCAAACCACCGAAGAGCCAGTCACATCGCAGGTGCTTCCAAACTATCCCGGCCGCAGCCTGACAGCAGTGGAGGTTAAGGTCGCACCGGAAACCAAAGTGGCTAGCCACCACCATGCGGGGATTGTCTTCGCTTATGTGCTTGAGGGTACAGTTCGATCACAACTAAACGATGGCGAAGTGATCGAGTATCACGCCGGCCAATACTGGGTCGAGCCGCCCGGAACTATGCACACACTCACTGAGAACCCAAGCAAGACCATGCCTGCGCGTTTTTTTGCCGTATTTATTGCGCCTTCGGGAGCGCGCCTGACTACAATGGAGGAGCCAGGAAGTCCGTCGATTCCAGTGCCCAGGGATGGCAGCCATTTTGGGAAATGAGCATGAGCCTGCACAATTGATGAATAGAGGTGCATGTTCATTAATTGCAATCGCATCGGGGAAAACTATTTCCGGCTGGTTGCATAAAAAAGGGTGGAGGGTAAACTAGGGGCAACGAGGAGCGCATTCAATACCAAAACGCACCATAAGAGAGGAGGAAATCATGACTTCGAAACTATCGATTCTTGGCTTCGCCGGCAGCCTCCGCCAGGGCTCATACAACAGGGCCCTCTTGAGGGCTGCGCAGGAAATGGTTCCGTCCGAGGCGAAACTGGAGATTTTTGACCTTACGGGGATTCCCCCTTTCAACCAGGACCTGGAAAATCAGCCGGCTGATAAAGTCAAGGAGTTTAAAGCTGCAATTCGCGTCGCCGATGCCTTGTTGATCGCCACCCCCGAATACAACTACTCAATGCCCGGGGTCTTGAAGAATGCCCTGGACAGCGCTTCCCGTCCCTACGGTGACAATGCCCTGGATGGGAAACCCGTGGCAATCATGGGTGCTTCCGTCGGCATGCTCGGCACGGCGAGGGCCCAGTATCATCTGCGCCAAAGCTGCGTATTTTTGAATATGTACCCATTGAACCTTCCAGAGGTGATGGTCCCCTTTGCGCAGGAAAAAATCGATGACAAGGGGCGCCTGACTGACGCAACGACAAGAGAGAAAATTTCGGATTTGGTCGGGGCGCTTATCATTTGGGCCCGGCGGTTGAAGTAGAGCTGTTACTTTGCTGCGGGGGAGAAGCCGGGAAGACAATGATTTAAAGCGCAAACACCGGACACAGCCCGCCGGGCAAGCGGCTCTTACCGAGACGCAATAAGTGTGGAATTTGCAGACAAGGTGTTATGTTGATTCGTACACCTAAGGGGGGCCAGACGATGTTGGAAATGCCTGCAGCAGATGAAGGGGTTACACATCTGATGAAAGCAGTGCGTGTTCACAGTTTCGGCGGGCTTGAGGCTATCGTGTATGAGGAGGTGCCCCGACCTGTGCCCGGAAAGGGAGAGGTGCTGGTCCGGGTTAAGGCGGCGGGAGCCGGCCCATGGTCTCATATATTTCTCCAGCAGGACCTGTTGTTATAGCAGTGGCTGCACAACCGTTTCTGGTTCATAAGGATTTTGTTCTGAAATTGCCGTATGGTTTTGATTTCCTACTCCATTGCGCATTGTGTTACTTCTATTGTTGCAACTGGGCATTTGCCTGTAATTAAGTCCGGAGTCGAAGCAGAGGATATCCTGATTCCAAAGGCCTGATACCCATCGGGAAAGCAGGCATCTGGCATGGCCCTTATTTAAGAGCAAGCCATTTCGCAAAGAACAGAAAGGACTCAATGCACTTTGTTGAAAGTATTGCATTTCCCCATTGTTTGTATGGAAATATCAATTATAGGTATTTCACTCGAGAGATTATCCTTTCAGTTTTCATTTTGGACATCTGTATCGCCTTCAGTTGCGCTTTCGTCAACCCATGCCTGGAGCAGTGTATAGATAACCGCGAGCACAACCGGGCCGATGAAAACCCCGATTATGCCGAAGGCGACGAGTCCTCCGAGAACACCGGCAAGAATCACGATTACAGGCAGTTCCACTCCTTTTTTTATTAAAAAAGGACGGATAAGATTATCTATGGTACTGGCAACGATTGCAAAGACAAGAAGCACTGTCCCCCATAATGTCTGACCCGACCAGTACAGCCAGACAACGGAAGGGATCAAAACCAGGCTGGGGCCGACCTGTGCTATGCAGAGCAGGAACATGATCCCGGTAAGAAGCATCTGGGCCGGTATGCCGACGATGGTAAGGCCGATTCCGCCTATTACAGACTGTATCAGCGCAGTCAGTACCACCCCGAGGGCAACTCCGCGAATGGCCTGAGCGGCAAGTATCAGGGTTTTCTCTCCCTGTCGGCCCGCAAGGCGGTGGGCCAGGCGCAGTGCGCCTCCGGAGGCTGTCTCGCCTTTTGCATAAAGTATTGAGGCTATGATGACAGTAAGAAGGAAATTGAAAATCATCATGCCGATATTTCCGGCCTGGCTTACGAACCATGCGACGATTTTGGTCGAGTAGGGAACGAGTTTTGCCGACAGACCCTGGGAGCTTGTGGCGGCAAATTGCTGCCATTTAACAACAAGTTTAGGTCCCAGATAGGGAACATTGCTGAGCCATAGGGGTGGAGACGCAACGGTCAGGGCGGACAGCGATTTTATCCAGCCCACGATCTCGTCTGATTTTCCGACAATGGTTGTAATTGTAATGGCGAGGGGAACAACAAGCAGCATCAGAAGACCAACTGACATAACCGTCACCGCTAACCAGCGCCTTCCCCGCGCAAACGCCTGTACCTTCACCATGGCAGGCCAGGTAGCCACTACTATAATGATTGCCCAGATTATTGGAGTCAGAAAGGGGCGGATCGTCCAGAAGCCGGCGGCAATCAAAAGGCCGATGAAAATAACCTGCAGTGTGGTACTGGTGATACCCCGTGATTCCGGCCTGTTCGAGATCATAATCAGGTTCCTCTTTTCAATCGAGTACTCCACTATGCAAGCAGGCAACATGTTTACAGTGTAGAGCCGTTCCTAAAATATAGACAAATATCCCTTACCAAGGGATATCGCCCATAGCGCCGGCCGAACAGTTCTGCCGTCGACTCGCGTCACGGGGTCTCACCGTGAACCTCGGGACTCTGCCCTGAGAAGGA
>Ga0326727_10015532_pt1 | contig 16313 bp, 15 predicted proteins | sample MB2enrmetagenome_FD_207643 | JGI IMG/M metagenome (GOLD analysis project Ga0326727, IMG submission 207643) | Lab enriched peat soil microbial communities from McLean, Ithaca, NY, United States - MB29MY | ecosystem: Environmental > Terrestrial > Soil > Wetlands > Peat | place: USA: New York...
CCCAACGTCTGATCGCTGAACTTCGGCAGAAGGTCCAAGCTCACATCGGACGGCTCCCGGTCTCGTTTCATGATTCCACGAAGAGCGGAGTGTTGGTATCGCGCATCATGACCGACGTTGAAGGCGTCCGCAACCTGATCGGTACTGGACTGGTGGATCTAATTGGGGGCCTGCTCACCGCAGGGATCGCATTGGTGGTTCTGTTCCGAATCAGCGCATTGATGACGGTACTCGCGTTTGGCTTCCTGCTCTGTTTCGGACTCGCCTTGAAAAAGGCATTTCAGACGATCCGTCCCATCTTTCGCGAGCGTGGCAAAATCAACGCCGAAGTCACCGGCCGCTTGTCGGAGTCTCTTGCCGGGGTGCGAGTGGTAAAGGGCTATCACGCCGAGGATCGAGAGGAAAAAGTCTTTTCGCTAGGAGCGATGCGGTTGCTCGACAACGTGCTGCGCTCGCTCACTGCAACTTCCATCATGGGGCTTTCGGCAAGCGTGCTCCTGGGCGTGGTCGGGGCGGTCATCATGTTCGTCGGCACAAAACAGATTCTCGCCGGAACATTGACGATTGGCGGCTTTTTTACCTACACCTTGTTCATGGGATTTCTGATCGCGCCCATCATGCAGATTGTCCAGGTCGGTACACAAATCACGGAAGCTCTGGCTGGGCTGGAGCGTACGCATGAAATCCTATCGGAACCTGCGGAAGACAGCGACCCGCGTCGTCTCGTCACTCTGCCGGAGATCGAGGGCAACATTGATTTTGAAGCGGTCAGCTTCAGCTACGATGGCGCTCGCACCGTGCTGAACGACGTGTCCTTCCACGCCGCTCCAGGAACGGTAACGGCATTGGTCGGTTCGTCGGGATCCGGCAAATCGACGATCATTGGACTGATCTCCGCATTCTATGTTCCGACCCGCGGCAAGGTCTTGGTAGACGGCATCGACTTGAGCACGGTGCGGCTCGATTCGTACCGCACCCAGCTTGGAGTTGTGTTGCAGGAATCATTTCTGTTCGACGGCACCATCCGCGAAAATGTCGCTTTCTCCCGGCCGGACACCAGCGAAGAGGCCGTGATGCGCGCATGCCGGATCGCCCGGGTCGATGAATTTGCGGAGAGCTTTAAGGACAAGTACGACACGATTGTCGGTGAGCGCGGCGTGAAGCTGTCGGGTGGACAACGCCAGCGTATCTCGATTGCACGCGCCATCCTGGCTGAGCCCCGCATTCTGATTCTGGACGAAGCGACCTCCAGCCTTGACTCCGAATCCGAGCAAATGATCCAGCAAGGCCTCTCCTACCTGATGCAGGGCCGAACGACCTTTGTGATCGCGCACCGTTTGTCGACCATTCGGCGCGCCGATCAGATTCTGGTGGTCGAACAGGGGCAGATCGTCGAACGCGGCACTCACGAAGAACTTTATGCGCTCCGCGGACGTTACTTCGAGCTCTACACCAAGCAGCATGGGCTGGAGAGCAATCTGTTCCTGGCGCCGGGAGAGGGTGACACCGCGACCGTTGGAGATGACGTGGGAACAGCCAAACAAAATGGGAACGAACCAACCGTTACCGAGGTAGTGCGACTCCTTCGTTAGTGTCGAACTGTACTGGCTGGCGATTCCGCGTTTGCGCTGCGGCAACCGACAGCGCCCAACCCTTGAGCTAATGGTTCACATGTTCTTGCTAACAATGTGATCTGCCAGATTCTGATTTTCATGGCTGCGGCCAAACCGCGCATATGTAGGGACGAGCTTAATCCCTTGGGAGGAGTTTCTTATCACGTTCCAGGTCCGGGAAGCGCGGTCGCGAAGTTAGGCAAGTCCCCCAGGGCCGGAGTGCAGCCATCGAGATCGCATAGGAGGAAAAAATAAAATGGGCCGGGTGCCAAGAAGCGGTGACGTTTCCTTGGCTCTCGGCCCATTCGATCCGGAAAGGGATCGGAGGTGATACCTACATGGTAAACCTGGCGGGGCGTTTGTCAAGCGTTCGGTTTGGCTATATTTTTGCAGATTTGGTCAAATAACCAAGCATTCGTCTTGATCCCGCGGCTGAGGGCCTTGACCGATCTCATCATGCCATCACGGAAAGCATTTGGGAATCCGCGGAGGACGCAGCAAAAGGCGAAGTGAAATTAGGAAGCTACCCAGGTATTTGTTTGCTGAAGCGGCGACGCGACGCAGACTGACGCGGATCTACCGGCACCGCCATCGTTAGCGGAAGCGGTTTATTTTCATCGTTCGAGCCGCGAGATTTTTCGTGCCTGAAGTGACGCCGGTCGTTGACACATATTCATCAGGATGTTAGTTTTATTGGTTTTATTGAACGCTCTTCTATCTAGCGCCGCCGGGATGTGGTCTGAGGATCGCGTTCGATGCGACGGTTGGCGATCACAAGAGCAATGATCGAGAGGCCATGGAGCAGACACTCCGACAACTAGGCGAACTTCTGCTCGGATCCGTGCCCACGGTCATCCTTCTCGCCCTTCTTTATCTTCTTTACAATTCTCTGGTCTACCGGCCGCTCGCCGCAGTGCTGAAAGAGCGCCGCAACCGGACCGAAGGCGCCATGGAAAAGGCGCGCGCCGACATTGCCGCCGCCGAAGCACGCACCGCCGAATACGAGCAACGCCTGCGGGAGGCGCGGCAGAAGGTCTTCAAGAGTCAGGATGCGCGACGGCAGCTGGCAAATCAGGCGCGTGCGGATGCCGTCAACCAGGCGCGGGCTCGGGCGCAGGATCAGGTGAAGCAGGCGCGGACGGGGATCGAGCAGGATAAGAAGGATGCGATGTCGAAGCTTGAAGGCGAAGCGGCAAGATTGGCGACCGAAATTGTGCGCACGGTTTTGAGACCGGTCGCGGCTCCCAGCCAGGTCGGTGGCGCATGAAGAGAAAGATGATGATGCGTGTGATATTGCTGCTAGTCCTGGCAGCAGTCGTGTGCATCCATCCCACGCGCACATTTGGATACATTCAGGAAAACGGTGCCGGGCAGTCTGCGCAGGCTTCTCCAGAAAAGCCGGCGGAGCAGCCGGGCTCCGCCGAGAATCCCGCGGAACAGGCGAAACACACAAGCATTGGCGGCGAACTTGCCAAAGAGACGCGCGAGTCCGAAGGCGACGAACAAGAAGAGAACGCCAACCTGAAGTACTCCGCAATGGTGCAGAAACTGGCGAAGCTGACTGGGCTGAGTGTGCACGGAGCGCACTTGTTGGCGCTCGGGGTGAACTTTGCCATCATCGCCTTTCTCATCATCTGGGCCGTGGGCAAGAACGTGCCGGGTGTGCTGCGCAACCGGACGCAATCGATTCAGCGGGCTCTGGAAGAGGCACGCAAGGCCAGCGAGGACGCGAACAAGCGGTTGGCAGACATTGAGAACCGGCTGCGCCAGATGGATTCTGAGATCGGCAAGATGCAGGCTTCGGCAGAGCAGGAAGCCAAGGGCGAGGAAGCGAGAATCAAGCAGGCCGCCGAAGAAGAGATTCAGAAGGTGGTGCAGGCCGCCGAGCAGGAAATTGCCGCCGCCGGTAAGTTGGCGCGCCGTGAACTCTCGGCGCACACGGCGGACCTGGCGATAGCCTTGGCGCGCAAGCAGATCAACGTCGATTCCAATACCGACCAGGTGCTGGTGCGCAACTTCGCCGCTAAGCTGGCTGGCGACGGCGGAAAGGGCGGACGTTAACGTGGCCTCGGTTGTTGGCACCTACGCGCGCGCGTTTGCGGATGTGGTTATTGGCAGCAAGGCCGATCCCGCCCGCATGCTTGAGGAGTTGCAATCCATGGAAGCGTTGCTCGCGGAGAGCGACCAACTCCGCCGCGTCATGGAGAATCCGTCGATTCCGGGCGAGCAGAAGCGCGCGGTGCTGGACGCCGTAATACAGAAGATAGGCGGGTCGCGTCCAGTGCGAAATTTCGTTGCCGTTGTGACCGATCACCGCCGCTTGCCGCTTTTCGGTGAGATCGTGAAGCAGGTGGAGCAGGAACTGAACGAGCGACTGGGTTTTGCCGAGGCGCAGGTGACCAGCGCGCGGGCGCTGGGCAATGCAGAAAAGCAGGCGCTCGAAGCCGAGATTGCGAAGCTGACCGGCAAGCGCGTACGCGCCCGCTACCAGCAGGATGCATCACTGCTGGGCGGCGCCGTGGTGCAGGTCGGCAGCACGATTTACGACGGTTCGGTGAATGGGCAACTGGAGCGGATTCGAGAGCAGTTGGTGGAGAGCAGCTTCTAGCTGCTAGCTTCTAGCTCTTAGCTTGAACCGTAAGGGTTTTGCTGTTGCGACGTGGCGCGCCGTTCGTGAACGAGGCAGAGGTTCAAAAGAGAAAGTGTAAGGTTCATCGAAAGAGCTAGAAGCTAAGAGCTAGTAGCTAGAAGCTGACTTTATGGCACAAATCAAAGCAGACGAAATTACGCAATTAATCCGCGAGCAGATCGAGAACTACGAGTCGAAGATCGCGGTCGACGAAGTGGGCACGATCATCACCCTCGGCGACGGCATTGCCCGCGTCTACGGCCTCGACAAGGTCATGGCCGGCGAACTGCTCAGCTTCCCGCATGGGGTGGCCGGCATCGCCATGAACCTGGAAGAAGACCAGGTCGGCGTTGTCATCCTCGGCGAATACACCGAGATCAAAGAAGGCGACGAGGTCAAGCGCACAGGCCGCATCATGAGCGTGCCCGTCGGCGATGCGCTCGTTGGCCGCGTCGTCAACTCACTCGGCGAGCCGATTGACGACAAAGGTCCGATCCAGACGGACAAGTTCATTCCGATCGAGCGCATCGCTCCCGGCGTCATCGACCGCCAACCCGTTCGAGAGCCGATGGCCACGGGTCTCAAAGCCATTGATTCAATGATTCCGATCGGCCGCGGCCAGCGAGAACTCATCATCGGCGACCGCCAGACCGGCAAAACCGCCGTCGCGCTCGACACCATCATCAACAATAAAGGCAACAATCTTATTTGCATCTACAACGCGATCGGCCAGAAGCGGTCCTCGATTGCGCAGGTGGTGAAGATTCTCGAAGATGCCGGCGCGATGGAGTACACGATCGTGGTGGCCGCGTCGGCCTCCGAGCCCGCGCCCATGCAGTACATCTCGCCCTACGCAGCATGCGCTATGGGCGAGTACTTCCGCGACACCAAGCGGCACGCGCTCTGCATTTATGACGATCTGTCCAAGCACGCGGCGTCGTATCGCGAGATTTCGCTGTTGCTGCGCCGTCCCCCGGGCCGCGAAGCCTATCCCGGAGACGTGTTCTATCTCCACTCGCGCCTGCTGGAACGCGCCGCGAAATTGAGCGACAAGAACGGCGGCGGATCGCTGACTGCGTTGCCTGTGATTGAAACGCAGGCGGGCGACGTTTCGGCGTACATTCCGACCAATGTCATTTCGATTACCGACGGCCAGATCTATCTCGAAACCGACTTGTTCAACCAGGGCGTGCGGCCGGCGGTGAACGTCGGCCTTTCGGTGAGCCGCGTGGGCGGCAGCGCGCAGATCAAAGCCATGCGGCAGGTGGCCGGAACGCTGAAACTCGAACTCGCGCAGTACCGCGAACTGGCGGCATTCGCGCAATTCGGCAGCGATCTCGATAAAGCCACGCAACAGCAGCTTAACCGCGGCCAGCGGTTGGTCGAATTGCTCAAGCAAGCGCAGTTTTCACCGCTGCCGTTTTCGAAACAGATCATTGCCATCTTCGCCGGTACCAGCGGCGTGCTCGACGATCTGCCGGTCGAACAGGTGCGGGACTTCGAAAAGTCGCTGTATCAATACGTAGACACGACGAACCCCGGTCTGCTCAACACGATCATGGAAAAGAAGATTCTTGACGACAATCTGAAAGCGCAGATGACGCAAGTGATCAAGGAAGCGAAGCAGCAGTTTGTGGATGCAAGGCAGGCAGTAGCGAAATAGCAGTTCTCAGTTCTCTGTTCTCAGTTCTCAGTAGGGACTGGGGTCGAGGTGGATGTTGCTGAGAACTGAGAACAGGGAACTGAGAACTCTTTCATGGCCAACGTTCTCGATATCAAGCGCCGTATCCGCAGCGTGATCAACACGCGGCAGATCACCAAGGCGATGAAGACCGTCTCGGCGGCGAAGCTCCGCCGCGCGCAGGAAGGCGCGCTGGCGGCGCGGCCCTATTCCCAGATGCTGACGAACGTGCTGAAATCGCTGGTCTCGCGCGCCGACGCCTACGATCCGGTTACGGGCGAGCCGCGGCATCCGCTGCTGATCGAGCGTCAAGAAAAGAACATCCTGCTGATCGTGGTCACCGGCGACAAAGGCCTGGCCGGCGCATTTAACACGAACATCCTGAAAGTCGTCACCAAGTTCATCGAATCGAAGCCGGACCAGAATATTGACGTGGAGTGTATTGGGCGCAAGGGCCGCGACTTCATGCGGCGGCGTTACCCGGCGGCTCCGGCAGACACGATAGAAGATGGAAGCGCGGGCGTGTCGCCCGTCGAGCACGGCTCAGATGTCCCGCCGGTCTCCCCTCGCGCCGGACAAATTCAGATTGTGGGCGAGCACGTGGGTGTTCTCGGCAAGGTCGAACACGCTTTTGCCTCGAATCTGGCGGAAAGCATCATTGAACGCTACACGAATGGCGAGATCGACGGCGTTTACATTCTCTATAACGAATTCAAATCTGTAATCGCGCAGCGGCTGATTGTCGAGCACATTCTCCCCATCAAGGAGATCGGCACGGTGGACGTGCGCATGGCCGAAGAGGCGGAAGAGGAAGAGAAGAAGCGCCGGATCGAGGCGGCCAAAGGGGCTGGCGTGGGGCTGCGGCCAGCGGACACCCACGCCATCGACGAAGCGGCCGAGAAGTTTGCAACCGCGCAGGTCGACTATATCTACGAGCAGAAGCCCGAGCGGCTTTTCAGTGAGATTCTGCCGAAGTACATCGGCATCCAGATTTTCCATGCGCTGCTCGAGTCGGTCGCGGCCGAACATGCCGCGCGTATGACGGCCATGGATTCTGCCACTAACAACGCGTCAGACATGATCGATTCGCTGACGCTGATCATGAACCGCGCGCGTCAGGCGAAGATCACGAAGGAAATTATCGAGATCGTCAGCGGCGCGGCGGCGCAGGGATGAAGAAGCTTCTAGCTTCTAGCTACTAGCTTCTAGCAAGAACCAAGTTCGGATAGGGCCCGACTTTAGCCTCCGAACACGCAGCGAGAGGATTTTGGATCTCTCGCCGACGAAGGTTAGATTTTGTTCGCTAGCAGCTAGAAGCTAGTGGCTAGCAGCTGAGGATTTATGCCAGAAAATATCGGACACGTTATTCAAATCGCCGGCCCCGCCGTCGACGTGCAGTTTGTCGAGGCCGCTATGCCTCCTATTTATGAAGCGCTTCGCGTCGTCAGCGATGGCTTCACCGTTCCCACGCCCATTGACGTCATCCTCGAGGTGCAGCAGCACCTGGGCGAGGGGCGCGTACGCTGCGTCGCCATGCAGCCTACGGATGGTATGGTGCGCGGCATGAAGGCCATCGATCAGGGCGGCCCAATTTCCGTGCCCGTGGGCCGCGGCACGCTCGGCCGTGTGATGAACGTCATCGGCGAACCAGTGGACCAGCTTGGCCCGATCGCGTTCGACAAACGGATGCCAATTCACCGCCTGGCTCCGGCCTTCGACGAACAGTCGACCACGGCTGAGATGTTCGAGACCGGCGTGAAGGTGGTTGACTTGATCCAGCCGTTCTTGAAGGGCGGCAAGATCGGACTGTTCGGCGGCGCGGGCGTGGGCAAGACCGTCGTCATCATGGAACTGATCAACAACGTCGCCAAGCAGCACGGTGGTTTTTCCGTGTTTGCCGGCGTCGGCGAGCGCACCCGCGAAGGCAACGACTTATGGCTGGAAATGAGCGAGTCGGGCGTCATCAAGCCGGGCAAGCCGGAAGAGTCGAAAGCCGCGCTGATCTACGGGCAAATGACCGAGCCTCCTGGAGCGCGTTTGCGCGTGGCGCTGACCGCGCTTACGGTCGCGGAGTATTTCCGCGACGAGCAGGGCGCCGATACGCTGCTGTTCATAGACAACATATTCCGTTTCACTCAGGCAGGATCGGAAGTATCCGCGCTGCTTGGCCGCATGCCTTCAGCCGTGGGTTATCAGCCGAACCTGGCCACTGAAATGGGCGAGTTGCAGGAACGCATTACATCCACGAAGAAAGGTTCGGTGACATCGGTGCAGGCGATTTATGTGCCCGCTGACGATCTCACCGATCCCGCGCCGGCAACTACGTTCGCTCACCTTGACGCCACGACCGTGCTCTCGCGTGCGTTGACCGAAATCGGAATCTATCCTGCGGTCGATCCGCTGGCTTCGACTTCGCGCATTCTCGATCCGCGCATCGTTGGGCAGGATCACTACGACGTGGCGCAGATGGTGAAGAAGACGCTGCAGACCTACAAGGACCTGCAGGACATCATTGCCATTCTCGGCATCGATGAACTGAGCGAAGACCAGAAACTGACCGTCGCGCGCGCCCGCAAGGTGCAGAAATTCCTCTCGCAGCCGTTCTTCGTGGCGGAGCAGTTTACTGGAACTCCTGGACGTTACGTGAAGATCGCCGAAACGGTGAAGGGATTCCGCGGCATAGTGGAAGGGAAGTACGACGATATTCCGGAGCAGGCGTTCTACATGAAGGGAACGATCGAAGAGGTGCTGGAGACGGCGGAGAAGATGAAGGCCGTAGCCGCATAACGAAATGCCCGACACATTCCAACTCGAAATCGTCACTCCTGCAAAGCAGGTGGTGAAAGGCGTGGCCGCCGAAGAAGCGCAGATTCCGGGCCTCGATGGTTATCTCGGCATTTTGCCGGGACACGCGCCGCTGATTACCGAACTGAAGTCCGGCGAACTGACGTACCGCGCGAGCGGCGCGACGAAAACTCTGTCGGTCGCGTGGGGCTTTGCGGAAGTGCTTCCGGACAAAGTGACAATTCTTGCCGAGACCTGCGAGCGTCCGGAAGAGATCGACGTGGCCCGCGCGCAAAAGGCCAAGGCTCGCGCCGAAGACCGGCTGAAGAGCAATAGCAGCGATGTCGACTACGCTCGCGCCGAAGATGCGCTGCAGCGGGCGGAAACGCGGATCAAAGTCGCTTCGGAGAAATAGCCTTTGTTGCCGATGAAAGAACGAGTTCTTCGCTCGCGCACAGTCGTGCGCGGAGAGCCGACGCTTCGAGCCTGCTAAACTTCCCAGTGCTTTCATTCCGAACAGCGAGGCAATCATGACCATCCAACGAGTTGGTGTTATCGGCGCGGGCACGATGGGAAATGGAATAGCGCATGTGTTTGCGCGCTCGGGGTTCAACGTTGTTCTGTGCGATGTGGAGCAACGCTTCCTTGATCGCGGACTGGCGACGATTGGTAAGAATCTGGACCGCGAAGTCGCGAAGAGCAAGATTACGGCCGACGATAAGAATGCCGCGCTCGCGCGCATTACGCCTGTTGTCGAGCGCGCGAAATTGGCCGATTGCGACCTGATCGTGGAAGCGGCGACGGAGAAATTCGAAATCAAAGCCGAAATTTTTCGCGAGCTTGACCGCATCATGAAGCCGGAAGTCATTCTGGCGTCGAACACGTCTTCGATTTCAATCACGAAAATCGCGGCGCTTACACAGCGTCCCGACAAAGTCATCGGCATGCACTTTTTCAACCCCGTGCCGATGATGAAACTGGTCGAGGTGATTCGCGGGCTGGCGACTTCGCAGGCCACCTACGATACTGTCCGCGACCTTGCGCTCAAACTGGAAAAAACGCCGGTCGAAGTGAACGACGCTCCGGGCTTCGTTTCCAACCGTGTGCTCATGCCGCTGCTCAACGAAGCGATGTTCGCGGTGATGGAAGGCGTGGCGACCCCGGAAGCCGTCGACGAAGTTTTCAAACTCGGGATGGCGCACCCGATGGGGCCGCTGACGCTGGCCGATTTTATCGGCCTCGATGTTTGCCTGGACATCATGCGCGTCATGCAGGACGGGCTGGGCGATCCCAAGTACCGGCCCTGCCCCCTGCTCATCAAGATGGTGGATGCGGGCTGGCTGGGAAGAAAAAGCGGGCGCGGCTTCTACAAGTATTAGACGGGGATGGGCCATCAAACAGACTTTGTAGTGACCTAATCTTGCAGTGCCCTGCGAACGGTACCCCCTACCCCCTGATTGAATTTGCAAGATTGAAGGGGGTACCCCCCCCTCCCCCCTAAAATTGATTAAGTTGCTGATAACACGATAGTTAGAGGCAACTAATACAAAACATTGGACTTAGCCTTGCCTTTTGCTATTTGGCGTGGACTTGCGGGGGGTGTCGACCGGGGCCATTTTGTCAAAAAAGCACTTAAAATTTGAGGCCGAAAACGCCGGTTGTCTCTGGAGACTGGCGCGGTTTTCGATGGTGCACTAAGTAGCTACGAGCTACGAGCTACGAGCTACGAGCAAGCAAAGTCCTATTCTGATCGACTTTCGGGATATTTTCGCAGGGGATGGGGGTGCATGTCGGTGATGAGCGTACTGGAAAAATGTGATGAAAAAGTTGGGCGGAACGGTGGCGTTTATGCAGACTGGATTGTACGTACGATAAGACCAACAAAAATATTTTTGTGGAGAGCAGGATTTTGGCTTTGTGGCGGATTGGAGGGTTGGGGCGCGGAGTGGGCGTTTTGAGGATGGTCTGGGCAAGCCATAGATAGGTCACGAGTTAGATTCGACTTGGGAAAAATGGAGCAGTGGGGTTCGGAGAGCGATTTCTTCAAAGTGACAGGGTCGGGTGTCAAGAGGGGTTTTTCAGGTGGATGTCGTTGTGGTTTTTCCCGTTTCGGGAAGGGGCATGGATGGGCGGATGGAAGTGGTGGTGGGGATCGGAAGTCAAAGTCCCCGCCCTTCGCTTCGCGATAGGACGGGCCACTCCGACACTTTTAGAAATTGGTGAACGTCCCGTCTGTCCCCGAGTTTTCCCGAGTTTTCCCCAGGGCATGCGACGAGGGTACGGGAAAGACCCACATCTGCCAAAACCGGGCAGATGTGGGGCACCGATGGGGTGGAAGCGGATGTGGGCCACCAGCCAAGAGGGGTTTTTCAGGTGGATGTCGTTGTGGTCTTTCCCGTTTTGGGAAGGGAACATGGATGGACGGATGGAAGTGGTGGTGGGGATCGGAAGTCAAAGTCCCCGCCCTTCGCTTCGCGATAGGACGGGGCACCCGCCAGCGGACCCTACGCCGTTTCCGCCGACGGCAAGAAGTTCGTGTGGTGAATACCGTCCTGCCGCAATCCATTACTGAACCGCTCACCCTGATTACCAACTGGCCCGCGGACCTGAAACAGTGAGCCTGACTGCGAAAAGCGGACTCGGTGCGTGAAGGCATTGCAAACATTATCCTGCTTCAAATCAGAGCTGAGGCTCTGCCTGCTTCTTTGTAAGATGGTTGGATGACGACTTCCGGGGAGCGACTGATTCGGGAGAGCGCGCCTGGGGGCGATGGCGGCGCTTACTTGCTGGCCGTGGTGTTCGGGGTGGGCTCGGGATGGCTCGATATCAGAGTTGCCGAGATCGCGCTTACTTCGATGGTGGTGTTTTTCGGGTGCATGATCGTGGCGTTCATGAGGCCGCGTCGGCCGTGGCGCTGGATCCTGATTGTTTGCCTGCTGGTTCCGGTGGTGGAGTGGCTGGCCTATAATTTTCTTCCTTTGAAACCTTATCCGGTGCAGATTGCGCAGTCGATGATCATGTTCGTCCCTGGCATTGTTGGCGGAGTGGGAGGGGCGGTGGGGCGCGGCGTGGTGGACAATTTGTTTGGGAAAAAATGAACCTGCCTGTGATTCGATGCCCATGAGATTCGAGAAGTTGCAATGGCTGTTCCCGGTGGCTGTGACTCTGCATAACACGGAAGAGGCGCTCACCATGCCGAGGTGGATCGCTACGCACGCCACTCGGGTTCCTCTGCACCCAGCGTCGACAAAACTGTGGCTCGGATGGCTGGGGCTGACGGCAGCAGCATTTGGGATCACCTATCTGAGCGCGCGCAAAGGCAAAGAGAGCGTCTGGGCGTATCTGTTGTTTGGATATTGCGCCGCCATGCTGGCCAACGTTTTCATTCCGCACGTGCCGGCCACGGTGGCTTTCGGCGGGTACACGCCGGGCGTGATCACGGCGGTGCTGGTGAATTTGCCGGTGATGATTCTGCTTATGGCGCGGGCGCTCGGCGAGCGGTGGGTGTCGAATGGGAAAGCGGCTGCGTATGCGGTGCTGGTGCCGGTGGGAATCGGGGGAGCAATCGTGTTGCTGTTTGCGCGGCGGTGAACCGCCGTCAGGGACGGATGCGGTGAGGCGCTAGTCTCTTAGAAATTCTTCTCGGCAGTTCTGATATTTCCAATTGCGCTGCTTGCCCTGGGCAATCCACTCAACCGCGGTGGAGATGCGGCGTTCGCGGGTTTCGGGACGCTTGGCTTCGGCGATCCATTCGACATACTCGCGCTTACAACTTGGACTGAAGGCGGCGAAGGCGACGCCGGCTTTTTTGTCCGTGCGCAAGGCGGCCGCGAATTCGGGTGGCATCTTCACGGCGGCCTTTTCCGGTTTGACTACGCTGCGGCGGGCTGAGATCGGGCTGGTGTACTGGCCAGTTTCGACAAAGCTTGCAGCCTGGCGGATCCAGTTGAGCAACTGCTTGTCGGAGGGAAGATCGTCGAGGGCGGTAATGCGGCCGAGCGAACCCATGCCATCGTTGCTGGCGATCTTGGCGGCGCGGAGCACGGCGCCGATTTCTTCGCCCCAGAAACCGAAGGAGCAATGCTCCTTGAACGCCGACATATTGCAGAGGATGACGCCGCGATGCTCGAAAAAGGGGCGACTCCATTTGATGGTCTCCGAGACTTGCGGGCAGGCCTGATGCACCAGTTCGCGCAGATGGAGGAGGATCGGCTGGGCGAAGGGACGCGACTTGGCGATGTAGGCGTCCACCTTGGGATTGGAGTTTGCCGCGGGCATGGCGAGGGTCTCCTTTCGAGCGAGAAGCAGTGTACAACTTTTTTCGACGGCGGTGGACGAGCCGGGGGTTGGAGTGTGTGCGTGAGAACTGGGTCGTCCCTCCGGGACCTGAATCGTTTCCACTTCACCCCGCGCTGAAGCGCGGGGCTAAGGTGGGCCGTCCCTGCGGGACTGGATACTGCCGGGATTTGTTGCACCGTGTTGTCCGGGATTTGGTTTTTGCGCACACACCTGGAGGGCGCGTTGCTTTTTCCAGAAACTCGCCCTAGAAACTCACTCTAGAAGCCTGCTTCAGATCACCGGCTCCAGATAGCTTGCTCCAGGTCACCTCCAGATGACTTGTTTCAGCCAGCCTTCCCAGATGTCGGTGGCAGCGTGGGAGACGATGTTGACGCGCAGATTGCGACGCCATGCGGCCAGAACTCCATAGAGAACGCCAAGAACGACGATTACAACGACTGCTTTCCAACCTTGATAGCTGTGGGCCACGCCGAATACCAAGGCCTGGGCGATTACGGCCACGGGAAGGTTGGCGGTGAGGGCATGGAACTGGCGCTGCACATAGCCGCGGAAGACGATTTCCTCGCAGAATCCCGCCGTGATCGAAACCGCGATCCAGAGCACGACTTCGAGCAGGGAGTGGGGCAAGAGGCTATCGACGGTCTTGGCCGTGCTCGGGCCGAGAATCCAATGAACGCCATAGGCAGTGGCCTCCCATAGCGCCCAGAAGGGAACGGTGACGGCGATGTCATTGGCCAGGCTGCGCCAGGTTTTCCAGCGGCCGCCGGTGAGAGAAAACAAATTGCCGCGGCGTTTGTGGACGCCGACCCAACAGTAGTAGAGGAGCGCCCAGTCCATGATTCCGGCGACGAGATAGACCGAGATCGCCTTGCTGTGGCTGGCAAGATCGCCGGCGGAGGCGCCTGCCGGGCTCGCGCCCGCGGCGCGCTGCGCCTGAAAACCCAGTGCCGCGGTTCCCGCCATGATGAGCAGGAACCCGATGAAGTGGCTCCAGGAAGCGATGGGCTCGGGCGCGGGGTTGGAGTTGGAATCGACGATGTTCATGGTTTCAGTGGCTGGCGTTTTTGTGATTAACATGGGGCCTCCTGGTGTGGGCCTTGGCAGGCGCGGACTGCGCTTTGGCAAGGCGGCGCAGTTCGCGCAGCGTTTCTTCCGCCCATTGCAAGTGGGCTTTCATTTCGATTTGTCCGAAGCGGGCGGCCATCTTCCAGTAGGGCGCGTCGGGATACTGCGGGTTCTTGTCGATCGCGTCGTGTTCGGTGCGCTCGAGCGTCTGGAGCACGGCGCCGTGGGTTTCCACCATGGCTTCCACATTGCGGATGAGGATGTGAGTGGGAGCCTGCGCGCCGAAAAAGAGCTTGAGAAGCATTTCGTTGCGCGGGATTTCGGGTTGCGGCGGGACGGCGAGCCATTGTTGCAGCTGCTCGCGGCCCTTCTTGGTGATGGAGTAAATGCGGCGATCGGGGCGGCCTTTGTGCTTTTCGGTTTTGCAATCGACCAGACCGTCGGCGGCCAGCCGCTTGAGGCTGGGATAAATCTGGCCGTAGCTTTCGCTCCAGATGTGGCCGATGGAGGCGCGAACGAGGCGGCCGAGGTCGTAGCCGGACATGGGCTGGATGGTGAGAAGGCCGAGAAGGGCCTGGGTGCTGGAACTGGAACGGCGTGCCATATGCCTATAATATATATTACTATTAGATATATGTTGTCAAGATATATTAAAACTGAGGAGGTTCGACCGAGAAGGCGCATTCCCTCAGCGGCTAAAGGCGCGGCGGAAAATAAGACGTTGATCGCAGCGGTAAACCGCGGCGCCACCCAAAAGCAAGAGCAAAATCGGTGCGGGAGGCGAATTCGGGACGCGACCCGCCGTGCCCCCGGAGGTGCCGGGGTGGCGAAAAATACTCCTCTTCCACAGCGGTGAAGCGTAAGCTAGCGGATATGTCGGTGTCGGTATCGATGCTGGCCAGCGGCAGTCGTGGGAACTGCGCGCTGGTGGCCAGCAGTTCAACCCGCATTCTGGTGGATGCCGGTCTTTCCGGGCGCGAGACCTTCAGGCGGTTGCGCGGGCTGGGCGAGGACCCGGGGCAGATTTCCGCAATTCTCATCACCCACGAGCATTCCGATCATGTGGCCGGGTTGCAGCGTCTGGCAACCAAACTCAAGGTTCCGGTATTCATAACGGAAGGAACACACCACGCGTGGAATCGCGCCATCCGCGACGAGGAAGGGAAGACGGCGGAGTTGCCGAAGACCGAGCATTTCGCCTCCGGGCACAGTTTTCGCGTGGGCGATATTGAAGTTTCGCCGTTTACGATTCCGCATGACGCCGCCGAGCCGGTGGGTTTCACGTTTCGCGCGGAGGGAATCAAGATCGGATATGTCACCGATCTGGGCTACATGCCGGCGAGTGTGCGCGACCACCTGCGCGGCTCAACCGTACTGGTGATGGAATCGAACCACGATGTGGAGATGCTGCGCACGGGGCCGTATCCGTGGTCAGTGAAGCAGCGGGTGATGAGCCGGGTGGGGCATCTATCGAATGACTCGCTCGCGGAATTTTTCGGCAGCGACTATGATGGAAGAGCAGAGTATCTAATATTGGCGCACTTATCTGAGCAAAACAACCATCCCGAACTTGCGCGGGCGGCAGCGGAAAATGCCCTGCGCGGGCGCCAAGGGCTGTGGTCAAACCGGGTGCTGCTGGCGACGCAAGGCGAGGCTACGACGCCGATTCGCCTCTAAGTTCCTATGAGCGAATGTATCGAACCCATCGTGGGGAAGATCCTTGCGGGCTGGAGGTACGACATTTCCGGCCTGGCTCCGGAGATGCGCGAGGACTACGAGCGGCATTTCGCCGAGTGCGAGCATTGCCGCAGCCGGCAGAAGGTGCATCGCATTATCGATATTTCGCTGATGGCGTTGGCGTCGGCGTCGGCGGCAGTGTTCGTTCTGGCCTTTGCCGCCATTCATTATTTCGAGCCGCGGCACGCGTTCTGGCTGGAACTGGGCGCGCTGGCCGGGTTCGCTCTGTCTGCTCTCATCTGGCTTGCGGTCGCCGTGGCCACGCCGGCGCCGATGGTGGTGGTCGATGCGGCCAAACTCGGCGCGCGACATGTGCATGATCGGCTGCCGGAGGAGATCCGCCAGCGGCTGCCGGAAGAATTGCGGCTGAAGATCACGGGATCGTAAAAGAAGCGATGAATCTACCGCACAAGGCGCTGGTTGGGATGCTGCTGACGGCGATATTGACGGCGGCCTGGATGCCGGCCTCGCCGCTATCCGCGCAGGTCCAAAACCAACCTGTGGG
>Ga0326727_10015536_pt1 | contig 16312 bp, 13 predicted proteins | sample MB2enrmetagenome_FD_207643 | JGI IMG/M metagenome (GOLD analysis project Ga0326727, IMG submission 207643) | Lab enriched peat soil microbial communities from McLean, Ithaca, NY, United States - MB29MY | ecosystem: Environmental > Terrestrial > Soil > Wetlands > Peat | place: USA: New York...
ACAGCAGATCCAGGTGCAGTTTACTGGAGAGCTGGATATAACAAGGCAACAGATTCTTCCGTGGCGCGTTGTCAAGGATCCAATTTGCCTGGGGAAGATCCGCGCTTTTCACTAAATCCTGAGCGCTCGCAGCCCTGGCAGCCAAACTGCCCAAGATTAGCAACCGAGCGATGTTCAGGAGCGGTCTCATCTTCACGAATCTGCCCCATGTGCTCAGTCCGGACGACCGGGCACACAACGAACACAGGCGAGAATCGATGCGGTCAGGAAATCGTGCAAGAGTCTCGTCAGTCAGTGACTGCAGGCACATTGTCTCGAGGCGCGAGCGGCGGTCCAAGGCTACTGTGCGGCATCCCCTGCCGCCAGTTGAGATAGGTATGGACCGGATATGGTTGCCTCGAAATCGCCACTTTCGCGAAAATCCTCTGGCTGGGCCGGCATTCCTGGCACTCAGAACGCCGAAGGTGAATCGTCGCACAGGGGCATTCCCAGGTCCCAAAGTCGGGACCTGGGGCACCCATTTTCGTGCGGACCGCTGTTGCGGGAGTGAGCGCTACTCGTCGCGCAGCAGGATCAGCGGGTCGACGGCGAGGGCGCGGCGTGCCGGGATCCAGGATGCAATGAGGCCGAGGACGAGCATGGTTGCGGTGACGCCGCCCAGAACAAACGGATCCTTTGGCGTGGCCTGGTAGACGATGGAGGAAAGGACGCGCGTCGCCAACAGGCCCAGCCCAATGCCTGCGACCGAACCGACGGCCAGCAGGCGAAAGGCGCGGCCGATGGAAGCGCCGAGAACCTCGCGCCTGCCCGCGCCCAGAGCGATGCGAATGCCAAGCTCGCGCAGGCGCTTGCTGACCACGTAGGAGGCCATGCCGAAGACGCCGGTGATGGCAAGCATCGCGCCCAGCAGGCCCAGCGCTCCCAGCGCCACCGAGGCCACGCGCGCGGCGAACAAGGCGCTATCCATCTCCTGGGTCCAGGTGCTGATTTCGATCGGCATCGAGGAGTCGAGGCCATGCAGAGTGCGCTCGATCGCCGCCGTCATCTCAGCCGGATCGCGCTGCGAGCGAACGACGAGCCATGTGCCGCTGTCCTGGTGCTGGAGGAAAGAGAAGTACATCGCCGGCTGCTGATCTTCAGTCAGCGTGCGGTACTTTCCATCTTCGACGACGCCGACGACTTCAGCGCGCTGGCTGCCGCCCCAGAACTTGAAGTGGCCACCGATGGCTTTTTGAACCGAACCGAAGACCTTGATCGCGAAGGTCCGGTTGACGAGGGCGGCGATGGGCGCGTCCTTTTTGTCGTCGAAGGTCAGGTTTCTGCCCGTAATCAGGTGGGTTTGAGCCGCGTCAAGGTATCCGGGCGAGATGTTGTAGTTCATGGCGTCGGCGGCCTCGTTGGTGGGGCGGAAGTCGGTGGTGGTGTCGGTGTAGACGTAGGAGTCGCTGCCGCCGAGACCGAGCGGAACCTGGTTGATGTAGCCAGCGGCCGATACGCCGGGGATGGCGCGGATCGCATCGAGCATTCGCCGCTGCATCTGAGCGTAAGTGTCGTTGGAGTAGCCGGCCATCTGCAAGTCGGTGTCGACGAGGATGGCGTTCTGCGGATGGAATCCGTAATTGCTGTTGAGCGAGCGCGCGAGGCCTCGCACCGCAACCAGCGATGAGGTGATGAGCACGGCGCAGATGGCGATTTGAGCGATCAGCAGCAGGTCGCGCAGAGTGAAGCGGCGCATGGTGGAGTCGGCCATGCCGGTGCGGATGATCTGCCAGGGATCGGCGCGCAGCACCTGGCGGACGGGCACCATGCCGAAGAGCAGGCCGCTGACCAGGGCCATCGCGAGCGCAACCAGGTAGGTGCGCAGGTCGGGATTCACGGGCACATTGATGGGGACCGAGGGGATGGGCTGCCAGGCGCTGAGCGCGTGCAGAATGACGACAGCTCCGGCGACGCCGATTGCACCGCCCGCGATGGAGATCAGCACCGCTTCAGTGAGCAGCTGGCGCAGGATGAGCGCGCGGCGCGAGCCGAGCGCGAGGCGCAGCGCAATCTCCTTTGCGCGATCCGCGGCGCGGGCCGCAAAGAGGCTGCCGAGGTTGGCGCAGGCGGCAAGCAGGATGAGGCCGGCAAGCAGCATGAGGCCGGCCATGAATGCGCGCGCCGGACCACCGAGCATATCGCCCATAAGGCCGGGACGAGCAAGCGTGAATTGGATTCCTTCGTCGTCGCCCGGATAAGTTTTTGAGAGCCAATTGCCGATCCCGTTGAGATCGGCCGTGGCCTGGGCGGGAGTGACGCCGGGCTTGAGACGGCCGACCACCCAGGGCGAGTGATCGCCGCGATATTGCAGATCGTCGCTGCCCTCCAGAATCGGTTGTTCAAGAATAGGAACGAAGAACGCGGGCGTGAAAAAGAGTTCGGTGCCGCGGAAGCCGCGCGGGGCGACGCCGATGACGGTGAAGGGATGCTTGTTGAGCTCGACCATGCGGCCGATGACGCCGCGGTCGGCGCCAAAATGGCTGCGCCAGTAGTCATCGGCCAGCACAATGTAGGGGAACTGTTTCCCTCTTTCACGCCCACCTCGCCCATGATCCTGATTATGGTGAGGCCGTCGAAGCTGTGGTTGCGGTCGCGCAGATCGATGTAGTCGAGGTACGACTGCGACGGGTACTTGTCCCGTTGCACCATGTAGAGATTTTCAGCGTTGGGCACGTTTACGGGCTTGAGGACGAGCGCATTCAAAACGCTGAAGACGACGGCGTTGGCGCCGATTCCCAGCGCGAGCGTGACCAGTGCGGTGAGGGCGAAGCCGGGTGATTTGCGCAACTGGCGGAGGGCGTACTTCACGTCGGTGAACATAAGTGGCCTCTCTTATGGTGGTTTGCTTTCGGGTGCGGACTCGGTACTTGGTACGCGGGTTCTTTCAGGATGGTTCCAGCAAATAATGGGCCACGAGGCGATATTGAAAACGGAGAAGTTAGAGGGCAAAGTGAAATGCACTGTGTTCGCAGATAGAGGGGGTTGTCCGGAAATGGACGGTCTCGGGGCGCAATTCGACGGTAGCCTCGCTTAAGTTGCTTTACTTCTGATCAGGTCAGGAAACAGCAGATCTATAAAGGATCAGGCGAAGCGATGGGAGAATTACGCCGAACAGCGCAACTCCAGAAGGCGCAATTGCACACCCCCGGCCCGGAGCAGCAGGGAGACACGGCACATGCTGGCGACGAACAGCCAGCTGCGATGGCGGGAGATCGAGATTCCGGCAGGCGTCGCGCTGAGGTTCTATCGGGCCGAGCCGTATAATCGCCTTTCACCCGCAATGAGGCCATGATTCGCGCTCCAGGCAATGGCAACATCATCTGTGGCCGAGCCGAATCGAGGAGGGATGGCGATGGCAGATTCTCCCTTCACGCTGACCAAGTGGTATCTGGACTGCGTGACTGCGACGGGGGATGCGGCGATCTTTTATAGCGCGGAGATAGGCTGGCGGGGAATCTCTCTCAACTGCAGTAGTCTGCTGACTGCGAATGAAGCGGGCGTTCGCTCGCGTGTGTCGATGGCGCGGGCACGGGTCGTCGGCGATGCGCAGCGTATCGAAGTGAGTCAGCGCACGATGGGCGTGGAAGGCGCGTGGAGTGGCCGGGGTAAGTCTTTCCGCACGACGGTTTACCAATGCGAAGAGGGTTTAGTTGATTGGAACTGCCTGCAGCCTGAATCGGCTGTTCGTTTGCGGGTTGGCGACACAACAATCGAAGGCGAGGGCTATGCAGAGTGGCTGACCACGACGTTGGCGCCATGGCGTTTGCCGATGAAACAACTGCGCTGGGGACGTTTTGTCTCGGATCGCCACTCGTTGGTGTGGATCGACTGGCAGGGATCACACAACTCGAGCTTCGCCGTGCTGGATGGGCGGCGGTGCACGTTGCGTAAAGCCAGTGAAGAGGTGATTCTCGCTGAAGGCGCTTCGTTGAAGATGAGCGAAAGCCTGCCTCTGCGTGCGGGCAAAGTGGGCGCCACAGTTCTGCGATTTGCGCCGCGAATCAAGCGCCTGTTGCCGCGCTCGCTGGCCTCCATTGAGGAACACAAATGGAGAAGCTGCGGTGTGCTGGAATGCGGCGATGAGGTCAGCAACGGCTGGGTCATTCATGAGGTGGTGGATTGGGATTCATAGGACGATTTGTTCCCAAGCTGTTGTACGGCGTCTTCTTCGCGGCGATGGTTCCGGCGCTCCTGGTGATTTGGGCGCGCGGTACAGCCGCCATGATTGCGTTGCCAGCAGTGCAGTCGACGAAGGGCGGCGTGGCTCTCGGAAGCATAGGGCTGGCAATTCTGCTGGCCGGGATGCTTGCGCTGTGGCGGATGGGCGGGGGACTGCCGATGAATGCATTTCCTCCTCCCCGGTTTGTTACGGGCGGAGTGTATGCAATGGTGCCGCATCCCATTTATGGAGGTTTCGTCCTGCTCTGCATTGGAGCGTCACTCACCTTCGGTTCGTCGAGCGGTTTGTGGCTTGTGACGCCGATGGTCGCACTGGCCTGTGCTGCGCTGGTGCTTGGGTATGAGTTGCCTGACTTGCGCCGCCGTTTCGGCGAGCCGGCAATTTCTCTTTGGCTGCCGAGTGCGAACCCGGGCTACGGAAGTCTGTTTGAGCGGTTGCGCATTTATCCGGTGATTTTGCTGCCGTGGCTGGCCATTTATGAAGCGATTGGGGCGATGGGCAGGGCTCCCGACTCATTCAGCACCTATCTTCCGTTTGAGCTCCGGCTACCCATTGTGGATTGGATGGAGGCGTTCTATTTCAGCACCTATGTGGTGGTGCTCCTGGCTCCGCTGGCGACCCCGTCTTCGGTGGCTTTGCGCCATTTCGCGCGGAACGGATTGCGCGCGATGGCTCTGATTTTTCCACTTTACCTCCTGCTCCCGGCGTATGTGCCTCCACGCCCTTATCACGCGGCGACAATCTTCGCTCCTCTCATGCAGTTTGAGCGGACGCCGATTTCAGGCTCCGCCGCTTTCCCCTCCTTTCATATCGTTTGGGCACTGATTGCGGCATCAGCTTACGGGGATGGAGGCCGTCTTCGCCGTATCTTGTGGACACTGTGGGCTGTGCTCGTGGGCGTAAGTTGCGTGGCAACCGGCATGCACTCGATTCTCGATATCCTCGCCGGAGCTGTGGTGTATGTCGCCGTCGCGCGGCTGGACGCAATCTGGCGCACGATTCTGCTTTGCGCCGAGATGCTGGCCAACTCCTGGAATGAGTGGCGGATCGGACCGCTGCGCATCATTAACCACGGAGCTTACGCCGGCCTGGGAGCGTTTGCCGGTACCTGGATCATCGATTCACTACTCGGGCCGGGACACGTCGCGATTACCGCCGGGATCTTCGTCTTTTCGACCGTGGGCGCGGCGCTATGGGCACAGTGGGTGGAGGGCTCGCCGGCATTGTTGCGGCCCATGGGGTTTTATGGCGGAATGATCGGCGCGGTCTTCGGCGCACTTATCGCCCGGCTGCAGGGGGTTTCGCTCTGGACTGTACTTGCGGCCCTGGCAATTGCGGCGCCGTGGATTCAAGCCCTGGGCCGCCTGCGCTGCCTGGTGCAGGGCTGCTGCCATGGTCACGCGACAGAGAGCGCTCAAGGAATCTGTTATCGCCATCCACGGACTCGTGTCTACCGATTGGCCCATCTGGCAAATGTGCCGATTCACGCGACGCCGGTCTACTCGATTCTGTGCAACGTCGTTGTGGGTCTCGGCCTTTTGCGGATGCATCATTTGCATTGTTCGTGCAGCCTGCTTTGCGGAGTCTATTTATTGCTGACGAGCATGGGCAGGTTTGTTGAAGAGGCATATCGTGGCGAGCCGCAAACCAGAATCATGTTCGGCCTGCGGTTCTACCAATGGATTGCGATCATTACATGCGTGTCCGGCGCGGCGATGACATGCATCCAGAGCCCGCCGTCGGGATCGTTTAGCCCAGCGAGACTGAGCACGCTGGTGCTCGCGCTGGGGTGCGGACTGGGCTCCTGGTTCGCAACGGGGATGGATTTTCCTGAGTCGTCGCGACGCTTTGCTCGGCTCACCTGAGCTGCATCGACGATCGAAAGCAAGGACAAAGGCCGGGGCGAACCCGGCCTTCGTTTCTCTGGCGTTGCTAGACCACCTAGACCCCAGAGCTTAAAACGTCTTCGGTTTAGAGCTGGTTCATGTTGGTGAGGAACTCGGCGTTGTTGCGCGTCTTCTCGAGGCGCGTGATCAGTAGTTCCATGGCTTCAACCGGCGAAAGCGGGTTGAGCACGCGGCGCAGCACGAAGATGCGCTGCAGATCGTCCTTGGGGATGAGCAGCTCTTCCTTGCGGGTGCCCGAGCGCTGGATGTCGATGGCCGGGAAGACGCGCTTGTCCACGAGTTTGCGGTCGAGAATGATCTCCATGTTGCCGGTGCCCTTGAACTCTTCGAAGATGACTTCGTCCATGCGGGAGCCGGTATCGACCAGGGCGGTGGCGATGATGGTGAGCGAGCCGCCTTCCTCAATGTTGCGGGCCGCGCCGAAAAAGCGCTTGGGGCGTTGCAGGGCGTTGGAGTCGACGCCGCCTGAGAGCACCTTGCCCGAGGGCGGAACGATGGTGTTGTAGGCGCGCGCGAGGCGGGTGATGGAGTCGAGCAGGATGACGACGTCGCGCTTGTGCTCGACCAGGCGCTTGGCCTTCTCGATCACCATCTCGGCCACTTGAACGTGACGAGCTGCCGGTTCATCGAAAGTCGAAGAAATAACTTCGCCCTTTACCGAGCGCTGCATGTCGGTCACTTCCTCGGGGCGCTCGTCTATGAGCAGCACGATGAGGACCACCTCGGGGTGGTTCGAGGTGACCGAGTTGGCAATGGACTGCAGCAGCATGGTTTTGCCGGTGCGCGGCGGGGCGACGATCAGTCCGCGCTGGCCCTTGCCGACGGGCGTAAGCAGATCCATGACACGGCCGCTGACGGCCTCGCGCACGGTCTCCATTTTGATGCGCTCCTGCGGATAGAGCGGCGTGAGGTTATCAAAGAGGATCTTGTTGCGGGTCTCCTCAGGCGACTCGAAGTTGATGGCTTCGATCTTGACCAGCGCAAAATACTTTTCACCCTCGTGCGGCGGGCGGACATTGCCGCTGATGGAGTCGCCGGTCTTGAGGTCGAACTTGCGAATCTGCGAAGGAGAGACGTAGATGTCGTCAGGACCGGGGAGATAGTTGTAGTCCGGCGAGCGGAGGAAGCCGTAGCCGTCGGGCAGGATCTCGAGGACGCCTTCGGCGAAGATGTGGCCTTCCTTTTCGCTCTGCGCCTGCAGGATCTTGAAGATCAGATCCTGTTTGCGGAGGCCGCTGGTTCCGGGAATTTCAAGGGTGCGTGCGATGCGGCTGAGTTCTGTTATGTTTTTTTCTTTGAGTTCTGCGATCGTCATTGTTTAATTCACCTGCAAAGGGGCGGGATGTGAGTGAGGGGGTGCGGAAGGGAGGAAACTGCTCCGGAAATACGAACGGGCCACTGGCCGGACAACCCGCCGAAAGCGGCAATCGAGTCTGGCCCGGGTTCGTTTGGAGAAGCGAGACGCCAAGGGAAGAGAAACGATCGTCAATGGAAAACTATGAATCGATGCCTTGGACCTGCCAGCCCGGCAGAGAGACGCCGCTACGCTGCGCGACGCCTCTCCACAGGCTGTGAAACCTGGGATACCTGGGGTTCCGCTGACCCGGGATTGGAGCTATGGAAGCGGTAGAGGACATCGTTCGTGGTGTCCTGCAGCCGGGTGTTGGGCTTATGAAGCTTACGAGTAGCCTTGCTCGCCAGCTGGCAAAGCTGATACCGGTTGGACACATGAGAGAGTGCCCCAAATACTAAATCAGAACGCATATGCCAAATCTCCTTCTTAAAAGTGCCTGCCCGGACGGTACTACTTGGCGCCGCCGATGCAGCCGGGAACCAAAAGCCAAGCCTGTGGTCCCCAAGAAACAAAGTGCCTCAGTCTTTAGACGCATTCCGTGCTTTCGCAGTTCAAAATCTTGTCACGGAATCGCACTTTGTGAAACCCAACCATCCTCACCGAGGGAATTTTGTTTCCAATGCTGGAATGTGTGCGCCCGGGATTCCCGATTCCGGCGGCGTAAACCCACCGGAAACCAACTTCTGAGCCTTCGCGCATATTGGATGCAGGAATTGGCTGAGGGGCGCGCAAAATCGCACAAGCACAGCCTGCCTCTTTGGATGGCTGATTTGACTTTATAACGAGAAGGGGCACGGGTCAACATTTTTTTCGGTGATTTCCTGAGGAAAAACGTCAATCCGGAACAAATTTCCAACTTCCAGCTTAACATATTGTAAATAAGGTAGATAGACTCAAAGACCGGAGGTCGCGGAAGGCGCACGGGAGACAAGAAACCACCTGTGACAGCGCACCGGGCCGGCAAGCGGCCTGAATTGGCTCGCCCTCGTTCGTCGGCTCGCTTGCGCATTGACCTGCTGCGCAACTGGGGCCCCCGACTCCCGCGCCGCTCCCCAGGAGGAGCCGGTTCCCTCAAGCTCCATTTCCCGAGAGGTGGAAAACCGCTATGATCCTCCTATGAAACGAGTTCTCCTCTCCTGGAGCAGCGGGAAAGACAGCGCGTGGACGCTCCATGTGCTGCGCCGCGATCCTTCGATTGAGGTATGCGCGCTGCTGACCACGTTAAACTCCGAATTCGATCGCGTAGCAATGCACGGCGTGCGCCGCGCGGTGCTGGAGGCGCAGGCGGCGGCCGCGGGGCTTCCGTTGTGGGTGGTGCCGCTGCCGTGGCCGTGCTCGAATGAGATCTACGAGAAGCTGATGGCCGAGGCGTGCCAACGCGCGATTGCCGAAGGGATTAAAGCAGTCGCCTTTGGCGACCTGTTCCTTGAAGATGTGCGCGCGTACCGCGTTCGGCAGCTCGCGCCGACGGGGCTTGAGCCGCTGTTTCCGCTGTGGCAGATTCCGACAGACAGACTGGCGCGCGAGATGATTGCCGGCGGGTTGCGCGCCCGCCTCACCTGCGTTGATACCGAGCAGTTGCCGGCGGAGTTTGCGGGACGAGAGTTCGACGAGGCGCTGCTCGGAGACTTGCCGGCCAGCGTGGACCCGTGCGGAGAGAAGGGCGAGTTCCACTCCTGCGTCTATGCTGGGCCGATGTTCAAGGCTCCGCTCGAAATCGAGAGCGGCGAGATTGTGCGGCGCGACAGGTTTGTGTTTGCGGATGTGCTGATGCGCACGCCACTCTAGATCTTTATGAAGATCTTTCTCCGGAACATCCAATAGAGGACGAGCCAGTAAGTTGCAAGCGTGAGAGAGCCAAGCACCAGGGGCTCGAGGGCCGTTCCAAGACAGTCGAGGACGCGACCGCCGAGGTGGATGCGAAAGCTGTTCTGGATGAAGTCCTCACAGAGATGCGCCATCAGGTAGGCGGCGATGGAATTCGTGCCGACAACAACCAGCGGAAAAACGAGTTTGCGTTGCTGTTTGACGTCAACGAGCCAGGAGAATGCGGCGAGGAAGAGGAAGCAAACACCGCCGCTGAAGAGCGTCCATGCAGGGGTCCAGACACGCTTGACGATGGGGCAGATGCCGGTGAAATGAAGCAGCAGGCCGGCGGCGATGAGCGCCCCGGCTGCGACGAGAAAACGGCGCAGCGGAAGGCGGGGGGCCGATTCCATAAACCAGCGGCCGGCAAACATGCCCAGCAGCAGAGTGCCGAGGGTGGGGATGAAGCTCAGCGTGAGGTAGCCGCCGTCGTTATATTCGAATGGGCTGGTGCGCGGGAACAGGTTCAGGAACCACACGTCGAAAGCCTGCCCAAGATTGCTGTTTTTGTTCCAGTGTGCGGCAAAGCCGGTGAGCAGGTGCTGGCGCCAGTCAGGCTGAACACCGACAGCGGACCATTCGAAGCCTGGGCCGGGCGCGGGATAGAGCGCCCATGCCAGCCAGTAGCCGAACAGGATGGTTCCGATGGCCGCCCATTGCCAGCGCGGTTTTGCGAAGGTGAGCAGGAAGCCGAAGGTGTAGCCGAGGCCGATCTGGGTGAGTGTGTCCTCGAAGGTGAAGTAGGTGATGGGGCCGTTCGTCGACCGAAGGAAGATTCCGAGCGCGATAAGCACCAGGCTGCGCCAAACGGTGTGGAGCAGCATGTGCGCGAAGGATTCCCCTTTCTGGCGGCGCCGGCGCAGCGAGTAGGGAAGCGAGACTCCGGCGAGGAATGTGAAGCCGGGCTGGATGGTGTCATGAAGGCTCATGCCCACCCACTCCACGTGGCTCTGGTTGAAGGCGAGCAACTGCCACACCGGGTTGCCGGGGAAGGAACCTGCGACGCGGGCGAACTCGAGGACCTCGCCCATCATGAGCAACATTACCAGGCCGCGATAAGCGTCCACGGCCAGGTTGCGCGGCAACACAGCGTCGTATTTGAATTCGCTGGTGGCCGCGTTGCGGGGCGGCTCGGCCACCCGTTCAATCACGTTGCCCATTGTGGCATCCTCAGGATATTCAGGAAGCCTGCCGCAAGCTGCGCAGCGCCGGATACACCCTGCGCCACTTTTCGTAGCCGGCCTTGTACGCGGCCACGTCGGCCGGGTCGGGGGCGATGCGTTCGGCGACCTCAATGGCCTGTCCGCAGGCTTCGTCGAGGTTCTTCCAGTGGCCGGCGCCCACGCCTGCCATCAGCGCGCAACCAAACGCGCCGCCCTCTTCGGCGGTGAGAATCTCAACCGTATGCCCGTAAATGCCGGCCTGAATCTTCCTCCACAACCCCCCGCGCGCGCCGCCGCCGCCCAGACGAATAGCTGTGACGGGAATGCCGAGATCGTGGAAGAGCGTGAAGGTGTCCTGCAGGCTGTAGGCCACGCCCTCCTGCACGGCGCGGACAAAGTGCGCCGCCGTATGCTCGACTCCGATGCCGGCAAAGGCCGCGCGAACCTCTGGGTCCAGGTGCGGTGTGCGCTCGCCCAGCAGATACGGCGCCCATTCAAGGCCCTGGCTGCCAGGGGGAACTTTTGCTGCGGCTTCGTTCAATGAGTCGTAGCTTTGGCCGGCGAAGAAGGTCCCGCGGAGCCAGTTGAGGCTGAGGCCCGCCGACTGGGTTACGCCCATCACGTGCCAACGGCCCGGCACGGCATGGCAGAAGGTGTGAATGCGGCCCTTGGGATCTTTGGTGGGTTCGGCCGTGGCGGCAAACACCACGCCCGATGTGCCGATGGTGGCCGAGACGCTGCCCGGCTGCAGAATGCCCATGCCCACGGCGCCCGCGCCCTGGTCCCCCGCGCCCGCGGCAACCGGGGTTCCGGCGGCGAGGCCGGTGAGCGAGGCGGCATGTTCGCTGATGCGCGCGCAGATCTCCGGCGACTCATACACCTTGGGCAGCCAGCTCATGGGGATTCCGGCGGCCTCGGCCACTTCGTGCGACCAGCGGCGGTGCGTCACGTCGAGAAGCAGAGTGCCCGAGGCTTCCTGCACGTCGATAGCGAACTCGCCGGTGAGCCGGTAGCGGACGTAGTCCTTGGGGCACATTACGTGGCGGATCTTGGCGAAGATCTCAGGTTGGTGGGTCTTTACCCACAGCAGCTTGGTGAGCGTGAAGTTGGGCAGCGCAGGGTTGCAGGTGAGCTCGATCAGTTTTTCGTAGCCGATCTTTTCGGTGAGCCAGTCGCATTCTGGCTGGGTGCGTGTGTCGCACCAGATGAGCGAAGGGCGCAGCACCGCGCCGTTCTCGTCGAGCATCACAGCGCCGTGCATCTGGCCGGTAAGGCAGAGGGCGGCGATGGGCTGTTGCGGCTCGGGCGAGGCGGCCATGGCATAGCGAATGGCCTCCTGCGCGGCGCGCCACCAGTCTTCGGGGTCCTGCTCGGCCCAGCCGGGGTGCTCAGCGCGAAAGGGCGCATGCTCTGCCGACGCGCCGGCTATAAGTGTGCCGTCTGAATCCACGATTACGGCACGCGTGCCGCCCGTGCCAACGTCCATCCCCAGGAACCACATAGTCTTTCACTCCGATCCACGTACGAATCGCTTTTCTATGGCGTCCGCAGCATAGCAGGTGGGGTGGGCGTGGATAAAGCGCACGCCGGTTGCCCGGAATCGAGTCGGCAAAGGTGACACATGGCGTGATACATTTGTATATACATAATGCGCTACGAGTGGGATGAGCGGAAGAACCTTGAGAACCAACGGAAGCACGGTGGAATCTCATTTGAATTAGCGGCGCTGGTGTTTGAGGACGAACAATGCCTGATCGGCAAAGATCGGGTGGACGAAACCGGTGAGCAGCGATGGATTGCGCTTGGCGCTGTTTCGATCGAGGCGGAGGCAAAGGCGGTACTGGTTGCGATTCACGCATATCGGGAGAATCGAAATGGTGAGGAAATCGTCAGGATCATCTCAGCGCGGCGCGCTGAAAAGCATGAGCGAAGAAGATATCAGGAACAGACAGTGGACTAAGGCGGAGCGCATTGCATTGCGCAGGGCGGCGCGCGCGCAGGAGGCCGGCCGCGAAGGCGATATCGACTTCTCCGATATTCCGCGTCTGACGGAGGACCAGCTTACCCACCTGGTACGCCTCCGGCAACCCAGGCGGCGGGTGGCGGTGAGTGTACGAATCGATCCCGCGGTGTTGGAGTGGTTGCGCTCAAAAGGCAAAGGTCATCTGACTCGGATCAACGACATCTTGACCAACCTCATGGAGCAGGAGAGCCGCGCGCAGAGAAAGAGTTAAGGAACGCGAGCCTCGCTCGCTCCGCCACCCACATCGAAGAGGCGCGGCACGCGGTCTGCCACCAAAGGCAGGGTCGGGAATGGAACGTGCGGCTCGGTCTGGTACCAGTAGGCGGTTGAGTAGAAGTTGTCGGACCGGTGGTTGGCGTGGCCGTGCTCGATGGTGACGCGGATGGACTGCTCGAAGGCGATGGGGCTCTCGATGTGCCACCGGTAGAGCGAGTAGCGGCTGCCGATGCGCTCAGAGCCGGTGATAAGAGGCGCGCCGTTGTGCGCATAGGAGAATTGCTGGCCGTAAAAGTCCCACGCGCCGTTGTAGTAATCCTCGGTGCCGGTGCCGTTGATGGTGGGCATCTTGTCGCCGTCGATAAAGATCATGTCGTCGCCCTCGCCGAACCAATCATTCTGGTTTTGCAGCACAGATTGGGTGACGCCCACGAAGTGGCCGCGGCCGGTGGCCTCGAGAAAGACGTAATTCTGGGCGCCGTCGAGGTTTTTCTTGTCGCCCACCGGATCCTCCCAGTTGTGGGTCCAGTTGTTGGTCCAGCCATGGCAGGGCGCGGCCTGGCGGAACTGCGCATGGAAGCGGCCGAGGTTTTCGGGCAGCGCGGCCAGCGTGACGTAGTCGACGGCGAAGTAGAGACTGTCAGTGCGCTTCGGCCCCTCGTTGGTGAGAGTGATTCGCGCCGCGGAAGCGAAGGGCATCTCGAAGTAGGAGTTGAGAGCCTTGGCCGGCGCCACGGTGAGCAGGGCCGACTGGTATTCGAAGTACTCGCCCAGACCGAGGCCGTAGAAGTCGCCGATTGGGGCCTCAATGGAGGGCGAGGATTCGCCATCCCACCAGGCGCGCAAAACGAGGTTCTTGAGATGCATGGGGTCCTGCGAGTTGATGGTGAACCAGATATGAGTGACGACGCCGGGGCCGGTGACGTCGAGCAGCGTGGCCGTCGCGCCCGGCTCAACCGGAACGGCGTCGGCGTTGCCGCCGGTGCGGTCCCAGCTTGAGGAGCGGCGGCTCTTGTAGCTGCGCAGGCGCGCGAGCGAAAAGAGGTTGCCTGGGGCGTCTTCGGCAGGAGGAGCGGGCGCGGCGATAGCGGAGGACGGGCTGAACAACGCGGCGGCCGGGACGGCGCCGGCGAGCGCGCCGAGAAGATTGCGGCGGGAATGAAGGCTGCTCAAGCGGAACGGGTTCATTTGCGGCTCCTTTTATCCAGCTAAATGGTGACAGCGTATTTTAGTCTGATCGGCCAGCATCAGGCAGCGCGGCCGGCCCGGATCCCCAAAAATCCACTTTGATTCGCTGGTGGGTCAGTTTGAAGGGTACGGGCTTCAGCGTGAGGGGTCGGGCTTCAGCGTGAGGGGTCGGGCTTCAGCGTGAAGGGTACGGGCTTCAGCGTGAAGAGTACGGGCTTCAGCGTGAAGGGTACGGGCTTCAGCGTGAAGGGTACGGGCTTCAGCCCGTACTTGAATCCAGCAAAATAATCGCGGGCTTTAGCCCCTGAGGGATTGTCTTTTCAAACTGACCCACTACCTTTGATTCGCCGGGTTTTTCCCATCCACCCCCGGCCTGTTATGGTCAGGGAGGAACTGAAGTTCCGGGCTGCAAAGGAATAATGAACCCGCCATAGGGAACTCGCACCGATGTGGAAGCGCTGGCGAATCCGGATACTGCTGTTTCTGGCCGTCCTCGGCCCCGGATTTATTACCGCCAACGTGGATAACGACTCGGGCGGAATCTTCACTTACTCCCAGGCCGGCGCGCAATACGGATACACGCTGCTGTGGACCATGATTCCCATCACGATCGCGCTGATCGTGGTGCAGGAGATGTGTTCGCGCATGGGGGTGGTCACCGGCAAGGGGTTGAGCGACCTGATCCGCGAGGAGTTTGGCCTGCGCCTCACCTTTGTGATGATGGTGCTGCTGGTGGTGCTGAACTACACCAACGTGGTGACGGAGTTCATCGGCATTACGGGATCGCTGCACCTGTTTCATGTCTCGAAGTTCATCAGCGTGCCTATCTGCGCGCTCCTTGTGTGGTTGCTGGTGCTGAAGGGCGACTACAAGAGCACCGAGAAGATATTCCTGATTGCCTCGCTGGTTTACATCGCCTACATTTTTGCCGGCGTGCTGGCGCGCCCTGACTGGCACGAGTCATTGGTGGCGACGGTCACGCTGCCGGCCAGGTCGGTATGGCGCGACAAGTCGTATATCTACATGGCCATCGGCGTGGTGGGCACCACCATCGCGCCCTGGATGCAGTTCTATCTGCAGTCGTCGATCGTGGAAAAGGGTATCCCGGTGAAGGACTATGCCGCGTCGCGGCTCGACGTGATCGTGGGCTGCTTTTTCACCGATCTGATTGCGTGGTTCATTGTGGTGGCCTGCGCGGCCACGCTGTTTGTGCACGGAATGGGCGCGATCCAGGTGGCGGCCGACGCGGCCGAGGCCATGCGGCCGCTGGCCGGCGACTACGCGTTCCTCCTGTTCGCCTTCGGTCTGTTCAATGCGTCTCTGTTCGCGGCATCGATTCTGCCGCTCTCGACGGCCTATACCGTGTGCGAAGGACTCGGCGTCGAGTCGGGCGTGGACAAGAGCTTCAAAGAGGCTCCGTTCTTCTACTGGCTCTACACGCTGCTGATCGCGGGCGGCGCGTTCACGGTGCTGGTGTTGCCCGACGCGCAGTTGATCAATGTGGCCATCCTGTCGCAGGTGCTGAACGGGGTGCTGCTGCCGGTGGTCATCATTCCCATGCTGCTGCTCATCAACCGCAAAGACCTGATGGGAGAGCACCGGAATTCGCGGCTCTGGAATGTGATTGCCTGGTCCACCAGCGTGATCGTGATCGTAATGACCGGCGTGATGATCTGGGGCCTGATACCGGGACACTAGAGGCAGGGATTAGGGATTAGGGCTGCGGTGAATCAGAGTTTTTCTGACTTTCCTCGTTGGCCTTGCGGGTTGCCATCGCTTTGCGCGTCCAATCCTGAGCTACGGCAATGTCTTGATTGCGCGCGTCATCGTCGTCCCAATCCAAATCGGCCTTTTGGCGGCAAACAAGGTTAAGGTACTGCATTGCGTCGTCGTAATTGGCGCGAAGCTGCACGGCTAAAGCCAGATACTTTAGAGCTTCTGCGACCAACGATCCATTTTGTTCTTTGATCCTGCCCATCACCGATGCGGGTGCGTTGGCGTTGCCCATGCCATCATCGGTCAGGCCGGTTGGGATGAGTGCCGCCAGCTTGTTTTGGTGTGCTTCAGTCCAGTCGATCACGCCAATTGTGTAAGCTGCGTCAGCGTCCGATGGGTCTTCGTCCAACACCTTTTTCTGCCATTCCTTGGCGTCATCCAGTTTCTTGATGTTGAAATAAACGCCCGCAACCTGCTTCATGGAATTAACGTCGTGGGGCTTCGCCGTTAGGACCTCTTTAAAGATGGTGATCGCTAGTGTCCTGTCCCTGAAATAATTGTCATAAATAAGATGGCCTGCTGCATCGGATAGAGTGGGAGGAAGTCCGATGCGGAAAGGTCGTCCACTCGCTCCTTTGTCTCTGCCCGTCGAGGATCGCG
>Ga0326727_10015538_pt1 | contig 16308 bp, 15 predicted proteins | sample MB2enrmetagenome_FD_207643 | JGI IMG/M metagenome (GOLD analysis project Ga0326727, IMG submission 207643) | Lab enriched peat soil microbial communities from McLean, Ithaca, NY, United States - MB29MY | ecosystem: Environmental > Terrestrial > Soil > Wetlands > Peat | place: USA: New York...
GGGCGGCGAGGACCTGATGTTTCCCCACCACGAGAACGAGATTGCGCAGTCGGAGGCGGCGAGTGGGCGGACGTTTGCGCGGCACTGGATGCATGTGCGCTTCCTGCTGGTGGAGGGGAAGAAGATGGCGAAGTCGCTGGGGAACTTTTATACCCTGCGCGACTTGTTGCTGAAGGGGCACAAGGCGTCGGCGATCCGGTATCTGCTGCTGAGCGTGCCGTACCGCCACCAGATGAACTTTACGTTTGAGGGGCTGGCCGGGGCGACGAACGCGATCGAGCGGCTGCGGACGTTCCATCAGCGAATGCTGCGCGGCGGGTTTACGGCTGCGGCGAATGCGGAGGTTGCGGCGGCGACGGCGAAGGCGGCGAGCGAGTTTACGGCGGCGCTGGCGAACGATCTGAATACGGCGGAGGCTGCGGCGGCGATCAGCGAGATGGTGCGGGCGGCGAACTCGGCAGCGGACACCGGGACGCTGGGCGCGGAGAATGCGGCGGAGGTGCTGCGCGTGCTGGCGCTCTTCGATGAGGTCTTCGCGGTGCTGGAGGACCGGGACGAGGAGCGGACACGGGTGGCGCTGGCGTGGGCCGAGGCGGAGGGGCGGATCGGTGAGGCTGCGCCGGAGCTGGTAGCGAAGCTGGCGCTGAGCGACGCGGAGATTGAGGCGCTGGTGGCGGAGCGGACCGAGGCGAAAAAGGCAAGGAACTTTGCGCGGGCGGACGCGATCCGCGTGGAGCTGGCGGCCAAGGGCGTGGCGATCGAGGACTCGAAGGACGGGGTGCGGTGGAAGCGGAAGTGAGAGGTTCGAGGTACTAGGTTCGAGGTTCGAGGGCTAGGGGTGAGTCACTCCTCGATGGGGAGTTCCTGCATGGGATCGGAGGGGATGGGGGTGGTTTTGGTGCGGGAGAGGATGACGGTGGCGACGGCGGCGACGATGAGGACGGTGCCGGCGAGCTCGGCCGGTGCGAGGCGCTCGTGGAAGAGGGCCGCGCCGATGAGGACGGCGATGACGGGATTGACGAAGGCGTAGGTGGAGACCTTGGTGATGGCGACGTGCTGCACCAGGTAGGTGTAGGCGGAGAGGCCGACCACCGTTCCGAAGACGGCGAGGAAGGCGATGGCGAGGAGGCCGTTGCGCGTCCAGACGGCGGTGCGGAAGCAGCCTCCGGCGGTGGCGAGGGTGAGGTTGACGACCCCGGCGGAGCCGATCTGCCATGCGGTGGCGACGAAGGTGTCGGTGCGGAAGCGGAAGCGGCGGGCGAGGATGGAGCCGATGGCGAAGGAGAGCGCGGCGCCGATCAGGAGGACAAAGCCGAAGAGGCTGCGCTGGCCTACGCCGCCGTTGGCGGAGCGATGGAGGGTGGGCCAGAGCAGGACCAGCATACCGAGGGCGCCAAGCAGAGTTCCGAGCCATCCGCGCAGGTTGAGCCGCTCGCCGTGGGGAAGGACGGTCTCGAAGAGCGCAATGAAGATGGGGATGGTGGCGACCACCAGCGAGGCGTATCCGGAGGCGACTTTGGTTTCGGCCCAGATGAGCAGGACGTTGTTGGCGGTCATGATGAGAATGCCGACCAGGGCGAGTTGCCACGCGGTGCGCAGCGGGACGCGCAGGCTGGTGCCGCGCACGAGACAGATGGCGCCGATGAGCAGGAACGAGAAAAAAGTGCGGACGGCGCCCACCAACGGCGGCGCTAGGTGCTGGTTGGCGATGAGAATGGCGCCGTAGGTCGAACCCCAGCAGAGATACACGCAGGCGAAGGCGAAGGCGACGCGGGTTTTTTGTGACAACGAAGGAAACATCACTCTATATGCTAATTGCCGCTGCGGCAGGGTGGGTTACGGTTCCTGGTTGTGAGTATCTTCAGGAGGTAGACTAACCTCTGAACGGGGGCATCATGAGTGCGCAAAAACAGCACTGGGAAGATGTTTACACCACCAAAGCGCCAACCGCGGTGAGCTGGTACCGGCAACACCTTGAAAGTTCTCTAGCCTTAATCGAACGTATGTCCGCCGTGCACTCAGTAGCCATCATCGATGTTGGTGGAGGCGAGTCCACTTTGGTCGATGACCTCATATCCCGAGGCTACTCGGATATCAGCGTGCTTGATATCTCTGAGACTGCAATTGAGGCAACAAAACGTCGGTTAGGTCCGGTTGCCGGGCAGGTGAAGTGGCTGGTGGGCGATCTATGCGAGATTGTCCTCCCGCCATCGCGCTACGATATCTGGCATGATCGCGCTGTCTTTCATTTTCTGACTCTTCACGAGCAGCGTGCCGCCTATGTAGCGAAGGCGGCAGCATCAGTAAACAAAAACGGCCATCTGATTATCAGCACTTTTGGTCCGGAGGGGCCAACACGCTGCAGCGGGTTGGATACTGCACGCTACGATGCCACTGCTCTTCAGAGTGAATTCGGTTCCCAATTCCGTCTAACGGACAGCCAGATCGACTGGCATACAACTCCTGAGGGCGGAAGGCAGCAGTTTCTATGCTGTGTATTCGTGCGTATTGAATCACCTGCGCAATAGGTTTAACGGCAATGGATGCGATGACGAGAAAAGATGCGGTATGGGCTTGGGCTCTGGCACTGGCGGCGGGAGTAGCGGCGGTGGGGTTTGCGCAGTCTGCGCAGGCGGGTGCGGGCTCGGGGCAGGCGAATGCTCAACAGGCCAACTCCGCACAGCAGGCAGGGTCTTCGCAGACGTCGACCGCTGCGCCGCATCGCACGCGGCTGATATTGAAGGACGGCAGCTATCAGGTGGTGATGAGCTACCAGGTGAATGGCAACATCGTTCGCTACTACAGCGCGGAGCGCGACGCGACGGAGGAGGTTCCGGCGGATCTGGTTGACTGGGACGCGACGCACAAGTGGGAGCGGCAACATCCGGCGGTGGATGAGAGCGATGCGGGGCAGGGATTGGCAGTGGCCCCCGCTCCGGCGATCGATCCCGAGTTGCTGAAGGAGGAGGCGGACCGCGCGGCGTGGACTCCGGAGGTTGCGCCGGACCTGCGGCTGCCGGAGCAGGACAGCGTGCTGGCGCTGGACTATTTCCACGGCGCGCCGGAGCTGGTGCCTCTGGTGCAGTCGGAGGGCGAGCTGAACCGGACGACGGGGCACAACATTCTGAAGCTGGCGATCAATCCGCGCTCGGCCTCGCACCAGATCGAGCAGTTGAAGGGCGTGGAGGCGGCGGTGCAACTGCATGTGGACACGCCGGCGATCTATGTGCGGCTGGGCGACGACTCGGGGGTGATGCGGGGCGGGACCCCGCTGACGGTGGACACGCACGGGGCCGGCGGGGTGAAGACGGACTCCAGCGGCGGCTCGCCCGACAGCGGATATGTAATGGTGCGGGCGGATGTGCGCACGGATGCGCGGGTGCTGGCCAGCTTCAATATCGGAATGCTGGGCGGCGGCGCGAAGCAGCAGGAGGACGTGATCGAGACGGCGAGCGAGGTGCTGCCCGGAGGCCACTGGATGAAGGTGACGCCGAAGCGGCCGCTGGACTTCGGCGAGTACGCGCTGATGGAGGTGGTCTCCGACAACGAGATCAACCTGGGGGTTTGGGACTTTGGCGTGCATCCGGTGGCGCCGGAGAACCGGGACGCGATCAAGCCGGAGCCGAAGCGGCCGGTAACGCTGGAGCGGCGGGAGGCGCAGTAGTTTTCAGTGGTAAGTGGCTAGCGGCGGCGGGCTTCGAGGTCTCCGGCGGCCATGGTTGCGGTCTTGCCGGAGGGTGCGGCCGGCTTGGCGCCGGTGAGCAGGCCGAGGCCAGCGACGGCGATGTTGTCGCGGGTGGTTTTGGCCTCGTACATCATGGTGTCGGCGGCGCGGATGATGGCGGGAACGCTGGCTCCGTCCTCGGGGAAGGTGGCCAGGCCGAAGCTGCCGGCGAGGGCGAGGAAGAGGCCCTGGCCGGTGAGGAAGCGGGCCTTGCGGAGCTGCTCCCAGAGCTTCATGGTGGCGTCGATGGCGGGCTGCTTCTCCAGGCCGGGGAGCAGGGCGACGAACTCGTCGCCGCCGTATCGGAAGCAGGAGTTTGCGGGGCCGAGGGCACGCCGCATGAGGCCGCCAACCTCGGCCAGCAGGCGGCTTCCGATGAGGTGGCCGTGGGTGTCGTTGACCTCTTTGAAGTGGTCGAGATCGACGAAGAGCAGGCTGAAGCGGGTCTCGGGGATGGTGGCGGCCAGCTCGATCTGCTCGTCCAGCAGGGTGTAGAGGTGACGCGCGTTGAAGAGGCCGGTGCAGTCGTCGGTGATGGTGAGCTCGTGGATGAGCTTGACCGAGCGGGCATTCTGGATGGCGATGGCGGCGTAGTCGCAGAGGATGCGCAGGAAGGAGATGGAGTACTCGCTCTCCAGGTCGAGCTTGGTGTTGAGGAGCTGGATGACGCCGAGGGTTTTCTCTCCGGAACGGATGGGGATGCAGGCGATGGAGCGGATCCTGAGCTCGGGATGGGCGCGCGAGAAGGCGTCCCACCGGGTGTCGAGGGAGACGTCGGGGACGACCAGGGGATTGCCGGTGGAGGCGACCCATCCTGCGACGCCCTCGCCAAGCGGAACGCGCAGTCCCTTCAGGCTTTGGGAGTCCTCGCCGACCGCGATGGCGTAGTAGAGGTTCTGGGCCTCCTCGTCGACCATGAGCATGGACCAGCGCTCCGGGCCGAAGAACTGGGCCATCTTCTGCATGATGATGAGCAGGATCTCTTCGAGTTCGAGGGTCTGAGTGAGGGCGCGCGCGACCTCGTGGAAGACGCCCAGATGGTCCATCTGGCGGCTTTCGATGACCTCGAACTGACGTTTTTCTCTCAACCCAGACCTCAGAACAACAGGATACAGAGGAGATCAACCTTGCAAACCATCAAAGATGAAACGCTACCGTCCGCGGCAGATTATCCGCCGATATGCACCATGTTACTCGATGGTTTCTCGAACCCTAGCTCGCCGATGTGATGGCGGGCCTCCTTCTGCATGACGACACGCCTAATATACGATGCAAGTTCTTCATCGGTTCCACCGCGCCGCGAGGCGTTTGCGTAGAGCGGCGATTGGGACAGGGAAGCGATCGGTTTCCTCCGTGAGCGGTTGGATGTTCTTTTCTGGGAAGAAGATCCAATTCCGGATTGCGCGCTGTGCGTTTTTCCACTTGCACGCCGCGCAGAATTCAGTATAGTAAGTTTATCTGCGTAGAAAGTTTGTCGGGCCGGGGATTGTCTGCCGGGCGCGAAGTCGTCTTCAGCACAACCATCGGCCATAAATGCGCAGAGTTGCAAACCCTGCACGATTTTCCCTAGGTCATTGGTGCTGTCTACTCCATCTACCGTGGATCTGTCATGGGTGCGTGGAGTTGCAATCCCTGAACAATTTTTTCCCGGGGTTATTTGTGATGTCTACTCCACTTTTCGTGCAGCAGTGGCTTTCCGATCTTGCCTTGCCGTTGTTATTCATAGGCGTGGGCATACTGATTGGCTTCACTATTCTGTACATATCGGCGCAAAACCGGCGATCTTCGCTGGTGCGTGACCGCTCGGGGCGCACCGAGGAGACGTTTGCGGAGTATCTGGCTGAGTATGGATACGATCCTGAGCTCGCCCGCGCCACATACCGGTACCTTCAGGGACATCAGAATGTGGCCATTCCGATCGATCCGTTCGACGATCTCGATTGCGATCTGGGCCTCGACAGCGAGGACCTGAGGGAGACGATCCGCGCGTTGCTGGCGGAGACGGGGCGGAGCTATCTGCCGGGCCTGCTCGACTCGCCGCTGGTGACGGTGGCGGACCTGGTGCGTACCATCCAGGCTTCTCCGCGACGGGAGGAGATGGTGGCGTAGACTTCGCGGCCAAAGGTGCGTCTCAAATGGGTGGAATGGGGAGACGCAACGGTCGTGTGGCGGAGTGAGTTCTGTTTTTGTGATGGGTCTCCAGCGTTGGCTACCCGTGGTTTGCGCGGGCCTTCATGAAGCCGCATATCGAGATCGAGAACGACCCGTCGGTTTGGGGCCGGGTGGAAGAGCTGATTGGCAAGCAGATGCCTTGACCGGAGAGGTCCGCAGGGCGACGACTCACGGCGGAAGATCGAGGCGACCGGCTGGCTTCGCATTGCGGCCGCAGGGGTGGGATCGGGCGATGTCCTAGATCGGAACCAGAGTAACCGTGCCCATGCTAAGAGGATTCAAGGTGGCTTTTACTTCCACCCCAGCGACGAAGACCTGTCGCCGGGGACCCCGGTTGAGGAAAAAGCCGCTCGAAGGATTTGCCTCAGGGGAGCTCGACTCTGGTTCCGCTCAAGTTGGCGGGAGGCGGCGTTGCTTTGGACCGCTTGAGGGTCATCTCGCCGCCGGGGAAGTCCCCCTGATCCGATTTGGAGGTCAGTTTAATTTCGTCGCCGTTGACGGTCCCCTCATGCGTGATCGTCATGCCGTTGAAGGAGACTTTGAAGGAAATCTTGTCGCCATTCACCGTGCCATCGCTGATGGCGATTGGATCGCCTTGCGGGCCCAGAACCGTGCCGGTGAGCTTGTCGCCATCCTGCTTGAAGGTGAATGTGATCTGGAAGCCACTGCCGCCATTGGGACCACTGAACTCGCCGGTCCAGGTGCCGGAAACATCGGTGGCCGCCCGTGCGGTCATGGGGGTGAGCGCCAACATCACGGCGGCGCAGGCGCAGAGCAGAGTCTTCATAGGTCGGTCCCTCCAGTCAAATACACAGCGCAGCGATGATAGACGATTCCAACGGTCCTTGTCGCAAGCGCGCGCTGGGAGCAGCTTTGCAGAGCGGATTTGCGGATGGCGAAGATCTGGCGTCGCGCGCGGCACCGTAAAATACATCAGGATGAATGAACCGGAACGATTGCCCCATTTCAGAACGATTGCCCCGCGCAATCGACAGACGAAAGGCCCGGTTTGAAGTACCTTGCATCTTTGTTGCTCGTCGCGCTGGTTGTGGCTGCGGTTGCGGCCTGGGCGATCTACGTGCCTATTGGCCCGGCCGCGGGGACCTCCGACGATGCAGCAACGTACGTCGATATCGCTCCGGGCACCGGGACCCGGGCCATCGCCGCGCAACTGGAGAGGGCGGGAGTGCTACGCAGCCGCTACGCCTTCGACCTGCTGCGCGCGGTCAAGGGCGGCAAGCTGATCGCCGGGGAGTACCGCTTCAACCGGCCCGCGACGGCCACCGAGGTCTACGCGCGCATGGTCCGCGGCGATGTGTACAGCATCCCGGTCACGATTCCCGAGGGCTACAACATCTTCGAGATCGCGCAGGCGGTCGAAAACGCCCGCCTCGGCTCGCGCGACGACTTCCTCGCCGCCGAACGCAGCGAGACCTCTCTCATCGGCGACCTCTCGCCCAACGCGCCCTCGCTCGAGGGCTTCCTCTTTCCCGACACCTACCGCTTCGGCCGCCACGCCACGCCAGAGCAGATGGTGGGTGCGATGGTGCACCGCTTCCGCCAGGCCGCTGTTCAGGTGGGTCTCATGGATAACGTCGACCTCAGGGCGGGGTCTCAGTTGCAGGTCGTAAATTTCCCTCAGATTGTCATCCTCGCCTCGCTCGTCGAGAAGGAAGTCAACCAGGACTCCGAGCGGCCTCTGGTCGCCGGCGTCTTCGTCAACCGGCTGGCCAAGGGCATTCCGCTGGCCACTGATCCCAGTGTGATCTACGCGGCGCAACTTGAGGGGCGGTATCGCGGCGCCATCTACGCCTCGGACCTCGAATCTGCGTCACCATACAACACCTATCGCCGCGCCGGGCTGCCTCCGGGACCGATCTGCAATCCCGGCATTGCCGCGTTGAAGGCTGCGCTGGCCCCGGCGCACACCGATTATCTCTACTTTGTGGCCGACGCCGAGGGCCACAGCCGTTTCTCCGCCACGCTGAAAGAGCACACCCAGCAGGTGCAGAGCTACCGCCGCGCCCTGCACCAGCCCACTGCTGCGCAGAGCCGTGCGACCCACTCCCGTTCCCGCACCCACAGCCACGCCAGCGCCCGGTAAGTTGCGTCGCAGGCCCCGTTCCAACGACCGCATCTAATTCATATTGCAGATCATTTTGCCGTTTTGGCGGCATCGGGACGCGGCTCCGGATATACTAGAGGTTTGTGCGCATAACGATCCGACAAGCCGTCGCAACAGGGCTGCTCGCGATGACTCCGGCCCTCACCGGATGCCTTGTGCATACCCGCAGCGTCCTGAAGACGCGGCTCCCGGATATTGTCCGCAACGCGACCCTCGACCAGTTGCTCAAGCAGGTGGACGAGCGCAACGCCGCCATCCAGAGCATGACGCTGTATGTGCGCATGTCCACCAGCACCGGCGGCAGCCTGCAGGGCGAGGTGAAGGAATCCATCAGCTTCAATGGATTCATCATTGTGGGCAAGCCGGAGCAGATCAACGTGATTCTGACATTGCCCATCGTGGGCAGCCAGGCGCTGAACATGGTTTCGGACGGCAAGACGTTCAAGATGCTGATTCCGCCCAAGAACTGCGCCATCGTCGGGTCCGATGTGGTGACCAACAGCTCTCAGAAGGGACTCTACAGCCTGCGGCCCGCAGTCATCCTCGATTCGCTGTTGATTCACGGACTGGAACCCGACCAGATCGTCACAATGACCCAGGACAGCCGTGTCATCGAGAATCCGAAGAAGCGGAAAGACCTGATCCAGGACCCGGACTACGACATTGAGTTTCTCTCCCAACCTCAAGGGCAGACTGCCCGCACGCTGCACGTTGTCCACATCGACCGTATGAACCTGCTGCCCTGGCGGCAGGACATCTATAACGCCGAGGGCAAGATCGAGACCCAGGCCTTCTACAGCAACTACCAGAAGTTCGGCGACATCAACTTTCCCACCAAGATCGTGATTCAGCGGCCGCTGGATGAGCTGGGCCTGACCATCACCATCACCAAGGGCACCACCTTCAACCAGCCGCTGCTGGAAGACCAGTTCAAGCTGGACATCCCCGACACCACCGCTCACCTCACCAACATGGACGACCCGGCGAGCGCGACGATCAAAGACCCGTGCGCCGCACATGTGCCGCAATCGCGGCATTGATCTGGAGCGCCAGCTCCAGCGCGGCCCGGCCATCCTCCGCTGTCACCACCGGCTGGATCCGCCCGCGCACCGCGTCCAGGAACGACTCGATCTCCAAGCGCAGCGGCTCACCCGGCTCGACCGGGACCTTGCTCAGCGACATTCCCGGCGCAGGCTGACTGCCCAGCGCAGCGGCACTGGCCAGCGCGGCCAGCTGCTCCGGAGCCAGTCCCGCCGCCGCCGTCACGTCGATCAGCAGCAGGTCCTGGCGCGCGAAGTCCAGCGAGAGGTACTGGTGCGGCTGAAAGAAACGCATCTTGCGCACCCGCTCCGTGCTGACGCGGCTGGCGGTAAGGTTGGCCACGCAGCCGGTCTCGAATTCCAGCCGCACATTGGCGATGTCCACCCTGGGCGAGAGCACCGGCAGCCCCACGGCGCGCAGCTCGCGCACCGGTGAACCCACCAGGCTCAGCACAATGTCCAGGTCGTGGATCATCAGGTCCAGCACTACGTCCACGTCCAGCGAGCGCGGGGTGAAGACGCTGAGGCGATGCACCTCGAAGAACATGGGCCGGTTGAGCAGGCCGCGGACGGCGCGCACCGCCGGATTGAAGCGCTCCAAGTGGCCGACCTGCACCGTGCGGCCCAGATCGCGGGCCAGGCGGATGATCTCGTCGGCCTCGGCGAGGCTCGCGGCGATGGGTTTTTCAATCAGCAGATCGACACCCGCAGCCAGTAGCGGGTGCGCGCACGCTGCGTGATGCACCGTCGGCACACAGAGCGAAGCCGCATCCGGTTTGCAAGCCGCGAGACACTGGTCGATCGAGGCAAATCCGGGGATGGCGTACTTCGCCGTGGCAGCGGACCGCGCAGCTTCCCTTGGATCGACGACGGCAACGAGCTCAACCGGCGCGCCCGCCTGCTCCAGCTCGCGGTAGACGCGCAGATGATTGCGTCCAAAGGCTCCCGCGCCCACCACGGCTACGTGCAGCGGTTTGGCACCTTTCTCTGGCAATGCATTCGCTTCGGCCACTTACTTCACCGGGGCTTCCACCGCCTGGCGGCAGCGTGAGTACAGCTCCAGCAGCTCCGACACCTGGTCCTCGGGCTTGGCCGAGGCGGTTACGCCGAAGCCGGTGGCGCCGGCGGCCTTCGTTCCCACATGCGCCTGAGATGCCACAAACTTCAGCAGATCGAGCGCAATGTCTTCGGTGCGACGAGCCGCATTGATTCCTTCAGTCATCAAAATGCCCCTCTCATTCCAGACCCGATGTTAGCGGCCAGACTCATATCGAAGCAAATCCCGCACACTCAGCCCGCACGGACGGCGCAGAGGATCTCGTAGGGGATGGTTGCGGCGAGACGGGCGTGGTCGTCTGCGGTGATGCCGTCGCCGAGGACAACGACCTCGTCGCCGATGCGGACGCCGGGGATGGCGGTGACATCGACCAGGGTGAGGTTCATCGTGACGCGGCCGACGATAGCGGCGCGATGGGCTGAGCCGTCTGGTGTGTGCAGGATGACCCAGCCGCCGGGGCGGGCGTTTGTGCCGGAGAGCTCGCGGCGGAGGCCGTCGGCGTAGCCCACGGGAAGCAGAGCGAGGCGCATGGGGGCGGGCGCGGTGAAGGTTGCGTTGTAGCCTACGGTCTCGCCGGTGGGCAGATCGCGCAGGTCCATCACGCGCGTCTTCCAGGTCATGACGGGACGAAGCGCGGGGCGCAGCTTCGGGGGCACATATCCGCGACCTGCGGTTAATGAGGCAATGTTCTTGTGTTGCTCAATCTCGACGCAGTAGCCATAGAGCGCGCAGCCGCAGCGCACCATTGCGTGGGCGCCGACGGAGTTGGCGAGATCGACCAGCCAGGGGGAAGACTGGGCCGGATTGTCCACCGACGACGAGCTGCCCGCGTGGACCCACTTGGGCGCGAGGCCCTGCCTGCGCACCTGCGCAATCGCCGCCTCGAACCTCCGCTCCTGCCTCTGCGTCAACTCGGAGTGGGCGACCTCGGCGGCGCAGAAGTGGGTCAGCAGACCATCGAGCGGGAGCTCGGCGGCCTCAATCTCCGCGAGCAGGTCGTCCAGCTCCGCGCCGGGGTGGACCCCCTGCCGCGCTATGCCGGTGTCCATCTCGACGTGGACGGCGAGGCCGGAGCCTTCCAACCAGCCCACCTGCTGTGGAGTCCATACGACCGGGGTCAGCGCGTGCTCGGCGAGCGCCTCCACGTCCTGCTGCGTGAAACCGCACATCACGAGGATTGCGGGCTGGCCGCTGCGCACGATGCCTGCTTCGGCGAGCGCGCGGCGCACGCGGGCGCCCTCTGCGGCAGAGGTGACGCCAAGCCACGGCGCTCCGGCGCGTGCCAGAGCCGGCGAGCAGATTTCAATCCCGTGGCCGTAGGCATTGGCCTTGACTACGGCAAGCACCGCGGTTTCTGCACCGGTCGCCTGCTGAATGGCGCGGAAGTTTGCCGCCAGCCGCTCTTCGGAGATCTCAATCCAACTGGTTGTCGCGCTTAAAATCGGAATCGAAATTGCCGTCTCCATTCCCTGCCATCCGTAGAGCTGTTCTCTTTTAGGTGTACTCCACTACCGTCCCAAACGAAATACGGGGATTCTTCCCCTGCCCCTTCGACTACGCTCAGGGTAAGGGTCAGAATGACAATCTGGGCGGTGTGCAGCGATTGTGAAGCAGACTTAGAACCCGACTGCGGCGTCCGGAGCCAGGTTCTCGAAGCGGGTGAAGTCCGCGCGGAAGGCGAGCTTGATGCTTCCGGTGGGGCCGTTACGCTGCTTGGCGACGATGATCTCGGCCTGGCCGTGAACGTCGATGTTGTCGCGGTCGTAGTACTCCTCGCGGTGGATGAAGGCGACGACGTCGGCGTCCTGCTCGATGGAGCCGGACTCGCGCAGATCGCTGAGCAGTGGTTTCTTGTCTCCGGCGCGCTGCTCGCTGCCGCGGGAGAGCTGGCTGAGCGCAAGCACGGGCACCCGCATCTCCTTGGCCAGCGCCTTGAGGCCGCGCGAGATGGAACTGACCTCCTGGGTACGGTTCTCGAAACCGCGCTTGCCGGAGGGGTTGGTTCCGGTCATCAACTGCAGATAATCGATGACGATGAGGTCGAGCTGGCCCTGCTGCTGCTTCAGGCGGCGGGCCTTGGCGCGCATCTCGGGCAGGGTGATGCCGGGGGTGTCGTCGATGAAGAGTCGGGCGTCCATGAGCCTCTCCAGCGCCTTCATCAGTTTGCCGCGGTCCTCGCGCAACATGGAGCCGGTCTGCAGCTTGCGCGAACCGACCAGGGCCTCGCTGGCCAACATGCGGCGCAGCAGGCTCTCCTTGCTCATCTCCAGCGAGAAGACGGCGACGACTTTGCCGTCCTGCACGGCGGCGTTCTGCGCGATGTTGATGGCCCAGGCCGTCTTGCCCATGGAAGGCCGCGCGGCGATGATGATCAGTTCGGAGTCCTGCAGGCCGCTGGTCATCTTGTCGAACTCGGTGTAGCGGGTGGCCAGGCCGGTGACCTCGCGCCCTTGCTCGTAGAGCTTGTCGATGGAGACGAAGCTGCCGGCGACGATCTCTCCGATGCCGGCGAGGCCGCGCTGGATCGCCGAGTCGGCGACATCGGCCAACTGCGCCTCCACGTCGCCCAGCACGGTGATGGCGTCTTCGCTCTGGTCCGCGGCGCGAACGCCGCCATCGTGGAAGATGCCCATCAACTGGCGCAGCAGGCTCTTGTCGCGGACGATCTGGACGTAGCTCTCGATGTTGAAGTTGCGCGGAATGCCCTCGGTGAGGAACGCGAGATAGGCATCTCCGCCGACGGTATCCAATTCTCTGCGGCGTTTCAACTCATCGCGCAAAGTTAGCATGTCGATGCCCTGGCCCTTGGCCATCATGTCAACAATGCAGCGAAACACTCGCTGGTGAGAATCCAGCGAAAAATCCTCGGCCTTCAACTTCTCGGTCGCGTCACTGATGGCGACGCTGTCCAGCAGCATCGCGCCTAGAATCGCAACTTCAATGTGGACCGAGGCAGGCAGTCCTTCGGACGCGTTGAGTTGAACAATTGATGCCATAATGGCTTATTCTCCACTTGCGCACTGCGAACCGCAATACAGGGGCAGCACCTAGAATTGGGCATTGTCATGCCTTTCCCACACGCGAATAGGATTATTCACAGATGAGCGACAATCTCGACAGATACCTACCCGAGTTCGACGAAGATGAAATCAGAAACAAGATCGCAGGATTCACTCGCGACCAAATCATCGACATGTTGATCTATGCCTACAAAGAGAAGCGGGTTATCGCTAAGAGTTGGGACGAATCGCTCAAAAAGCTTCGACGGATCGAGTCGATCATCGCTGAGCCGTCAAACCTACTAAACCAGCCAGGAGTTCCCAGTGCGGACGATCTACGACGGATGTTTGGCGAGGATGAATCTTGAACTTCTCTCTCGGATGAGGAGCCCTATCCAAGCCGCTCACATGCACCTCGACATCCCACCCGCCGCCTCCCGGTAGAATGAGCCATGCGAGTTGTGGCTTTGGTGGCCGGGCTGCTGTTCTGTCTGGGTGCGGTGGTGGACGCATTCCAGACCATCATCCTGCCGCGCCGACCGACGGGCCGGTTCCGCATCACGCGGCTCTTCTATATCGTGACCTGGGTGCCGTGGGCGGCGGTGGCGCGGCGCATTCGCAACCGCAAGCTGCGCGAGATGGCTTACAGTACATATGGGCCGGGGTCGCTGCTGTTTCTGTTGATGCTGTGGGCGCTGCTGCTGGTGAGCGGCTTCGGGCTGCTGCTGTTCGCGCTGGGCACGCCGTTTGCGGATGCGATGGCCGCGCCGAGTGCGCTTGGCCGCCTGCGAACGGACCTCTACATGAGCGGAACCACGCTGTTCACGCTGGGACTGGGCGATGTAGTCCCACGCAGCCTGGCGGCGCGCGCGTTGATCGTGTGCGAGTCGGGCACGGGGTTGGGATTTGTGGCGCTGGTGATCGGATACGTTCCGGTGCTGTATGGCGCGTTTTCGCGGCGCGAGGTGAGCGTGGCGCTGCTGGACGCGCGCGCCGGATCGCCGCCCACCAGCATCGAACTGCTGCGCCGCCACTCCTTCGCCGGAGGGCAGGAGACGCTGGTGGTGCTGCTGATCGAGTGGGAGCGCTGGTCGGCTGAGCTGCTGGAGACGCATGTCTCCTACCCGATTCTGTGCTACTACCGCTCGCAACACGACAACCAGAGCTGGCTCTCGGCGCTGACCGCCGTGCTGGACAGTTGCGCACTGCTGATCTCGGTGGCGCCGGGAGCGGCGTCGCGCCAGGCGCAGTTGACCTTTGCCATGGCGCGCCACGCGCTGGTGGATCTGGGCCACGTCTTCCGGCTGGAAAAACAGGAGGCGAAGTGGCGGGCGCACGAGGGCGCGGTCCGGCTGCCCCCTGCGAACTTCGAGCTGCTGTGCGGGGCGATGAAGGAGATGGGGATGCGGCTGTGCGGCGACCCCGAGGCGCCGGCGCGGCTGCACGCCCTGCGAGCGCTGTACGAACCGCACGCCCACGCGCTGGCCGATTACCTTGGACTGTCCCTTCCGCGATGGGTGCCTGAAGCGCGCGCCAGGGACCAGTGGAAGACGGTGGAGGCGGTGCGCTCACAGGCCGCATCGGTGCTGAAGAACACGGTGGTCAGCGACCAGGCCGAGGCCATCCGCCTGCACCCCGAAGAGCGACGCTAGCGCTACCTGCCGCGCAGGAGGCCGCGGGTGTCCATCCACTGCAGCAGCAGCTCCGGCCAGTGGGAGAGGCCGCCGTTCTGACTGAGGCGCAGGCCGAAGCCGTGGCCAATGCCAGCGTACTCGTGCAGCTCGGCCGAGACGCCCGCCTTCTTCAACGCGATGAACAACTCCGGCAACTGTTGCGCGATGTTGTCGCGGTCGTCGGCGCCGCAGAGCAGGAAGGCGGGCGGCGTGTCCTTGGTCACCTTCGCCTCGATCTCCGGCGTCAGCCCGCCGGGATACATCAGCACCTGAAAGGCGGGCTTGTCGCTGGGGCGATCGATGGGGTCGGGTGCGGCAGGATTGCCATCGTCGTAGCGCGTGGCGGCCTTGACGGCCAGCTCGCCGCCAGCGGAGAAGCCCATGACGCCTACGCGCTCCGGATCGACTCCCCACTCGGATGCGCGCGCCTTGACCATGCGGATGGCGCGCTGGATGTCGTGCATCTCGTCGCCGTCGACGGTATAGGTGGAACCCGGCTCGTGGGCCAGGCGGTACTTGAGCACGAACGCGGCGACGCCGTGGCCGCTGAGATATTTGGCGACATCGTAGCCCTCGTCGTCCATGGTCAGCTTATAGTGCCCGCCGCCGGGCGCGATGATGATGGCCGCCACGGGCGTTGCGCTGGCTCCGCGCGGCCCGCGCACCAGGTAGGGCGCAATCGACGGATTGTTGACGGTGGTCACGCTCCGTTCGCCGTCTGCATCGGTGGTCACCACCTCGGGCGCGGTTTTGCCCTCGGAGCCGGGAGCGCCATTGGCCCACAGCGGAACCTCCGCATGGGGATTCGCCAGAGGCCGAGCGGGAGCAGCAGCCGAGGCCTGCTGCGCAAGAGCAGCCGTCGCCAACGTCAACGAGAAGACCAAACCGCCAAACACCTTCAGACCAGCCATTGTTATTCTGCGCATCGCGGCACCTCGATTTGCGAACTATACCGCGCCGCGCAGGGCGTTGAATAGCGGAGGCACGCGTAGTCGTCTCATTCGCGTTCAACTGTGACAATTCGCAATCGTTAGTGGTCTGCGTGCGCTACGCCGTGCGCCGTCGGGCCTGGATCTCGAGGAAGCAGTTGACCAGGGTGACAGCGGCGGGCGTCACTCCCTGGATGCGGCTGGCCTGGCCGAGGGTGCGCGGGCGCACGCGGCCCAGCGTCTCCACCATCTCGCGCGAGAGGCCGCTGCATGCCGCGTAGTCGAACCAGGGCGGGATGGCGCGCTGCTCGTCGCGCTTGAGGCGCTCCATCGACTTGCGCTGCTGCTGCAGATAGCCCGCGTACTTGATCTCGGTCTCGACCGTCTTCATCTCGTTGCGGACCCAGGCGGGAAGATGGGCAGAATCTGGGTGCCCCATCCATGACGGTTTCATCCGGGGTTCCCAGTGAGCGGTCTTTGCTCGCTGGGGTGGGATCGTCATGGGTGGGTTTCCGATCCATTCACTCAGCTCTGGCACGCCTTCCATCGAAGCAGCCAGCACCGGCCAGAGAGACTCCACTGTAATTTC
>Ga0326727_10015540_pt1 | contig 16308 bp, 17 predicted proteins | sample MB2enrmetagenome_FD_207643 | JGI IMG/M metagenome (GOLD analysis project Ga0326727, IMG submission 207643) | Lab enriched peat soil microbial communities from McLean, Ithaca, NY, United States - MB29MY | ecosystem: Environmental > Terrestrial > Soil > Wetlands > Peat | place: USA: New York...
TAACACGAGATTGTAATAGAATTTAAAAATGAAATATTTAATACACTATGAAATGATATTCTGGTTAAAAGTTCATCATAATCTCAATATTTTTATCCGGTGACATACAATGCATCACTTCGATGAGATCTACCCGTTTTCAGCGATTGTCGGCCAGGAACAGATGAAAAAGGCGCTCCTCTTAAACGCGATCAACCCGAAGATTGGCGGCGTGTTAATCAAGGGGGAGAAGGGGACGGCAAAATCCACCGCGGCCCGGGCCCTCGCGCACCTGCTCCCGGACCGGCTGGTAGTCGAAGGGTGCATTTTCGGCTGCGATCCGGTAGACAAAAAGGCGATGTGTCTTGACTGCCAGAAAAAATTCCCGAACTTAAAAACGACCTCGGCAAAGATGCGGGTGGTCGAATTACCCATCAGCGCCACTGAGGACAAAGTCGTGGGCAGCCTCGATATCGAGCATGCGTTAAAGACCGGTGAGAAAAAGTTCGAGCCCGGCATCCTTGCGCAGGCCAACCGGAACATCCTGTACGTGGACGAAGTAAATCTCTTAAACGATCATATTGTCGATGTCCTCCTCGATGCCGCAGCGATGGGGATGAACTTCATCGAGCGCGAGGGGGTCTCCTATGTTCACCCGTCCGCGTTCATCCTGATCGGTACGATGAACCCGGAGGAGGGAGAACTGCGCCCCCAGCTGCTCGACAGGTTCGGGCTCTGCGTGGATATCGTCGGGATCCACGATGCAGAAACCCGGGTCGAAGTGATCCGGCGGCGTAAGAAGTACGAAGACACACCGGAAGAGTTTATCCGGGTCTGGGAACCACACGAGCAGGAACTGCGCGAACGTATCGTCCGTGCGCAGAAACTCCTGCCCGATGTAACTGTTTCTGACGATATGTTCACCATGATCGCGCAGATCTGCATCGACATGGCCGTGGACGGACACCGGGCTGACATCACGATGATGAAGACCGCAGCAACGATCGCGGCGTATAACAACCGGGCCGAAGTGAACGAAGACGATATCCGGGAAGCGGCTGCCCTCGCCCTCACCCACCGGATGCGCCGCCGGCCGTTCTCCGAACAGCAGATGGACAAGCAGAAGATGGAACAGTCAATCGAGAAATCACAAAAAGATCGCAAGCAGCCGCAGCATGAGCACGAGCATCCCCACAACCCGCAGCCGCAGGAGAGCCAGGCCCCAGATGGATCGACCACTACGCAGTTTGCGGAAGGCTCGCCGTTCAAACTTAACCGGCAGCCGCTGGCTGTACCGCGGCGGATTGATTCGTTCCGGCGCGAGGGAAACGGCCGGAGAAGCGTGACCGAATCCCGGAATGGAAAATATGTGCGGAGCCGGATCCCGGAGATGATCGGCCCCGATATCGCACTCGATGCAACGATCCGTGCAGCTGCACCACATCAGCGGGGGCGGGAGGGAGTACTTGCGGTAAAAATTGAACCATCGGACCTGCGCGAGAAAGTCCGGGAGCGCAAAATGGGAAACACGGTTCTTTTCGTAGTCGATGCAAGCGGCAGCATGGGTGCGCAGCAGCGGATGACCGCAGTCAAGGGTGCGATCCTCTCGCTTCTTATCGATGCCTACCAGAAACGCGACCGGGTTGGCCTCGTGGTATTTCGGGGGAAAGGGGCTGAGGTACTACTGCCCCCGACATCGAGTGTGGAGCTCGCAAGGAAATACATGCAGACACTTCCCGTCGGGGGAAAGACGCCCCTTGCCCATGGGCTCTCCAAGGGGTTTGAGGTTCTCCAGCGGGAACTCGCGGTAAACCACCATACCATTCCCCGGATGATCCTTATCTCTGACGGGAAAGCGAACGTGAGCATGGGTTCCGGGTCTCCCCTTGATGAGGCAAAGGAGGTTGCGGCCCATATCCGGGACGCAGGAATCTCATCGTTTGTGATCGATTCCGAGCAGAGTTTCATCACATTTGGCCTTGCGCATACCCTCTCGGATGAACTCGGGGCAAAGTACCTCAGGCTTGAAGATCTTCAGGCTGAACAGATTGCCGAGCTCGTGAAAGGAATCGGGATGTAAATGAATTTCCTGTCACGGTTTACACCGTGGGTCTGTTTTCCTGACAGCATCCGGTAAACAAAGAGGATTTCCTTGCCAGATATTACACAGACCGATGCGGCCCCGCCATCCACGGTTCATTCCCTATACAAAGCAGGAAGCGGACGGCGTATCACGCTTATCGTTTTCCTCCTGCTCCTCCTGATCGCAGCGGCGATTTTCTCGGCGGGGATTGGCACGGTTGCCATCTCGCCGGAGGATTCGGTCTTATCGGTTGCCCATGCGTGTGCCGTTTCCGTCCAGAATTTCCTGCACACGTACCTCCCTGCCGTGGGGGCATGGTATGATTCGATTTCCTTTACGATCCCATCTCCTTCAAACCCGCAGGCAGAACTGATCGTGATCGGGTTCCGGCTCCCGAGAATTATCCTTGCGATCCTTACCGGCATCAGCCTTGCGGTTGCCGGGGCGGTGATGCAGGGACTGCTCAGGAACCCGCTCGTGGACCCATTCATGCTGGGCCTGTCTTCGGCAGCAGCTTTCGGTGCGGCCGTGGCCATTGTGATCGGGCCCGGTATCTTGGGGGGACTCGTTCTCATCGGCAGTAACTCTTTTATCATTATCCTGGCATTTTTCTTTGGCTGGCTCTCGATGCTCCTTGTTTACGGGATCTCGCGGGCGCGGGGCGTAAACCAGGCAACGCTCATCCTTTCCGGTGTGGTCATCGGCTACATCTTCTCGGCAGGGCTTATCTTTCTCCAGTATATCACCAACAACGACCAGCTGCGCGATCTGGTGGTCTGGCTGATGGGGGGGATGTGGGGTGCGAGCTGGAGCGCGGTGCTCCTCCTCATCCCGCTCACCCTGATTCCATTTATCCTGCTCGAACGGATGTCCTGGGACTTAAACGCCATTGCTGCCGGGGATGACGTGGCAAAGAACCTCGGTATCAATGTGAACCGGTTGCGCCTCTCGGGTCTTATGATCTCGACGTTCGCTGCATCCTGCTGTCTTGCATTCACCGGCATTATCGGTTTTGTCGGCCTGATGGGGCCGCATATCTGCCGCATGATCATCGGCAATGATCACCGGTACCTGATCCCATGTTCCGGGCTGATGGGAGCGCTAATTCTCCTGATATCCGATACTGCGGCAAGAACGGTGATGAGCCCGGTAGAGATACCGGTAGGAGTCATCATGTACGTGATCGGAGGATTGTTCTTCCTCTTTTTGATCATGAGAGCGCGGGGCCGGGGGTTGTACTGACCGGGAGTTGTGTATGGAACTTGTCATTGATCAGATCTCCAAGACTTACGGGCAGCAATGGGTACTTGACGACGTGTCCTTTAAGATGGGTGACGGAGAGATCGTCGCCCTCGTGGGACCAAACGGCTCCGGCAAGTCGACGCTGATAAAAACGCTCGCCACCATCCTCGATCCAACATTAGGTAAGATTACCCTCGATGGGGCGGATATCAGGAGTATCGATCCCATCGAACTGGCTAATCGGGTGGGCTATGTCCCGCAGAGTTTTTCCTATACACTCTATTCAACCGTTTTTGAGACCGTCCTGATGGGCCGGCGAAGGTATATCACGTGGTCAGTGTCGGATGAGGAACTTTCGCGGGTTCAGTTGGCTCTTGACTCCCTTGAGATGGGAGACCTTGCGGGTAAGTTCATGGATGAGCTTTCGGGAGGCGAGCGGCAGAAGGTCTTCATCGCCCGGGCGCTTGCCCAGGACCCGCAGGTGTTTTTGTTTGACGAACCCACGAGCGCCCTCGACATCCGGTACCAGATCGAGGTCATGGAGACGATGCGCCGGATCACCCGGGAACAGAAGTCGTCCATGATCGTCGCAGTCCATGATCTTAACCTCGCGTACAGGTACGCTGATGCGGTAGTTGTACTCAACCGGGGGAAGATGATCGGGTACGGGAAACCGCAGGATATCCTGACGCCAGACTGCATCCGTTCCGTGTACGGCGTCGATTCATTTGCCATAGAGAACGAGTTCGGGAAATTCATCGTACCATTTCGGGCCCGGCCATAGGTTTGAACGCGGCCTTCATTTACTCTTGGGTATCGACGTGGGGAGTTCTCCTTTGGTTTTGCCGTTGGCATATCTCACAGACCAGCTGCGACCAATCAAAATATCAAAAAACGTACTTTTTATACGATAAAGTGATACTTATTTTAACCGATGTATTACTCATCAATCTGGGACAAACATCGGGTGCAGAGGTGAATGATTTGAATTTTCTGAAAAGTTTTCGGTTAAAGCACGGCGAGGACGCTGTGTCACCGGTGGTCGGCGTGATGCTGATGCTGGTGGTCACGATTATCATCGCCGCAGTGGTGAGCGCATTTGCCGGGGGATTGGGTACGACAAAACAAGCAGCGCCATCACTGGGGATGGATATTGCCATCGCAAACTCGGGTGAGCCAATTCACAGTTATATCGTGTTTGATGTTCAATCGGTTAGTGCTCCGATCAATACTGCCAACCTGAAGATTGTCACATCTTGGTCCAGTACGAGCGGTATCAGCGGGGGGAACACGACTGAGTTGGAATTGAATTCGCCCAATGTTTATACTGATGATAGTTATTCTTTCACGTATTACGGGAAGACATACACAGGCACTGAACTTGATCAACATCAGGCTCCTTTAGGGTTTGGTACGGGTGTAAACGGTACACAGAAAAATTCTGGAACTTTTGGCATGAACCAGTGGTTCGGTAACTATACTTTAGAACCCGGGACAAGCATGAAAGAGTCGCCCGATTTCGCATATTATGGAGATAATTCGTTGTACGTCTACGATAGTGGTGAAGCCGGATGGGTCGATGGTATGCAGGCCATACTCGGCGGCAACTGGAACGCACTCCGTCCGGGAGATGTCGTCCATGTCAATATCGTTGATCTCAAGAGCGGAGAAACAATCCTGAAGAAAGATGTGGCGGTGACGGCATCATGACCATGAAGAAGAACCTAGAACATGCCGTGTCACCGGTAGTCGGTGTGATGCTGATGCTTGTTGTAACAATCATCATCGCTGCTGTAGTGAGCGCATTTGCCGGAGGTCTGTCCACGGGGACAAGCAAAGAGCCACAGATGACGATATCGGCACAATTCAGCCAATCCACCGGTATGACCATCACGCACCAAGGGGGGGATACCGTCAGTACTAAAAATGCGTACTTTGTTGTCACTCCATCAGCGGACTTTGGAGAGTATCAACATATCCACTGGAAGGTAAACAGTTCGGTCATTTCAGTTGGCACGAGTTCTGGATTCCTGCCATGGTATGGGACGGGATTTACCCAAACGGCAACAACATTCCAGCCCGGTGAAAATGCAAACATAAGTGCAGCCGACTTATATCAGGTGCAGCCCGGGACCTATCCTGATACAGCCGCTTCAACCTTAATTGACCCAAGTGGTCGTTCCACTGATGGGTACAGTCCAGGGTATGGATTTATGTATAGTAGTGCGCTGGGTGAGCGGTTCAACCTGCAGCTGATCGATACCAGTGGAAAGACGATCGCCCAAACGGTAGTAACCATACAACCGTGAGATGAACAAGATGCCAGAAAAAAACTGGGCCGAACCAACCATTTCATCGGTGATTTGAACAAACAATTTTTTTATCGAAAAAGTTGCTGTGCAACCACAGTTCCCGACCGTCATCAGTCAGGGAATAATGAGTGGTCGGCAGCGAAGGCCAAGTTATGAGATTACAAAATGATCTATAGCCAACAGATCTATTGTGAATATTCACAGTTTTCCTCAACAGAGTTTAACTTTCGGTGCAGATGTTTTCAGCGTAAAGTTACTTTCGGATCTACTGGCTTTGGCTCAACACGCAATATTATTTTACTTAAATCAACTATAATTTAATCACATGCAAAAGGGATATGCCGCCATCATTGTCCTTACGGCTCTCGCCGCTGCAACGGTCGTGATCTGCACGGGTTTTGGACCGGCAGGCGTTCCGTTTTTCGGCATGTCCGGCAATGACACGACCTCGCTTATCCTTTTTGATATCCGGCTCCCCCGGGTCATTGCCGCGATGCTCGTCGGCGCCGGGCTCGCCGCTGCCGGTGTCGTGATGCAGGGGTTATTCCGGAATTCCATGGCCGACCCGTACCTGCTGGGCACATCATCCGGTGGAGCACTCGGGGCAAGCCTTGCAATCGTTCTTCTGGGAGGGGCGTTTCGCAGCATCCTTGCCTTTGCCGGGTGCCTTGCCGCATCGTTTATTGTCTACGGTATCGCGCAGAAAGGTGGGCGTGTGAAAGTAGAACAGTTGCTGCTCACCGGTATTGCCGTCTCCATGTTTTTCTCCGCGATTCTTTCCGCACTCATGTACTCTGCCGGTCAGAACCTGCACCAGATCCTCTTCTGGCTTATGGGAGGGTTCTGGAACATATCCTGGGACGACGTAAAACTGGGCATCATCATTCTCCCGGCCTCGCTTGCCCTCCTCCTCTTCTCGCGAGAACTCAACATCTTTTCCATGGGGGAGGATGATGCAATCCACCTTGGGGTCAATGTCGAGCGTCTCAAGATATTCCTCCTTGCCGCAAGCTCGCTCATCACTGGGCTTGCCGTCGCCATCGCCGGCTGCATCGGCTTTGTCGGGCTCATTACCCCCCATATCATACGCTTCGTGGTCGGCCCGGATCACCGGGTCCTGATTCCCGCATCGATGCTTGCCGGTGGCATTCTTCTTGCCCTCTCGGACACGGTCGCACGTACGGTGGGAAACGAAGTCCCGGTCGGTGTGATAACCGCATTTCTGGGTGCGCCGTTTTTCATCGGGCTCCTCAAGAGGAGGTTTAGTACGTGATCGAGCTTTCCGGTGTGGACGTACACTACGGGGCCCGAAAAGTTCTGGACGCGATCTCGTTTGATGCAAAGAAAGGCGTCTTTGTCGGGATCATCGGCCCAAACGGCTCGGGAAAGACAACACTCTTAAAGGCGATCAGCCGGGTGATCACACCTGTCAATGGGATTATCCAGCTCGACGGGCAGCCGCTTTCAGCGCTCTCCAGCCGCAAACTTGCACAATCGGTTGCGGTTGTCCCGCAGGAAACCGGGCCCGGATTTGACTTTACGGTCAGTGACGTTGTTATGATGGGGCGCTATCCCCATATGAGCCGGTTTAGCAAAGAACGAGAAGAGGACTATGCAATCTGCAGGAAGGCGATGGCGCTGACGGGCATCACCCACCTTTCCGATCGCTCTATCCACGCAATCAGCGGCGGTGAACTCCAGCGCGTGATCATCGCCCGAGCGCTTGCCCAGCAGCCCCGCCATCTCCTGCTCGATGAAGCAACTTCACATCTCGATATCAGCCACCAGGTGGAGATCCTTGCGACCATCAAAAAATTATCAGAAGAGATCGCGGTGATCGGTGTCTTCCACGACCTTAACCTTGCCTCATACTTCTGCGACGAGATCATTGTCATCAAAGACGGGAAGATCGCAGCGGCCGGCACACCGGTCGAAGTGATAACCCCGACAATGCTGCGCAGTATCTTTGACCTCGATGCAGCAGTCAGCATCCACCCCGTCACCGGAAAGCCGCTCGTTGTTCCTCTCCCCCGGTCTCCCCCGGCACCGGGCGGGAGTTACCGGGTGCATGTCATCTGTGGCGGAGGGACCGGCTCCTATCTCCTTCGCGCACTCCACCGGGCCGGCTGTCAGGTATCGGCGGGCATCCTCTCCATGAATGACTCCGATTATGAGACTGCTGGTGCGCTGGGAATTTTCTGCATCACCGAGCCGCCGTTCTGTCCGATCACGGATCCTGCACGGGAGGCCCTGCTCAAGCAAATCGCGGCGGCCGATACCGTGGTCATGACCGCGATACCGGTAGGAGAGGGAAATCTCGACAACCTGCGTGTGCTTACTCAGTGCGGGGAAAAGCCAGTTCTCTTCCTTTCCGAGAATGGTCGTGTCACAATCCCAGACTACACCGGGGGGGAAGCGACAGCGATCATCAACCAGCTGGCCACCGAACACCGGCTCGCCGTCCTGCCATGGGATCAGCTGATCGACCGGTGCACACACGGGAGAATCTATATCTCATGACTGATCCACACTACGGCTGCTCGACTTTCTGTTGTATGAACATGCCTCTAGCCGATGCGCTGGCGTTCGTACGCGAAAAAACTGATCGCATTGAGATTGTTTCAGAGGGGTTCCATGATCTCTTCCGGTACCACGAAGCCTGCCATGCAGTGGATGCCCGGTACTCGGTGCACGCTCCGCTATCAGATATCAACCTTGCAAGCACCAACGACCGCATACGTAATGCGGGACTCGGTGTGATAGATGAGCTCTGTGGGATCTGCGACAGCATCCACGCGGAGACGCTCGTGGTGCATCCGGGATATTATCCTTGGGAGAACATGTACGCGATGTCCCGTGCGGCACTTCTGTTGTCGCTTGACGCTCTCTCTCTCATCCAGCGGGAGCACGATGTCAGGATCGGGATAGAAAACATGGGATCGTGGGAGTGCCTCCATTTCCGTCAGACTGACCTCCTGCCTGAACTGGAGCGTCGGGACATCGGGTTTGTGCTGGATGTCGGCCATGCCCGGCTCAACAATGTTCTTGAAACGTTCGCACGCAGCAGCCGGCCCTGCCACATCCACCTTCACGACAACAGCGGGACAAACGACGACCATGCAGCCTGCGGGACCGGCACCATTGATTTTACCGCACTCCTCCCGCTCCTGCCGGCATCCGCGTCCCGGATCATTGAGTGCTCAGATCCTGCGGCGTACGAGAAGAGCGTTGAGTACCTATCATTGGCCAAAACCCGGGAGTGCCGGGAGAATGTGCTCCCGCTTTAAGTTGATGCAGAATGGTGTTATCAAATTGATCGTGTGGGGCTTTGTTGCGCCCCTACTGGACGCAAAGTGCAATCATCCAATGGGTGAGGATCGCGTGCTATTGGTATCGTGGCGAAACAGCCGACGCACACGGATGAGATTCCTTTATTATCAAGTACCAGCAAGTACGCTGTGGACCCAAGGAGGTTCACATCATATGAAGGAAGGTTGGAATCAAACCATAGATTCTAACCGAGAGACAGAATTCCCATCCCTCGCATCTCACCCTCAAGGTAAAATCTCTTCCGGATTTCATTTTCAGGATCAGGGATTTTTCTCATGCCTTTCGGCAATCGGTTGATATTCTTACTCACGGCGTTCTATTCTCTAGCCGATCCAAAGGAATTCTTTTTCCCATACGATGATTGCCTCTGAAATCAGGATCATCCGCGAGGGAAATACGGTAGATCCATTTAGACAGGGATAATGCCATCATTAAGATAAAGAACGGGTTATTGTTTCCGGCACTGGTCTCCTCTGACTTTTGACCCCCGGATCTGGCAGGAAGCCTTTCTGTCCCGGGCAGGACACGGCCCTTTAGGCCCAGAGGGAGATGAAGAGGAGGCAGTACAGGATAAGCGTGACTGGCGGGATAATGCGAATCGACCAGTGGTTGATCTGCTCGACCCGTCGTACGTTGTGGGCTTCGTTATACCTAAGGATCAAGATCCCGGAGATAAGAACCATGACAAGCGTTGCATAGGTGATGATCATGAAAAGATCCAGAAACGTCGCGTACGCAACGAGGGGGATAGCATCGGATATTCGCCAATGGATGAGCACAGCGGCAAGGAACATCGATGCGTTCAGCCCGAGTCGTGAGGAGACCTTCATTAAGAGAGAGGCTAGGGAGACAATAACGATCAGACCGATCGGCAGGAAAAATTTCAGGAATGTTGATGTGGTGTCCCTTATGATGCCATAACCAAAGATCACGCGGGAGTACGGGATCTCATCGGGTCCATAGGATTTGTCCATTACGCTCTGGTTGGTACCGCTGAATGACCAGCCCGGATTATTTGCCTCATTGCTGATGCCGGTCTGGTTCTGGTCGATCTGGATGACCAGCTGGTTTTCATTGAGTATCTTCGGCTCGATGATGATGGGCAGGGTATGGTTGTCAAAGGGAAAGTTGCGGAGATCGGGATCCGTGGTCATCACTGCGTAGACCCGGTAATTTTTCTCTTGAGCGGTATCTTTTATGAGATCCAGTGAGGTGACATGCCCGTTGATGAACTCGAGGTCGTTGATCGAGAGATTGGTACCAGACCTGATATTAAGATAGAAATTTGTCTCGAATGTTCCTTCCGCCACATTGAACTGCTTGAAATCGACCACGTAGACCCCGATATATGCCACGGCAGGGTTTGTGGCACCAGTGACGGTTACCTGGGCCGGCCCCTCTGCAAGGGCCGGGAATGCGAAACAGCCAAGGGCAACGACGAAGAGGATAAGGCAGCCGGCCCGCATGATCTTCTGCCATACAGGAATACTGGTTTGGGTTTTTTTCCGGTGTAGTTTGCCCGAATTCATGTGCTCGCCCAGTACCAAGAACTGGTGTGCACTGACATATAAAATAAAAGGGATTGATCACGGATCCGCCCAGTCAGGGCTCTTCTGCTACCATTGAGGCCGGTTTTACCGAAGGTTTCATTGCATGGCTGTCAGTCTGAATAAGTTTCCGGGGGCGGAATACCGGCTACTGACACAGAGGCATCAGGGTATCCTGACCTTCTCGCTCCACAACCGGTGGATCTCCAAACACATATCAGAACCTGGAGAAGATAGTAATGGCAATGAGCGGGAAGGAACGGTACCAAGAGATCGACGTGGCACGGGGTATCGCGATTGTCATGATGATCGTCTTCCATACGCTCTTTGACCTGAATTTTTTCGGGATCGCCGCTGTTAATGTCTCTACCGGATTCTGGCGGTACTTTGCGTATGCCACAGCCTCGCTCTTCCTTCTCATCGTCGGGATCTCACTCACGATCAGCCGGACCCGTGCGGCACCTCACCTCACAAACCGTGGACTTACCAGAAAATTTCTCCTCCGGGGCGCCGGGATTTTCTGTTGCGGCCTGCTGGTCACCGTTGCCACGTGGTGGTACCTCCGCGAAGGGTTCATCGTCTTTGGCATCCTGCACTTGATCGGTGTTTCGGTCATGATCGCGCCGCTCTTCTTCCGGTTCCGGCAGTGGAATGCGGTGATCGGGCTGCTCGTTATTGCTGCCGGCTGGAATATCAGCACGGTCAGCGGCCCGATCTGGCTTCTGCCGCTGGGTCTTCACCCGCCAGCGTTCTGGTCGGTCGATTATACACCGCTCCTCCCTTGGTTCGGGCTGGTGCTGATCGGCCTTGCTGCAGGGGAGCTGCTGTATCCCGGAGGGGAACGGCGTTTCAGCATGCCGTCCCCCCTCCCTCCTGCCGCTGTTTCCGCGCTCACGCTCCTTGGCCGGAACTCGCTGGTGATCTATCTGGTGCACCAGCCGGTTATCCTTGCCGTGCTGTTCTTGGTCACTGGCGCCCCAATCCTATGAGCGTCTGCCGTGAACAAACTGCCGGAGATTGTCCATGGTAACAATATTACCGGCCGTTGCTCGCCAAGAGAATGGCGCTCAGGATAATAACGTATCAAAATTTTCCAATGGAATTTTTCTGTGGGCAGGCACAATCAACCCCCAGAGGGGAGTCTCATGAAGATAGTAAGGAAGGTATCCATAATTTTTTGTTATTTATTCGTCACGCCTACAATCTGAATCAGCATAATCGTCCGATCATTCAGTATCTCTATGCTTCAAACAGCGGGACGTCCCGGAAGGCGATGACATCAAATATCCCGCGGTCGGTGACCCGGAGTGACGGTATCACGGTGAGCGCCAAAAACGAGAGATACATGAAAGGTTCGTTAATGCCGCCCATCATTGCCGTTGCCGCGTGGAGTATGTCCAGCCGGTCAATGACCTCAGGATAGGGCAACGTGGACATCAGCCCGCCACAGTCCAGCGGCAGGACGGTCGCGATTGTTCCGCTGACTGCCGCCATCCCTCCCTGTGCCCTGATGACTGCATCGATGGCCCGCAGGATCTCTTCGTCTCCCACTCCCGCTGCTACGATGTTGTGGGCATCGTGTGCGATGCTCGCCGCGATAGCACCGCGGGCAAAACCAAAACCATGGACAAGACCGACACCCACCCGCGGGTGACCGTACCGGTTGCAGACAACGGCCTTGAGGATATCCCGCTCTTGGTCGGGTATGGTTTCGGCTTCGATCTCGAACCGGAGCGATTCGGTAAGGACCTGCTGCGGCACGAGCCCGATGACCCGTGCGCGACCGGCGCCGGCGATTCGGATCTGCTGAGGCGATGGCGTAGTGCAGTTGACACTCGTAGGGAGGGCAGGTGAAGCATTGATTCCGACAGTCAAATCCGACTCTCTGCCGCACAGGATCGTCCGGAGAACCGTAAAATCCCTCAGGTTATCGACAATACAGAGATCTGCACGCCGCCCGGGTGCGAGCGCACCCCGGTCGTCAAGCCCGAACCGTTCGGCTGCAGAGAGCGTCGCCATCCGGATCGCGAGCTCGGGTTCGAGACCACAGTCAACCGCCCTGCGGATACAATGGTCGATATGGCCTTCACGTTTGAGGAGGTCTGAATGGCAGTCATCGGTTGCAAAGCAGCAGCGGGAGACGTTTTTTGGTGTGACGAGTGGGACAAGCGTGGCGATATTACGTTCGGTCGAACCTTCCCGGATGAAGATATACATGCCGCGCCGGAGTTTCTCCTCTGCCTCGTCACGCCGGGTGCACTCATGATCGCTCTGGAGACCGGCAAGGACGTACGCGTTCAGGTCATTGCCGGAGAGCAGCGGTGCATGCCCGTCCCGGGTGCCGGTGAGTTCGAGTTTGGCAAGAACTTCCGGATCGCCGGCGAGGACACCTGGCACGTTCATCATCTCGCCGAGGCCCAGAACACCGTTACGCCCGATGAAGCGGCCAAGCGCCGGTGCGTCCAGCACCGCACCACCCGCGTCCGCAGGAGTTGCCGGCACACAGGAGGGGAGCAGGTACAGGATATCGATTGCCGCCCCATTTCGCCCGGCAAGCATGAATTCCATACCCTCTGCCCCGGCGACGTTTGCAATCTCATGCGGATCCGCAATCACGGTAGTCGTCCCATGGCGGGCAACGAGGCGTGCATACTCGCGCGGGACAAGCAGCGAGCTCTCGATGTGCACGTGGGCGTCGATCAGCCCCGGGAGAAGATATTCGCCGTTGAGATCCTGCTCCAGTCGTCCCCGGTACGAGCTTCCGATCCCAATGATGATGCCATCCTTCACCGCAAGATCGGAGTGTTCCCAGCAACCGGAAAAAGCATCGAAGATCTCGGCATGCCGGTATACCACGTCCGCAGGCACCGCCCCGCGGGCTGCCGCGATCAGGCTGGGATCCGGCGCTGGCATTACCTACACCACGATGTCCCGGATGACGGCTGTCTCGCGGGTCCCATCCACAATTAAATAGATGTACAGTTTGTAGGTGCCCGGCTCGAGATGAAGTGGTACCGCGATCGCATTCACGCCCCCCTCCAGCGTCACCGGCACGATGGGGACCCCTTCTTCTTTCTGTACGAGATCCTGAATCTGGAATACCCGTATCTGGAGACTTGCATTGGCCGGGCTGCTGCTGATGACATACACGGTCAGGTTGTTGTTGCTGTACGAGACGGAGCCGATGGAGAAGGAGATACAGCCGGCCGCAAGAACGACCAGCACGATAAGTACACCGAACAGGGTGTGCGGCCGGACAACCATAGTTCAGTTGTAAAAAGTTCGCGGATTTAAATCTATAGTGTTCACGGGTGCCACGGGATATCGCAGTAGGATCAAAAATACTGCAGCTTTCCTCCTGTTATATCAGTAAAAATTCCGGTGATAAGAATTACCGCCAACAAAAATTATCACTCACAAAAAAATCGGGAGTGTTAGCCCGCGTTGCTACGCTTGGCTAACCGCAAACATTCGGGCAACTCTCTCCGCAGTACCTTTCAGGAACCGCTGGATGAAATCCCACCGTATATATAAGTTTCCCGCCTTCACAATCACGCACTGGTCCACATCTGCATCCGGTAATTTATCGAACAGGGGGCATTGCATTTCCCGCATCTTTTCCCGGGCCTGTTTCACTTTGTTTTTATTATAAGCGCTCAATTTCGGACGATTTTTCGATCCTTTTGGCCTTCCACGTGGCATATAAAAAAATTACTGCCAAGAATCTATATAAACTCTATGGTTTCGGGCTGGTAAATACCTCATTTTGAAATTTAATCGCTGCCTTTTTGGTAAAAGTTACCGGATGTACCGGTAAAAAAATGTATCAGAAACAGGAGAACCCATCGATACCCGATCAGTGCTTCTTCCGGTCCTCAGTTTTACCCTCATTTTCCTTCCCTATATTTCTGGTAAAGGAGCTCTGCAGCGCTTTTCGCGAGGCATGGCGCTTCACTTCATTATATACAGTGACAAAATTGACGCCGACCACGATGATCACGAGCATGAGGCTCACCCAGAGCATAGCACCCTGAACGGTAAGAAAAGCGGCCCAGAGAAGGACGACAAACGAGAGCAGGTAAAACGTGACCCACGTCCGCAGGCCGGGGAGTTCCATACACACCATTATTCCTTACGCGATTAAAAAAGTGTTCCCACGTCGGAGCTGGGCGGGTTCCGGCCGCCGGTGAACATTACCCTCGACACTACTTCGTCAAAAAAGCGTCACGGTTTTTAAACGAGACCGATGATTATTGTATGTGGGAACAGGAGATCTCATCGCACTTATTCTCGAATTTATCGTGGTTCTCGTGATGGCAGTACTGGTGAATCACGGGGCACTCACTCCGGTTCTCCCGGCCAACGTGACAAACGGGAGCCAGATACCACACCCGGCATGGTTACCACCATCCCTGCGCCAAGAACAACGGTCTTGCCTCAAACACCGGTTTCCAATGCGACACTGACCTCAAGGTCATTCCCCGTTCCGTACCGCTTATTCTATACCAGCAACGCGTTTACGCACCCGTTTGTCGCGCTCCCGGATAACATGAACGCGTACGGCGTGTCCGGCATTGCGTGGAGTGGATACGATTACGTCACGTTTGCATTTATCGACAAGCCGCGGGGCAGTCTGACGCAGACATTTACGGTACCGTACGCAATCTGGTCGATGAACATTACGGTTGTCGCGGAGCAGCCCCAGTACGTAGGATTCCGCATGGTGCTCTGCGACGCAAAGACCGGCGCCATCATCACCGGCGCCGAGATCCTGAATGGGGGGGGACGATCTTCAGGAATGTCGGAGTCTCTTACACCGATATGTACATAATCATCAGCATGCAATCCGTCGACCAGTTCCATATTGATCTCGAAATCTCGTACTCGTATTATGAAAAGACGCAGACTGCGTCATAATTGTTCTCCCGCATCGGGCAGGGTAAAACGCTGGTAAGAATCCGGAGTTTATCCAATCTTCTTTATGGTCACCCGCACATGGTCACCGGCCTTGAGCGGGTGCCCCTTGGGAATGTCGATGTTGAACCAGAGAGCGTTCGGGTTGTCCTGCGTCGGGTCTTGGCTCATCAGGCAATCCTTGTACTTGTTGACATCAGCAACAAATTCAACCTCTGATTCAAAGTCCAGAACAGTCGTCATGCTAAAAGAAGATGAAGATGAAAGGAAGGTCAGACAGTCCTCGGGGTGACCATCCACGTCGTGCTGTTCGAATAGCTCCACCGGATGATGGTCAGCTCCTTGCACATGTCGGCAAGGATCGCCATGTTGGTTCCCACTTCCTTGGGGGACAACCCAAGATCCTTTGCAATGTATTTGGATTTGAAGTAGTGTTTTCCCTTGGTTATCCCTGAGTGGAGATAATGAACAATTTTGTGCTGGGTTTCGTTGTACTTCTCACGTATTTGCTTGCCTGTGGACATATTTCGCCTCAGCATTAAAAATGCATATAGAACAACTTGTATATATATATACCTAATGCTCCTGACAAAATTTCGGGCATCTTTTTTGAGCAGTCGCAAAAATCTGACAAGAAACTATTTAATACGCTCATATATTGAGCTGTTTTCAATCCGGTTGTATTATGCGCCGTTTGCATAAATTAAGGGAATAATCCATCCCTTTTGGTGAGAGAAAAGGACACATGGTCATATCTGCACCGATGCCTCACCGATCTTTGCGATCAGCGCTTCCAGCACTACATCGCGCATGCCTTCTACGAACTTGATGCTCCCTACCACCAGATGCCCGCCCCCGCTGATCCCCCCCCCGGGTATCCCGGCATGGAGTTCCCGTACCA
>Ga0326727_10015541_pt1 | contig 16308 bp, 12 predicted proteins | sample MB2enrmetagenome_FD_207643 | JGI IMG/M metagenome (GOLD analysis project Ga0326727, IMG submission 207643) | Lab enriched peat soil microbial communities from McLean, Ithaca, NY, United States - MB29MY | ecosystem: Environmental > Terrestrial > Soil > Wetlands > Peat | place: USA: New York...
AATGCTACGATTCCATCTCCCAAACGCAACGCCTCCTTAAAAACAGCCTCCAAACATAACGGCGGCCTGGGCGCATTGCCCAGGCCGTCGCGGTGAACTGTGGGTATTGGACTAAGGCCATCGCGCTAAAGCGAAAGCCCCAGCATCTTCACTCATGTTTCCATGCCGCGACCGTTTAGTGGCGATGCCCGGCAAGCCGGGCTCCTTCGGCGACAGACTTCGTCACTGTATTGAAGAATTGCCACCCCGTGCATCGCGCCGAGGAATACATCTCACAGTGAAGGTGCGGTAGTGTCCCATGCGGCAAGAACCTCCTCCGCCGGGGCAACATTTGGGGTCCGGGGCGCGATGCCCTAGGCCTCAGTCACCTCACGTACCAAACACTCCGAAGATTCTTTCTGCATTAGCTGGATCTACCTCCTTTCCCGTGTAAGCTCAATCTACCCCCGATGTCATCGCACGTCAATAAAAGTTTTTACCGGAGTCTAAACTTTGTTTTTCCGCTCTTCCCAGCTCGAAACTTCCCATTTTCGATTCCCACTTTGCATCTTCATCCTGGCGGCTTGAACCGCAAATTCAGCAGCTTGAACCGCATATTCGAATCGGTTATTGATCCGGCCCTGGACGAATAAAACAAATTTGGGAGCCCCACCGCTTCGGCTGCGTTCAGGGCAGGCTTTCGACTTCGCTACGCTTCGTTCAGTCAGAATGACAGGCAAGGATAGGGCACCCAGTGTGGTCCAGTCTGGCCGGCACGGGCGGCTTCCCCTGTTCCCTGTTCCCTGCCTTTACCAACTGTGCAGCCACTCGTCATCGCGGCCGATGCGCACCGGGGTGCGGAAGAGTTCGCTGAGCCTGGCCTCGGTCAGCAGCTCCTCGCGCGGGCCATCGCCCACGATGCGCCCGGCGCGCATCAGGATCACCCGCTTGATCTCGGGCAGAATATCGCCCAGATAGTGGGTCACGAGCACCAGGCCCGTGCCCTCGGCGGCCAGCTTGCGCAGACTCTCGCGCAGTTCCCGTTGCGCGGCCAGATCGAGGGCGTTCGATGGCTCGTCCAGCAGCAGTTGCCGCGGACGGTGCACCAGGGCGCGAGCGATCATGATGCGCCGCCGCTCGCCGGCCGACATCTCGCCCACCCGCTGCTCAGCCAGGTGCAGGGCCTCCATCCGCTCCAGGGATTCAATCGCCCGCGCGCGCATCTCCGCGGTGACGTGCAGATTGGGCCACAGCGTCGAGGCGGAAAAGAATCCGGCGATGACCGCGTCCAGTCCCGTCGTGACGGCGGTCCGCTCACCCGGCAGCTCGCCCATCAGGCCAGCCGCCACCACGCCGAAGTGCTGGCGCAACTCGGTCAGGTCCCAGCGCTCGCGGCCGAAGATGCGCACCTTCATCCCCGGCTTCACGATGGGGTAAAGCTGGCAGCTCATGGTCAGAATCAGCGTGGATTTTCCGCAGCCATTGGGCCCCAGAATCGCCACGTGCTCGCCGGCGCGGATGGTCAGATTCAGATCGTGCAAGACCACGCGGTCGCCGCGCGCCACGCGCACCTGGCGCAGCTCAAGAAACTTCTCTTCGCCACCCGGAGTTTTTTCCGCCTGACGGTGAGGATTGCCGTTTTTCCTGCTTTCCATATCCCCAAGTTTATCTGAAGGAAAACCGCGCGAGAAAATCCGCGGCGTGCACGGAGCCGCACCGCGCTGCCCGTTGCGGCAGTTGCGGACGGGACGGGGTAAGAGCATTTTCAGGGTTCCTATAAGACGTGCTTTGTGCTCTCCCGCCCTAGCCGCAAATACAAAGACGCGGCGAGGATGGGGCACCCAGACCTTACACCATGAGTGGAAATGCTCTAGCCGATTCTGGCGCAGTGCCGGCCCTTCGCCTTGCACTGATACATCAACTCATCGGCACGCTGAATCAGTTCCTCGGCAGTCGCGCCAGAGTGGGCCAATGTGCCGCCCACCGAAACCGACAGAGCAATGAGGCTGCCTTCATTGCTGGTCAACGAAGTCTGCTCCGCCAGAGTGACGCACCGCTCCGCCAGTTCTTCCAGAAACTCGCTGTTCACGTTGCGCACGATGGCCAAAAACTCATCACCGCCCCAGCGGCCGACGGTGTCGGTGGGGCGCAGCGATCCGGCCAGGGTCCTGGCCATCTCCTGCAAGGCGCGATCCCCGCAGGTGTGGCCAAAAGAGTCGTTGATCTCCTTGAACCTGTCGAGATCGATCATCAGAACGCCGAAGGGATCCTGGTGCACCTCGTATTCGCTTAACGCCGTGTGCAAGGACATCTCCAGAAAACGGCGATTGGGCAACTGCGTGAGCTGGTCGAGAAAGGCCAGACGCTCCATCGCCTCGGTTTTGCGCCGCGCCTCTTGGCGGGCCGTGTCGTCGTTGAAGATCTCGACTGCGCCGATCAGGGTTCCGTCGGCGGCCCGAATAGGCTGGACACGCACGGAGACGGGAACGCGCCGCCCCTCCTTGTGCCGCAAGAAAATATTTTCCTGGTGCAGGCAGCCATCGGCAATGCTGGCCGTCAAAGGGCAACCATCCACGCATAGATTGCGTCCCAAGGCGTCAACGTGACCAAGAATGTCGTCCTGGCAGAAGCGGCCCAACAGCTCTTCTGCTTTGTAGCCGGTCAGCTGGGAGGCTCCCTCATTCCAGTAAAGAATTCGCCGATCACAGTCCACAAAGTACACCCCATCGCTCATGTGGTCCAGCAGCGCTTTATAGAAATCCGGACCAACCAGCGCAGCCGGATTTTGTGGCTCCTTATTTTGCGGCTCCTCATTTTGCGGCTTCTGGGGGTTAAACTCTTCCGGCTTCATAGAGAACCTCCCATTCGTCTCCGCATTATGCCACTATACACAAATTTCTTATACGCACCTGAGCGGGATTCTAGAGGCGAAAACTTGCAAACGGGCTTCCGCCGCCTCGTGGTTTCTGCCATCGGTAACGATCACTTTTCGCAATAGCTCTTCTTCGGTGAGGACAGGGTGCGCCCCACCCTTTACCTGTTAGATTAAATGGGTTGAATCCTATGACCGAAACCTCCGGAGTCTCCCAATTCGTTCTTCCCAGGGGCTTTCGCTTTGGCGCCGCCAAGGCGGGGCTCAAGAAGAGCGGCCGCACCGATTTTGCCCTGATCGTGGCAGATGCGCCAGCCAGCGCCGCCGCCGTCTTCACCGCCAACCGCGTTATAGCCGCTCCGCTGATGGTGGACAAGGAGCACTTGCAGGCCACCGGGGGTAAGGTGCGCGTCGTGGCCGTCAACGCCGGCAACGCCAACTGCGCCGCCGGCCAGGCTGGCCTGGACGCGGCCCGCGCTACCTGCCAGGCCGCCGCACAGCTCTTCGGCTGCCGCCCGGAGGAGGTTTTTCCCTCTTCGACGGGCATTATCGGCGTGGCGCTGCCAGCCGAAAAGCTGATCGCCGCGCTGCCCGGCCTGAATGCCTCGCTGAGCGCGGAGTTCGACCACTTCCAACAGGTTGCGCAGGCCATTCTGACCACCGACACGGTCGAGAAGACGGCCTTTGTGCGGCTGGAAATTGCCGGTCCTGAAGGCGCAGTGCGCGCGGTCCACATCGCCGCCCTGGCCAAGGGAGCGGGCATGATCCACCCACAACTGGTGCCGCACGCGACCATGCTGGTCTACATTTTGACCGACGCGGTAGTTGAACCGGCGGTCCTGGACGGCTACCTGCGCCAGTCCATCGAGGTTAGCTTCAACCGCATCTCGGTGGACGGCGACACCTCGACCAACGACACCGTGCTGTTGCTGGCCTCGGGGGCGAGCGGCGTGGCCATCGGCGCGGAAGATAGCGCCTTCGCCACCGCATTGACGCAGGTTTGCACCTCGCTGGCGCGGCAGATTGTGGCCGACGGCGAGGGCGTCACGCATGTGGTGGAGTTGCGCATCGAGGGCGCGGCTACCGATACTGAGGCGCTGAAGATTGCTAAGGCCATTGCCCACTCGCCGCTGGTGAAGACCGCCTGGGCGGGCAGCGACCCCAACTGGGGCCGGTTGATAGCGGCTATCGGCTACTCCGGCGCCCAGATCGACCCGGAACGCATCGACATTCGCTTCGGCGATCTGGCGATCTGCCGCGACGGCGGGACTGCGGCGGAGTTCGACGAGGCCGCCGCCCACGCCTATGTGGCGCAACCGGAGTTCTCGGTCACCATCGAACTCCACCAGGGCGCCGGCTCCTGCCTTTTCTGGACTACCGACCTGACCCACGAGTACGTCAGCATCAACGCCGACTACTCAACCTAGTACCGTGACCGTGTGGTTTGGAATGCCGGTCACGAAAGTTTGGGTGCCCAGGTCCCGTTTTTGGGACCTGGAAAATTACAAATTCACGCGGCCGCAGCAGCCGGTGAGGTTACAGCGAACGATGGCAACCAGAAAGCAAAAGCCGAGCGCGTCCGCGCCGGCCGGAGGGGGTGGTTTCTCACTCATCTCCGACGAAAAGCTGCTCCAGCTTTACACCACCATGGTGAAGTGTCGCATGATCGAGGAGCGGGCGCGGAGTCTCTTTGAGCCGAAGAATCTGCTGGAGCGGAAAAAGCTCGCCGGCAACGGCGGCGGAGCAGTGGGCCAGGAAGCGGGCCAAGAGGCAGCCGTGGTGGGCGTGGCCATCGACCTCGGGCCAGAGGACAGGGTGGTCCCTTTGAACCGCAGCCTGATCGTCGGCTTCGGCCTGATCGCCAGCTTCGTCAGGGGCGCGCCGCTGGAGGAAGTTTTCCGCAGCCAAATGGCTTGCGCCGCCGGCCTGGATTTGGCCGCCCAGCTCGACATTGCCACCGGAGCGGCCCTGATCAACAAAACGAAGAAAAACGGCAAAATCGCAGTGGTTTTTCTGGACGGCGAGGAAGCTGAGCCGGTTTTCCGGCCTGATTTCTGGCCCGATTCCTGCTCTGACGCGCTCCACGCCGCTGGCGTCCACCGGCTACCCATTCTCTTTGTCCGCCTGAGCAGTCTCCCGGCCGTACTGGGCAAACGGAAGGCGCAAAAGGGGATTGACGCGCACGCCGAGAGGGACGTGATCGCTCGCCAGGCCGAGGCCTGCGGCGTTCCTTTTATCGCCGTGGACGGCAACGACGCGGTGGCCGTCTATCGCGTGGCCACCGAGGCCATCGCCCATGCCCGCAAGGGCAATGGAGCCACCTTCATCGCGTGCGAGACCGCAGGCTGCAAGGCACACGACCCGATTCTGAAGATGGAGGCTTACCTTACGCGCAAAGGGCTGTTCAGCGAGAAATTGAAACGCGAAAATGCCGCCAGCTTCACGCAGGAGCTGAAGGCTGCCATCGCAACAGCCAATCAATCCAAGAAGTTGGCAAGCCTCTGAGTTTTTCCCCGTCCGGCCCGCGGATTTGCCCCTCCGTCGGCGCCTCTGTTCTGCATTCAGCCGGGGCGGACGGGTGATAGAGTGAGGGGTATGAATTTGTGTAAAGGCAGGTCTGTGGCTGCTGTCTTCCAATGTGCAACCTTGTTGGCTGGAGTTTTACTTCTGACGGCCGGTCTCGCCGCCGCCGAGCAGCCTGGAGCGCCCCAAGCGGCCGCGCCCGCCGGACAGCCGGGCCAAGTCGGTGGCGCGGCCTCCGTATGCGCTCCCGCCGCGCTGGGTTCGCCCTATATTCCCGTGGACAGTTGGGTTTACCCGGCCGTGCTGCGGCTCTACTCGCTGGGCTATGTGAACAATGTCTTTCTCGGCATGAGGCCGTGGACGCGCGCGAGCGTAGGCCACATGGTCGAGGAGGCCGGTGCGCGCATTGAGGACGCAAATGGGGACGCAATGGAAGGCGCAAAGGCGGGCGCGGCCACCGATGAGGCGCGGGAGATTTATACGGCGCTGATGAAAGAGCTGAGCGAGGATAGCCAGGGGCCCTGTCTGGCACACCGGGGCAGCAGCCGCGTCGAATCGGTTTACTCTGTGGCGCGCGGCATCAGCGGAACGCCCTTGCACGACAGTTTCCATCTCGGCTCGACGATCATCAACGACTCCGGCCGCCCCTACGAAAACGGCTTCAACAACTACTCCGGCGCCAGCGGCTACGCCACCGTCGGCCGCTTCACTTTCTACGCGCGCGGCGAGTTCGAGGCGGCGCCTTCGGCCACGGGCTACTCCCAGGGGCTGGCCCGGGCGCTCAGTGCAGTTGACGAGACGAGCTTCTACATTCCGTCCGCCACCACGCCCTACGGCAACACCACCGCGATCTACAACCAGACCACTATCCCCATGGGACCGATCGCCACGAGCACCAACGGGCGCGTGATGGAGGCCTTCGTCTCCGCCCATGTTCTCGACCACGAAATCTCCTTCGGCAAGCAGGACGAGTGGCTGGGGCCCGGAGTGGGCGGCGGCATGGCCTACTCGAACAACGCCGAGAACATTTACTCCTTCCGCATCAACCGCGTCGAGCCGCTGCACATTCCACTGCTCTCGCGGCTCACCGGCCCCTTCCGTTACGATTTTCTGGTGGGACCGCTGCAGGGGCACACGTATATGCCCAACCCGGCCAATCCCGGCGGCTCCAATCCGAACCTGGCGAACGTGATCAACCCCGGCAATCCCTGGGTCCACATCGAGAAGCTCAGCTTCCGGCCCACGGAAAACCTGGAATTCGGCTTTGAACGCACCGTGATCTGGGGCGGCAAAGGCCACGAGCCCGTCAATCTTCACAGCTTCCTGAGGAGTTTCTTCAGCACCACTGCCGGCACTGGCCCGGTTAACAAGTTCGGCAGCAACGACCCTGGCGCGCGCTTTGGCGCCTTCGATTTCTCCTATCGGCTGCCCTTCGTTCGCAACTGGCTCACGCTTTACACGGACTCTGAGGTGCACGACGACATTTCTCCCATCGACGCTCCCCGCCGCGCCTCCATCCGTCCCGGCCTTTATCTCTCCCATGTGCCCGGCATTGCCAAACTGGACCTGCGCGCCGAAGCTGCGATGACCGATCCGTCCATTTCGAACAGCCAACACGGCCGTTTCATGTACTGGGAAACCATCCAGAGGCAGGGCTACACCAACCAGGGCCAGCTCTTCGGCGACTGGATCGGACGCGAGGACAAGGGAGGCCAGGCTTGGCTGACCTACCATTTGAGCGGCAGCGAATGGCTCCAGGTGGGGCTGCGCAATCAGAAGGCCGCCAAGGACTTTATCCCCGGCGGCACGACCCTGAACGACATCAGCTTCCAAGCGGTCAAGCGCATCGGCAAGGACTTCGAGGTGAACGGCAACTTCGCCTATGAACGCTGGAAGGCTCCCATCTACCCCACCGGCAGCCCTGTCTACCCCGCCGGTCAGCAGACGGTGACCACCACCACCATTCAACTGACCTGGTTCCCGCAGCGGAAGGTCAGCTTCTAAAGAGCGGACGGCTTCAGATTCAGGGGTTTGCAGAGGCGAACAAAAGCTCGTCAATGCACTGCCCGCCGCCGGTTTGCGCACCGGCAGATGGGCTTGCCGAGGCTTAGAGCGCGGCGCAAGAATCGCAGCGGAAACGGGCCTCCCGCCGTCTAAATTTATTTAGGATAAAGTGCGCCGTTCGTGGCAGGCGGCCCAATGCACTACTCTTTCCTGTGAGGCGTATGGTTTCTTTTGTTCGCCACTTTCGCAAAACTCTCTGGCTGGCCCTCGAGCACGATGTGCTCAACACGGCCAAGGCGGCGGCCTATTCGGGAATGCTGACGCTGTTTCCCGCGCTGTTTGTCCTCACCGCGCTGCTGGCCCTGGTGCCGGAAGGGACCTCGCTGGTGGGCGTGATCCGCTTCTTCTTCGAGCAGTTTCTGCCCGATGACTCGATGTCCCTGCTCCAGTCCTCGCTGGAAACCCAGCGGCTCCACTCCACGCAGTTGCTCTTCTCGGCCGCTAGCCTCTCGGTCTTCGCCGGCCTGGGCCTGATGCTCTCGCTGATGGAGGGCTTTCGCCGCGCCTACCGGCAGCCGCGCAACGATTGGGGCTTCTGGCAGCGGCGGCTCAGGGCCTTGCTGCTGGTGCCCATCGTGCTGGTTCCGCTCGCACTGGCCACGCTGGTGCTGGTCTTCGGCCGCCTGTTCGAGGCGTGGATGATCGCCAATGCCGGCCACGAGTTGCGCCACATGGTGCTGTTTTTATGGCGGATGGCGCGCTGGGCCGTCGCCCTGCTCACCAGTACCACCGTTCTGGGCGCACTCTATCACTTTGGCACCCGGCGCAAGGAGCACTGGGCCTGGGTAGGACCGGGCGCCCTGGCCGCCTCACTGCTCTGGTTTCCGTCCACGCTGGCCTTTGGCTGGTACGTCACGCGGGTGGCCAACTATTCGAGGTTCTACGGCTCCTTTGGCGCCGGCATCGCCACCCTGGTCTGGCTCTATATCACCTCTTTCAGCGCGCTGCTGGGCGCGGAACTGAATGGCGTCCTATTTCAGGAACGCCAGGGAGACAATTCCGCTTCTTCTGGCTCTGATTCTGACAATTTCAGCTTTTGACTGTTTTCATCCTCCATTGACCTTCTCTCCCGCATAATGGATGAGTGGGTGCTGTTGACCCAGCTCGCGCGTCAAATGAACAAGATGCACGTAAATCCGGTTTTTTTGCTCACTGTAGCGGTTCTCCAATCGCCATGCGCCAGATATAAGGCTGCAAAAGCATTTTGCTATCGAGCGCCTTTTCGGAAACAGCCATTTCTCGCCATGCTGGCGAGGGCTATTTGAACCGGTCGCGGGAACGCGTGAACATGTCGCATAAAAACGCGAGCGCATAGATTGGAGAGCGGCTCCAAACCTTCCCTGGAGCAAACCCATGACCTTTGAAGAACAGAACCTGATCGAATCCGTCCCCCAGCGCAGCGCCAAGATTGTTGCCACGCTGGGGCCAGCTTCCAACACCGAACCTGTTTTCCGCGATTTGGTCCGCGCGGGCGTCGATGTGGTCCGCCTGAACTTTTCCCACGGCACCCACGAGGAAAAGCTGGCGCTGATCCAGATGGTCCGCAAGGTGAGCCGCGAGGAGCACAAGCCGCTGTGCATCCTGGGCGACCTGCAAGGACCGAAGATTCGCACCTCGAAGCTGCAGAATCACCAGCCCGTGCTGCTCGAGGCCGGCGGGCGGCTGACGATTACGCCGCGCGAGGTTCCGGGCACGGCTGCGCTGGTGGGAACCACCTTCAAAACCCTGGCGGAAAACGTCGAACAGGGATCGCGCATTCTGCTCTCCGACGGGCTGATCGAGCTGCGCGTTTATGAGGTGCTCGGCGACGACGTAGTCTGCGAGATCGTCAACGGCGGCCTGCTGGGCGAAAACAAGGGCATCAACCTGCCGGGGATTCCGGTGCGTGTTCCCTCGCTGACCGAAAAAGACGCCGAAGACCTGGAATTTGCGCTCAAGAACGGGGTGGACGCCATCGCTGTCTCCTTTGTCCGCACCGCCGAGGATGTTCGCCTGGTGCGCAACCGCGTGACCGCCCTGGGCGGCGAGACCTGGATTATCGCCAAGCTGGAAAAGCCTCAGGCCATCGAGGATCTGGACGGTATTTTGACCGCGGCCGACGCCATCATGGTGGCCCGCGGCGACCTGGGTGTTGAGTTGCCGCCCGAGCAGGTTCCCGCTCTCCAGAAGCACATCATCCGCCGCGCCGCCGAGCTTCGCAAGCCGGTCATCACCGCTACGCAAATGCTGGAATCGATGATCGAAAACCCCCGTCCCACGCGCGCCGAGGTCTCGGACGTGGCCAACGCGGTTTACGACGGCACTGACGCCGTGATGCTCTCGGGGGAATCGGCAGTGGGAAAGTACCCGGTCGAGACCGTCGCGATGATGGCGCGCATCATCGTCGATGCCGAGCGCCACATCAAGGAGGCGGAGGAAACCGACCGCCGCGAGCAGAGACGGCCCCATCTGTCGATTGCCGAAACCATCTGCGAGGCCACGGCGCACGCCGCCGACGACCTGGCCCTGCGCGCCATTGCGCTGTTCACCGAGTCAGGTTCCACGGCCCTCCATCTCTCGAAGTACCACCCCTCGGCGCCGATCTTCGCGCTCAGCCCGGTCGAGGTCACCATCAATCGTCTCAGCCTGCTGTGGGGGACCACCCCCATTCGCTGCCCCAAGGTCACCTCCACCGAAGCCCTGGTCGAGTTAGCCGAGAACCTGCTCGAAGCGGGCGGCTTCGTGCAGCGCCGTGAGGTCATCGCCATTGTCGCCGGCACACGCACGCGCTCCGGCTCAACCAATTTTTTGCGTCTGCATGCGATCGGCGAACAACAGGAGGGAGTGCGTTTTTTTGCTCCCCGCGAAGAGAAGCCGGCACCGGAGCCTGTCAGTGCGGAGCCCGCGGCGCCAAAGGCTGCGGAAACGCTGGCGGCCAAGCCCGAGCGCTCTGCTCCAAAGTCTGCGGAAAAGCTGCCCGCAAAGCGCAAGTAGGCAGCTGGGCCGGGCACCAGCCGTTGAACTCTAAGAATCTGTCTAAAAAGCTGGTTTGGAGCGAAGGGTACGGGCTTGAGCCCGTACCTCAAAAAACCGGGAGTGGTGGGCTTTAGCCCCAAAGGGAAGTTTTCGCGGCTTATTGCATTCCCTCAGCGGCTAGAGCATTTTCGGAATTGGTGTAGACCGAAAGCACGCACTCAAGTGGCTTTTTCCTCAAGAAAAAGCCACCCTTCACGGCTCTCAAAAAGTCTATATGTATTCCGAAAATGCTCTAAAGCCGGCAATTCAACCTTGCTTTCAACGGACGGGCTGAAGCCCATCCCCTTCAAAGCACAGAGTTTTTAGACAGTTTCTAACTGCCGGTCTTCGGCCAGGGGTCCTTCAGCAGCGAAGACAGCGCCAGGTCGTCGCCGTAGCGCTCGACCTCGACTTTGTCCATGCGGAGGGGGCGGGCGATGAGGCCGAAGGCGGGAACGGCGCTGGAACCCATGAGCTGCGGGGAGACGAAGAGTTGAATTCGGTCCACCAGGCCGCCCGTGAGCAAGGCCGTGTTCAGCCGCGAGCCGGTCTCGGTCAGCAGCGTCAGAATGCCCTCTTCGCCCAGCTTGTCCAGAACTTTTCCCAACGGAACGCGGCCAGTTTCCTGCTCCAGCGGCGAAGAGCTGTCTCCAGCGGGCAGGACTTCGACGCGGACGCCGCGCTGGCGCAGTGCACTGATGCGGGCCTCATCGCTTGAAACCGTGAAGACGAGCACGTCATCGTGAGCCGTGGCCACGAGCTTGGCGTCCAGCGGCAGGCGCAGCGAGGAATCGAGAACCACGCGCAGCAGGGGACGGCGGCGGCGTAGGCCGCTGCGGTCGGTCAGCAGCGGATCGTCGGCTAGGACTGTGCCGACGCCGGTTAGCAGCGCATCGGCCTGCCAGCGGAGGGTTTGCACGGCGGCGCGGGAGGCCTCGCCGGTGATCCAGTAAGGCTCGCGCAGAGGGCGTTCGCCGGGCGGCGGCGCAATGCGGCCGTCCAGCGTCATGGCCACCTTCATCAGAACAAAAGGACGGGCGTGCTGGCTCCAGCAGGCAAAGCCCTCGTTCAGCCGCCGCGCCTCGGCCTGGCAGACTCCCACAACGGTTTCCAGGCCTGCCGCACGCAAGCGCGCCAGGCCGTGGCCGGCGACGGCGGGGTTGGGGTCGATGGTGGCCGCCACCACGCGGCGGAGACCGGCCGAGATCAGCGCCTCGGTGCAGGGGCCGGTGCGGCCGGTGTGGTTGCAGGGCTCCAGGGTGACGTAGGCCGTGCCGCCGCGCAGGCTGCCGCCAGCTTGGCTTCCTGCCCTTTCCGCCAAGGGCTCAGAAGGAACTAAGCAGCCGGTGGCCTTGAGGGCGGCGACCTCGGCGTGATCGCGCCGGTCGTATTCGTGCCAGCCCTCGCCGGCCAACTGGCCCGCGCTGTCGAGCAGAACGCAGCCCACGGCAGGGTTGGGCGAGCTGAGGCCGATGCCGCGCCGGGCCAGCTCCAGCGCTCGCTGCATCCAATAACGGTCTTGATCCATCTGTTGATTCATGGCAGGTCAAAGAACCTTCTAGTGTAAATTGGGTGCCCCATCCTTCGCGTTCTTTGCGAAGGGTGGGAGCCATGACCGTCCACAGTAGACAAGGGCAGAAGGTTCGTTGTCTACCACCCTTGCCGCGATAGAACTGCGTCAAGGATGGGGCACCCACATTTGTCATTAGGAAAGGGTGAGCCACCCGCCTATCAGTGCAGCATCAGCTATTAACAGCTGATGGCATACCGGGCCATCCGGCGCTGCCGCACCTCCGCACGGGCGGTCACATCGACGTGAGTCACGGCTCCGGCTTCGAAACCGGCATCTCCTATAACCCATGCCGCTCGCGCTGCTGTCCCTAGTTCCAGGCGCACGCACGCCTACGCTGGATCGAGGCACGAAAACGGGATCTACTCCCGACCAACTACTTCGCACTCCCAGCCGAATCACACGCGACGGATGAGCCACACAATCAGTACAATCACAATAATTGTTCCTACCAAACCCAAACCTAACATAGCGCCTCCTAGCGGACACATAGGACGTCAAGGTTACCCACGCAGACACGGTAGGCCTGGATTCCAGCTATTGTCAAGGTCACGCTCCCAATTATGGTTGCCCCAAAATGTGCGACAACTATAGTAAAACAACTACTTATAGACCTTATAGCGCGATCAGTCTCGAAAAGTCGGCTTGTGTGTCGTTGGGCGAGGTCAGCCCAACAGCGAATCTACGAAGGCCTCGGGAGAAAACTCGAGCAGGTCGGTCATCTGTTCGCCCACGCCGGCAAAGCGCACCGGCAGGTTGAGTTCCTGGGCAATGGCGACGGCGATGCCGCCCTTGGCCGTCCCATCCAGTTTTGTCAGCACGATGCCGGTAACGCCCGCCGATTGCGTGAATTGGCGCGCCTGCTGCAAGCCGTTCTGGCCGGTGGTGGCGTCCATCACCAGCAGGACTTCATGGGGCGCGCCGGGAATCAGCTTGGCGGCCGTGCGGCGCATCTTGTCCAGCTCGTCCATCAGGCCGGTTTTGGTGTGCAGCCGGCCGGCGGTGTCCACAATCAGGTGGTCGATATGGCGGGCCTTGGCGGCCGTGGCGGCGTCGTAGAGCACGGCGGCGGGGTCGCCGCCCTGGCGGGTCTTGATCATCTCGACGCCGGAGCGGGTGGCCCAGACCTCGAGCTGCTCGATGGCCGCGGCGCGAAAGGTATCGGCGGCGCACAAGAGAACGGAGTGGCCCTGGGCGCGGTACCAGGCAGCCAGCTTGCCCGCGGAGGTGGTTTTGCCTGTGCCGTTGACGCCCACCAGAAAAGTGACCAGGGGCGGCGACACCTGCGGTGTGGCAGCCGCCCCTTGCGGGGCACGAAGAATGGCGATCAATTGCTCCTTCAGGAGGTCGCGCAGCTCCTGGCCGCCGTCGATGGCCTGGCGGCGGGCGCGGTCGCGCAGGGCGTCAAGGATGGCGGTGGTGGTTTGGACGCCCAGGTCGCTGGTAATCAGCGCTGTCTCCAGATCATCCAGCGTGGATTCGTCGACCGTGCGGGAGAGCGCGACGATGGTCTCGATCTTGGTTGAAAAGCTCTCGCGGGTGCGGGCGACGGCCTGCTTCATGCGCGCCAGGAAGCCGGGCTTGGAGCCCTCGGCCTCCGCGGGCTGGCCGTTCTCTTGAGCCTCCGGTTCCAGGGCTGCTGGCTCCGGGGCTTCGCCGCGGGAGTGCTCTGCCGGAGTCTCCTGCGTTAGGACTTCATCGCTCGCGCGGGCTGCCGGACTCGCTGTTTTGTCTTTTCTGCCGCTGAAAAATTTCATCATCAAGGGTTCCAGCTTCAAGTCTATAGCGTCACCAGCTCGATCTTGATTTCAGGCGGCGATAACAGCGTGTTGTGAATGAGGCAGTGGTGCACGGAGCGCATCAGAGCCTCCCTTTGTTCTTCGCTGAGTGGAACGGGGCAGAGGACGTGGACTTGGAAGTTGCCCAGCCGCGCGGGCTGCGTAAGCTTGTCGGCGGCAACCGTGACCTCGAGGCCGGACTCCGCCAGCTTGCGGGTTCGCAGGTACTGGACCGCGTAGAAGGCCGCGCAGGAGCCCAGGGAGGCCAGCAGCAGCTCCGGGGGCGTCATGCCGGAGTCTTCGCCGCCATTCTCGGCCGGCTGGTCACAGAGAATCGTGTGCGAGCGCGCCTGAATGCTGAACTTGACCTGATCGAGATGAGTAATCTTCACTTCCATAAGCGGCAATTCCCTCCTTTCATTCTATGAGAGTCATAAAACAGGCGATTCGTTACATCTGGCGATTGGCGAGAGCGAGAGTGCGGAGGAAATCTTTTCGAGTACAGGTGCAGTCTCTCCGTCAGACTAAGAAATTCGTCCTCGAATGGATTGAGACAGCCTGAGCGGCGACGGCCGGCCGGGGGGATTGCCTTGGCCCGTCAGTCCTGCTTTACTGCCTGCGCAAGCCAGTGGTAGCGGCCAGCCTCGGCCAGCGCAATCTGATTGAATCCGACAAAGTTCAATGCGCTTCCCGCCTGCGAAGCGGAGATGCGGTGGTCCAGCGGAGGGCCGGCCACGGGCTCCACGTCGGTTCGCCAATCGAGAATGGCGATGCGCCCGCCCGTTCTCAGAACGCGCAGGGACTCGCGCAGAACCGCAATCTGATCTTCAATTTCATGCCAGATATTCGACAGAAAAAAGAGGTCGCAGGATGCATCCGGCAGAGCCGTGCGGCCGGCCTCGGCGTAAATCAGCTCAATATTGGTGAATGCGACCTGCTCCAACTTGCGGCCGATCTGGGCGAGCATTTCGGCCTGTGCGTCGATGGCGTAGACCCTGCCCTCCGGGCCGGCGGCCTGCGCCAGCGGCAGCGAAAAGTAGCCGGTCCCGGCTCCCACATCGGCGATCACCTCGCCCGGGCGCACCGTGAGCAAACTGAGCACCTCCGGCGTCTGAATCCACTCCTCGCGCGCCGGATCGTCGAGTTTATTGGCCTTGGAAATGGGAAATTGCTTGCCGTGCATACTCACCTCATGCGGTGATGATACAGCCTGGCATCCTGCAAGGCCACGGCGTGCAATTCAGGGGAAACAGGCGCGTAAACGCATCGCCGGACCGGCAAAAAAAGGGCCAAGGCTCCCTCTCAAATGCCTTCGCCCATCGAGACGTACTGCCGCAGCAGCTCCAGCCTCTGGCGATAGGCCTCGCGTTCGGCTGCTTCGGCAGCGAAGGGCTCGGCGGGCTGTGCCCGGCCGCCAATCTGCTTTTCCAGTTCCTCGACGCGGCTCGACAGGGCAATAAGCGCATCCGAAAGCGGGTCCTTCACGTCGTGGGGATCGGTAATCAGCACCCGCTGGCCATTGCGATAGACGATGTGCGCCGGAACGCCTACCACAGTCGAATTGGGCGGCACGTCAGCCAGCACCACCGAGCCGGCACCGATGCGCGAGTTTTCGCCGACGGTGATGTTGCCCAGCACATTGGCGTTGTTGCCGATGAAGACGCCATCGCGAATAGTGGGATGGCGCTTGCCGTGCTGCTTGCCGGTGCCCCCCAGGGTCACGCCCTGGTACATCGTCACGTCGTCGCCCACAATGGCGGTTTCGCCGATGACCACCCCCATGGCGTGGTCTATGAACAGCCGCCGTCCCAACTGCGCGCCGGGGTGAATATCGACGCCGGTGAAGAAACGGGCGAACTGCGAGACCAGCCGCGCCAGGAAGCGCAGCTTCATGCCCCAGAGAGCATGGGAGAAGCGCTGAATCCAGACCGCCCACAGTCCGGGGTAGCAGGTAAGAACCTCGAGCCGCGAACGCGCGGCCGGATCGCGCTCGAACACGGAGTTGATGTCTTCGCGAATGCGGGTAAAGAAAGACATGGACGGTATACCAACTGTGCGGTTTTCAGAACCGGGGTAAGACGATCGTTTTGCAAGGGCACTGCTTTTGCTGTGCCAAAAAAATGGCTAAAAACAAAGATAGGCTTCAGCCGCCGAAGGAATACCAACTATTGAAAATATATTCCTTCGGAGGCTAAAGCCCAATTTTTCTTTGCTATTGCTCAGCGGAGGCGGCTTCAGCCGCACCCCTTCAAAGCTGAGAGCTATTGAGTCCGTTATCGACTGCAATGGCTTCGGTGGGCAACGCCAGAGCCTTCTGACGGAGCGATTCGAACAGGGGCGAGGAGAGATAGCGCTCGCCGAAGTCGGGCAGGACAGCGACAATCAGCTTGCCCGCATTCTCCGGCCGCGCGGCCACCTTCAGCGCCGCCGCCACCGCCGCGCCGGAGCTGATGCCCACGAACAGGCCTTCCTTCAGCGGCAGTTCGCGCGCGGTGTTAATGGCTTCGTCATTGGTGATCTGGATGATC
>Ga0326727_10015542_pt1 | contig 16307 bp, 15 predicted proteins | sample MB2enrmetagenome_FD_207643 | JGI IMG/M metagenome (GOLD analysis project Ga0326727, IMG submission 207643) | Lab enriched peat soil microbial communities from McLean, Ithaca, NY, United States - MB29MY | ecosystem: Environmental > Terrestrial > Soil > Wetlands > Peat | place: USA: New York...
GGCTTCGGACCGCCGCGCCGGATCCAAAAGCTCGGCGACCTGACGGCGGGTCCGGACGGCGCGCTCTGGATAACCGCGCGCTACGCCCAAGCCATCGGGCGCCTCGCACCCAACGGCGACGTTCGCGTGTACGGGTTACCCCACGACCTCGCGGGCCCGGGGCACATCACCGCCGGGCCGGACGGCGCGCTGTGGTTCACCGCGCGCGACGCAGTCGGACGGTTACGCCCCGACGGTTCCGTTACGCGCTTTGCCGTCGACACGCACCGCACGATGCTGACCTCGATCGTTTGGGGACCCGACGGCAACATTTGGTTCTCGATCTTCGGCGGCAGCGTCGGGCGCATCACGCCGAAGGGCGCGCTTCGCATCTTTCCCGGTCCCGTCGTCGACGCTCCCGCCGGACCGCTGATCGGCGGCTGCGACGGCGCGCTCTACGACGCCGATCCCTACGGCACGTCGCTCTGGCGCGTCGGGCTCGACGGCACGTTCGTCCACGCCGACGTTCCTTTCGAGATCGGCGCGCTCGTCCGCGCGCCGGATTGCACGCTCGGCTTTACCGAAGCGCAAGGCCCGCGCACCACGCACGTCGGCACGATAACGCGCTGACGATACCCAAGCTCACGTCCGTCACGTCGTTCCCGTCGCAAAAGAACGCGGCGTGGGTCGGCTCGTCCGAACACAAGTAAAGTGTGTCGGGGCACAATTTCCCTCGCCTCCCCCTGGTGCTACGCTTACCGCGTACCGATAACCGGAAAGAGTCCGGGAGTCCGTCCTCTCGGGAGGGGACATCGTGGTAGGAGCGATTGCGGCGCCGCGGGGCGGCGAGCGACTGTTCGAACGCCTCTTCATCGAAGGCTTCGCTTTGATGCGCGAGCGTCTGGGGACGTACGCGCTGATCGCCTTGCTCTGCGCGGCCTCGGCGGCCACGGCCTCCAGCCGGGGCAGCCTGCTGCAGGTGTTCGCCGCAGGTAATCCGGCGGTCGTCTTCCGCACGGCTCCCATCAACGCGGTGCTGATCGCCGCGCTGATCGCGATCTTCTTCGTGCTGCCCTCGGCACTGCGCAAACTCGAGCCGTCGTTCCGGATGACCTTCTGGCGCGGCGTCCTGACCTTCGCGATGTTGCTCTGCCTCGGGCTAGCCACCGACCTCGGCTACGCCGCGGCCGTCATCCCGGGTATCGTCGTCGGCGTGTTGCTCTCGCAGGCGCTGATCGGCGCACTGCTCGGCGCGGGCGAGCGCGGTTCCGCGCGCGATCTGCTCGTTGCCGTGACCGACGCGATTCGCGGGTCGGTGCACATGACCCGTAGCCACTTCATCACCACGCTCGGCGTCTGCGCGCTGTCGCTGGTCATCCTCGGCGTTCCCTGGGTGATGGGCTTGATCGGCCTGCTGGTGCTCGACGCCCTCGACGGGCGCTCGCTGATCCTCACCGCGCCGGGGCTGTTCTTGCTCTTCGTCTACTGCGAGTGCGTGCGCTACGTCTTGATCGTGCGCTGGTACGGCCGCCTGGCCGGACCGAAACTTGGCGTAAGTCAAGCCGCATAACGCGATTCCCGCGCGGCGGGCGGCTTCGCCTTAGGCGCCGGGGGCGCGCTCGCCGGTCGCGGAGAACGCTTGGGCATCATGCAGCCCGCCGCATCCGTCGACTCCGACGCGAAGGCCAATAGCGCCACCATCACCAACGGCCGCGATCGCGCCGCGGCCCGCGCGATGTTGAAGGCCGTCGGCTTCAGCGACGCGGACTTGGCCAAACCGATCGTCGGCATCGCCAACACGTGGACCGAGACGATGCCCTGCAACCTCAACTTGCGGAGCCTGGCCGAACACGTCAAGCGCGGCGTCCGCGAGGCCGGCGGGACGCCGATGGAGTTCAACACGATCGCCGTCTCCGACGGCATCACCATGGGCACCGAGGGCATGAAGGCCTCGCTCGTCAGCCGCGAGATTATCGCCGACTCGATCGAACTGGTCGGACGCGGTCACATGTTCGACGCAATCGTCGCCCTCGTCGCCTGCGATAAGACGATTCCGGGCGCGGCCATGGCGCTCGCGCGGCTGAACGTGCCCGCGTTGATCCTTTACGGCGGCTCGATCGCGCCCGGCAAACTCGACGGCCGCGACCTCACCGTGGTCGACGTCTTCGAAGCGATCGGCGCGCGCGCGGCCGGCAGGATCGACGACGCGCAACTGCTCGCCATCGAGGACGCCGCCTGTCCCGGCGCGGGCGCCTGCGGCGGACAATACACCGCCAATACGATGGCGACCGTCATGGAATTCATCGGGCTCTCGCCGGTGGGCAGCGCCTCGCCGGGTGCGACCGATCCGCGCAAGGAGCGCAAGGGCTACGAGGCGGGTCTGCTGGTCATGGATCTGCTGCGCCGCGGCGTGCGTCCCCGCGACCTCTTGACCCGCGACGCTTTCGAAAACGCCATCGCCGCCGCTGCGGGCACGGGCGGCTCGACCAACAGCGTGCTGCACCTGCTCGCGCTCGCGCGCGAAGCGGACGTGCCCTTGAACATCGACGACTTCGACGCGATCAGCGCGCGCACGCCGATCCTCGCCGACCTGCGGCCCGGCGGCACCTACGTCGCGCTCGACGTCGACGCGGCGGGCGGCATCCAACTGATCGCGCGACGCATGGTCGAGGCCGGCCTCGTGCACGCCGGCGTCGCCACCGTCACCGGCCGAACCCTCGGCGAAGAAGTGGCCGACGCGGTCGAAACGCCCGGCCAACGCGTGATCGCGCGTGCGAGCGCACCATTCAAACCGAGCGGGGGCCTCGTGATCCTGCGCGGCAGCCTCGCGCCGGAAGGCGCGGTGGTGAAGATCGCGGGCCACGAACGGCCGTACCACCGCGGTCCGGCGCGCGTCTTCGATCGAGAAGAAGATGCGATGCGCGCGATCGAGTCGGGGCGCATCGTCGCGGGCGACGTCGTGGTGATTCGGTACGAAGGCCCCAAAGGCGGTCCGGGAATGCGCGAGATGCTGGGCGTCACCGGCGCCATCGTGGGCGCGGGCTTGGGCGAAACGGTCGCTTTGGTCACCGACGGCCGCTTCTCGGGCGGCACGCGCGGCTTGATGCTCGGCCACGTCGCACCCGAAGCGGCAGCGGGCGGACCGCTCGCGGCGCTGCGCGACGGCGACACCGTCGTCATCGACATCGCCGCGCGACGCCTCGATCACGCGCTCGACGGCAACGAACTCGAAGCGCGCATGCGCGCCTGGCAGGCCCCGCCGCAGCGCTACGCGAGCGGCGTCTTCGCGAAGTACGCCGCGTTGGTCTCGTCGGCGTCCGAAGGCGCCGTCACTCGACCGCACGGCGACGGCTGACATGCGCCTGACCTGCAGCGAATGCGGCGCCGGCGCGCCGCCCGAGGCGCTGTTCTGTCCCGCCTGCGCCGGGCTCTTGGCGTTTGCATTGGAAGCGAGGCCCGCGGCGGACGTGCTGCGCGACCTCTGGCGCGCGCGCCGCGCCTCGAACGAACCGCTCGATCGCAGCGGCGTCTGGCGCTACCGCGAACTGCTTCCCTCGGTCGCCGCCGAAGCGGTGACGACGCTGCGCGAAAACGACGTCCCGCTCTACGCCGCGCGCGCCGGTGCCGACTACGCGGCTTCGGCCAACGTGAGTTATTTGCACCTGGGCATGAATCCGACCGCGTCGTTCAAGGACGCCGGCATGACGGTCGCGATCTCGCACGCCAAGGCCGCGGGCGCGCGCCTCGCGGTCTGCGCGAGCACCGGCAACACCGCGGCCTCGATGGCGGCCTACGCCGCGCGCGCCGGTCTCGCGGCCGTCGTGCTCGTGCCGCACGGCGGGGTCAGCGAAGCGAAGCTGGCGCAGACGCTCGATTACGGTGCGACGGTCGCGGCCATCGACGGCGACTTCGACCGCGCACTGGCCATCGTGCGCGAACTCGATCCGCGTCGCGTCGCGATCGTCAACAGCATCAATCCCTATCGCATCGAGGGCCAGAAGTGCGCGGCCTACATGCTGCTCGAGCAACGCGGCTGGCGCGTGCCCGACTGGGTGATCGTGCCCGGCGGCAATCTGGGCAATTCGAGCGCCCTCGGCAAAGGCTTTCGCGAAGCCTACACGCTCGGGTTGATCGATCGGCTCCCGCGCATCGGCGTGATCCAGGCCAGCGGCGCCGCGCCCTTCGCGCGCGTCTTCGCCGACGGCGGCGAACTCCGGCCGGTCAAGGCCGAGACGAGCGCCACCGCAATCCGCATCGGCGCGCCGGCGTCCTGGCGCAAGGCCTTGGCCGAGGTCCGCGCCGCAAACGGCTCGGTCATCGCCGTCGACGACGCGGCGATCGCCGAAGCGCGGGCGGTCGTGGGACGCGACGGCGTCGGCTGCGAGCCCGCCTCGGCGGCGACGCTGGCGGGCTTACGCGAACTGCGCGCGGCCGGCACGGTCGAGCGCGACGACGACGTCGTGCTCGTCCTGACCGGACACGTGCTCAAAGACGGCGGCTACGCCGCGGCCTACCACGTTTCGGGCGCCGCGCACGCCAACCGCATCGTCGACGCGCGCGGCGACGCTGCGCTGCGCGACCTGCTCGACCGTGCGGCGCCGGCCCATGTCTGACGCCTTTCGCGCGTCGGTGCCGGCCTCGAGCGCCAACCTCGGCCCGGGGTTCGACGCGATCGGCTTGGCCCTCGACCTCTGGGTCCACGCCACGGTGCGCCGGGCCGACGCCTTCTCGATCGGCTTCGTCCCGGGCAAGCACGCGCCGACCAATCCCGGCTTCGCCAACGAGATCGTCCGCGGCCTCGAGGCTTCGTTCGGCGGCAGTCGCCCGGCGATTGCCATCGAGATCGACAACGCGATTCCCCTCGGAAAGGGTCTGGGCGCGAGCGCAGCCGGCGCAGTCCTGGGCCTGACGATCGGCGCGCGGCTCGCCGCGAACCCGCCCGGCCAACGACAGCTCGCCCGCCTCGCCACCGAACTCGAAGGCCACCCCGACAACGCCTTGCCCGCGCTGCTCGGCGGAATCGTGATCGCGGCCCAGCGCGAGGCGGCGCCGCCCGCTTACCTCCGCTTTGCGCCGCCCTCCGGACTGCGCGCCGTCGTCGTGACGCCGCACATCGTCTTGCCCACCGCCGCCGCGCGGGCGCTCCTGCCGGCGGCGTACGAACGCCGCGACGTCGCCTTCAACATCCAGCGGGCCGCGCTGCTGGCCGCGTCGCTGGCCTCCGGCGACCTGAGCGAACTGCGCGCCGCGACCGGCGACCGCGTCCACCAGCCGTATCGGGCGCCGCTCGTCCCCGGGTTCGAGGCGATGCTCGCGCTCGAACTGCCCGGCATGCTCGCCGTTGCGCTCTCGGGCGCCGGACCGAGCGTCCTCGCGCTCGTCGACGGCGACGGCGCGGACGTCGGCGCCGCGTTGCAGGCCGAGTTCGCGCGCGAAGGCATCGAAAGCGACGTCTACCGTCTCGCCGTCACCACGCACGGAGCACACATCGCACCCGCCGAATGAAGTTGAGTTCCGCCTCCGCGTGGAATGTTCACCTGCGCCGCAACGCAGGCGTCCAAACCCGCCGGCGTAGCAAACTTCAAACAGCGGCGAGCACCGTCGAGCCGCCCAAAGCGGAGAGTTTCGACGGCGCGCCTTCCAAAGGAGAACATGTGGCCGACGCTGCCGTGGTTGATACCGAGTACCGCCTCTCGACCGAATCGAAGCTCAAGGGGTTCGTCGCCGACGTGCTGACAAAAGTCGGCGTCGACCGTCCCGACGCGGAGACGGTCGGCGACGTGCTGGTTTCGGCCGACCTGCGCGGCGTCGAGTCGCACGGCGTCGCCCGGCTCGAATCGTATTACGTCAGCCGCATTCGCAGCGGCAAGCTCGAGGCGCGGCCCAACGTGACGGTCGCGCGCGAGACGCCGTCGTCGATCGTGCTCGACGCGGGCAACGGACTCGGCCATCCCGCGGGCAAGCGCGCGATGCTGAGCGTCATCGAAAAAGCCAAGCAGCACGGCAGCGCCTTCGGCGCGGTGCGCAATTCGAACCATTTCGGCATCGCGGGATACTACGCGATGCTCGCGCTCGAACACGATCTGATCGGCATCGCCTCGACCAATTCGGTCCGTTACGGTGCGCCGACGTACGGCAAGTCGATCATGCTCGGCACCAATCCGTTCGCGTACGCGATTCCGGCCGCCGAAGAGCCGGCCTTCGTCTTCGACTTCGCGACGACCACCGTGCCCCGCGGCAAACTCGAAGTCTATCAGCGCAAGAACAAACAGCTCAATCCCGGCTGGGCCATCGACGCGCAGGGCAACCCGACGGTCGATCCGGCCGAAGCGCTCAAAGGCGCGTTGCTGCCGCTCGGCGGCTTCGGCGTCGACAACGGCGGCCACAAAGGCTACGGCCTCGGGCTGCTGGTCGACATCCTCTGCGGCGTGCTGTCGGGCGGCGCGTTCGGCAACGGCTTGCCGCTTCCCAACAGCGGACCCGAGCCCGGCAAGATTTCGCACTTCTTCGGCGCCTTCCGGATCGACGGTTTCCGCGACGTCGAGGCCTTCAAGCGCGATCTCGACAGCGAGCTGCGCGCGTTCAAGAATTCCGAGCGCGTCCCGGGCGAGGAGCGCATCTACGTCGCCGGCGAGATCGAGCACGAGAAGACGCTCTATCACCGCCGGCACGGCGTTCCGGTGCACCAGAAGGTGTGGGCCGGTCTCGAGAAGCTGGCGGGGGAGCTCGACCTGCCGTTCGAGTTGGCCCGCTGAACTACACGCACGGCGATCATCAGCACAACCACGAGCGTGGATCCGACGCGAACATCCACGTGAGCGTCGGCTCGCCCGCGGGCACCTACAACGTGGGCAGTCCGGCGTTCTATCGCTACGTGGTGCGCCTCGCCGAGCTGGGTTTGCCGCTCGTGGCCTCGGAGCGCGAGGCGATCGAACTGCTGGCCGCGATCCCCAACGCAATGGTCGACGAAGACGAATTGGCCGGCCGCGGCTGGCGCGTCGTTCCGGCGTCGTCCTACGAGGATTGGCCGGTACTCGAAGCCACGCCGCAGCGCCTGCGCACCGCGCTGCAGACGGCCCGCCGGCTGCTCTGGCAACACGCGGCGCCCGCCGGCGTGACCGCGCGCGAGATCGTCACCATCGACGAAGAGATCGACAAGGTGCTCGCCGTGCTGCAACGCGCCGAAGCCGCCGGCTTCAGCGTCAACGTCAGCTACGTGCAATAGTGCGTGGTGAGCGCGCTTCCCGATAGTCCGCCGGCGCTCGCCGCAGCGCTCCAGACCCAGGGCTACTTCGCCGACGTTCCCCTGGCTACGGCGATCTTTTTGGGCATGCGCTTGCGCCAGCCGCTCTTTCTCGAAGGCGACGCGGGCGTGGGTAAAACCGAAGTCGCGCGAGCCTTGGCGAGCCTGCTCGACACCCGGCTCATCCGTCTGCAGTGCTACGAAGGCATCGAGGCTTCGCAGGCGCTCTACGAGTGGAACTACGCACGCCAACTGCTGCACATCCGCGCGGCCGAAGCCGTCGGGCGCACGACCTCCGACATCGAGAAAACCGCGTACTCGCGCGACTACCTGATCGCACGTCCGCTGCTCGAGGCGCTGGAGTACGACGGGCCGCGCCCGGCCGTACTGCTGATCGACGAAATCGATCGGGCCGACGACGAGTTCGAAGCATTTTTGCTCGAAATCCTCTCCGACTTTGCGATAACGATCCCGGAGCTCGGCCGCATCGAAGCTCGCGAGCGGCCGATCGTGGTGCTGACCTCGAACCGCACGCGCGAAGTTCACGACGCCCTGAAGCGGCGATGTCTCTACCATTGGGTCGACCACCCCAGCCGCGAACGCGAGATTGCGATCTTACGCGCGAAGGTGCCCGGCCTCGACGAGCGGCTCGCCCGTGCCGTCGCCGCGGCGCTGCAACGCCTGCGCGGCGTCGATCTCTTCAAACCGCCCGGCATCGCGGAAGGCCTGGATTGGGCGCGCGCGCTGCTCGCGCTCGACACCCACGAGATCGACGAAACTTCGCTCGACCTCACCTTGGGCAGCATTTTGAAGTATCGCGAAGACCAGCAGCGGATTCGCGTCGACGGTCTCGCCAACGTCCTTCGCTCGTGACCGCAGGCCAGGTCGCGCGCGGCGAGCGCGATCCGTTCGGGGCGCTGCAGCGCTTCGGCGCTTTCTTGCAGGCCGAGGGCATCGCGGTCACGCCCGAAGCGCTGGCGACCTTCGGCCGCGCGCTGGAAGCGATCGATCTCGCGGAGCGCGAGCAAGTCTTCTGGGCCGGCGTGGCGACGCTCGTTCGCGAGCGCGACGACCAGCCGGCCTACGCGCGTGCGTTCGACGCCTTCTGGCTTCCGCTCGCGTCGGCTCCGGCCGAACGATCGCGCGGTACGCTGAAATATAGTATCGCCGCGTTACCGATTGCCGAGGACGCGGTCGAACGCGACGAACGGGGCCAGACCTTCGCCCGCGCGCGCTACAGTGCGCTCGAACTCGATAGCGAGAAACGCTTCGCCGACTACACGCCCGAGGAGTTCGCGCGCTTTTTGGCGGCGGTCTCGGCCTGGCGCGTCGCCGCACCGCTGCGCCGCAGCCGCCGTCCCGCACGCGCGCCGCGCGGCCGGATCGACGTGCGCCGCATCGTGCGCGATGCGATGAAGTTCGGCGGCGAACCGATCGCCCCGAGCTTCCGCAAGACGGCGCAGCGCCCGCGCCGCGTGATCGCGCTGTGCGACGTCTCCGGCTCGATGGAGAAGGAGACGCGCACGCTGCTGGCCTTTTTTCACGCCGGCGTCGCCTCCGGGGCGCCCTTCGAGGCGTTCTCGCTCGGCACGCGCGCGGTGCGTTTGACCCGCGCGCTGCGCCAAGGCGATGCGGCGGCTGCGTTGCGCCGCGCGGCGGAGCTGGCGCGCGACTGGGGCGGCGGCACGCGGCTCGGTTCGACCCTGCGCGCCTTTCTCGACCGTTGGGGTCAGCGCGGCCTAGCGCGCGGCGCGGTCGTGGTGATCGTCTCCGACGGCTGGGAACGCGGCGACGTCGGTCTGCTCGGGGAGCAGATGGCGCGCCTCAAACGCTTGGCGCACCGCATCGTCTGGGTCAACCCGCGCAAGGCCGCCGAAGGCTACGAGCCGTTAGCCGCGGGCATGGCCGCCGCGCTGCCCTTCGTCGACGCCTTCGTGTCCGGCCACAACCTCGCGTCGCTCGACGAACTCGTGCGCGCGCTTTTCGAAACCCGGCACGACGCTGCGCGACCGGTCGAGTGAATCGCCCACCCCCGAAGTGGGAAAAGAACGTCGCGATGGACTTCACCGAGCGGCCGCGCCAGGCCGATAGATCGATCCCCGAACTGCTGCGCCAACTGGGCGGCGATACGGCGACGCTCGTCCGGCAAGAGCTGCAGTTGGCGCGGTCCGAGACCTTGGCCAAGCTCGAGAGTTATAAGCCGGCGGCCGTCGCCGGCGGAGTGGCCGTGGGGTTCGCGCTGCTCGCGCTCTTCGCGCTGACGGCGACGCTCGTCGCGGCGCTCGCCGAGGCGATGCCCGTGTGGGTTGCGGCGTCGATCGTTACGATCGTCTACGCGCTGATCGCCGTCGCGGGATTCGCGCGGGCACGCGGCGCGCTGGAGCGGGCCGCCGCACCGGTGCCGGAGCGGACGATCGACAGCGTGCGCAAGGACGTAGAGGCGGTGCGCGCCGGCGTCCGGCGCGGCCGGTAAGGAGAAGACGTGGAACGCGATCCCGAAGAGATTCGCCGCGAGATCGAGGCCACGCGCGAACGGATGAGCGAAACGGCGGAGGCGCTCGCGTACAAAACCGACGTGCGCGCGCGTGCCGCCGACGCGCTACACTCGACCGTCCGCGGCGCGCGCGAATCGCTGCACGACGCGGGCGATTCGATCAAGCAAGTCGCGGCGGGCGTCGGAGCGGCCGCAGGGAAGGGCGTCGAGCGCGCCCGCGAGAGCTTGCCCGAACTCCATCCGGAGGCGCCCGTGGAGATGGTGAAGGAAGCCGCCGCCGGCGGCAACGCGATGACGCTGGCCGTCGGCGCGGTCGCCGCCGGATTCTTACTGGGATTGATTCTACCGGCACGACGGGCCGAGCGTTGACGGCCCCTTCCATCTGCACTATTCTGTAGCGACGGCAAGGGGCTTCGGCGCTCCATCCGGAGGGATGGGATGCATTTGTATAAACCGTACCAGACGGCCTCGAACGGCGCGACCGCGCTCGCGCAGCGTTCGCTCGCTCTGTTGCGCGACTTACTCGACGACAATCTCGGCACCAACGTCGGCGTCCGTCTCTGGGACGGCACCTGCGTCTCGTCGCCGGAAGCGCGCGCCGAACTGATCTTCCCCGCGCCCTACTCGATTCGCGCAGCGCTCGCGCCGCCGATCGATCTCAATCCCGGGCGCGCTTTCGTGGAAGGCTGGCTCGACATCGCGGGCGACGTTGAAGCCGCAATCGACGTCGTCGAGTCGAGTCTGCGAGCGGCCTCGAAAGGCCTACTCGCTCGCTTGGCCCTACGCCTCGCGAGCCTGCCCGCGCCGCCCAAGAGCGTAACGGGCGCGCGCTTGCGCGGCCGAACGCACAGCAAAGGCCGCGACGCGGCCGCCATCGGCTACCACTACGATCAACCGATCGAATTCTACCGTCAATTTCTCGACGCCGAGATGGTCTATTCGTGCGCCTATTGGGACGAAGGCGTGCGCACGCTCGAAGCGGCGCAGCGCGCCAAGCTCGATTACATCCTCGACAAGCTTCGCGTCGGACCCGGCACCCGGCTGCTCGACATCGGCTGCGGCTGGGGCGCGCTCGTCGTCCGCGCGGCGCAACGCGGCGCGTACGCTCGCGGCATCACCCTCTCGCGAAGCCAGTTCGACGAGGCGCGCCGGCGCATCGCCGAAGCCGGACTCGACGGCCGCGCGCAGGTCGAATTACGCGACTACCGCGACGTGACCGGCCAATCGTTCGACGCGATCTCGTCGGTGGGCATGGTCGAACACGTCGGCCGCGAGCGGCTAAGCGATTACTTCGCGCAAGCGTACCGCGTGCTGCGCCCCGGCGGCCTCTTCCTCAATCACGGGATCACCACCCAAAGCCGCGACGGCAAAGGCTATCGCGCGGGCGACGATTTCATCGGCCGCTACGTCTTTCCCGACGGCGACCTCGTGCCGCTCGACACGTTGTTGCGCTCGGCGGAATCGGCCGGATTCGAGATTCGCGACGCCGAGAACCTCCGCGAACACTACGCCCGCACGCTGCGCGCCTGGGGCGCCAACTTGAAGGCGAACCGGGACGCCGTCTGTCGCATCGCAGGCGAACGCACCGAGCGCATCTGGCGCCTCTACATGGCCGGCAGCGCCAATAGCTTCGCGCGGGGACGCATGGGCCTGGTGCAGACGCTGCTGGCCAAACCGCGTCTCGACGGCAGCGTCGACGTGCCGGCGACCAGACGCGAACTCTACCGCTGAGCCGGATCCTCACTCATCGCGGCCAAGCCCGCGCGCAACGCGGCGAACCTTCGCGACCCCAGCCGATCCTGCAGCCCCGTTTCGAATTCGACCACGATTTCGAACGTCTCGACCATGAGCCGCCAACCCTTGGCAGTAAAACACAGCAGCCAGACCCGCTTGTCGTTTCGATCCACGACTCGCCGCAGGTATCCCTTGGTCTCGAGTTCTCTGGCAAGGCCGCCCATCGCTTGTTTCGTCATATGAGCGCGGCGGGCGACGACGGTGATGCTGTTCCCGTCGCGGTCGAGGTTCTCGAGCAAGCGACCGTGCACGAGCCGGATATCGTCGTAACCGCGACGCACCAGTTCCGCCGCCACGAAGGCATTGATCTCGCGGTGAGCGCGCAGGAGCAACTGCCGGAGGTTTTGCGAGCGCCCGGCCCACAGGCGGAAGCCGGCGTCGCCGACGACGCTTTTCGCTCTCGGGCCGCTCACCTGAGCCGCGGTACGCCTTTGCCCCAGGTCGCCGGAGGAGCGAGGTCTTTGCGCAGCGGCGGCTCGGCCTCGACGCGTTCGCTCGTCGACGTAAAGATCGCATCGCCGGCGGAGACCAAATAGTCGGCGGTCCGGGCGGCGAGGGCTTGAATCGTCAATCCCGGATTCGCCGACCCTTGCGTGGGCAAAACGCTTCCGTCGCAAACGAAGAGGTTGGGGACGTCGTGCGTGCGGCCGAACCGGTCGACCACCGACGTGGCCGGGTCGTTTCCCATTCGCGCGCCGCCGACGAGGTGCGCGTAGCGCGCTTCCTGCACGACCTCTCGGGCGCCGGCCGCCCACATGACCTCCATCGTCTTCTCCGTGCCGGCTTTGATCAGCTTTCGATCGTTATCGCAGAGGTTGAAGCTGACGTGCGCCACGCGAAGGCCGAAGCGATCTCGCTCCTCCGACAACGTCACGCGATTGTCCGCAGCGGGCAGAATCTCTCCGAGCAGGCCGAAGGCGGCCCAGTGGTTGTAGTCCATCATTTCGCGGCGCAGTCCCCAGCCCCAGGCCTTCTTCGCAGCCATCATCTGCTTCGCGAAGGCGATCGGCAACGGTCCGACCGTCTGAATGGCGAAACCGCGTGCGAAATCGTTGCGCGCGTCGGTTTCGTAGAACTCTTCGGTCAGCGCGTGCGCCGGCGGAGCTTTGTACATTCGCACGAGTTCGTCGAAGCGTCCGAGGATCACGTTGCCGGCTTGCGCCATGAGGTACCGTCCCACCGTGCCGCTGCTATTGGCCAGGCCGCGTTCGAAACCCGGACAGGCGGAGTTGAGCAATAAACGCGGCGTTTCGATGGCGTAACCCGCAACGATAACGGCGCGCGCTCGTTGGAAGCGCTCGGCTCCGGCGTCGTCGTAATAGTGTACGCCGGTAACGCGCCCGTCCCGTCCAAGTTCGATGCGCGAGGCCATCGCCCGATCGCGCACCTCCGCGCCGTTGGCCAGCGCGTCGGGCACGTGCGTGATCAGCGTGCTGGCCTTCGCGCCGACTTTGCACCCTTGAATGCAGAAGCCCCGATAGATGCAGTGCGGTCGCTCTCCGTGCGAGCCGGACAGAATCGCGACCGGGCCGCCGATGCTGACCGGAATGTCGAGGGCGGAACAACCCCGGACGAGCGCGTTGCCGACGCCGCCCATCGGGTGCGGACCGTAAGGATACCCGTGCGGATGGCCCCAGGGGTAGTACGCCGGTCCGGCAACGGGCATCTCGAGTTCGAGCTGCTCGTAATACGGTCGAAGTTCGTCATAGGCGATGGGCCAATCGACGCCGACGCCGTCGAGCGAGTAGGTGCGGAAGTCCGACGGATGCAGGCGCGGGGTGAACGCGGCCCAGTGCACCGACCCGCCGCCCACGCCCTTGCCGCTGTTGTTGGCCCCGAGGGCGAGCGGATCGCTCCCGCCGGTGACCCGCGGATCCTCCCAGTACAGCCCGTGCGAGCCGGCCTCGTCGCTGACCCAGTCGCGCTCCGGCTCCCAAAACGGGCCCGCTTCCAGTCCGACGACGCGGAAGCCGGCGCGGGCCAAGCGCTGCAGCAGCACGCCGCCCGCCGAACCGACGCCGACGATGAGGTAGTCGACGCTTTCGGTCTCGTCGTAACGACGCATCGGCGCGGCCTTTGGCCGATAGCCGTTGACGGCAACGCCGTTCATCGTCGCCGTTCCTTTGGCTCGTGCGAACGATGCTGTTCGGCTTCGATGTGAAACGCGCGAACGTTCTCCGTCTCGTCCGAGCGTGCGCTCTCCGGAGGCGCCCAGGAATACCGCCGCTCGCGCACTTCCCACGGTTCGGGATCGCCCCGTTCGAGCCGCGTGTAAGCGCGAGGGTAAGCCGGACCGCCGAAGCCGATCTCGTCCCACGCCCACGGGTGCGCGTAGTAGGCGTCGATGGCGTCGCCGACGATGAGTTGCCAGAAGCGATGGATCGACATGCGCTGCCAGATCGCCGCGGCGGCCCGCGGCCGGCCGTCGTGAAGCAGGCTCAACACGTCTTCGCGTTGCGCGTAGGTGAGGTCTCTAAAGGCGCCGCCGTGAACCGCGCGAGACTCTTCGTCGATCGCCTCTCGCCCGAGCCGGTACGCTTCGCGATCCGGCGGCATATCGGCAAAGCGATACCCCGGCGAACGATCCGAGCCAAGCCGGTCGTCGACCGCGTTGATTATCGCGACGCGGCGGTTTGGCGTCCGGTCGGCTTGCGGCAGGAGATGTTCGAAAACGATCGACCAAAACGCAGCGTCGTCCGCAGCGAAGTAGCGCAGGGGCGGAACGGCGTCGACGCGGTCGAGCACGACGCGCCGCGTTGCTTCCTCCCAGTGCTCTCGTTCCCGCAAGGTGCTATAGCCGGGATAGTAGCCCGGTTGCTCCACGAGCGCGAGCGGCTCGCGCGTCTGCGGGTCGATGGGCCGCGGAAACGAGTCCCGGTTTTCACTCACTGGGAGTCCGCCGGAGCAGGCTTGCCAAAATGCCCAGCGCACCGGCTGCCCCGAAAAGCAGCGGCGCGAACACCGGCGGTCCGTACATCACGTTGTAGGGCAGATGTTTCGCTCCGCCCGGGCGGCGCAGGACGCCGCGCACGTGATAGCAGAAGCCGATCGCCGAAACGGCGACGGCAAGCGTCGAGAGCAGCGGGACCGCCGTCTTGGCCAGCTTCGGCTGGGGGATTGCCGCGACGCACGCGAGCGCCAACAGCGGCGCCGACACGACCGGCGCCCACTGCGAGGCGTAACGGAATCTGCTCTTGTAGTGAGAGTACCACGCTTCGACGCCGCTCAATGCGGCGCTGAGCGCGGTGACCGCCAGGACGTGCTGCTGAAAGCGGCCTTCGCGAACGTCTTGCTCGATTCTGGCGAGCTTGCCCGAGGCTGCGTCGAGGCGCGGCTCGTCCTTCGCTTCGAGCGTCCCGGCCGAGCCTTCGCGGCGCAAGAAGGACGCGATGAGTCCCAAATAGGCGGCGGTTCCGAAGAGAACGGGCGCAAAGACCGGCGGGCCCATGATGAGGTTGGTCAGCGGTAAACTCCAGCCTCCGGGCTTGCGCGCTATTCCGCGCACGTGCAAGGCGAAACCCAGGAGCGCGTCGACCAACGTAAGGGCCGATGTCGCGCGCAGCACGGTGCGAGCCGCGGTGCCGCTACAGAAGCCGGCTACGCCGGCCGCGCCCAGCGCGCCGCTGAGGACGACGGGCGTGTACATGATGCGCTGACCGTAACTGCCGCGGTAGTGTTCGTAGGCGACTTCGAGCCCGCTCATGACGCTCGCACCTGCCGCCAAGAGGGCCAAGCTGCGCTGAAAGCGGCCCTCCCGAATGTCGTTGCGGCCGATTTCGAATTCGTCGAGTACGCTCCGTTCGACATCCCGAGCGGAGTCGCCGCGCGTTTCTCGATTGGGCTCGGGCACCATCGACCCACTTTCTGCCGTACGCGAGGCGAAAGGCCTCTGCGTCGGTATTTCCCCGCGCGGCCGAAAAGTAACATGATATTCTTTTCTCCGGTTCGGGAAAAGGAGGCTATGCGCCGGCCCGAGATGCTCGTCCGCACCGACCACTATACCGAGGGAGTCGTGGTCGACGCCGACGGCGCGATCTTTTTCTCGATGACGCGCACGGGAGCGATCTCGACCTTTCGCCCCGGCGACCGTGCCGCCGTCGTGTGGGCCTACGTGCCCGCGGCCAACGGGCACAAGATCGACGCCGACGGCGCACACGTCGTCGCGTCCAGCGCGGGTTCGATCGTCACGCTCGACGCCGGCGGACGTACGAGCGGCGTCGTCGCGGTGCAAGTCGACGGCCGCTGGCTGACGTATCCCAACGACCTGACGCTCGATCCCGCGCGCGGCGGCTTCTACGCCACCGACTCGGGCTACAAGACGACCCCGAAAACCACCCCCGCCGATCCGCAAGGCCGCGTCTATCGAGCGGACGGCGGCGGCGCCGTGCGCGAGGTGGCGAACGGCCTCGCTTACGCCAACGGAATCGCGCTCGCGCCCGACGGCCGCTCCCTCTACGTCGGCGAAAGCGTCACCGGTCGAATTTGGACGTACGCCGTACGCGACGACGGTTCGCTCGGCGAACGCTCGCTGTTTGCCGAGGTCCCAAGCGACGCGCGGGCCTCCATCGTGCCCGACGGCATCACGATCGGACCGGACGCGCGCGTTTACGTCGCCCATTACGGTGCGCGTGAGGTGCTCGCGTTCGATCGGGACGGCCGGCCGGCCGAGCGGTTCGACGCAGGCAATCGCGCCACCAGTCACGTCGCCTTCGCTCCAAATGGCCGGACCATGTACGTTTCCGGCGGGGTCGAGGACGAAGCCGGAGCCGGCGCCATCTTCGCGGTATCGTTGTCGTG
>Ga0326727_10015543_pt1 | contig 16306 bp, 14 predicted proteins | sample MB2enrmetagenome_FD_207643 | JGI IMG/M metagenome (GOLD analysis project Ga0326727, IMG submission 207643) | Lab enriched peat soil microbial communities from McLean, Ithaca, NY, United States - MB29MY | ecosystem: Environmental > Terrestrial > Soil > Wetlands > Peat | place: USA: New York...
CCGGCGGATCTTGCCCGCGTGCTGCTGCCGTTCGAGCAGGTGGTCGAACCGTCGCGCCGGCGCAACCCGGGTGTCGGCGTGGGGCTGCCGTTGAGCAAGCATCTGATTGAGCTGCACGGTGGCAGCCTGGTCCTGGACAGCGCCCCGGGCCGCGGCACCACCGCGATCATCCGCTTGCCGATCGCCGAGCACGCGGCCGCGGGGTTGTAACGACTGTGGGGACCGAGGCGGGCGGCCGAACGTCGTATAGCCGACTGGCCGGTTCACCCTGTCATTGCGTGCCGAAGGCGAAACAATCGCCATCCCGTTGCGCACTCGGTTCGGGTGCGCAACGGGACGGCGATTGCTTCGCCTGCGGCTCGCAATGACAAGGGTGGATCGTGCGCCCCAACACCGCGTCAGAACGGCAGCACGATATCCATCATCTGCTGACCCCAACGTGGCGTCTGAATGTCCGTCAACTGCCCGCGCCCGCCATAGGTGATGCGCGCCTCGGCCATGCGGTCGTGCGTCACGGTGTTGTCCGAGGCGATGTCCTGCGGCCGCACCACCCCGGTGACACTCAGCACGCGAAGCTCGCTGTTCACCTCGATCTCCTGCCGCGCGGCGACCACAAGGTTGCCGTTCGGCAGCACCTGCGTCACCACACCGGCGAGCCGCAGGGTCACTGCCTCGCTGCGCTGGATCTGTCCCGCGCCGACGTTGCTGTTGGCACTGTTGACGGAAACCAGCGAGGCGGGATTGATCGGTTTCGGCAACAGTGACGGCAGCAGGTTCTCCACGCCGAGCAGGTTCGGCATGCCGCCATTGTCGGCGCTGGTGCGGGTTGCCGTGGTGCCGTCCTGGATGTTTGCCGAATCGGTCATCGACACCACAACCGTGATCACGTCGCCCACCTGTGCGGCACGCTGGTCCTTGAAGAAAGCCCGCGACCCGGTCCGCCACAGCGCGTTGGGCTCGGTCGGGGTCGTCTCGCGTGCCGGCATCGGCATCGTCAGCGGTCGCCAGTTCGGCTCCTTGGTGGGATCCGCGGTCGGGGTCAGCGCAGGCGGCCGACCGACCTCGGACAGCCGCGACAACGCGCCGCATCCCGTCAACAGCAATGCGGCGGAGAGCTGGACGGCAAACAGTCTGCGACCGTGCCGTTCCATGGCCGGACCGACACGCGGGCGCCTGGGGGAACTCATGGGCTGATGACCTGGTTTGCGAAGCGATTGCCGTGCGAAGCGTTCAGCCCGGGCGAGGCGCCGGGTGCGACGCGAACCCGGTCGGTGCCGATCACCTCCGCCTCGATCACCGCGCGCGACACCGGGTTGAGCACATGGATGCGTTCACCCACGGCACCCGCTTCCAGCGCCTGACCCTGCGCGGTCAGCAGGATACCGGGACTATCCAGCAGCATCAGCACATCGGCGCCGCGCCGCACCAGTTCCGGCCGCGCGAGATCGGACTGCGCCAGCGGCTGTCCGGCCGAGATCTGGTGGCGAAGCTGCAGGCCGATCGCGTCCGCCGCCTGGTGGATCACCTCGCGGTTTGCCATCGCCGCGCGCACGTGGGCGAGGTGCAGATCCTCCTCCCGCAGCACCGTCCCGGCCGGCAGTTTCGCCGTGGCGACCGGAAGTTCGATCATCTCGTCGATACGGCCGGCAATCGGCGCCGTGATCGGATCGATGCCGTCGGCGGTCACCGACAGCATCGCGGTGAACCGGCCCGTGGTGCGGTCATAGGCGAGTTGCGACACCAGCGGGTGCGGCGTGCCGTCGAGCGGGATCACGGGCGAGGTAAAGCCCGCCAGGTCGATCTCGCAGTTATCCGGCGTGACGCCGGAGGCCGCGATCGCCTCCCGCAAGGCGCCGAGGGCGGCCTCGCGCGGCAACGGCCGGCCCGGCCAGTCCAGCACGGCGCGATCGGCGCTGGATGCCGGACGCCAGTCCACCGCGAACTGCCGGGCGATGGCGGTAAGCTGCGCCGACCCGACCACGATGCGACCGCCCGGCGCCGGACCCGGTCCCAGAACAAGGTCCGCCTTGGCGCCGGCGTCGTCGAACAGATCGGACAGTTTGACGTGCGGGCCATGCAGGGTGGTCATCGTGCGCAGCGTCGCCGCCTCGGTGGGGACGATGGCGCTGGACAGCATCGCCGCGGTCAACAGCAACGCGGCACCGGTCAGCAGGGCGGCACGGGTCGCCAAGCGGGCATGGGTCGCCAGCGGGGCATGGGCCAACAACGGCGCGCCGGGCAATGAATGCGATAACGGAATAGACACAGGCGCAATAAACGGGCGGGCGGGGGACATCATTCTCACCGGAGGTTGGTCAGGGTGGACAGCATGTCGTCACTGGTCGTGATCACCTTGCTGTTCATTTCGTAGGCGCGCTGGGCCGTGATCAGGTTGGTGATCTCGGTCACCACGTTGACATTCGAGGTCTCCACGAAACCCTGCATCACGGTCCCGAACCCCGGAGCGGCGGGATTGCCGGTGACCGGCGCGCCGGATGCCGCGGTCTGCAAAAACAGGTTATCGCCCTGCGCGGCGAGGCCGACGTCGTTCGGAAACGATGCAAGCTGGATCTGCCCGACGGTGGTGGGCGCGGTCTGGCCTTGCAGCGTCACCTGCAACTGGCCCGCGGTGTTGATCGTCACACTGGTCGCCGCGGTCGGGATCGTCAGGCCAGGCACCACGGTGTAGCCGTCAGCCGTCACGATCGTGCCGTCGGCGGAAAGGCCGAACGTGCCATCGCGGGTGTAGGCGGTCTCGCCATCGGGCAGCGTCACCTGAAAGAACCCGTTGCCCTGGATCGCCATGTCCAATGTGTTGGAGGTTTGCTGCAGGTTGCCCTGCTCGTCGATGCGGTAGATCGCCGCGGTCTTCACGCCCAGGCCGACCTGCGCGCCCGCCGGCACGATGGTGCCGGTATCGGAACTGTTGGAGCCGACGCGCCGCAGGTTCTGATAAATCAGATCCTGGAATTCCGCCCGTTCCCGCTTGAAGCCGGTGGTGGTCATGTTGGCGAGGTTGTTGGAGATGACCTCGACGTTGGTCTGTTGCGCCTGCATTCCGGTGCTGGCGATGTCCAAAGAGCGCATGCTCTGATTTCCTTTTGCGTCTGGTAAAGTCTTGGCGGGTTGCGTCTTGCCGGGTGCCGTCTCGGCTTGTGTCGTCTTGGCGTGTGTCGTCTTGGCATGTGTCGTCTGGGCGTGTGTCGTCTTGCCTTGTGCCGTCATGGCCGATCAGCCGGGGCGGCCTGCTCAGGTGCCCTGCGGCAACAGCTTGTCGATTGCCGACTGTTGGCGATCGTTCTCGGCCTGGACCAGTTCGCTGACGAACTGGAATTGCCGCAGCCCATCCATCATGCGGGACATCTCCATCACCGGCTGGACGTTGGAACCCTCCACCGCGCCCTGCACGACCCCCGGCGTAACGATGGGGGTGGTCGGCACATCGGCGCGGAACAGCGCGCTGCCCTCGGCGGTGATCCGCATCGGATCGGTCGGCTGCACCACGCCGAGCTGGCCGAGCTGGCCGTTTGGGCCCGACAGGGTGCCATCGCCGGCGATCGTCACGTTGATGTCGGTGGGGTCAAGCTTGATCGGTTGGCCGGCGTTGTCCAACACGGCATTGCCCGCCATGTCGGCAAGCGTGCCATCGGGCATCGGGCCGAACCGGCCGTTGCGGGTCAGGCGCGGTCCGTTCGGCGTGGAGACGGTGAAATACCCGGAACCCGGCAGCGCCACGTCGAACGGGTTGCCGGTATGCGACAGGGCCCCCGCCGCCTGGTCGTGCCACGTCGCGCGGTCCTGCACGAAGGCGATCGACGCCTCCCCGGCGGCTCCTCCCGCCGAGCCGCCGCCACCCGCCGGGCGGCTGAGCCAGTCGGTGAACTGCACCCGCTCGGCCTTGAAACCCGGCGTTTCGGCGTTGGCGACGTTATGCGCGGTGATCTCGATCGCGCGCTGGGCGGCGACAAGGCGGGAGGTGGCAACACTGGTGGTCAGGTTCATGGCACTCGGTTCGCTGTCCGGTCGTGGCAAGCGCTCTAACCGCAAGCCGGATGCCAACCGCGGAAGCGCGGGAAACCGCCGCTGCGGCCGGTGTCGCTGGCGGCTGGCCGGCATCACCTGCCGGGTGGTGGTCGGTTTTGCCCGGCATTTCGGGTGGCACGTGGTCGCCCAATGCCTCGACCCCCGCCCACAGCTTGACCGCCGCCCAATGCTTCGACCCGGGCCCCAATGCTTCGACCCGGGCCCCAATGCTTCGACCCGGGCCCAGTGCTTCGACCCGGGCCCAATGCTTCGACCCGGCCCCAGTGCTTCGACCGGCGCCCAATGCTCGACCGCCGCCAGCCGCTTCGGGCGCCGCGCATAATTGGCGCGCGGTCAGCACACTTTGTTAGTCGCGCAAAGGGTTCGTTAACCGCTGCCTGTCAGTGTGTACCGCACCGGGGCCGCCACGCATGGTGGCTGCGCCGTGACGGATCAGGAATTACTGATGGCAAGCAAGGCGGTGGCAGTCCCAGCGGTGGCGGAAACGGCCGAAGGCGCCGGAACGGAACCGGTCGCCGAAGCGAAGCCGGGCCTCGACCGGCGCAAGCTGATCGTGGTCGGCGCGCCGTTGCTGGTGGCTGGACTGGGCGCCGGGCTCTGGTTCTCCGGCATTTTGCCGCGCCTGCTCGGCCTGTCGCACCCCGCGCCGAAGAACACCGCCGAGGCGAGCTCCGCCGCACCGATCTATGTCGACCTGCCTGAGCTGATTGCCAACCTCAGCAGCTCGCCGCACCGGCCCAGCTACGTGAAGGTGCTGGCCAGGCTCGAAGTGGGATCCACCGAGGACGCGGAACGGGTGAAACAGGCCATGCCGCGGTTGCAGGACCTGTTCCAGACCTATCTGCGCGAGATGCACCCCGAGGAACTGCGCGGCGCCGAGGGCACCTACCGGCTGCGCGAGGAGCTGATCGGTCGTGCCGACGTCGCCGCGGCGCCGGCGCGGGTGAAAGACGTGTTGTTCACCGAGCTGCTGATCCAATGAGCGGCACGCCCGAAACGCAGTCCGACGAGGACCTTGCCGCTGCCTGGGGCGCCGAGGTGGACGGCGCCGAGGTGGACGGCGCCGAGACGGGCGGCGGCGAGACAGCCGGCGCGGCGGCGGCGGCCGGCGCGGCGGCCGGCACGGCTGTGGGCGGCGACGCGGTGCAGCCGGCGCGCGTGTTGAACCAGGCCGAGATCGACAGCCTGCTGGGCTTCGACGACGGACCGTCCGAAGGCGAGAACCGCAGCGGCATCCAGCGCATCATCAGCTCGGGCCTGGTGTCCTACGAGCGCCTGCCGATGCTGGAGATCGTGTTCGACCGGCTGGTGCGCATCATGTCGACCTCGTTGCGCAATTTCACCTCGGACAACGTCGAGGTCGGCATCGACAACATCCTCAGCCTGCGCTTCGGCGACTACCTCAACTCGATCCCGCTGCCGGCGATGCTCGCGGTGTTCAAGGCGGAGGAGTGGGACAATTACGGGCTGATGGTGATCGATTCGGCAATGATCTATTCGATCGTCGACGTGCTGCTGGGCGGCCGCCGCGGCACCGCGGCGATGCGCATCGAGGGGCGGCCATACACCACCATCGAGCGCACCCTGGTGGAGCGGTTGATCCAGGTGGTGCTGGCCGATCTGTCCGCCAGTTTCGACCCGCTCTGTCCGGTGACGTTCCGTTTCGAGCGGCTGGAGGTCAATCCGCGCTTCGCCACGATCTCGCGGCTGTCGAACGCCGCCGTACTGGCGCGGCTGCGCGTCGACATGGAGGACCGCGGCGGGCGGATGGAATTGCTGCTGCCCTACGCCACGCTGGAGCCGGTGCGCGAACTGCTGCTGCAACAGTTCATGGGGGAAAAATTCGGCCGCGATTCAATCTGGGAAACCCATCTGGCCGAGGAACTGTGGAACACCGAGATCGAGCTCGACGTGGTGCTCGACGAGCAGACGATGCGCCTGTCGGACATCATCGACCTGCAGCCCGGCAGCCGGATCATGTTGAACGCCGGACAGAATGCACCGGTGCGGCTGCGCTGCGGCAACGTCTCATTGTTCGAGGGCAAGGTCGGTCAGCGCAAGAACCATGTGGCGGTGCGCATCGACCGCGAACTGGTGCGCAGCCAGCCGACACCGGTCGAACGATAGCACGGGCGAAACAAGCGATGAGCGAGCGATCGATAACGACGAAATCCACCCGCGCGCCGCCCGGGTCGAGAACGCGATAACCGGGCACGCGCGCAATGCCCGACCTGCAATGGATCCTGGAGATCGTTTTGGTGGCACTGCTGGGAGTCACGCTGTTCCACGCCATACGGCTCGAGCGCGCGCTGGGCGTGCTGAAACGCGACCGCGCATCGCTGGAGGAGCTGGTGGCCAGCTTCAACGCCAGCACCCGCCAGGCCGAAGCCGGCATCGACCGGCTGCGCACCGCCGCCGATGGTGCCGGGCGCCAGCTTGCGCGGCAGATCGAAACCGCCGCCGCCTTGCGCGATGACCTGTCGTTGCTCAGTCAGCGCGGCGAGAACCTTGCCGACCAGCTTGATGTCCGGGTTCGCGCCGCGCGCCCGGCGATGGCGGAGTCCGGCGCGGGCCGAGCGGGCGGCGGCGACATGCCCACCGGCAAGCCGGGCACCGGCGACGGCCCACGGCCGCGCAGCCAGGCCGAGCTCGACCTGCTCAAGGCGCTGCGGATGGCCGGCTGATGTCCCATATCCCCGCCCCTCGGGTCTTGCCGCTGACCATTTTCGCGCTCAGCGTGCTGCTCGGCGTGAAGTCGGTGACGCTGGTGCGCGCCGCGCTGGCCGACCCGACCCAGAGCGCGCAGGCCGACCCGACGAGCGCGCAGGCTGACCCGACGAGCGCGCTGGCCAACCCGACGCAAAGCGCGCTGGCCAACCCAACGCAAAGCGCGCGAGCCAACCCAATGCAGATCGCGCAGGCCAACCCGACGCAGAGCGCGCCGGCCGCTGCGTCGGGGAGCCCGCAGGCCACCACGCAGCAGGCGGCAGCGGCCCGTGCAGCGCAGAGTGCCGCCGCCGCGGCTGCCGGTGCACCGGTGGCGAGCGCCCCGCCCCCCCTGGCGCAACCCATGCCACAACCAACCGCGCAATCGACCGCGCAATCGATGCCGCAAGCGGCTGCACCGCCGGTCGGATTGGCCACGCCGGAGGCTGCGGGGCCGGCGCCAACCATGCCCTCGGGAGCGCCGACAACAACGGCCGTCGGCGACGGTGAACGCGCCTTGCTGGGGGAATTGCGCCGCCGCCGGGAGGATCTGGACGCACGCGAGGCGGCGCTCGCCACGCGCGAAGCGACGCAGATGGCCGCGGAGCTTCGCATAACGGCCCGCGTGGCTGAACTGCAGAGTCTGCAACACAAGCTCGAGGCGCTCGAGCAGGGACGGCAGCAGCGTGAGGACGCGAGCTGGCAGGGGTTGGTCAAGCTGTACGAAGCCATGCGGCCGCGCGACGCCGCGGCGATCTTCAACGACCTCGACATGCCGGTGCTGCTCGGCGTGGTGGATCGGATGAAAGACGCCAAGGCGGCGCCCGTGCTGGCGGCAATGCAGCCTGACAAGGCGCGCGAGCTTACCACGAAGCTTGCCGCGGCGCGCATGAAGCGGGCCGCGGTGGCGCAGAAGAACTGAGCAAACATACCAGTAAAGCACCCAGTAAAACACCAGTAGGCACCGAGTGAAGATTTGGGCACTGACGGCTGGACGCAACAGCAATTGCACCTCGCGCAACTGCCAAGGCCCGACCGGCGACACCCAACCGAACATGCCCGAAGGCTGAAAGGACGCAACGAATGCCAATCGACAAGGCGATGAACGTGCTGATCGTCGACGACTACAAGACGATGCTGCGTATCATCCGCAATCTGCTGAAGCAGATCGAGTTCAACAACGTCGAGGAAGCCTCCGACGGAGGCGAGGCGCTGGCCAAGCTGCGGGCCGGCAGCTTCGGCCTGGTGATCAGCGATTGGAACATGGCGCCGATGACCGGGATGCAATTGCTCCAGGAAGTGCGGGCGGATGCCAAGTTGAAAACCACGCCGTTCATCATGATCACCGCGGAAAGCAAAACGGAAAACGTGGTGGCCGCAAAGCAGGCGGGCGTGTCGAACTACATCGTCAAGCCGTTCAACGCGGAAACGTTGCGCGAAAAAATCGAAAAGGTGCTGGGCAATGTTTGACATCATGAACGATGCGCGGGCCGACCCGGCAATATCGTCATTGGCAGCACGCCTCGCCGCGATCCGCGCGCATTATCCGAGCTCCGAACCCGAAATGGTCGCGGAGGTGGTACGCTCGGTGCTCGCCTCGATGCGTGGCGACCTGATGTCGAAGGAGGTGTCCCTGCTCGCCGAGGTCGAAGAGCTCGGCCGCACCATTTCCGCCGCCAAGGCCGAAATCGCCGAGTTGCGCGTCGACGACATCACCGCGAGCCATATCCCGTTCGCCACCGACGAACTGGACGCGATCATTGCGCACACCGCCTCGGCGACGAACGCGATCCTGGCAAGCTGCGAGACGCTGGACGCGGTCGGCGCCGCGGTCGGCGAAGAGCTCGCGGCAAAGCTGACCGACGCCACGACGCGGATTTATGAGGCGTGCAGCTTCCAGGACATCACCGGCCAGCGCATCACCAAGGTCGTCGGCACGCTGAAGACGATCGAGATCAAGGTGGCCAGCATCATCGCCGCGTTCGGCCAGCATGGCAGCGAAATGGTCACCGTCCTGCCGCGCGACATCACCCCTGAAGGCGAGGCCGCCTTGCTGAATGGCCCGCAACTGCCGACCGCCGCGATGGACCAGTCCGACATCGACCGGCTGCTGGCGAGCTTCGACTGAACCGCCGTGGGCAGGTTGCATTTCACGCTCGATCTTTGGCGCTCAGGATCAATGCCTGGCGCGGCCAATCGCGGCGCCACGGCGTGGGCTCGGGGGGCGTGGGCTCGGGGGGCGTGGGCTCGGCGGGCGTGGGCTCGGGGGGGGGCGTGGGCTCGGCACATGATGCCGCTGCTCGGCCCGCTTGCGGTCGTGCTGTTGCTGGCCTGGCCATCGCCGGCAGCCTGGGCTGATCCGCCTGCGCCGGTCGAGGTGCGCACCGGCGACCATCCGGGCTACGGACGCGTGGTACTGACGTTCGATGCACCGTTCACCGTCCAGGAGACGACTACCGGCGATCACCTGTCGCTGCGGCTTGGCCCGGATACCGCGATAACCCCCCCGGCGCATGTGCCGCAGAACGTGCGCGCGGTGGACGCGCGGGCCGGCATGCTGGATCTCACGCTGGCGGCCGGCGCAACGAGCCACGTGTTCTGGCTGGGCAACATGCTGGTGGTGGATGTGTTTGATCCCCCCGCCGACGGGGCCACCGAACCGGCGCCCGCGAACGCCGCCGCGACGCCGAGGGACGCAGGCGCCGCCGCGCCAGCGACGCCGCATGAAACGACCTCCCAAACGCCGGCGCCGACCGCGACAGGGGGGCCGGTGTCGCAAGCGGGCGCGCCAAACGTGCAGCCTCCCGGCGTGCCAGCCGCCGTGCCGCGGACGGTCCCGCCGACGGCAAATGCGGTGCCGTTGTCCCATTCACCCGTGTCGGCATCAGCCACCGCAACCGTGCGCGCGGCTGTTGCACCACCCGCCGCACCGACCGTGCCCCTGGTGCCGTTGCCCCATCCGCCCGCGGCGCCACACGCGACTGTATCCGCACCGGTGACTGCGCCTGGCGCGCCGGTGGCGGCAACCATCCCGCTTCCGCATCTGCCCGCGCCGGCGTCGGCGGCCATGGCGCACCTCGCTGCCCCATCGTCAGTCGCTGCAAGCGCAACGCCGCGCCTACCCTCGGCAAGCACCGCACCTCCGCCCGGCCGATCGACCACCGGGGCGATGCCGGGCGCGCCCACCGGGGCCCCCGCCGGGGCCCCCACCGGGGCCCCCACTGGGGCGATGCCGGGGGCCCCCACGGGGGCGGCCTCGGGGTCGCCGTCGGGAGCGCCGACGGGCGCCGGGGCGTCAACGGCAGCGTTGCCGGCACAAACCGCCGCGCAAGCGCTACCCCCCAAAGGACCGCCATCGAGGGGCACACCCGACGCGGAGCCTCTGCTCGGCCGAACCGCCGGAACGCCCGATGCGACGGTCCAAGGGCCGCCGGACCGTGCGCCGCCAGCGTCCCCATCCGGTCAGGCCGCAGTTTCCGGCCAGGCCGCGGTTGCGGGTCAGGCCGCAAATTCCGGCCAGGCCCCAGTTGCCGGTCAGAGCCCAGTTGCCGGTCAGAGCCCTGGTGCCGGTCAGAGCCAGGGTGCCGGTCAGAGCCCGGGTGCCGACGTTCCACCAGCATCCCCGCCCACGCTCCCCCCATTGCAATCCGGTCCGTTTGCACTGGCCGCAAGCAAGGTGGATGCGCCGAAACAGTGGGGCGCGGCGCTCTCGGTGCCATTCCCGGAAACCGTCGGCGTTGCCGCCTTTCGCCGCGGCGACGATGCCCTTGTTGTCTTCGATGAACGCCGGCCCATCGACCTGGCCGGGCTGCATGACGATCCGGTGTTCGGCAAGGCGGTGATCCAGTTGCTGCCATCCGGCACCGTGCTGCGATTGAAACTGCCGGCCGACCGGAACCTCGCGATCAGCCGATATGGACAGACCTGGCGCGTCGCCGTTGTCGAGGCGGCGCCACCGACGCAACCCATCGCGGTGCGAGCGGCCAACGGACAGCTCAGCCTGGCCGCCGACGCGGTCAGCGACGTGATCGCGATCGCCGATCCCGCGTCCGGCGCCACCCTGCTGGTGGGCACCCAGCGATCAAGCGGGGAAGGCATCCCGGCACCGCGCCAGATGCCGGAATTCAACCTGCTGCCGACCTGGGTCGGCGTCGCCGTCGAGCCCTTGGCGGACAACCTGGTGATGCGCGCCGGCATTGACGGCTTCGTCCTGACCGGGGGCAAGACGGGTCTGGCGGTCACCCCGAGCTCGACGGCGCTGTCGGTGCAGACCGATGCGGCGGCAATGACGCGCCGGTTCCACCTGCTTGACCAGCCGATCGAGGCACTGGTGCGGCGGCTCCGCCAGCAGGTCGAGACGGCGGCCTCGGTGGCGCCGCTGGCGCGCGGCCAGGCCCGCGAGGGCGAAGCCGAGACCATGATCACGCTTGGTCTGGGCGAGGAGGCGCAGGCGATGCTGCGTCTGGCCGCGGCGGACGACCCGGCGATTGCGGCAAGCGCGGACATGGCCGGCCTGAGCGGCATCGCGGCATTGCTTTCCGGTCGTCTGAAGGAGGCCGACGGCGTAGCGGACCCACGGCTCGACGGCACCGACGAGGTGACGCTGTGGCGGGCGGTGCGTGCCGCCGAGGCCGCACCTGGATCGCCGGCCGCTGCGGCGGGTTTTGCCGCCACCGCGCCGCTGATCGCGGCCTACCCGCGGGCGCTGCGCGAACGTCTGCTGCCGCTGGCGTTCGAGACGATGATCGAAGGCGGGCAGAGCGCGGCGGCGGCGCGATTGATGCCGCACCTCACGGATGAACCATCGCTGGCGATGGCGCGGGCGATGCTGAACGAGGCGAACGGCAACATCGACGGGGCGTTGGGGGCCTACGACATTCTGGCCGCCGGCAGGGACCGCCTGGTGCATGCCACCGCTGCCGTGCGGGCGGTCGAGCTGCGCCTGCGGGCCGGCTACATCGACACCGCTCATGCCGCCGATGCGCTGGATGGATTGCTCTTCGCGTGGCGCGGGGACAGTCGCGAACTCGCGCTGCGCGAGCGGGTCGCCGACCTGCGCGAGCAAACCGGGGCGTGGCGCTCTGCATTGGCCATGCTGCACGAGACCGAGGCGCTGTTTCCCGACGACAAGAATGCTGTGCACGCGCGCCTGAAAGCGGCCTTTGCCCGCCTGCTGCACGATGCCGCATTGGACCGGTTGGCGCCGCTGGAGCTGGTTGCCCTGGTCGATGAGAATTCCGACCTGTTGCCGGAGGGTCCGGCGGGTGAAGCGCTGGAGGAGCGCCTCGCCGACCGGCTTCTGACGTTGGACCTGCCGCAACGGGCCGCGCCCGTCCTGGCGAAGTTGATGAAGACCGCCCCCACAGCGGCCGGGCGGGCCGGGTTCGGCGCCCGGCTTGCGGCGCTGCGGCTGCGCGAGAACGATGCGCAAGGTGCTCTGGCAGCGCTCGCTGCATCGGCTGAAACAGGCGCCGCGGCCGCGGCCCCGAATGCAGATCCGAATGCGGCGCCGACCGCCGCGGCAATGCCGCCGCCGCCCCTGCCTGGCCCGCTCATCGAGCGGCGCACATTGCTCAGGGCCGAGGCGCTCGCCAGGACGGGCGACCCGGAACGCGCGGTCACTGATCTCGCGGCCCTCGGCACCGCGTCGGCGGATGAGGCGCGGGCGACGATCCTGGAGCACGCCAAGGATTGGCCGGCGGCTGAACACGCGCTGGCCGACTACGTCGCCAAGATCGTGCCGTCGGGTGGTGCCGTGCCGCCGGATGCGGCACTGGACCTGACGCAGCAGCGCGCCATGGTTCGCTACGCCACCGCGGCGGCCCAGGCCGGTGACGACGCCACGCTGGCGCAGTTGCGCACCGCCGCCGGGCCGCACATGCCCGCCGGTCCGTTCGGCGACATGTTTCGCCTGCTGACCGCGGAGCCGGTGCGCGGGCTGGACGATCTGCCGCGCGCCAGTCGCGAGACCGCGATGGCACATGACCTGCCGAAGGCGCTCGATGCGCTGAAGCCAGCCGTCGGGACTCCGTAGCGCCGGCACGCGCCCAGGGTCACGCCCAAAGCCACGCCCAGAGTCACGCCCACGCTAACGCCCAGGGTCAGGCCGCATGGTTGGCCGGTCACGGGTATTTTCCTCCCCTGCCCCGCCGCCTGCCCGGTTTTCTCTCCGTGAGGGCAGAAAATCGCTTGCATCATCCCCCCCCGGTCCTTATGTCCCGCCCCTCTTGGCCCAAGGGGGTGATCGCGCCGAACGCGGCGCCCAACAGGCTGTCTACTGGTAGGAATGGGGTTCGCAATGAACGCTCTCAGCCCACTGGGGATGGTCTCGGAACTCCCGAGCGTGAACCAGACAAGTGTTGCTCAAGCCGCGGTGATGCAAACGCCGCCCGCCGAGGCAACCAAGGATTACTTCGTCGAGAAGGATGGCGTGACCTTCGCGGGCACCCATCTGCTGCTCGATCTGTGGGGTGCGAGCAACCTCACCGACCCGGCCGCGATCGACGCGGCGCTGTGCGAGGCCGCGATCGCCGCCAAGGCGACGATCCTGCACAGCCACTTCCATCATTTCGGCCCCGACGGTGGCGTGTCGGGCGTCGTGGTGCTGGCGGAGAGCCACATCTCCATCCACACTTGGCCTGAGCGCAACTTCGCGGCGGTCGACATCTTCATGTGCGGCGCCTGCGATCCGTACCGCTCGATCCCGGTGCTGAAGGCAGCGTTCAAGCCGGCCTCCGTCATGCTGAGCGAACAGCGGCGCGGCCTGATCGTCTGAGCTCGGCGCGATAGGGCGTTCTCGCATGGCCCGGGCGGCGACGCCCGGGCCATGTTGCTGTATGGGCTGCTGGATGGAGTGACGGCGATGGCGACCGAGGTCTGGCTGAACGAGACGCTGTATCCCGATTGGGGCCAGCGCTTCCTGGTGCGGCGCGAGTTGGCGCGGGTGCAAAGCGCGTTCCAGGACATCCTCATCTTCGAAAGTACCAGCCATGGCCGGGTCATGGTGCTGGACGGCATCATCCAGATCACCGAGGCCGATGAGTTCGTCTACCAGGAGATGCTGACGCATGTGCCGCTGCTGGCGCATGGCGACGCGGCGAACGTGCTGATCATCGGCGCCGGCGACGGCGGCGTGCTGCGGCGCGTGCTCCAGCATCGCCAGGTGCGCCGCGCGGTCATGGTCGAGATCGACGGCGAGGTCGTCCGGCTGGCGAAACAATTCCTGCCGGAGATCGCCGGCTCGGCCTGGGATGACCCGCGCGCCGAGGTCATCGTGGGCGACGGCATCGATTACGTGAAGTGCGCCCCGGATGCGGCCTTCGACGCGATCATTGTCGATTCGACCGATCCGATCGGCGTCGGCGAGGTGCTGTTCACCGACGAATTCTATGCCAACGCGGCGCGCATTCTGACCGCACGCGGATTGATTGTGAACCAGTGCGGCGTGCCGTTCATGCAGGCCGACGAGCTGCGCGAGACCAGCGCGCGGCGCGCGAAATTCTTTCCGCATGTGAGCGCGTATGTCGCCGCGGTGCCGACCTATGTCGGCGGCTTCATGACGCTCGGCTGGGCGGCGAAGGACGCGACGCTGACGCGGCTGGCGGTCGACACGGTCCGCGCCCGCGCGGCGGCCGCGGGGGTGCTCGGGACGACGCGGTACTGGACGCCGGAGATCCATGTCGGGGCGTTCAATCTCCCGCCGTATATTGCGCAGCATCTTCCGGGGTAGCAGGGCGGGCGGCGGTGGCAGAGCGCCATCTTCTTGCAACCGCCGCCAGGGATTCGATACCTCGAACGCGGCCGCATCGTCGAGCAAGGCACGCACGACGACCTGCTGCGCGTCGGCGGCCGCAACGCCGCGCTCTATAATATGCAAGCAGGTGCCGCATGAGCGACGCAGCGCTGAGCGCACGCACTACTCCCTCTCCCCTCGCGGGAGAGGGTTGGGGAGAGGGGTCGCGCCGCACCAAAGCCCGCCCCCGCCACGAACGCCAATTGCTCCCCGCCGCGCTGGAAATCCTCGACACCCCCGCCTCCCCCGCCGGCCGCGCCGTCGCCGCCACCATCAGCGCCTTCCTCCTGCTCGCCCTGGCCTGGTCCATCCTCAGCCAGGTCGACATCGTCGCCACCGCCCAGGGCACCGTCATCCCGGTCGGCAAATCCAAGATCGTGCAACCCCTGGAAGCCGGCGTGGTGAAATCGATCCTGGCGCAGGACGGCGACCACGTGCGCGCCGGGCAGATCCTGTTCGAGCTCGATATCACTGTCGCCGCCGCCGACCGCGACCGGCTCGCCCGCGACCTGCGCCAGGCGCAACTCGACGCCGCCGGGCTGCGTGCCCTGCGCGCGGACCTCGACCACGGCGCCGGCCTGGACAGCTTCACGCCCCCCTCCGGCGCGCCGGCGATCGAGGTCGCCATCGCCCGCGCCGCGATCGAGGCGCGGCGGCTGGAGCACCAGGAGAAGCTCGCCGGGCTGCAACAGCAGATCGCGCAGAAGGATGCCGAGGCGGCGGAGAACGACGCGACCTTGGCAAAACTGACCTCGAGCCTGCCGATCCTGCAACAGAAGCGCGACCTGTATCGCGCGCTGATGAACGTCGCGTTCACCAACAAGCTGGCGTGGCTGGACGCCGAGCAGGCCTACACCGACCAGGTGCACCAGGTCGCCGTGCAGCACAGCCACGCCGGCACCATCGTCGCGGCGCGCGCGGCGTTGGTACGTCAGGTGGCGGAGACGCGGGCCGGTTATGCGCACGACGTGCTGAAGGACCTTGGGGAGGCGGAGCAGAAGGCGGGCGAACTGGTGCAGCAATTGGCCGCAGCGGCGCACAAGGCCGAGCAGACGGTGCTGACCGCGCCGATCGACGGCGTGGTGCAGCAACTGGCGGTGCACACGGTGGGCGGGGTGGTGACGCCGGCGCAGGCGCTGCTGACGGTGGCGCCGGACGATGGGCCGGTCCTGATCGAGGCGAGCGTGGACAACAAAGACATCGGATTCGTGCACGCCGGGCAGGATGTCGCGGTGAAGGTGCAGACGTTTCAGTTCACGCGCTATGGGTTGCTGCACGGGCATGTGGTGGATGTGAGCCGGGACCGGGTGGAGGCTCCGCCTGGGGGACAGAAGCCGCCGGGGGAGAAGCCGAGTGAGCGGGATACGGATGATGCGAAGCCGGACGGACCTGAATATGTCGCGCATGTGGCGCTGGACAGCGCGCGGATAATGATTGACGGGCAGGAGCAGGCGGTCGCGCCGGGTATGGCGGTGACGGCGGAGATCAAGACCGGGGGAAGGAGTGTGATCAGTTATTTGCTGTCGCCGTTGACGCGGTATGCGCATGAGGGGATTCGGGAAAGATGAGCAGGTATATAACCGGGGACAACGATAGTGATACAGATCTGTTGCCGCGAAATCGGACCACAGTACGCAGCAATGCAGCATGCAAAAGGAGTTGGAGCTATCGTGCTTATATGAGTGTTGTACAAATGCGAGACCACGAGGACACGAGTCATGCGAACAGCAGCACTAGTTCTGTCGACAACCATCACAGCCTCAT
>Ga0326727_10015544_pt1 | contig 16305 bp, 15 predicted proteins | sample MB2enrmetagenome_FD_207643 | JGI IMG/M metagenome (GOLD analysis project Ga0326727, IMG submission 207643) | Lab enriched peat soil microbial communities from McLean, Ithaca, NY, United States - MB29MY | ecosystem: Environmental > Terrestrial > Soil > Wetlands > Peat | place: USA: New York...
GGGACCTCCAGAGGACAGGGAGGGTCGGCAGGATCGACGTCCAGATTGCAAGCAAGAAAGGCGAAACCAGCGGGGAGATTCTGATCTCCACATCCCTTGACCGGGCAGAAACGGCAATCCTTGCCGCGTCGCTCGAGACCATCGACCGCGTAGGTCCCTGCGTGGCCCATGTCTCGGTGAAGATGATCGAGGACATCCGGGTCAGCAAGAGAAAGAAGATCGTGGAACGGGCAAAAGAGATCTTAATCGAGCGTTTCGATGACGGGACGATCGACAGCGACGAGCTGCTCGATGACGTGCGTCAGACCCTCCGGGTTGAGAAGGTCGGAACGATCGGCGAGGAGAAGCTGCCGGCCGGCCCCAACGTCCTTGAATCGGATGCCATAATCATCGTCGAGGGACGGGCGGATGTGATCAACCTGCTCCGGTACGGTATCAAGAACACCGTAGCCGTGGAGGGCACCAACATCCCCAAATCGATTGTGGATCTTACCGAGAAAAAGACAACAACCGCATTCTTTGATGGCGACCGGGGCGGAGAGCTGATCCTCAGGGAGCTGCTGCAGGTAGCAGACATCGACTACGTTGCCTTCTCCCCGCGGGGAAAGTCATAAAGACGCTCCGGAACAAGGTGCCGGTCGAGTATGTCCGTGACCAGTATTTTGAGGATTCCGCAGAGCTGCCCGGGGACCTCGGCCGGCCGGTCCGTAATGCCCCTGCTCCTGATGAGGGTAGCCACAGCGATATCTCAGGAAAACCGGCAGCCAGCCAGAAGCGGACCAGAGAAGGTACATCCAAGGTCCCAACAACACTCCGCGATCACATGGATGATGTGAAAGGCAGGAGCGTTGCCCGGTTCCTCAACGAGGACATGGGAGTTATCCGCGAGATCCGCTCGGAAGAGACGGAAAAGGCCATCGAGACACTGGATGAACCCGCCACCGGCGTTGTGATCGATCGCAACGTTGACCAGAAACTGCTCGACCGGTTGGTCTGGAAGGGACTCGAATACGTTGCGGCAAAAGATTTCAAGGGAATTATAAAACGGCCGCTCAACATCAGGTTGATGAAAATAAGCCCGTAACAACGGGCCCGGACAAATGTATTTATGCAAGGTGCACACCATGTAACACTTTGGTGTGGTACCTTGCATAAGGAAGAACTCATCAGCCTTCACAAGATCCTTTACGAAGTTAAGGACTATTTTGAAGAGACCAACCCGGATCTGAAGTTTTCCCAATACAGCGCCTTAAAAATCACCCCGTCCCAGCTGCACAAGAGCAAACTCGAGCATAAGTATGCCATCTTCGTGCTCGGGAACGAGATCGCAAACGCCATGAAGGATGTAGATTATACCTCGTCCTCACGGATCTCGGCACGCATGAAGGACCTTGCGGAAAAGACCCTCAAGGAAATGGAATACGCCTAGAGTTACCGGCCTCTCTTTTCTCTTCACGAAGACTTCTCACAAGGGGCGGTGGGGCGAGGCAATGCCCTTTACCTCGGCACTGGTACTGCCCGGCGGCTGCCTGCCGTTCCTCCTGCCGGAGCATAACGCTAAATCAGATCAGGTGAATCAATCAGGTATGCGATATTTCCTTGATCCGGACAAGAATCTCGACATTGGTGATGTGAACCGGGTTATCGAAGCTGCGTTTGCCGATCACGGAAAGGGCCTGGTACAGATGCCACCCAAGATCTATGTTACCCTGCCGGCCGGGGACTTCCGCACCATGCCCGGATTCCTTCCAACGCTGGGAATTGCCGGGGTAAAGATAGTCAATGTCCACCCGGATAACCCGAAGGTGGGGCTCCCCACGGTGATGGCGCTCACCATCATTCTTGACATTGCCACCGGTAAGCCTGCCGCAATCCTGAACGCGACGAGGCTTACGGATCTGCGGACCGGGGCTGCCGGGGCGATCGCCGCCAAGTACCTCGCACCCAGGAAGGAATGCGTCCTTGGAGTCGTCGGAACCGGCCGGCAGGCTGAAGCGCAGGTGAGGGCCACCGCACAGGAGATTTCCCTTTCCCGGGTCCTGGTCTGGAGCCGGAATCCTGCACATGCTGCCGCGTTTGCCGCACGGCTCGCCCCGCTGCCGGCAGAGAGCGCACCCCTTGAACGGGCCTGCGATTGCAATATCCTGGTCACCACGACTCCTTCACGTGCTCCTCTTATCAAAAGTGAGTGGATACGACCGGGTACGCACATAAATGCCATCGGCGCCGATGCACCTGGCAAAGAGGAGCTGGACCCGGAGATCCTGCACCGGGCACGGGTCTTTGTGGACGATCCTGCGCAGGCGTTTCACTCGGGAGAGATCAATGTCCCGATCAGCACCGGAAAATACCAGCCGTGGATGATTGCCGGCACCTTGGGCGAGGTAGTGATCGGGAAGAGAAAGCGCGAGAGCGATGAGGAAATCACAGTCTTTGATTCCACGGGCCTTGCCATCCAGGATCTTGCAATCGCATCCCTTGCCATGCGCCAGGCAACCGGTATGGAACTGCCGTTCCTGTAGGGATCATTACCGGCGCCGGTTCTCTTTGTCGAGGGGGGACCCTTTATTTTCGGTCAAAAAGGGTAATTACTGCTGCTGTTTTGCGTGTTTCTTCCAGACCTGCTCGCGGTACACCGGGCCGCTGTTGTAGGTACAGAAGGGAATTAGTTTGCCATCCGGCGTGGCGTAATGGATGCAGCAGCGCTGCACGCGCTCAATATCGTAGTTGTACTTGTCCATGAAATGCATGGTCCCGATGAAAAGCGCATTCCAGTGGAACTCCCGCAGGGCATCGAAGTTCTGGCCGATCAGGGTCTTTCCAATCAGTTTCCAGAACTCCGCGGTGCTCCCCTTCTCCCCTTTCTTGAACGAGGCATGGAGCTCTTTTACACCTTCAAGCAGAGTGGCGTACTTGTTGATGGTTCCACCACCCTTCTTGAGTTTGTTTGCCATCTGCTCGATCGCGGCAAAGAGACTTTCAACATCCACCATGCGCGTTACCGGGGTCATGCCGTCCTTGGTGACAAAGACATAGGTAGCAGCCCCGCAATGCTCGTGGGCAGTGAAGCGGACCTGGGGCCGGCCCGTATAGGCTTCCACAAGATCAGAGAAGGGCAGCACGCAGGGCACCGGGTAAAAATCGCTCTTCTTTAAGATGCCATTCGTCTGAGCCTCGATATCGTCGATGAGCTCCGGGATCGTGATCCGTTCCTTATCGATATCCTCATCCTTGGCCGCACCGGTAAAGGCCACCGGCTGGAAGTTCACGCCCCGCACAATCGAAATATGGTCAGCGGCGAATTTGAGGATCTCGCCGACCTCGTTATCATTCCTTCCCTTGATGATGGTCGGGACGAGCACAACCCCAAGGCCGGCCTTATTGAGATTCTCCAGCGCCTTTGTGTGGATCTTCAGGAAAGGATTTGTGGCTGGCGTAACCCCATCGAAATGGAGGTAAACCGTGGACAGGCCTGCATCCTTGAGCTGCAGGGCGAGCACCGGGTTGTTGGCCAGTTTTACACCGTTCGTGGCGATCTGGACCTGCGGGAACCCCATCTCCTTTGCCTTTTTGATGATCTCCACGAGATCGTCCCGCATGGTCGGCTCCCCACCGGAGAACTGCACTGCGGGCGCAGGTACCGGTTTTTCATTCCGGAGCACCTGCATCATACCGACTACCTCGTCAAATGAGGGTTCGTATACAAACCCGCAGGCACGGGCGTTTGCAAAGCAGAAGTCGCAGTCCAGGTTGCACCGGTTGGTCAGGTCGATGTTGGCAAGCAGCGTACCGGAATGGTGGTTGCTGCACAGGCCGCACGCAGTCGGGCAGGTATCGGATTTGACAGGGTTCTGCGGGTTCGTCACCCCCCGGCCGACAGCATCATAGTGCGCGAAACGGTGGTACATCTCCGCGTCTGACCAGTACAGGTGCCGGAACGTTCCATGTTCAGGACAGGTCCGCACAAGCCAGATCTTGTTCTCTTCTTCTACGATCTCTGCTTCGAGAACCGACCCACAGACAGGGCAAAGGCTGCGTGTTTTTTTGATTGCCATTTTTCCACCCGATGCACCAAGGACAGGGCACTCTTTGGCATTTGGAGTAACCTTAATCTTTTTCGCTGCTCTTTATTAGAGGTATTGGAGTGCTACATTATTAGTGCTGAGTCATTCATAATACCATTGCTCTCGACACTGCTCGCTGCATTCTGGATCATGGTGCCTGCATATGTCCCCAATCCCGTCGCAGCACTCTGCGGCGGTGGGACACCAATCGATTTTCACCGGAACTATACGGACGGCCGCAGAATTCTTGGGGACGGTAAGACGTACCGGGGACTCGCATGCGGGGTTCTTGCCGGCATTGCTGCCGGGGCGCTCCAGATCTGGCTTTCCGATACCTATGGCTGGATCTTTCTCCCGCAGCAGACCGCTGCATCGATCACGATCCTTGCCCTCGGGGCACTCCTGGGGGACATGGCAAAGAGCTTTATTAAGAGACGCCTTGGCAAGGATCGCGGGCAGGCATGGCCGATAGCCGACCAGTACGACCTTGTAGCGGGTGCCTTTGTGCTGATGCTCATCTTTGACCCGGGATGGGTTTTTGCAAATATCACACTTCCCATCCTCATCGTTATCCTCATCCTGACCCCCCTTCTCCACCGGGCCGTCAACATTATCGGCTATGCGAGTGGGGTCAAGAAGGAGCCCTGGTGATATCTTATGAATTCCCTGGCAGATCTCCTCATCCGGTACAAGGCCGTAGAGTTTGGCGATTTCACCCTTGCTTCCGGTGCAAAGAGTCGTTATTATGTCGATGTAAAGACCGCGGTCACCCATCCTGAATTTCTTGCTGCAATCGCACGCGAGATAGCAGAACGGTACACATTCGATGTGGTTGCCGGTGTCGCAGTCGGGGGTGTACCGCTGGCGGTTGCAACTGCTCTTGCCGCAAACAAGCCCTTTGCCATTATCCGGGCCCAAGAGAAAGATCACGGCAAGAAGAATCCGATCATCGGGGAAGTGACAGGAAAGAATGTCCTCCTTGTCGAAGATGTCACCACATCAGGAGGGTCAGCCCTGTATGGTATTACCATGCTGCGCACGGCCGGGGCACGGGCAGACCGCGTTGTTACCGTAGTGGACCGGGAGCAGGGTGCAGAGACCATGTTAAAAGGACAGGCAATCGATCTTTTGGCCCTTGTACGGGTAAGCGAGATCCTCTGACGAGAGAGGACAGAAGCGTAAACCATTTTTAAGCAATAGAACCCATGTGATGGATAATGAAAATTCTCGTTGTCGGTGGCGGAGGTCGGGAGCATGCGATTGCAGCAGCCCTTTCCCGAACCACCGGGACCGAAATCTATGCCGTGATGGCACGGAAGAATCCCGGTATTGCCCGGCTTGCAAAGGAGATCTGCCTTACACCAGAGACGGATCTGATACCGATTGAAAATTTCGCCCGCCGGACCGGTGTGACCCATGCCTTTATTGGCCCCGAGGCCCCGCTTGAAGCAGGAGTGGTAGACCGGCTCTCTGCTGCCGGTGTTGCCTGCGTAGGCCCCACAAAGGCCGCTGCCCGCATCGAAACGGACAAAGCATTCTGCCGAAACCTTATGGCAGAATACAAGATTAACGGGAACCCGGCCTACCGGGTCTTTTCTGACCCAGAAGAAGCGATCTCATTTGTCCGGGACCATGACGGGGATCTGGCAGTAAAACCCATCGGTTTGACCGGCGGAAAGGGTGTCCGGATCATGGGGGAGCAGGTGGATCGCGCCGGGGCCATAGAATATATCCGCGAGATCAACGGAGGGGTGGTCCTCGAGGAACGGCTGAAAGGTGAAGAGTTCACCCTCCAGGCGTTTGTCGACGGCACACACATCGTTCCCATGCCGCTTGTCCAGGATCACAAGAGGGCGTTTGAGGGAGATACCGGGCCAAACACGGGAGGGATGGGATCGTACACGATGCCGGATCACATGCTTCCCTTCGTGACAAAAAAAGATCTTACCGCCGCCTTCACTATCATGGTCTCGGTCGTGGCTGCAATGGCACACAAGGGACATCCCTATAAGGGGATCCTGTACGGCCAGTTCATGAATACCGCACAGGGGCCCAAGGTAATCGAATTCAACGCCCGGTTTGGGGATCCCGAGGCCATGAACGTCCTTACCCTTCTCTGTTCTGACCTGACCGAAGTGGTTACCGGGATTACGGAAGGTACGCTCTCTTCCTCAAAAGTTGCCTTCGAGCGTGCCGCAACGGTATGCAAGTACCTCGTGCCCGAAGGATACCCGGCAGCGCCGGCAATTGGTAACCCCCTGACCCCGGGTGACAAAAACAAGGCGATCCTTTACTATGCGAACGTGGAAGAACGAAACGGCCAGCTCTTTACCCTCACTTCAAGAACACTGGCATTCGTGGGAAAGGCAGAGACCCTGGACGAAGCTGAGTGGATCGCAGAAGAGGCTGCCACATCAGTCACTGGAAAAGTCTTCCACCGCCGCGACATCGGCACGCAGGCACTGCTTGACCGGCGCATCGCCCACATGAAGGAGCTCTAGATGATGAAAGATTTCCTCTCTATCCTCGATATCACCAAAACCGAGCTTGACGAGATCCTCACAGGTGCCGAACGGCTCAAGCGCCAGAAAAGGGCCGGCGTCCCCCATGAGCTGCTGCGGGGCATGTCCCTGGCGATGATCTTCGAGAAGTCATCGACCCGCACCCATATCTCGTTTGAAGTCGGAATGCACGAACTCGGCGGCCACGCACTCTTTTTGAACGCAAAGGACCTCCAGATAGGGAGAGGCGAGGAGATCCGGGACACGGCCCGGGTCGCATCCCGGTACGTATCGGCGATCATGATCCGTGCTTACCGGCACGGTACTGTTGTGGATCTGGCCCGGAATGCGACAGTACCGGTGATAAACGGTCTTTCAGACCGGGAGCACCCCTGCCAGCTCCTCGCTGATATCCTGACCATAAAGGAGCACTTCGGTAAAATCGCCGGGCTCAAAGTTGCCTGGGTGGGGGACGGGAACAATGTCTGCAACTCGCTTGTACTCTCCTCGGCCCTGACCGGGATGGAGATCACGGTGGCAAGCCCGAAAGGCTACGAGATCGCGCCCGAGCTCGTGGAAAAGGCACGGGCACTCGGTGGCCACGTCTCCCCGGTAAAGACCCCGAAAGATGCGGCAAAGGACGCACACGTAATCGTCACCGATACGTGGATCTCGATGGGCGATGAAGGTGAGCAGGAAAAGCGCCATGCCGCTTTTAAAGGGTTCACCGTAGACGAGGCGCTGCTCCGCCACGCATCGCCGGATGCCCGGGTGCTCCACTGCCTGCCGGCCCACCGGGGCGAGGAGATCACCGGAGCAGTCCTTGACGGACCGCAGAGCCTGGTCTGGGACGAGGCGGAGAACCGGCTGCATGCCCAGAAGGCGCTGCTGGTAAAACTCTTAAAAAAATAACCGTTGCGGGTCTGTCCTGTCACGGGGAAGATTACTCCCCGATGAATTTGCGGACCTCGTCAACCATGTATTTCTGGACCTGTTCTGCAACATCGCGCTTGGCACGGAAGGCAAGGAGTTCCCGTTCATCACCGTCCATATTGGCAAAACTGAGTTTCTGCATCCGCTCTACTACTTCGACATCGAACTTCTTTGCGATATCAAGGATGATACTACGGGGCACGCCCGGGGGGATCAGGACATCGTAGAGCTCTTCGTCAGGAGTCTGTTTTTCGGGCTTTTCTCCGGTTGCTGGCTGGTCTGACATGGGAAATCTCTTCCTACTTACCTATTTTGATGCGCCGGTTCATAATACAAGGCCCACCCCGTACCCCGCCGATGGGGTTCCTGGGCTTCCCGAGCGAGTTCATGCACCGCCCCATCAGGGAAGCGCCGCGGGCAAGGCCGTCATCCACGAAGACAAGGTGATCGTTTGGATCGTCAAAGAGTTTGCGCTCGATGATCCCGTCGAGGATATATTCGGGTTTCCTCCCGGAGATCGCCGCCCGGCCGGTAAACCCGATGGACGCATTCTCCGGGACGAGATTTTGTTCAACGGCAACATCAATCATTCGCAGGGCCATCTTCGCGCAGACCCGGTCCACCACCTCATTTAACATCGAAAGATTGTAATCCTTGTGGATCTCGGCACCAATAGCGCAGAGCTTGTCGAGATCGCTGCTGTTCTCCCCGCAGTCGCTCCCGATCATGGCGACATGGGATTCTTTTGCCATTTTCGCATTGACCGGCACCCTCCCGAACCGGTCACGATCCGACGGGACGATCCGGATATCGATGTGCTCATGGCAGCGATCCACAAAATCGTCGATGACCCGCCGGTTGCCTCCTGAGAAGAAACCTCCGGTCACGCTGTGTTCTCCAAAGATATCAAGAGCAGTACCGGTCCGTTCCTGTACGAGCCCGGTGCCCCTCACGATAGCATCGGGGATTGCTCCTGCAAGGCCGCAGAAGTTCCCGATGGTCTTTGCAAAGGGATTTTGTGCATCGGCCGGGACATCGCTTGTGATCCTCCCGTCAAGTGTTGTGCCAAAGTCCATGGATACGCAGGGGTTCCGAAAATCGACCGGGGTCCATTTTGCCCCTTCCTTGATCCCGGCCATGGCCAGTTCTCCTTCCATCTCGTTTGCCACCATCTCGACCCCGGTCGAGCCTACCGGAGGAATGACGCCGGCTACGGCACCCACAAAGACAACCTTGTCGGCAAAACTGAACGGCTGGAGTTTTTCGGGCTGGTTTGCCTTTGCCATAGGTGGCGTCATCTTCCGTGGCGGCACACAAGCAGCGAGGCAGCCGTTTGCAAGGGCAATCACAAAGTCCCCGACCTGGTCCGGGGATTCCATCTCTGCAACGACACCGGTACTGCGGACCACAAAATCAAGGTCCTTTTCGATATCGAGGCGGGCCTCCTTATGGCACTGGATGAGCGTGTCCCGGACAAGTTCCGTCACGGCCTGGCGCGAGAGTTTTGTCCCGTCAAGGGTCTCACCAAAGACCTCCTCCCCGGTTGCCGGCGGACGGATGTCCCGGCTCATGCTCACGGTCTTGTTGATCACATAGGATTTGCCGGTCTCCAGGCTCACCCCGGTAAGAATGCATTTGGTGGTGGTGTTTCCCATCTCGACGGATGCAACGATAAAATAGGGTTTGTTCTTATATTCCGGTACGTTCATCCCGGCACCGTGCGCGATAGAAGGCGGCTGCGGACTTTCTACAATATGAGGCCTTGGTTTGGAGAAGCGGGAAAAAAAACCGGCACACATATTCTAACGGTCGGAGTATGACGGCATATAAGTTTCTTTTTTTGTATCTCCAAAGTCCCGGGAGTATAGTGCAGGGCAGAATGCAGTCGAATAAAAAAGAAGGGGAGAAAAGGTTATTTTCTGCCGGATTTTTTCGGTGACTTTTCCTTAAGGGCGTGAACCAGGCGTGCCTGAAGTCCGAAGTACCGGGAGACACCGATCGCATCGCACTGATCGATGGATGAACTGTCAAAGGAGACGAGATCCCCCGAGTAAATGGCTTGCGGAGAACTGCGGCCGAGTATCCGCACCGATCCCTTGTAGAGTTCGAGATCGACACTGCCATTAACCCGCTCCTGGGTCGTATCGACAAATGCATTGAGCGCTGCGTAGAGAGGCTCGTAGACAAGGCCCTTGTAGGCAAGCTCCGACCACTTGTCATCGACCATCCGCTTGAACGCCAGCTCCTGCCGGGTGAGCACCAGCCCTTCGAGATCGCGATGGGCGGTAAGGATCACGGTCGCTGCCGGGTGCTCGTAGTTCTCCCGGGCCTTGAGGCCGAGGATCCGGTCCTCGATCATATCGTTTCTGCCAACCCCGTGCCTGCCGGCAATGACATTGAGTTTCTGGATCAGGTCATAGCCGAAGAGTTTTTTCCCGTTGATCGCCACCGGGACACCGCGGGCAAACGTGAGCGTGATCTTCTGGGGTTTTGCCGGTGCCTTTTCGGGGGAAACTGTCCAGAGATAGATCTCCTCGGGCGGGTGGAAGTCCGGCTCTTCGAGCCTTCCGCCCTCGATGCTCCTGCTCCAGCAGTTCTCGTCCATGCTCCAGGGCTTATCCTTTTTTACGGGGACCGGGATGTTGTGATCCTTTGCGTACCCGATCTCCCAGTCGCGGGTCAGATTCTGCTCCCGGATCGGGGCAACAACCTCGAAACCGGCGGCGCGGATGATAAAATCAAAGCGCAGCTGGTCGTTTCCCTTCCCCGTGCATCCATGGGCGATTGCCGTGGCCTTCTCTTTTTTTGCGATCTTTACCACTTCTTCTGCAATCAGGGGCCGGGCAAGGGAGGTGCCCATTGGGTATCCCTCGTACGATCCATTAGCCTTGATCGCAGGGAAGATATGTTCGGCGACAAAGCGTTCCCGGACATCGATGGTATAATGCCGGTCGGCAAGTTTTTTGCCTTTCTTTGTCGCAACGTCGATCTCTTCGTCCCGCTGGCCGACGTTGACTGCGACCGTCACGACACGGTCATAATCGTACCGCTCCTTTAACATCGGGATGCAGATGGAGGTATCTAGACCCCCGGAATAGGCAAGAACTATGGTTCCTTTTCCCATCATGGACACTTCCGTTATTAGATCATCATGTTGGATGTGACACCATATATTTGCAAAGGATCATCGTAGAATCGGGAATTGGGCAGATAATTAAAACAAAACCAGGAACGAAAAAGGAAAACGTTCAGGAATAATCCTGAACGGATATATCGATCGGATCAGCTTACCACGATCTTCCAGTTCACATATGGCTGGAAGACAGTAACGTATTGATAAGCTCCTTTAGTGCTGAAAGTAACATTATACGCTGAATTATAGGGAATTTTCACCGTGCCGAAGTCGTATCCGCTGTTGGTACCAACGGATTTAATTCCGTGGGGCTTTAAGGGATCGGCGTTAACCCAGGAAACAACCGTTCCAACCGGCACATAAATCGTTCCGACCGGGGAAATAGTCAGATACCTGGTGAAGGTCAGCGTTACCACGTTCGGGGCAGGAACTGCAGTCGGAACTGCGGTTACGTTCGCCGTCACGTTGGCAGTCGCATTCGCCGTTACATTAGGAGTGGGGGTAGCGATGGGGGTCGGGACGTTTGTGGGAACTGGTGTGGCGATCGTGGGAGTAGGTGTCGGGGTGGCTGCAGGAGCGGACTGCTGGGATGTGCATCCCGCAAACAGGATCCCGATAAACAGGACCACAAGAACAACAAATACTTTCTTCATGCATGTTTTTTTGTTATCTCGGTATATAAGGGTATTCAATTAAGTTACCCGATCAAAAACTCCCTCAAACACCGGGAGTTTTCTGCTATTTGGACAAAAAGAGAAACGGGAGGACTCTGCCGACGGTATCAGTGAAGATAATGGCTGAGCGGTTCGAGCGTTATTTTTTCGCGCTTGATCGCATCGATCGCAAGCGCTGCCGCCCGCGCTGCCTGCAGGGTGGTGATATAGGGGATACCGAAGTCTACCGCCGCACGCATGATCTGGTAATGATCCTGGCGGGACTGGCGATCCTGGGGCGTGTTGATGATCAGCCGGATCTCGCCATGGTGCATCATGTCCAGTACGTTGGGGGAGCCTTCCTGGACTTTTCGCACCAGGTGCGCTTCCACACCTGCTTCGTGAAGGTAATCAACCGTACCCTCGGTGCCGTACAGGGTAAGGCCCAGGTCACGGAGGCGCCGCGCAATGGGAATCACTTCGTCTTTCTGACCGATATTTACCGATATAAAGACATTGCCCTTGAGCGGCAGCTCGTTGTCGGCCGAGATGCAGGCCTTATAAAATGCAAGCCCGAAATCGTAATCGATCCCCATCACCTCTCCGGTGCTCTTCATTTCGGGCCCGAGGATGGTGTCAACGCCGGCCAGTTTGTTGAAGGGGAGGAGCACCTCTTTTACTGCCACATGATCGATCTTTGCTTCCTTAAAGCCCAGATCACACAGTTTCTTTCCGATCATCACCTTTGCGGCTACCTTTGCGATGGGAAGACCGGTGGCCTTTGAGACAAAGGGAACGGTCCGGCTCGCCCGGGGGTTGGCTTCGAGAATGTAGACTACGTTATCCTTGACCGCCATCTGGATATTGACCAGCCCTACTACACCCAGGCCAAGCGCAATCTTCTTCGTATAGTCCCGGACCGTGGCAATTATTTCGGGGGAAAGCGATTGAGTGGGGATGACACAGGCAGAATCCCCGGAATGGATGCCTGCCTGTTCAATGTGTTCCATGATCCCCCCGATAAGGACATCTTCGCCATCACAAACTGCATCGACATCGAGTTCTATGGCATTCCTCAGGTAGGAGTCAATCAGTACGGGGTGATGCCGGCTCACCCGCACGGCCTCCTTCATGTACGTTTCGAGTTCGGTAGTATTGTGGACGATCTCCATTGCCCGGCCGCCCAGAACATAGGAGGGCCGGACAAGGACCGGATAGCCAATCCGCTCGGCCTTCTCCCGGGCTTCGGCCTCCGAATACGCAGAGCTGTTCGCGGGGCTTGGGATCTGCAGGGTGGTAAGGAGCGTGCTGAACCGGTCACGGTCCTCGGCAATATCCATTGCATCCGGGGTGGTCCCGAGGATTCGCGTACGCATCCCCCGCCGCTTCATCTCCTTTTCCAGGGGGACTGCAAGGTTTACCGCGTTCTGGCCGCCAAACTGCACCATCACCCCGTAATACTCATCGGTCATGAGGATGTTGGTTACATCCTCAAGCAGCATGGGTTCGAAGAACAGGCGGTCGGAGGTGTCGAAATCGGTGGAGACCGTCTCCGGGTTATTGTTGACAATATGGACCTCCACACCCTCTTCCCGGAGCGCTTTTACTGCATGCACCGTGCAGTAATCGAATTCAATACCCTGCCCGATCCGGATCGGGCCTGAACCAAGGATAAGAATTTTTTGTTTGGTATCCTTGACAATCTCAGTGGTACCTTCCCGGGTCGAATAGAAATAGGGGGTGCTTGCGGGAAATTCCGCTGCACAGGTATCTACCATCTTATAGGCCGGGGCCCCTACCATAGCCTCAATGGCATCCGGTTCCCTGTCGGTGAGTGTGGCAATCTCGGTATTGGTGAACCCATAGATCTTTGCAAGGAAGATATCCTGATCGGAGCCACCCTGAGCAAGGCGTTTTTCCAGATCGACAATATTTTTGATCTTTTCCAGGAAAAACGGTACAATAGCCGTCAGACTGGCTATCTCGTCAATGGAAAAGCCCTGCCGGAACGCATCAAAGAGGCAGTGGAACCGCTCGTCGGTCGGGCGGGAGAGGATCATCCGGATCTCGCTGGGGCTCGTGTGTGTCCGGACATCGGTATCGATCGACCTTTTCGCCTTCATGAAGGCTTCTTCAATGGTCCTCCCGATGGCCATAACCTCCCCGGTGCTTTTCATCGAGGTGGTAAGGGTCCGGTCCGCGCCCTTGAACTTATCAAAGGGCCAGCGGGGAACCTTGACTACGATATAATCGATGGTCGGTTCAAACGACGCTGCAGTACACCCGGTCACCGAGTTTTTGATCTCGTCCAAATGCAGGCCGATCGCTATCTTTGCCGCAACCCGGGCAATGGGATAACCAGTGGCCTTGGAGGCAAGTGCGGACGACCTCGAAACCCGCGGGTTAACCTCGATAACCCGGTAATCCCCATCTTTGAACGCGAACTGGATGTTGCAGCCGCCCTGCACATCGAGCGCCCGGATAATATGGATCGCAGCGCTGCGCATCATCTGGAACTCATCGTCACGCAGCGTCAGGATGGGGGCAACAACCACGCTCTCCCCGGTGTGGATACCCATCGGGTCTACGTTCTCCATGCTGCAGACGATAATGCAGGTGTCGGTCGCGTCCCGCATAACCTCGAATTCCAGCTCCTTCCAGCCCATCACGCTCTCTTCGATAAGCACCTGGTGAATACGGGAGCGGGAAAGTCCCAGTTCAACGATCCGGGTCAGTTCTTCCCGGGTCCTGCCGATACCGCCCCCGGCTCCTCCCAGGGTATACGCGGGGCGGACAACCGCAGGCAGACCAATCTTTGCGATTGCCTCGTCGATCTGGCTCAAGGTGTTGATCACGATGCTTCTCGGGACCGGCTCGCCGATCTCGTTCATGAGATCACGGAATTTTTCCCGGTCCTCTCCCTTGTAGATCGCTTCGAGCGGCGTGCCGAGGATCTCGACCCCTTTGAGCGCCCCCATCTCCGCGAGCTCGGCAGTAAGATTGAGGCCGGTCTGGCCGCCCATGCCGGAGAGGATCCCGTCCGGCCGTTCCTTCTCGATGATCTTTGCAATGATATTTGCCCGGAGCGGCTCGATGTAGATCTGGTCGGCCATATCCGGGTCGGTCATGATCGTGGCCGGGTTGGAATTGACCAGCACGACCCCGATCCCCTCTTCCTTGAGGGAACGGCATGCCTGTGAACCGGAGAAATCGAACTCCGCAGCTTGGCCGATCTGGATGGGACCAGACCCGATGAGAAGCACCTTTTTGATATCCGTGCGCTTCGGCATTACTCCAGCCTCCTGAAAAGGTCATCGAAGAAATGGGCCTCGGTATCCCGCGGGCCTCCATGGGCTTCGGGGTGGAACTGCACTGTGGTCAGGTGGAGGCCCTCGTTCTCGAAACCTTCCACCGTGCCATCATTGACGTTGGTGTAGGTCACACGGCAGCCCTCCGGCAGGGATTCTGAATCCACCGCAAAACCGTGGTTCTGGGTGGTGATGAAGATCCTGCCGTCCTTGTACCGTACCGGCTGGTTTGCCCCGCGGTGGCCGAACTTGAGCTTGTAGGTATCGCCGCCCAGGGCAAGGGCGGAGACCTGGTTGCCCATGCAGATCCCAAAGATGGGAATCTCCCCGAGAAGGTCCTGGATGCAGCGTATCGCATCGGTTGCCTGTTTGGGATCGCCCGGGCCATTGCTCACAAAGAGGGCGTCCGGTGTGCAGGCCCGGACCTGGTCTGCGGTGGCATTGTACGGGAAGACATAGAGATCCCCGTTCCGTTTCGAAAGGCTGGTGAGCATGTTCTTTTTGATCCCGAGATCGATAACCGCGATGCGCTTCCCGCTGCCGGGGATATGGTAGGGTTCCCTGCACGACACTTCCGGGATGGGGATGATATCACAGATGGTGGGGGATTTTTGTGCCAGGGAAACTGCGTAAGCGCCGTCATCGCTTCCCACGACAAGGGCTGCGCGCATGGTGCCGTGGACACGGGCCTTGATAGTCAGGGCACGGGTATCGACACCGGTCATGCCAAGAAGGGAATGTTCTTCAAAAAAGGTTCTGATGGTTGGTCCGTGTTCGGGTTTCTCGCAGATCTCCTTTGCGATACACCCCAGCGCACAGACACGGGGGTTCTGGAAATTTTGGGGATCCACCCCGTAATTGCCGATCTGGGGGAAGGTAAACATCAGGATCTGCCCGAAATAACTCGGATCGGTGAGGGATTCCATGTAACCGGTCATCTGGGTGTTAAAGACCAGCTCACCGGTACATTCACCCATTACCCCGAATCCTTCCCCGACAACAAAATCCCCGTCCTCGAATCCCAGAACCGCCTTCATGATGTCCATATCTTATGTGCCGGATTAGTTATTAACGCTGATGCACAAGGACAGAACCGCTGGGTGATGGCTCTCCCACAATAGGTGTGTGACTCCCGGCAGGAACGATGCCGGACAGGCGCCTGCTGCAGGGTGGGGGGATGCTTCCGGAAACAGGGTAGCGTACAATCGCCAGATGAAAATAGCCCGTATACCCATTTTTATATAGTAACGACCGCTATTTTTTCTCTGGAAGTGATTATTTTTGCCGACGCACGTACAGGGTAAAAACCGGGGTCCTGTTATGCTCTATGCCCTCTCAACCTGCCAGTGGTGCCATAAGACCAAGGTCCTGCTGGAAGAACTGGGCATTGCCTTCGATTACGAGTACGTTGATCTGCTCGAAGGCAGGGGCCAGGACGAGGTAATGGACGCAGTGGAACGGTGGAATCCCAGCGGGTCCTTCCCTACGCTCGTGATCGGCAATAAACGCGCCATTGTCGGGTTCCGCGAGCAGGAGATCCGGGAGGCCCTTGCGGTATGAATGTCCCCGCAGTTTCGGAAAACTCTATTGAATCGGCATATCTCGCGCTCAGGGCCGATGCCGAAAAGAACGGGTACCGGCTGAACCCGGATGTTGAATTTACCAAGAACCTGGTCAGGGGCCTCTTAAAAAACGAGCAGCGGTACGGGTACC
>Ga0326727_10015545_pt1 | contig 16304 bp, 15 predicted proteins | sample MB2enrmetagenome_FD_207643 | JGI IMG/M metagenome (GOLD analysis project Ga0326727, IMG submission 207643) | Lab enriched peat soil microbial communities from McLean, Ithaca, NY, United States - MB29MY | ecosystem: Environmental > Terrestrial > Soil > Wetlands > Peat | place: USA: New York...
GTAGGCATTAACCTAATGGCTCAGGTCGCGCCCCGTAGCACTCACTTGCCGCCTCCAGAGGCCCGGAGGGCCGACAGAGAGTAGCCCATGGCGTAAGCCGTGGGATTGAGGAGCGGCCCCGGGTTGAGTAAGCCCCGGAGGGGCGACAGATCCCGCGGCACTGTCTCTGTCGCCCCTCCGGGGCTGCGGACATGAGTGCCGTGCGGGGTCCCACGGCTTACGCCGTGGGCTACGTTCTGGCGCCGCTCCGCGGCTCCAGATCGCCCCTTTGGGGATTAAGGCAGACACGAAGACAGTGAATGTATTACTTAAAGTCTTGTCGAGTATCTTCCTGATCGGCGTTAAGTTGCGCCACGCTGCCTACCGCAACGGTTGGCTCAAAACATGGCGTCTGACCCGCCCGGTGATCAGCGTCGGCAACCTGAGCGTGGGAGGGACGGGCAAGACTCCCATGGTGATTCTGATGGCCGGGATTCTGCGGGCAGCCGGGCAGCGCCCGTGCATCCTTACGCGCGGCTACGGACGGAGACGGGGAAGAGGTCCGACACTTTTGGACCCGGAGGAGCGGCTTGTCTATGACCCGCGACAAGTAGGTGACGAACCCGCCGCGCTGGCCAAGGCGCTGCCGGATGTCCCCATGGTCGTTGCCGCCGACCGGTTCCGCGGCGGCACGATGGCCGAGCGAACTTTTCGGCTCGGCGTGTTCCTTCTGGACGATGGATTTCAGCATTTGGCGCTTTATCGCGATCTCGATGTGGTGTTGCTCGACGTCACGACCCCGGCGCCCGACCTCGCGCTGCTTCCCGCCGGTCGGCTGCGCGAGACATTCCAGGCTCTCCAGCGAGCCCATTGGGTGATCCTCACGCGAACCGAGCTGGGCGATGCGAGCGCGATGCAAGCACGAGTTCAAGCCGCGAATCCGAAAGCCCGCATTTTTCGCTGCTCGACCAAACTGGCCGGATTGGTCGAGGCGCGTAGCGGACTGCCCGAGCCGCCCCAGAGCCTGCTCGGCAAGAAGGTCGCGGCCTTCTGCGGGATTGGAAACTCCGGCGCATTTTTCGCGGACTTGCGGAGTTGGGGCTTTGACGTGGCGGCGGAGCGTGCGTTTCCCGACCACCACGTATACCGGCATCGCGACCTGGAAAACGTTTTCGCGCTGGCGCGAGTCGCAGGGGCAGAGGCCGTTCTCACGACTGAGAAGGACCTCATGAATCTGCCGCCGCGTTGGGACGCTGCGCTGCCGCTGTTTGCCTCTTGCATTCGGCTGGAGATCGAGAACAAGATGGAATTTGAGCGAGCGTTGCTGGCTGAGGTGGCATCTGCGGCAGCGCGGAGGGCCCCTTGAAAAACCACGAACTCCCCTCCTGGAATCCTAAGAAAATCATGGTCCGGGCTACCAACTGGATCGGCGATGCGGTGATGTCTCTCCCGGCCATCGAGGCGCTGCACGCGCGCTTCCCGGAGGCAGAGATCGTTGTGGTCGCCAAGCCCTGGGTGAGCGAACTCTACCAGCATCATCCCGCCGTCAGCCGGCAAATCGTTTACGATGCGAACGGCGAACACAGGGGAGTGGGAGGCTTCTTGAAGTTGGTCCAGGCGCTGCGCGAGGAAGGCTTCGACGCCGCGATTCTGTTTCAAAACGCCTTTCAGGCCGCCTTTATGGCCTGGTGCGCCCGCATCGCCGTGCGCATTGGTTATGCGCGGGACGGGCGGAGTTCGCTGCTGAACGGAGCTGTGGAGGTCATCTCTCCCGCCGCTTGCGGGCATCAAGTTCACTATTACCTGCAATTGCTATTTCGATCAGGGTTAATCGACAAGCCTGAACCGGTCGAGGAAGTTCACCTCCACCTGGCGGACTCGGAACGAAGATGGGCGGTCAGGCAGCTTCAATCTTTGGGACTGGGCGGCAAGCGCTACCTGGTGGGTATTTGCCCGGGGGCGTCCTTCGGCCCGGCCAAGCGCTGGCTGCCGGAGCGGTTTGCCAACCTGGCGGATCGCTTGATTGATGCCTTGGGCGCCGATGTGCTAATCTTTGGCTCCCCCGCCGAGAGCGCCCTCGCGGAAGAAGTGGCGCAGGTCATGGAACACACCCCGGTGCTGGTGGCGGGGAAAACCACCTTGCGGGAATTCATGGCCTTGTTGGCGAGGTGCCAACTGGTCATCACGAACGACTCCGGACCCATGCACCTGGCAGCAGCCTTACATTTACCGCTTCTGGCCATCTTCGGCTCCACGAACGAGCGCGAGACGGGACCCCTAGGCCAGCGACTGCGCATTATCAAGCATCCTGTCGAGTGCAGTCCCTGCGGCCTTCGCGAGTGCCCGATTGATTTCCGATGCATGACGGGAATCTCCGTCGACACGGTTTACACGACGGCTCTCGAGGCGGTTAAGGAATGGGGGATCGGGCCGTAACGTCGGCAGGTCGGCAGATGGGCAGGTCGGCAGGTCGGATGATCTGGCGATCGGGTGGACAATTTGTGGTTTGCGATTTGTGATTTGCGAATTCACGTGGGACCGCGCGCCGATTTGCGACTACGTTCAATCAGAAATCACCAATCACCAATCACAAATTGTTCACCCAAGCACCCGATTCTTTTATGAAGATTAATGCTCAAGATCGAACCGCTCTTCTGGGAATCATCGAGAGGTTTCCCCGTCAGCGCATCATCATGTTGGGTGACCTGGTGGCGGACGAGTATGTTTATGGGGAAATCGCCCGGGTCTCTCGCGAAGCCCCGGTACTGATTCTGAAGCAGCGAGAGAAGCACGTAACACCCGGGGGGGGAGCGAACGCCGCGAACAACCTCGCCGACCTCGGCGCCCGGGTTAGCCTGGCGGGCGTGGTCGGCGATGACGAGGCCGGGGATGCGCTGCTGCGCTACTTTCAGCAGAAGGGTGTATCCACTCGCCACGTGCTGCGCCTTACCGGCTGCCCTACCCCCACGAAGTCGCGCATCCTGGGCGCGCTCAGCCACTGGCAACCCCAGCAGATTGTTCGTATCGACCGTGAACCTGCGCAGCGCTGGTCGAGGGAGATCCGAAGGCGGCTAACTCGCCGTGTTCTATCACAGGCGCGGCACGCTTCGGCGCTTCTGGTCTCCGACTACGGCTACGGCGCCACGGACGCCCGCGAGGTGGAATATATCATTCGCCGCAGGGGACGCGGCCCATGGCCGGTGGCGGTTGACTCCCGCTACGACTTGTTGACATTCCAGAATGTGACCACGGCAACGCCCAATGAGCCGGAAGTGGAGGCCGCTTTCGGCCGGACCATCGGCCACGACTTGGACCGCCTTCATGACCTGGGAAGAAAGCTGCTGCGCCGGCAGGGATTTCAGGCTCTCCTGGTCACGCGAGGACGTGACGGCATGGTGCTTTTTGAGCCGCGCCGTCCGCCCCGCCATCTGCCGATCTTCGGCTCGAACCAGGCGCTTGATGTGACTGGCGCCGGGGACACGGTGATCGCCGCGTATACGCTGGCGTTAGGCGCGGGAGCAAGTTTCCTGCACGCCGCCATGATCGCGAACTGCGCCGGCGGCCTGGTGGTGATGAAACGTGGCACCGCGACGGTCACGGCGGCGGAGATCAAGGAAGCCATTCGAAACGCATGAGCGTGAGACCAGGTATTCAGAGCCCATCTGGCCGTTGTCATTCTGAGCCCTTCGCCGTCATCCTGAGCGAAGCGAAGGATCTCGCTCTGGGTGCTGAGGGTAAACTCCGCGAAGAATCTCGCTCTGAACCGGTGGGCTTGAAGAAGAGAGAGCCAGGGCGAGATTCCTCGCTGCGCTCGGAATGACAACGGATGCGAAACGCATGAGTGCGCCGATCATACCGCGCGAAGGAGTGACGGAACTGGGCGCCCAATTGCGTCGTGCGGGGCGCCGTGTGGCGTTTGCCAACGGGTGTTTCGACGTGCTGCACGCGGGCCACGTACGGTATCTTCAAGCGGCCAAGCAGCAGGGCGATGTCCTGGTGGTGGGAGTTAACTGCGACCGATCGGTTTTGACGCTGAAGGGGCCGGGAAGGCCGCTGCTCCCCGCTGAAGCGCGGGCAGAATTGGTCGCCGCGCTCGAGCCGGTCGATTACGTTGTCATTTTCGAGGAATTGAACGTGCAGGCCATTTTAAGCGAGCTTCGCCCCGACGTGCATTGCAAGGGGCCGGACTACACCGCTGAAACAGTTCCCGAAGCCGCGCTGGCCAGAGAGCTCGGCATTGCGGTGGCCATCGTGGGAGATCCGAAAGACCACTCGACGCGGGGTATGCTGGCGGAGATCGCGCGCCGCTACGGCAAGTAGCACATTCACTCCTGCCTGTGCCTGAGGTTGATGGAATAGACCGATTTCGACAGGCAAGAGGGCCTATAGCACTGGTTCACGAGACCTTGTTGTGCGGGAAAGACTTTTCTATGGCCGGCAACGCCTCCGTGGTCTCTGTGGCTAGGAAAGAATCAAACACAGAGTCCACGGAGACTCTCCGTGTTCTCCGTGTTCAGCTTTTTGAGGCGCAGAGAGCACGGAGGAATCATTTTGGTTGTGGCCCCGCCGCGCTGTCCTACATGTTATGCAACGTCTCCTGGTCATTCGCTTAAGTTCAATCGGTGATATCGTGCACGCGCTGCCGGCCGTGGCGGCGCTCGGAGAGTCTTTTCCGCAGCTTGAAATCCACTGGCTCGTTGAAACGCGCTATGCAGCGCTCCTGGCGGGAAACCCGTACGTACGGCGCATTGTGCCGCTCGATACGCTAAGTTGGCGGGGCGGCCTTCCACCACTTGCGGTGCTCGAGGACATGGCGGGCACTTTGAGGGGACTGCGGGGAAGCGCTTACCAGACCGCGGTGGATTTCCAAGGCCTGTGGAAGTCGGCGCTGCTTGCCTTCCTGGCAGGTGCGCAGCAGAGAGTGGGCTTGGCGGAGCCCTGGATGCGCGAGCCGAGCGCCGCGGTCCTCTACACGCAACGCGTTGCCGCGACGGGGCGGAAGCACGTTGTCGAAGAGAGCCTCGCTCTGGTCGAACATCTTGGAGCGCGCGTTGGCCGATGGCAATTCCCTTTGCCGCGCACCGCCGCGGACGACCAGTACGTTGATGAACAGTTAACTAGCCTCGACACGCCGGACTTCATCATCATCAATCCGGGCGGCGGCTGGAAAGCGAAGCGCTGGGCGCCGGAGAATTACGCTCTACTGCTCCATCATCTGGAGGGCCGGCTGGGTTGCAAGTTTCTGCTCACCGGGTCGCCCGGCGAGGCAGCGTCGATCGCAGAAATCATCCGCCGCGCGGAAGCACAACGCGCCTTTTACTTCCCCTCGAGCGTGGTGCAGTTCATCGCGCTGGCGAGGCGCGCGCGATTGTTCCTGGGCGGCGACACAGGACCCATGCACTTGGCGGCGGCCGTGGGAACGCCGCTGGTGGCCATCCACGGCCCCACTGACCCGGCCCGGAACGGGCCGTTCCATGACGCTGACATCGCCCTTTACAATCATGCACCCGTAAACCACACACGCCGGAATCCGAACGCCAACTACATCGAGGGTATCTCGGTCGAGCGCGTGGCGGCGGCGATCGAGGAACGTCTGGCGAGGGCCCATGCCTAAGGACTACGCCACGTGGGCCAGCCGCTGGCGCGTGCCGCTGGGTTTCGGACTGGCCGTTTCGTATTTGCTGCTTGCGCGGCCCGCGCCGAAACTGCTACTCTGCGGTGCCGCCCTGGCGTTGGCCGGTCTGTTGTTGCGGGCCTGGGCGGCAGGCCACCTCGCGAAGAACCAGCGCCTCGCCACCGGCGGCCCCTATGCCTACACTCGGAACCCGCTCTACCTGGGCAGTGCGGTCATGGGACTGGGCGGCGCGTTGGCCGGGCGCTCTTGGCTGATGGGCGGAGCCTTCGTGGTCCTCTTCGTTCTGGTCTACTGGCCGGTCATGCAGCGCGAATCCCGCTTTCTCGAAAAGGAATTTCCGGAGACTTTTGAATCGTATGCCCGCCAGGTGCCGTTGTTCTTCCCCAGGCTGTCTCCCTGGCAGGGCAAGGGCGAGCGATTCCAGTGGCGGCTGTATCTTCGCAACCGCGAATATGAAGCTGCGGCGGGTTATGCGGCTGTGATGGTTTTTCTGGCTTTGCGGATGTGGTTGAGTTAAATTCGAAGAGGCTACCTTTACCCAACCATGAACGTCCAACTCAATAGAGTGCGCGGCTCTCTACTTAAACTCGGCGGCCTGGCATTATCGGTTGCGGTGCTGGCGGACCCCTTTCTTTCCGGGCAAACTAAGTCCGCCCCTTTCCAGCCGGGCGAACGCTTGACCTACGATGTGAGCTGGTCGGTCTTTCAGGCGGGGACTGTCGCCTCTACCTTGCAGCGCACACTGGACGGAACGAAGGAAGAATACACCGTCGTCACCACCGCCCACTCGCAAGGCTTCGTCTCTCTCCTCTTCAATGTCGATAACGAATTCCGGTCCGTCTTCAATCCCCAGACCATGTGCTCCGAGAAGATTTCCAAGAAGATCATCGAGGGGCGGCGCCGCAAGGAGACGCAGATTGTCTTTGATGCTCAGCGGAAGTTGGCGATTCTCGACGAACGCGACTTGACCCTGCCCCATGACCCGCCCAAGCACGCCGAGAGCGAAATCCCCGGTTGCGTCGAGGATGTGGTGGCTGCCTTCTACGATCTGCGCAACCAGGATATGCAAGTCGGCAAACCCCTTCACGTGGCGGTGAACGACGGCTCGAGGACTTACGATGTGACGCTCGACGTTCAGGCTCAGGAGACGATTCAAACTCCCCTGGGCCAGCGCGCCGCCATCCGCGTCGAACCCAAAGTCTTCAGCGGCCTCTTCAAAAGAAAAGGACGGATGCTGATCTGGTTCAGCAATGATGAGCAACATCTGCCGTTGCGCATCAAGTTCATCATTGCCGTCGGACCTATCACCGCCACGCTGAAGTCCGTTACGCAGGTCAAGCAGTAGGGACTAGGGGCTAGGGACTAGAACCTGGCGTCTACGGTTTGGGCGCCAGGAACGAGGTGTGAGAAAACGCCACGTCCCCTCTTGCGTCTACTTGTCCTCCAGCCCCCTAATCCCTAGCCCCTAGTCCCTAGCCCCTAGACAATCCGGTATTTTTCCGCCAATAAGCGCTTGAACTTGGGCTGGTAGATGAGGTCGTAGGCCAATTCCTTGTCGGGGAAAAGGTCCAGAGCAAACTTCCGCGTGTTCGCAACCAGCGCGGAGGCTTCCTCGATGGGAAGGTCGGATTGAGCCACTACGTTGAGGACCAGGTTCACCACGAATTGCAGACGCCTCACCTTGCGGTTTTCCTCGAGGATTTCCTGTTGGCTGGCCATGTCGGCGCCCTCCCCTTCTGACGGCAGGTTCATCCGTCGCTGGACGGAGCAAATGGCGAGATCCGCGTCGAATCGGAACGAGTACCGCATGAAATTGACCCCACAACTCGCCCACCTTCAGCAATTGTAGTATAAGCTAGTAGTCGTGGCCAGTCGTAGCGCGGGCCCTCAGGCCGGCACCCGCAGGCTTGAAGGTCGGCGCTCCGTAAATCCGGTCGTGAGAAGCCATGTCAATCGACATCACGCCGCAAAGAAAACTACTCTTCGTCTGGCGCTGGGGACGAATACGGGCGGTGCTTCGCGAGGCAGTTGCCAACTTTTTTCGCGAGAACTCCTTCGCCGTCTCCGCTTCCATCGCCTATTACAGCCTCCTCGCACTCTTTCCCATGATGCTGCTGCTTTTAGGGGTGAGCGGCGCATTCATCCGCCGCTTCGAGCTCTCCGGTCGCTTGGCTTTGGTCTTGGAACATTACCTACCCGTCCGGCGAGACTTTATCATGACCAACCTGGTGAGCATCTCACGCGCCTACGGGAGGGTCAGCATACTGTCGTTTCTGCTTCTGCTATGGGCTTCGTCGGGCGTTTTCCTTCCCCTCGAACGCGCCTTCAACCAGGCCTGGGAAGTCGAGAAGCGCCGGCCTTGGTGGCGCCGGCGGCTTCTGGCCCTCGAGATGGCCGGAATCTTCGGCATCTTGACCTTGCTCTCGACCCTGCTTGTGGGAACCCGCCGGTACGCTGACGCCTGGCTCAGGACCTGGGTTGCAGGCCCGCTCCTTCCCTTGGCCCAACTCCTCTATCGCGGCCTCTTCATTACCGCGACGTTTGCCATCACGCTCCTGATGTTCCTAATCATCTTCGAGCGCCTGCCCAACCGCCGCCTAAGCCTTGGACAGGTTTTCCCCGGGGCCTTGCTGACCACACTCTTCTGGCAGGCAGTGCGCTGGCTGTTTTTCCGGCTGCTCCCGATGTTCAATTACCGCCAGGTTTACGGCGACATCGGGGTGGTCGTGGCCCTGATGACCTGGGTCTATATTTCTTCCGCAGTCATGCTCTTCGGTGCCCAGGTATCCCGCTCACTCTACAGGACTTGGCGAGCGAGGGAGCCCGGTGTCGGCGCGGCGACGCCGGATGCCGGCCCGGCGATCCAACCGACTTTGCGCGAGCCCGAACCCCAGGTCCGCCGATCCGCGCCCGATTCGGGACCGGACGGGCTCGTAGAATAGGCTTTGCGGGGCCTAGGAGCCGAAATTAGGCCTGCTCGACGGATGGGTTGGTAAGCAGTAGGCTCTATTTTGCGAAAAGGCCGTTTTTAGCGGCTTTCGTGAAGGACCTCGCGATATTCGGCCTTTAATCGAGCGCAAAGGCACCTAGCCGAGTTTGCTGACAATACGTCCCTCTGATCGACAGGGCGAATCCCGTGTACATTGTGTCACGGGGCCGACGGACGGAATGTCCTCACCCGCAAGCTTTCGCCCATCTCGACCGTGGTTGCGCCGTCAACGTCGGGGCGGAACACTCGAATCCCCTGATCTCTCAGGCGCGCCAGGGTCTCGGCTAGGGACAGGTTGCCGGAATAGAACGAGCTATCGCTAATTAACGCCACTCGCGGATTAACGCGGGCCAGGAATTCCCTGCTGCTGGAAGAATTCGATCCATGGTGGGCCACTTTCAGCACCAGGCTAGCCAGGCCTTGCCGGGAGGCCAGCAGTTGGCGTTCGGCCTTGGCGGTGATGTCCCCTGTTAAGAGCACGCTGCCGCCGGCATAAGAGACGCGCAGAACCAGGGAATCGTCGTTGGAAGGCGAAGCAGCGGGCTGGCTCGAGCGCTCGGGCCACAAGACCTGCACGGTCGCCGCGCCGCGCTCCAATTTGTCACCCGCCGCCAGCGTATGTTCCGCCACACGCTTCGCGCGCAACCTTTCCAGCAATTCCCAATAATCCTGGGTCGAACCGTTTCTGGCGTGCCAGAACTCGCCGATGCGGAAGTTCCTCGCAACCGCATGCAGTCCGCCCAGGTGGTCCTCGTGTGGAACTGAAAGCACCACGATGTCGAGCTGCTTGATTCCTCGTGACCACAAGTAGGGCGAAACGATGTCTTCGCCGGGGTCCCAAAGCCGGCCCTGCAATGAGCCCTCGCTGGTGCTGCGTTGCCTCGTGCCGGAGCCATCCACCAGCATGGTGGTTCTGTCCGGCAGCACCACCAAGAGTGACTCGCCTTGGCCGCAGTCAAGTGCTGTGACCTCCAGCATTCCTGTGGGAAGGCGGGGAGGAAACGGGTGAGTGGCGACCAGCACGGCCATCGCTCCCAGACCTGCCAGGGAAAGCCATAAGGCCCAGGTATGTAGATTGATGATTGTAGCTTGCTGTAGCTTATCTGTGTAGCCTACACGACTCAGCCGCCCGCCGAGCGCCAGCGCCGCCGCGAGGATGAACAGCACAAAGCCGCAACTTACCCAAAGCGGCGGGTTGGGCACGCGGAACGAGAGCCAGGGCGGTAGATGCGGAAGTTCCGTCAGGGCAAACAGTCCCGCCATGATGACTGCCAGCGCCTTGGCAGGCCAAACCGCGAGCGCCGGAATCACAGCCCCCAATAAGACGGTCGGAACGGCGAGGGCCAACAGCAAGGTCATTAAAGGGATCGCCAAGGCGTTGAGGCCGATGCCCGCCACGGCCACCCGGTGGAACGTCGTGGCCATGGGCAACACCAGGCCGACTTGCAGGATTGCCGAAAAAAACAGGAGGTTCGCCGACCAGAGCAGGACGCGCGCTGGGCCGGTCACCAGCCGGTTTGCCAGCTCGCCATGCCGGCCCAGAAGCCGGAAATGCGACTTTAGCCACGCGATGAGCGCGCGCAGGTCAAGGCGAAACTCCGCCTGGCGCGGCGTCAGATGCGCATCCAACGGGATCTCGTACAACCCGCGCAAGGCGCGCCGATAGGGTTCCGTGGTCAGCTCCAGGATGGGCACCGCCAGCCCGGCAATCAGCAAGGCGGCGGCGAAGGATAGCTGGAAACCCGCTTCGAAGAGCCCGGCCGGGCGCCAGAGCAGCAGGATGAGGGCTGCCAGGCCGATGGCGTTCAGAGTGGAACTGCTGCGGTAAAGCAGCCGGGCCAGCAAATAAAGCGCGATCATCAGCGTTGCCCGCAGGGTAGGCGCACGCTGCTCGACCAGGAACGCGTAGAAGACCAGGAGCGCGAGGACGGTCAATCGTCGAGCGCGCTCGCGGAGGCGCAGGAAGCGCAGCAGCCAATCCGCCAGCAAGGCGAGCAATCCGACGTGGAGGCCCGCGATGACCAGCAGGTGATACAGGCCCGTCTTGCGAAAACTCTCGATGGTCTCGGAGTCCAGCGAGGACCGATCGCCGAGCAGGACTGCCTTGAGCACCGAGCCACACCGCCCCTGGGCCGACCAGCGTGGGTAAAGCCCGTCGATGGAGTTAAGTAGCCTACTTCTAATCTGCCCGGGCAGCGTCGAAATTCCGCGTTGGTCCAATCCTGGAAGCCTTTCAACCCAACGGGGATCCTTGAGCGTCCCAACCCAGTAAATATCCTCGGTGGATTCCATCCAGCGGCGAAAGTCGAAACTGCCGGGATTCTGATAAATCCGAGGCTTGCGCAGGCGCACCGTCACTCGGACCGCTTTCCCATACTGAAGGTTCAGTCGATCGAGTGACGCCCACGATTCTGCGTGCTCTGATCCCTCGAGGCGCAATCTTACCTTCCCGGTCACGTCGTGAGAGACTGCACGGCTTTGGGCGCGCTGCGTTTCAAGATCGAATTGGACCCCGTAAGTTGTGCGGAGGGGCGTGGAGACGACGTGGCCTTCGAGGCGGATCGGCTCTTCGAGGTCAAAGCCCCGCGCCGCGAGTTTGCTGACATGATTGGGCGGGAAGCGGTATTCAAACAAGCAACCCGTGGACGCGCCGGCGCCCAGGAACCCAAGCAGCGCGAAAAGCAGGGAGACTCGCTCCCGGCCGGCCCGCAGGAAGAGCAGGCCGCCTAGCAGACAAACTGCCACACAAGCGGGAAACGTGGCCGCCGCCGGGCCGCTCCAGTGCGCGCCGCCAACCAGAAAGATCCCCAGCGCGAAACTGGCCGTCATGAGGAGCAGGGGACTCCTCATGCGGGCCGTATTATCCTCCGCGGATCCAGTGGCTAGCACTTCTGTTAATTCGGAGCGCGGCAGGAGCTACCCTTGCGGTTGCCCAGGGGAACCTCGGGGCCGCGCCAACAACGGGTGCCGTCCGAATTCGAACGTAGCGCCGACCTTTGGCCGGCAGATGCCGGCCTGAACGCCGGCGCTACGCTGAAACCAGAACGCTAAACTTCAACGCGCTATTGCGCTTTCAAAACGTCCAGACGGTGATTGCTACTCCACATACGCCGACTTCACGTAGTCCCGGCTCTTCCCTTCCTTGTGGCAGTTCCAGCAGTCGGTCATGCTCTTCAAGCTGGGTTTCTCGTCGCTGCCCGGGAAGACTTCAAAGCCCCAGCCTCCGGTATCGGCATAAAGTTTGGCGCTCTTCTTCATCACGTAGACGGCCTTGTGATTGGGGCGAGGCTCGATGGCCCCCATCGAATTGCTGGTGTCAAACAGTTCGAGCACGAGCATGGAACCGTCGGGAAACAGCTTGCTCTTGGAGAGCGCGAGCCAGCCGGCGTCGTTGACGTAAACGTTTTGAAGGCCGCCGAACCGGTCAAAGAGTTTGCTCTCACTGCTGAAAACGACCATCGACTTGACGTGCCGCCAATGGCGGAAATCGCTGGGATATGCAATGGCGGGTTTCTTCGGAGCCTGAGCGATCAAAGTCCCCAGGCTCACCACCACCGCGACGGCTAAAAACAAAATCCTGGTGCGGGTTGTCATGGGGAGATACCTCCTGATGCTGCGCTTACATAGGTAATCGACCTCGACAAAGACTACCGAATGCTGGCCCACATTCTACTCGAAGAGTTTCGAGTGTCCAGTGGAAAATTAGCATGCCGCCTGTCGAAGCCGCGTGGCCCCTTGATTGCTCGTCTGCCCTTCGCGTACAATCGGCCGTGAGGAGCACCACGGCTTGATGCCGCGATTTCCCTTGGAGCTAACCATGCCACTTCGGTGGACAGCTTTAGTTAGCGTAGCGCTCGCTCTCTACGTTGTTGTCGGATGCCGCATTTATGGACCGTGGTGGTACGGATTGTTCTGGGGCAGAGAGAAAAAACTTCGGTACATAAGAGACGCTCTGGCGTGGCTTGCGCAAGTGCGCTTCAAGCTCACCATGTGCATCGTCGCCGGCGCCTTCGTCGTCACGGTGGTGTTTGTACTCCTGGGACCGAGGGTTTTCCCGATCATCGATAGGTTTTCCGGCTTGCTTATCTTCACCGCCCTGATGGCCATTTTTGCTTCCGCGATTGTGATCTACCGCACACAGCGCCAGCCCTATGAGAAGTTCATGCACGCCACCGCCATGCTTGCCAGGGCCATCGAGGACCTTCAAAGGATGAGCGCTATGAGCGCTAGTCCGCCGAAAATCGAGCCTCCGATTTATTTTCACTACCTCGACCGCGAACGGATCGAGGCGCTTTACAACCAGATCCAGCCGGACCTGGAAGAGCAGCAGCGTACCGTTGGGGGCTCAACCACAGTCCGGGGCGAAGCAAAGGCGGGGATTGGCGGCACAAGCTTGGGAATGGAGGCTGCAAAAGCGGGGCAATCAAGCTCCACCTTTGCCCGAAGCGCATTTTCCCCTGACCGCAAATGCTTCGAGTTAATGAGCTGCGTCCGCAATAATTGGCCCGAGAGGTACTATTCGACTGACGCGGATTGGTATTTCCGGCCTATCTTGAGGGACGTTAGCAACGTAGTATCGAAAGCTCTTGACTCCCAGACGCCGCAAGGCAGGCTTCAGCAAGGTACTCCCTCAATCGGTGACGTCGAGCGCCAAGCGAAGCGGAGACAGGTCGAACTGAAAGCGGAGTTGGAGGCGCTCGCGGGTCTCGTATTCGTTTGTGGCGAATTTGCTCAATCCACTTCCGACGGCCGTGTTAGGCTCGTTGAGAAGTTCTCAACCGAGCCGTTCATATGCTCCTTCAGAACTTCCCTGCCCAAACAAGACCTGGAAGGTCTGCCGACTGAAGGGGTGCTCCGGCTGACCGTATTCGCCGACGTTACCCGGCCACTCGGGTATGACGGGTACGTTGAGCTCAAAGCTATAGCCGCGTACTGAGTCGGGCACTCTCGGACATTGCAGCCCAGCGCTACGTTTAAGTCGCAAAACAACCCCTCACCCGTCCCGCGACGGCTGGCGACGACGCCGTCGCGGGACACCCTCTCCCTAAGGGAGAGGGCTGGTTAAGTGTGAGGGGGCGGGCAGTCTACTGGCGAAGAACGTCACAAACTGCGCGCGAGCCTGGCCAGCGCCTCAATGTGGTAGGTCTGGGGGAAGAGGTCGAACAATTCCAGGGACTCCAAATAGTAGCCGTGCGCGGCGAGGGCCTTGAGGTCGCGAGCCAAGGTTGGTGGGCTACATGAGAGGTAATGAATACGGCGCGGGCGGAGCGAGGCCAGGAGCTTCAGCGAGCCGGCATCGACCCCGGCGCGCGGCGGGTCCATCACCACCAGATCGGGCTCCGCCTGGGCGAAGCGGCGCAGAAAATCGTAGGTGGTCTCACCGGCGACAAAGAGGTTCGAGAGGCCCTGCGCTTCCGCATTGGCCTTCAGGTCCGAGGCCGCGATGGGGTTCGCCTCCGCCGCCACCACGCGCTGGAAGCTCCGCGCCAGTGGCAGCGAAAACAGCCCCACTCCCGCATAGAGGTCCAGAGCGAGATCACCCCTCTGATCGCCCGTCACCGACTCGACGAGCGCGGGCGTGAGGTAGCGGGAGACCTGGAAGAATGAGCCCGGGCTGAGGCGATAACGAATGCCGCCCACCGTGTAATCGAGCGCGGGCTTGCCCAGCACGCGGGTCCGGCTCGATGTGGGGCGGGCGTCTCGCCCGCTGTCGAGGGAGCGCCCCGCTCCCGCCCCGCCCGACTCGAGCGCCACCGAGACGGCTCCGGGGATTCTCTCGAGCAAGTTTCGCGCAAACTGCTCGGCCACGGTTGCGCCACCCTCGATTTGCAGGGTGATCATCACTTCCTCATCGCGATCGTCAGCCACCACGTCAATTTCCCGAAGGCTCGCAAGCCCCGCAGCCCATTCCGGCCGGCGCAGTTCTCCGAGCACCGCATTCAAGCGCGGCGAGACGATCAGGCAAGCGTCGACCGGAAAGACTCGATGCGACTGGGCCTCGAAGAAACCCAATTCGACCCGGCCGCCGGGATACTGCGCCACCTTAAACTGCGCCTGGTTGCGATAGTTCCAGGGCGGGCCGGAGTGCAGCGGAATGTCTCCCTTCCAGTCGATGCCTCCTAACCGCCGCAGCGTTTCGCGCAGGATTTCCCGCTTGGTCGTGGACTGAAATTCCCACTCGAGGTGTTGGTAGTGACAGCCGCCGCAGAGGCCGAAATAAGGGCAGGGCGGATCGACACGTTGAGGAGATGCCTGCAGAATCCGTAGAGGCCGAGCATGGGTGACTCCCTTGGCGGTGCGGACCTCCTCCACTTCGGCGCGTTCACCCGGCAGGACGCGCGGAACCAGAACCGTACGGCCCGCGTGGTGGCCCAGGGCATCGCCACCGTAGACCAGCTTGGTGGGAGTGAGTTCGAAGGACAGCATAGCGAAAACCGAAAATGGAAACTGGAAGCTGGAAAATGGAAAATAGAAACTGGAAAATGGAGAATAGAAACTGGAAAATGGAAATTCTCGTGAAACTCGTTACGCGGCTGTCATCCTGAGCGGAGCGAAGGATCTGCATTTGGTTATTCTCAAGGAGACCACTGCAGATGCTTCGCTCCGCTCAGCATGACAGGCATCCTTTCTCCGCCGGTGGCGCGATTTTCCAATTTCCATTTTCCATTTTCCAATTTCCAGTTTCTATTTTCCAGTTTCCTTTCACATATAAAACAAACTCAACCGTGGAATCCCGTAATGCTCCATCAGGCACCGCTTGCGGAACTGCCGCTCCAGCGATTCGATTTGCGGGCCGGTCATCTTGCGGCGATAGGGCCCCAGGCCGCGTTCAACCTGCTCCTGGATTCCGGCCATGCGCTCTACGGAGGCCGCGCGAGTGAGAGAAGCGGTCAGCTTTTCCTCGAGAGCCGTCAGGCGTATTTCCAGTCCTTCCAGATTGGCAAGCAGTTTGGTGGGATCCTCGGCGGACATGGCGTGAAGTTCCGGCGCCAGGGCCGCGAGGTCGTCCGCGAGCACCTGTTGCCCCTCGGCGCGAGCCTTTCTCGAGGCCGCCTCCAGACTCTGCGCGTTGCCGCTCAGGAAACGGACGATTTCTTCCGCGGTAAAAGGAGGAGGCGAATCCTTGCGTCCTACGCTCTGGACCTGGCCCGCCTGCGCCTCCTCGGCGGCGCGCAGAACTTCCTGGGTGCAAAACGCCAGGGCGTTGACCGTTCGGTATTTTCGCTGGCGTGCGTGGTACTTTTCGAAAGCCCGCGCGATACCCGTCAGCACAGCCTGGAGCGGAAGGCCGGCGTCTTTCCAGGATTCAATCAGGGCCCAATCGAGAGGCGAGAGGAGTGTCCGCGTGCCACGGCATCTCTGGTAGCACTCTTCGATTTCGGTGAAGTAATTGAAATAGTTCTCCAAGTTGTCAGTTCCAGGTGAAAGCTCTCAGCTATCAGCCGTCAGCTATCAGCTTGCAGTTATTGTAGACTCTTATCGGCTCGATGTTGTCCGGGGTAGCTGAAAGCTGATAGCTGACGGCTGATAGCTTGAGAGCTGACTACTTCTTCCGATTTCTCTCGTAGATAATGCGCAAGCCTTCGAGCGTCAGCCAGGGCTCGACGGGAGGCTTGTATTTTGAGGCGCCGGCCACCAGCGACGCCTGGCCGCCGGTAGCGACGACCGTGGTCTTCTTGCCGAGCACCTGGCAGAGGCGGT
>Ga0326727_10015546_pt1 | contig 16304 bp, 11 predicted proteins | sample MB2enrmetagenome_FD_207643 | JGI IMG/M metagenome (GOLD analysis project Ga0326727, IMG submission 207643) | Lab enriched peat soil microbial communities from McLean, Ithaca, NY, United States - MB29MY | ecosystem: Environmental > Terrestrial > Soil > Wetlands > Peat | place: USA: New York...
AGAACCTCCTTGTCCGGGACCTCGCCGTAGATCGGCTTCCCGTTATCATCCACCAGCACCGCCGGCACGCCCAGCACGTAGCTGCCGGTGCCGCGCGTATCCACCTTCTGGATGGAATGGCAGACCGAGCAGGTGATGCCGTCCGCGTCGAACTTCCGATTCACAGGCGAGTTCTCAGTCATCGCGCCGGAAACCAGGGCGATGGGATTATGGCAGCCCTCGCAGTGGCGTGCATATTCGATCCCTTTTCCCTTCATCAGCAGGTTCACGTTCTTGACGTACCAGGGAGCGCGGAATGAGTTCGCGTGTGCCGTCTGGCGCCATTGGGCGTATGCCGCCTGATGGCAGTGGCCGCAGTACTTTGCCGTGGGAAAGCTGTTGGGATCGATGAACTCTCCCGTGTCGGTGGTGGCGTTTGAAGGCAGAAACGGCTTGCCCGCGCCAAAGCGGAAGTTGTAGTACGAGGAGACGCTCCGCGAATATTGTGAGGCCTGTGCTGCCGGATCGTCGGCCGCAAGGGCCGGCCGGGTCCGCCACGCCATCAGAGCGCAGGCGATTGTCGTCATCAGCAGAACACTGCTGAGAATGCGCAGGATTCGATTGGCAAAACGATGGGGAAGCATCGCGCTCCCCATTTTATGGATCGGCGATCCGCCCGGCATCCACCGAAAGGTTGAGGCCGAAACGGCGCCCCAGGGAGATTGCCGTTCGGCCGAAGACATGACCGCGCCCGTCCCCGGATGGAGCCCCGCCTCCACCGAAAGTTGGTTGTCCATTGGGGCTGCGGCCTGTCATTCTCCATTAGTTTCTTCCCTCATCGGGCAGCGAGGTCATAGTGCACCGCAAGTTCCTTTTGTTGTTGACTCTTCTTGCAATTTCCCCAGTGCTTCTGGCTCAGGATGGATTTTTCAGCCAATGGGAGAGGCGCGCCAGCGCGACCCAGTCCGTGCAGCCGGCCTGGCCGCCGCCGCTCATCACCACTTACGTGGGCCTCATCCAGGTGGCGCGAACCGATTTCATCCGCCAGACCGCTCCAAACCACACCGAAACATGGAACCTGGACGGCGGCAAAGGCCTCAACCTTATCCCGCTTGCGCATACGGAGCTGGACATCAATCTCCCTGGGTATTTCGTCCACAGTGTACCCACGGTGATCAACGGCGCGGGCGATATGTCTTTTGTGTTGAAGTATCGCTACCTGAGCGGAGGCGCCAATCATGGGAATTTCGATCTGAGCGCCTTTCTCTCTTCGACAATCCCCACCGGCAGCTACAAGAACGGCGCCCTCGATCCAACTGTCTCCCCGAATGTGGGGGTCGGCAAGGGTATCGGGATCTTCGACGTGCAGAGTACGCTGGGCGCAAGCATGCCCGTTGCAGACACCGTGAAGCTGGGGCGGACGATCGTTTGGAATACGGCACTCCAGGCGCACGTTGCGAAGGTTTTCTGGCCTGAAGTTGAGTTCAATGCGACGTATTACAAAGGCGGGCCGAACGACGGCAAGGTTCAGATTTTTGCCACTCCTGGATTATTGTTGGCTCGAAAGTTTCACCCCAAGGAGGCTGGGAGCCGCCTCGGAATCTGCGTCGGCGCGGGTGAACAGATTGCGACCAGCCACTTTCACAGCTACAACCATGAGATTGCGGGTAACCACGCGCCTGATCTTCTAGAAGCCGCTATGAGCTTCCCCGCTCCCACAACGGGGCCGTATCCGCTCGACGCTTCCGCGCAATCGGCTTGCTACTTGCCCGTTCCTTCCGTGATCGTCACAATGCGATCCACTTCCGGCACGGTAAAGTGTTCCACCTTGCCGCTGGGCCAATGCACCTCGATGTCGTCGACCTTCGTCGCTTGGCCCAATCCGAAGTGCGGCCTTGGGTCGCTGGTCGAGGCGTAACTGCCGCCGCTGAGCACGTCTCCGCGCTGCCTCATGCCGTTGGCGGTCACGTAGACTGTAGCGCCCACGGCGTCACGCGGGCTTTTCGGTCCGCCTACCAGCTTCAGCTCCAGCCAGTGGTTCTTGTCCGGCGACACGTTGCGCAAAAGCACCGGATGCCCGTCCATCACATTGATCACCACGTCCAGCTTTCCGTCGTTGAAGAGATCGCCCACGGCCATTCCTCGCCCGCTGATGACGTCCGCCAGCCCCGTTCCTTCTACGGCCGGCACAGCCTCGAACTTCTTGCCTCCGACGTTGTGAAAGAGCATCGGCCGCTCGGCCCAGCTCGTGCCCCATGGGTGCTGGTCCACCTGCGGATAAACGTGTCCGTCGGCCATCATCAGGTCCTTCCAACCGTCGTTGTCGTAGTCCAGGAAGGCGTCGCCCCAGCCGAGAAACGGCACCGAAATCTCGGCGATGCCCATTTGATAGCTGATGTCCGTCAGGTTCGCGTCGCCCTCGTTGCGGTATAAGGGCTTGTAATCGTCCGAGAAAGTCGTGTTGAAGATGTCGACCATGCCATTGTTTTCGAAGTCGCCCGCCGCAATGCCCATTGACGCGGTTTCGCGTCCCGCTTCGTTCAGCGCATAGCCTGACGAGTAACTGTCATCCTCAAACGTCCCGTCTCCTTTGTTGATATAGAGATAGTTTGGCGTCGAGTCGTTGGCCACCAGCAGATCGACCTTGCCATCGTTATTGATGTCCACAAACAACGAGCTCAGCCCGTAGTAGCCGGGCGTGTCGGCCACTCCCGCCTTCTCGCTCACATCGGTAAACGTTCCGTCGCCGTTGTTATGAAAGAGATGGTCCGGTTCGCCCTTCAGCCCCCTTGGCCCGCAGTTCACTTCGACGCCGCGGAACGTGCAGAACGTATCCGGCACGCCGTTCTCGCCGCCCGAGGGCAGATTGTTGCGGTCGAAATGAACGTAGCCCGGCACAAATAAATCCAGAAGCCCATCGCCGTCATAGTCGCCCCACGTCGGCCCCGTCGACCAGTTCCCCAGCTGCACGCCCGCCTTCTCCGCAACGTCGGTAAAAGTTCCATCGTGATTGTTGTGATACAGCCGGTTTTTACCCCAGTTGGTCACGTAGATATCCGGCCAGCCGTCGTTGTCGTAGTCGGCCACCGCGCAACCAAAGCCCCAGCGGTCGTTGGTCACCCCGGCCTTGGCCGCGACATCCGTAAACGTCCCGTCGTGGTTGTTATGAAACAGCGCCGCGTGGGGCGGCGTCTCTTTGCCATCCAGCGCATCGAAGGTCGAGCCGTTCACCACGTAAATGTCGAGCCACCCGTCGTTGTCATAGTCGATCAGGCAGACCCCCGATCCGTTGGTCTCGATGATGTACTTCTTTTCCCTGGTGCCCATCTTGTGCGTCCAATGGGTCAGCCCCGCCTTCTCCGAAATGTCCTCGAAGATGACCGGCCCGCTCTTTTGAAAGCCGCCCGCGGTGATCGGCCGATGTTGCTCGTCAAATTGGGCTGGCTGCGGAGGTCCGGTTGCCTCGCCGCCCGCTGACGGTGCCTGCGCGCCAGTGGAGGGTTTTTCGGGCTGTTGTCCTGGGGGAGGCGCACTGGGGCTTGTGACTTGCGCGGAAGCAAGCGAAACAACTCCGCCAAGCAAAAGGATGAAGAAGAGGGAAGCGCGGATTGGCTTAGACATCGCCGCAAGTATACGGGCTCAAGCTCAGGGCAGGATCGACCGAAAGGTGGAGAGCTTCTTCGACCCTCACCCGGAGAACCCTCCGGCAGAAATCCCCAGGGAGAGCTCGGCGCAGACCTGAAAAACTGCGTCTGCCGCCCGGCGTCTCGCTGTTATTCGTCGCCCAGCTTGTAGGGAATCCCAAACCGCCCAAATTGGATCAACGCCTTGTCTCCCGGTGGCCAGATGCGCAGGCTTTCCACCCGGCTTGAACCCGCAATCCTGTGCGCATCCGCGGTTCCTACCAGCTCGCCCGTCGCCGCTTTGTTGAAGTGAACGCTCAGCGTATCTCCCCCGTCCTCGCGGTTCCATCCAAAGGCGTACTCGCCCGGCTTCAGCACGACGCCTCCAATCTCGACCGGCGCCTGCACGATCAGGTAGTGCGAGTACTTCCCTTCCGCCGAGTAGCCGGCCGTGATCAGAACGACCCCCGCGATAAAGCGCCCGCGCTCGTCCACAATTCCTGACGCTGTGCGCATCTCCGTCTCGATATGTTCGCTTTCCACGGGCGCCCGCGACGGCAGCACCGACGCCAGTTCCGCCGGCGTAGCTTGCCGCCACGTTGTTTTTTGCCCCAGCGCCTGGAGCGCCAGCAACGATAGAAAAACTCCGCAAAAAATCGCGTTTCTCATCATTCCCTTGGTCATGGTTTAGGCCTTCTCAACGATTCGAGTGGAACAATGCCTCGCTGAATCGCCGCTGTGGCCGCCTGAGTCCGGTCCGTCACGCCCAGCTTGCCCAGCAGGCTGTTGATGTGGGTCTTCACGGTCGCCTCTGAAACTTCCAGCTCGGCGGCAATCTCCTTGTTGCTCTTGCCATGCACAATTTGCTCCAGCACATCGAACTCACGCGGCGTCAGATCCTGAGCCCCCATGCGCTCGGCCAGCCTCTCGGCGATGGCTGGAGGAATATGCGACTTGCCCGCATGAACCGCGCGAATCGTGCTGATGAGATCCTCGCTGGTCATTCCCTTCAGCAGGTACGCCCGCGCGCCTGCCTTCAATGCGCGGTAGATGTCTTCGTCGCCGTCGTAGGTGGTCAGCACAATGAATCGCGCCTGGGGCGTCTCCATGCGGATGCGCTCGATCGCATCCACGCCGCTCATCCTTGGCAGCCGCAGGTCCATGAGTGTGATATCGGGCTGGTGCTTGCGAAATTGAGCAATCGCCTCTACGCCATCTGCGGCCTCGCCCACCACTTTCAAACCCTCTGCCACATTCAGCAGCGCCACCAATCCCTGGCGGACCACATTATGGTCTTCCACAATCATCACCCGGATGGATTCCGTCGTCACTCTTGTGCCTCCGTCTCTTCGCGCGCTTCTCCCCGTGCCGGCGCGCACAACCGTATCGTCGTTCCCGCGCCCGGCTCGCTGCTCACTTCAAGCGTTCCACCGATGGCTGCCGCGCGCTCTCTCATTCCGGTTAGGCCAAAGTGCCCCGGCCCAACTTGCCCTGGTATGGATTCCGCCGTCCGCTCCAGGGCGCCTCCCCGTCCATCGTCCCTCACCTCAAGGGTGATCGTCTCCGGCCCGTACTCCAACTCCACGGAAACTTGACTGGCCCCGGCGTGCTTCTTCACATTATGAATCGCTTCCTGGGCCACGCGCACCACTTCCTGCTCCGTCTCCGCCGGCAGCGGACGATAAGCCCCAAAAAGCCTGAATCGGGATGTCAGCCCGTTGCCTTCCGCTGCTTCCGCCATGCGCCGCAGTTTCACCGGCAGGGTGGCCTCGTCCGCGTCCTGCGTGCGCAAAGCCCAGATCGATTGCCGCGCATCGTCCAGCCCATGGCGTACATGTTCGCGCGTCTGGTCCAGTTGCTTTTGGGCATCCTCTGCTTTCCGCTGGCGCAACAACTCCGCCAAAACCTCCAGTTGCACCGACACGCCCACATAACCTTGTGCCAGCGTATCGTGAATCTCGCGCGCAATCCGGCTGCGCTCACCCAGCACTGCGCGAAACTCCCGCTCCGCCCGGCGCAGCCGCAAACGCAACAGCAGCACAACTGCTCCCGCCAAGGCCGCCAAGAGCAGCACATAAAACCACACCGTCTGATAAAAATGCGGCCGCAGCTCGAAGCTCAGCGCCGTGCCGGTCGTGTTCCAAACACCGTCGTTGTTCGCTGCTTGCACGCGGAACGTGTATCGCCCTGGCGGAATATTCGTGTAATACGCCGCGCGCCGCGCCCCGGCCTCGGTCCAGCCATGGTCAAAACCCTCGAGCATATAGCGGTAGCGCACCTTTTGCGGCGCCACAAAACTCAATCCGGCGTAGTCGAACTCAAAATGGACATGTCCCGCCCGGACCTTCATCCCGGAACCCGGCGCCGGCAAGGCTTGCGTCACATCGTCCACCTGAAACTGCTCCAGCGCCACCGGGGGTGGAAGCATGTTCACAGGAAAGTATGCCGGATCCGCCTCCGCCAGCCCCTTCGCCGTGGCAAACCACAAGTGCCCGTCGCGTGATCGCCAGGCCGATGGGTGGCTGTTGGTCGCCGTCTCCCGGCTGTGCAGTCCGTCGGCGGTGCCGAACACCATCCAGTGCGAGCAACCCGGCGCGGGGCCTGATCCGCCCATCTCATTGCAGTCGCAACGCGCAATTCCATCGCCCGTCGCAAACCAAAGGTGGCCCGTGCCGTCGTCCATGATCGCGTGAATCGTCGTCTGCTCAAGACCGTTATGCGTCTCCGCAGTGAATCTGCGCCCATCCCACACGTTCCATCCGTGGTCTTGCGTGCCGATCAGCAGTGTCCCATCGGCTCGGGGTAGCAGCGCCGTCACCACATTGCTTGAAAGCCCGTCTGCCATGGTGAAGTTGGAGATTGTGCCGCCACGCAGCCGCGATAACCCGGCCAGTGTTGCAACCCACAGATCGCCCTTCGCGTCTCGAGCCATCGCGCCCACCAGGTCGCTGCCCAACCCGCTCGCATGCGTGTAGGTCTCCATTCCGCCGCCGGCAGTTGACCCGCTCAGCCCGCCCTTCCCCGTCGTCCGGTGCGTTAACCCGCGCCGGGTGCCGATCCACAGTGAGCCATCGGCGTCGCTCAGCAACGAACGGATAAAATCGTCGGGCAGCCCATCGGCTGAGGTGAAGATGTCCACGCGGGTCCCGTGGATCCGGTTCAGCCCGTCCGGCGTGCCCACCCATAGATCGCCGTCGGGCGCCGCGGCCAGCGACAGAATCACGTTGCTGGCCAGGCCATTGTTCACTGAAAAGGTGCGCTCGACGCGCCAGCCAGCCGCGCCTGAGTCGCGGCGCAGGGCATTCAAGCCGTCTTCCTGTGTTCCCGCCCACAGTGTTCCGGCCCCATCTTCCACCACGGTGGTGATGCGGTCACTTGACAACCCCTCCCGCGTGTCCAGGGTGCGGAAGCGTTGATCGCGCAAAATGTGCAGTCCGTCGGTTTCCGTGCCCACCCACAAATTGCCCTCGCGGTCTTCGAAGAGCGCGAGAATGGAGGCAGCGGCAAGGGAATCGGTGACGGGAAAGCGCTCGACCTTGCCGTTCAACCAACGCACCAGCCCGGCATTGGTGCCGATCCAGAGCGCACCCTCCCGATCGGCGAAAACGACTTGAATCCGGCTGCCGGGCAGCTCCCTGCCGACAGCCAAACGGATCGAAGTCGCCGTGGGCTTTTTGCCCTCGATCAGACTGAGTGCGCCTCTGACGCCCGTAACAAGAACGCCGTTGGACAATTGCTCTTCAAAGAGGACAGCTCCGGGATACTCGCCGGGCGAAGGAAGCGCGGTGTGAGGAAACGCGTCCATATTCCTCACCGGCTCAAACCGGTCTCCATCCTGCCGAACCGGGCCTTTCTCCGTCCACAGCCAGAGCTTACCGTTCTCCTCTTCGCCCAGCGTCAGGATTCCGTTCCCCGGCAGCCCGTTCTGCGTGGTGTACGCCGTTACCGCCCCGTCCTTCCACCGCGCCAGCCCTGCGTTGGTTCCAACCCACAGCGCCCCATCCTTGGTTGCGAGCAAACAGCGAATATCGCTGCCCGGCAAGGCCGGATTGGAATTGCGGTCGTAGGTTTGGAATTCGACGCCATCAAAGCGCACCAGGCCGGCCTCGGTGCCCAGCCAAAGAAACCCATCCTTGGTCTGCGCCAGCGCCTGGACAGTATTCTGCGGCAGGCCGTTCTCCATGGCCCATGCCTGACGGCCGTAATTTGCGAGCGATGTGGAGGGTTCAAGCGCAGCCGCTGCGGCCGCGCAGCCCAGAAGCCAGGCAGCGGCCACGCACCGAAGGATTCCCAAGAGCCGGACCCTCATCCGTGCGGGTCGCAAGGAACCTCTCACGCGGAAGCCTGGCCGGCCAAAGCCCACTGCCATTCGCCTTACCGGTCGAACTGCACGTAGCTGCGGCCCACATACAGGCGATAGCCGCCGGCAGCGTCAAGGGTCACCTGCAAGGGCCGGGGCCGCGTCATGGCTTCGTCTGTAGCCGAGTGCGCCGTCAGCACGTCGCCACCGCCCAGGTCGGTCACGATGAACTTGTTGTCCGCCACGAACCCGAATCCGTAGGCTCCCGCCGCCAGCGTCTTGCCACCGATCTTGAGAGGAACTTCGGCGATCAAATAGCCCTGGTATTTCGCCGCCACGCCGGACGAATACCCGCTCGTATCCACCAGGCCGGCCAGCACGTAATGGCCGTCGGCAAACTTCACTCCGCCGGAGTTGCGGATCTGCACCGGCGCGCTCTGTCCGCAGTAATACACCGTGGCCGGTAACAGCTTTTCAACGTCGGCCGGCTTCAGCACGGTGCTGACGCCGGACTGTGCCGTCAACCAGCCTGATGCTCCCAGCGCCGCCATGATGGTCGCGGCGGCCACAACCCTACCAAGGATCTGCAAACGCATCTCGATCCTCCTCTTTCACACTGCCCCTGGAGTATAGCGCATCCCTGCGGGCTTGATCGTTTAACCCATGCCATTGCGGACCATGACACTTCCGGTGAATATGTTTCAAAGAGGAAATCGCGGCGCGTTTTGCCCCACCCGCAGCGAAATCCACACTCACCCGGTTCGCTGCGCTGCTTCAAACGCAGCATCGTAGTCGCCGCAGGTTTTCGTGGGAAAAGCGAGTCGAGGGAGCTCCGCCTTGCGGAGTCTATTTCACGGTGAGTTGCGCCGTAACCGAGTGGGTGAGCGATCCCGAGGCTGCGGTCACGGTGAAGGACAGGTTTTGCGGAGACAGTTTAGCCCCGCAACCCGTCAATCCCAGCGCCAGCGCCGCACTCAGCGCCACCAGCATTGCCAGCCTCGACAGGCGCGGTCCAGCCTTGCGCAGCCGTCTCGCAAACGGCAGCAGGATGAGCCCCAGCGCCACCGGCATCGACCCTCCGCCAAACGGCCCTCGCGGCAGGTCGTTCGAGGACTGGCTCGGCAGGGCCACTTCGAGCGTTACAGTAGTCGTCCCGGAGCTTGCTGCAACCGTAGCCGGAGTGAAGGTCGGCGTCATTCCCAGCGGAGTGTTAGCCACGGCCAGACTGACGCCTGCCGGTAGCGTCGCGCCGCCTACCGGAGTGATCACAAGCGTATAGACCGCCTTCCCTCCTGCGGGTACCGTGGCCGTGCCCGATGCGCTATTGGCGAAGGTCAGCGTAAAGTCCTGAATGTCCTCTGACACACCGCCGCTGGCTCCCGGCCCATAGTTGCTGTCGCCGGAGTAGGTCGCCGTGATGGAGTGAACACCGGCCGCCAGAGCCGTTGTGGTGATGGTGGCCGATCCGCCCGACACGGTGGCCGCCCCAATCTGAGTTGATCCATCGTAAAAGGTCATTGTCCCGCTCTGTGTGCTCGCGTACTCGGGAAGGCTGGCGGTGAAAGAAACCGCATAGGTCATGAACGCCGGATTCGCTGACGCGGAAAGCGTAATGGCCGGCGTAGCCGGAACCACGTTCAGCGTTACGGTTGCCGTCGCAGCGATGTAGTCGGTGGTATCGGTTGGCGTGAACGAAACCGTCAGCGTCTGCTGTCCCACGTTCAGCACCGTTCCCGCCGCCGGCGAATAGGTAAAGCTCCCCGCCACCGGCGAGCTGGCGTCGAGCTGCGTCGCGGTCAGCGGCGTGCCATAGACGATCGGCGCGGGCGTCGCCCAGTTGATCGTGGGCGCCTGCTGGAAGATCACGTTGTCCGCGGCCGTTACATTGCTCGAAAAGGTCACGCTCGAGACCGTCGCGGTCAATTGTCCCGTATAGCTCGCCAAAGTTGTGTAGGTCCCCACGTTCAACATCAGCGTCACGGAGTCGCTTGCATTCGCTGCCAATGCGCTGTTGCGGGTGCAGGTCAGGGTGCTCAGTTGGCAACTCCACCCGCCCGTCGTATCGGTCAGGGCTGTCACCGTTACCTGCGGCGGCGGTGTGAAAGCGAGAATCGCGGAGCTGGCGATCTCCGTCGTGGCGCTGGTGTTGGTCACATTCACGGTGACCTGGTCGGCCGTGTCACCCGATTTCACCAGCAACGGGCTGGGATTGAAGGCGATATTCAGCGTAGGCGCCACCACCGGCTGCACAAATGTTGACAGATCGAAGAGCGCGTATTCGAGCATTTCCTCCTGAGCGCTCATCGTGGTCTCGGCCGGGCACTCATTGGGGAAGATTGCGCCGCTGGGTACGGCCAGATTGAACACGTGATAGTCGTTGAACATCACGCGTCCGCACTGGCTGGCAAGCGGCGCCGCCACCGGGGTGTTGAAGGTCATCTGCATCACCGGATTGCCTGTCTGGCCGGGATATGACCCGCTGTTGAGGGTCAGCCACGACTGCGTCGGCGGAATCACGCCGCTCACGTCCGTGCGCAGCGTGCTGATATTGATCTGGTTCGCTGATCCGGCCGCGGTTGCGCCCGCATTCTGCAACCATTGCGCCAGCGTTGCGCCGTCGCTGAAGTCCGTGCTCACCGTGCCCACGCCGGAGTTGATCTGCTGCTCATCCGTCGTGGTCCAGTCCGCTACCGGCGCGAATTGCGCTTCGACGGGCGAGTCGGGATCGATGTACACAAAGCTGTAATGCGTGGTGAAGATGCGGCCGCCGGCGTTGGCGTAATTCGCAATGTTGCTCAGCGGGGCCGACGGCTGCACATACTCGCCGCCTTGGCACGGAAACATCACCATGTCGTAGCCACTCAGGGTTGCTGGGTTGCTGGTCAGCGTCGACTCCAGCGGCGTCGATGCGCTGATCTCCGCCCCCGGGGCTCCGCCGCCCTTGTAGAGATGGATGTGGCCGCCGGAATTCACGCTGCCGGTGTCGTCGGTGAACTCCGCTGGGTCAATGCCCATATCCAGCAGCACACATTCCGCTCCATCCACTTTCCCGGTCACGATGGCGATCATGGGAATATCGCCTTGGGTATGGTTCGCCGGCATGTTCAGCACAAGCCCCGTAAGCGCGGTTGTCCCCACCGCCTCGTTGGCAAACTGTCGCCGCCATTTTCCCGCCTGAATCACCACCGTATACGTTGCGTTTTCAGGAATGTTCGAGAGCGTGAACGTTCCGTCCACTGCGGTGTAGGTATAGCTCACTACGCCAGTCGGCGCCTGGTACGTCAGGCACTGCACTCCCGTGGGAAGCGCGGCCACCGGCGCCGTCGTGGCATACACCAGCACGTTGGGCAGCGGCAGCGCATTGGACGTGGTTCGCGGGTCGTAAACCGTGCCGCTGATCGTCGTGGTTTGAGCGGCCGCAGTCCCGCACACAACGGTCAACGAGCAAACCAGCACTCGCGCCGCACGCCTGCATCGTCTCCAGCGGTCGTCGATCGTCGCGTGATGCGAGGCAACAAAGCGGAAGAATGAAGTCATGGCGGTGGACTTTAACCTCACGCGCCTGTCTCGATCATCGGGGGATTTCTCACACTCTGTCGCATTGCGCCGAGCCTGATCACCACTGGCATTCCTCGGGGGTCCGGCCTGCAATCGCCCCAATCTCAGCCCAAATGGCGCAATTCGTCGACGCAAAGACTGGTATGCGCTCTCTTACGGCCGTAGGACCCATCATACACACGAAACGACGTCTGGAATGATGCGTCTCCCCCTCGCTGTACAGGCCGGAACGGGGGCATGCGGGCATCGTATCTCGGTCTATATCCTATTTGGAATCATGCATATAGTCTCGAAGAGGATACAGATTGATTCTGCCCGGAAGGCCCCGCGGCCAGCGACTACAACGTTTGCGTGTGTCGAGTCCCCTTTTCGGGTCATCCTGGGCGTCGCGGCTCGCCCCAACCAAAGGCATTTTCAAAGTGTGTGACCTCCCGTTCTTGCCCCGGCACAAGATACACGCTGATCACATCGAAACGGGCCTGCCCGGCGGCTTCGCCGGGTAACTGGCGCATGTACTGGCGGGCCAATCGGCGCAGGACATTCCGCTTGTGGGAGTCGATGCTCGCTTCGGCAGGCGTCAAATCGCGGGCAGTGCGGGTTTTCACTTCAACGAAACAGAGCAACGGTCCCTGCCAGGCGATGAGATCGAGATCTCCGGGCAGATTGCCTGCCGTCCACCGTCGCGCCACCACCGTGTAACCCTTGCGGCGCAGATGGAAAAATGCGGCTTCCTCGCCCTCCAAGCCGGTGACCAGGTGCGCCGGCAAAGCTGCCGTCCGGCCACGGCGCGCGGCCAGCCCGTCCATCCAGGCCAGCGCTCGCTCGAATATCCCCGCTCGCACATGCGCTACTCGTTCCATCGCCAACCATTGTCGGCTTGGATGCCGAAGCGGTGCAAATCGCTATCCGCCGCCTCACCCAGAGCGGCGGCAAACCAGCCCTCGCCCGCAATTACGCCGTCGCCGCTGCCACTGTGCTGTGCTCGTGTTCCTTTTCCGCCTGCGTCAACGCCTCTTCCAGGATGTCGAGCGCGACCGTGGCTTCTTCCTTGCTGACGATGAGCGGAGGCGAGAGCCGCAGCGACGTCTCGCCGCAACCCAGCACCATCAGCCCGCGCTCGAAGGCCAGCATCTCAATGCGGTTGCGCAGCTCCACGGCCGGCTCGCGCGTAGCCTTGTCCTTCACGATCTCGATGCCGATCATCAGGCCCCGCCCACGCACATCGCCCACCAGCGGATGGCTATCTTTCCAGCCGCGCACCCGCTCCAGCATGAACTCGCCCACTCGCGCGGCGTTGGCAATCCCCTCGCGTTCGAGGATGTCCATGGTCTTGAGCGCCGCCGCGATCGAAACCGGGTTCCCGCCAAAGGTCGATGCATGCGAGCCCGGCGCCCAGTTCATGATCTCCGCCCGCGTCATGCAAATCCCCAGCGGCATGCCGCTGGCAATGCCCTTGGCGATGCAGACGATATCCGGTTCCACCCCCGAGTGCTCGATGGCCCACCACTTGCCGGTCCTCCCGCACCCGCACTGCACCTCGTCCACCACCAGCAGGATTCCGTGCCGGTCGCAGATGGCCCGCAGCTCGCGTAAAAAATTGTCCGGTGCCGGCACAAATCCGCCTTCGCCCTGAATCGGCTCGACGAAGATCGCGGCCACCTCTTCCGGCGGCAGAATGGTCTTGAAAAGTTTCTCCTCGATGTACTGCGCGCAACCCAGGCTGAAGGCCTCCTGCTCCTGCGGCCCGCCGCTGCAGCCCCGGTACACGTAGGGATAGCGCACGTGTGTCACTCCCGGCACCAGCGGCGAAAAGCGCCGCTTTTGCTGCGGCTTGGAGCCGGTCAACGAGAGTGCTCCCATGGTGCGCCCGTGGAATGCGCCGAAGAACGAAATGATCTGCTGGCGGCCGGTGTGATACCGAGCCACCTTGAGCGCGCACTCGATGGCCTCTGTACCGGAGTTGCCGTAGAAGAACCGGTGCGGGCCGGGCATGGGCGCCACAGCCGACAACCTCTCTGCGAGATCGGTCAGGCTCTCGTTGTAAAAATCGGTGCCCGAGATATGGATCAGCTCGGCCGCCTGCTTTTGAATCGCGGCCACGACCTCGGGATGGCAATGGCCGGTCGAAACCACGGCGATGCCCGCGGCAAAGTCGAGAAACTCGTTGCCGTCCGCATCTTCCACGCGGACGCCGCGACCGCGTTTGGCCACCAGAGGATAAGAGCGCGTATAACTGGGCGAGATAAGCCGCTTATCGGCCTCAACGGCTGCCTTCGCCTTGGGCCCCGGCAGCGGACAAACCAGCTTGGGTCCGTATTGCGCGTACAACTCTTGCTTGGTCATCGAACATTCTCCTCGGCTGATTCGGTTGTCGCAGCCAGTCGCTTGATCGCTTCGCGTACTGAGCTCCGGATGCGCGTGGCTGCGGATCCCGGTGAGTGGGATCGTTCATTCCTGCGGACCCGCTTGGGGTCTATCGAAGGGCGAGGATCTTCGGCGGAGGGTCGCTAATCGCCGCCGAAGAGGCTAGGTCGAGTGCGGGTGGGCAGCACGCGCAGGTGCCGCCGCGGACACATGTACTGCGCGCGCGACCGCGACCAGCGCTTCGTGGCTGGCGCCTGCGGCAAATCTTGAGTAGCGCGCGTATACATGGAAACTCCGCTACGACGAGCATAGCACGCGGCGCGGAGGCGCTTCCACGTTCGCCGGCAGGCCCGGCTTGCGCCTACGACGGCTTATCGGGAAGAAAAGCGCTTGCGGGAACCAGCGCTACGGGAGCTTCGCCATCCAAAGAGACGATGCCCTGCTCGAAGCCCTGCAAGCTGGCAGCGTCCGCGGCCATCGTCATCCAGCATGCCGCGCCTTTCTCCAGCACCGTGCAGGCAATCTCAAAGGTAAATGGATTCTCGGGGCGGTGTTTTGGGGTTCCCTTGGCGCGCTCGATCCAAACCGCGTGGCTGCCCAGGGAGTAGTTCGCCTCCGCAGGCTCGGTAATCTCGAAGGTCTGCTTCATCTCCTCCGCTGCGCCCGCGCCGAGGTTCGCCAAATCGCTCGCCGTCAAATTTTGCCCATAGCAGGAGAAGGGCAGCGCCAGCACCACGACCACTGACGCAGTAGCCCCATGTTTGGCGGTCAGTGCGACTTCTACGCAGGCATCTCCCTTTTTCGCCGCCACGAGCATCGGGAAAGGGATCTCGACCTTGGGAGCCGGGGGCGGAGCCACAACCTCCCAATCCGAAGGCAGCCTGTAACTGAAGCCGACGTCGTTCCTTTCCACTTGAGGCTGCGGCGAGGGCGCAGCCGCAGTTGCGGGCGCTCCAGCCAGCGCGGCAGCGGGCGCAGATGTCGCGGCGGGCTTCGGCGGTGTCGCAGCAGACGCCGGCGCTTGCGCGGCAAGCCGCGCGCAACCCAGAGCAAAAAGCAAAGCTGCGAGAGGAAGTCGCATGGAATGCCCTCTTACCTGGCGGTCAGTCTATCGCCACCTGCGGCGCGCGGCAAGATTCGTTCACAAATCGGGCGGCAAGGTTCGTTCGCAAATTAGGCCGCGCTACTTGAGGAAGAAAGCCGAGGCCGACGCCGCCACTCCCAGCGCCGAAACAACAAGCCCCAGGTGCCAGTAGATCCGGCTCCGCGTCAGCAGCGTGATCGATGTGATCACCAGACCAATCTCCAGCAACACCTCACCCAGATCGAAGCGGTCTGCGCGCGCCTCTCCTTGTTCCACTTTGACTTGCAGAGCTTGTGCGCTCGCCTGATCCTGCTTCATCTCATCTGCCCATTTCTTCTCGTGGTCGGCGTATGCCTTCGTAATCTTGGCAGTGGCATCTTTGTTGTCGAGCGCAACCACCCCCAGCAGGTCGGTTGCCAATTGTGTATTGTAGTCGCGAATATCTCGCGCCTGAAACTCATTCCACTGGTCCGTCGCCTTGTTCTGGTTGATGATCGCATCCTCATGGGTGCGCCCGCCCATCACCGTGGTCACCGCCAGCAGCACGGCCAGAACGCTCATCGTAAAGGCGACAGGCCGCAGCGGCTCTTCTTTCGCTCCCTGCTCCAGATTTTCCTTCAGGTCCTGCACTTCGCTCGCATCCATAGGGTTGCGCCTTTTCATCCTGGATTTGGGGGGCTTTCGGGGAAGCCTGCTCTGATCAGGCCTGGATCCATCATACGATCCCACGCAGCGGTGGGGAACACAATGTGCAGCGGAATCGTATAAACCTCTAAACCTTCGTAAACACCAGATGGGGATGCCGGGAGGGCGCAGCACCCTCGCCCACGACCTGCTGACCGGCGATCCGGCTAGGTCACTCCCTGCTCAGTTCAACGCTGAAAAGGCCGGCCGCTGCATGAAGCGGCTAGAAGCTAGCAGCTAGGAGCTGGAAGCTGTCCTCTTCACTTCCGCTTCCACCGTACCCCGTCCTTCGAGTCCTCGATCACAACGCCCTTTTCCGCAAGCTCGTTGCGAATCTGGTCGGCGCGGTCAAAGTTGCGCGACCTCTTGGCAGCGGCGCGCTCGGCCACCAGCGCATCAATCGCCTCATCCGTCAACGACTGCGCGGCCAGCAATTCCGGCGACACATCGCCCATTCGCCCGCCTTTTTCTGCCCACGCAAGCGCCCGCCGCGTCGGCTCCGCATCGCGATCCTCGATCACATCGAAGACCGCATCGAAATCCTTCAGCACAGGCAGAATCGCGTCGCGATCAGCCGCGAAAAACTGGCCCTGATCAATGGCCGTGTTCGCGGCGCGGATCAACTCAAAGATGGGCGCGCGCGCCTCTGCGGTGTTCAGATCGTCGGCCAGCGCGTCGCGGTATTCGGCCTGCGCCTTCTTCGCCGCCTCCT
>Ga0326727_10015548_pt1 | contig 16302 bp, 14 predicted proteins | sample MB2enrmetagenome_FD_207643 | JGI IMG/M metagenome (GOLD analysis project Ga0326727, IMG submission 207643) | Lab enriched peat soil microbial communities from McLean, Ithaca, NY, United States - MB29MY | ecosystem: Environmental > Terrestrial > Soil > Wetlands > Peat | place: USA: New York...
CCTTGAGGCTGCGCAGTTCTCCCTCGGGCTCGGGAACTACACCGCAGCCACGAGTAACGCGGTACACGCCGGGATGAATGCTGGCGACGCCATTTCGTGTGCCCTTGTCGGCTCGGTTTCGAAGGGTAAGCATGCCGACGCGCCAGAGCATCTCAAGACGATCGGAGATGTACAAGGCGCGCGCTATCTTCGCCAGCTCCTACCGCTCAAGACACCGGCCGAGTACGACCCGGCTCCAGTGAGTGCCGCCCAGGCTCGAAAGGCTGTAGAGGCGGCCAGGCGCCTGATCGAACATGCCGAAGAGAAGCTCAATGCGGCCCTGCCGCGTTAAGGAAGCTTGGGGGCGGTCCTTGCGCTGGCAAACTTCGAGGGACTCGAACAGTGTCAGAAACAGAGTCGTTCCATGTTCAGATTCTGGAGTCGGCACGACCCCGAGTTCCGTCGCGCGATTATCGCGCGTCCGCTGCCGACCGTGACAGTTTGCCGAAGACGAAACCCTTTATTTATCAGGCATACAAGTTCGTGCTAGTTCGCCAAAGTCCCAGGAGGGAAGCTTGAGGGGCTAGTGCCCGCAAGGGCGTGGGGGTTCAAGTCCCCCCTCCGACACCACGGGCGACACGCGAGAGTTCCGCCGTGGCCTTGATCTGCTGTCTCGTTGGGTCGTAACGCAACGTCAGGCCAAGCTCCGCGTACAGAGTTGCGCGGTCCTCAGGATTCGCCTGCTTGAGCACTTGAACCACGCCTCCGAGCGAATCAGCCCACTCGGCGATCTCACGGGCCGACAACGGGCGCCACAGGTTGTAGGCCCCGAGCGTGGCCTCAAGCCGCGCGCGTTCGGCCTGAAGCTCTCTGACTCTTGGCGCGACCAGTTCGTGATCGATCCTGCTTTCGATCGATTCGAGAAGACGTTTGATGCGGACGTCACAGTCAGCCATCGCTGTCCGGACGGCCACGTGCTGAGCGGCGACGTCAGGCGGCATCGCCTGCGCATTGGCGAGGGCCTCGGGCGTCACTATCTCGGCCAACCAGGCATCCAGCCTTGAGACGATCGCGTCCTCACGGACGTAGACCGTCGGTGGGTGGTCCATGCCGAGCGGCACGGACCGACGGGCGCCGAGCTCACAGCGGTAGAGCACCCTCGTCGGCGAACCCGCGATCCTCGATCGGCGCGCGGAACCCTGCATCTTTCGGCCGCAGAGATCGCAGCGGACAATGCCCCGCAGCAGGTAGGGGTGCACGGCATCGCGCTGTTTCTCTCGCCGGGCACCACCACCGATGTGGTTCGCGACCGCCGCAAGTGTCGCCTCGTCGACAAGGGCCTGCGTCCTCGGTGTCGTGGCCTCGATCCACTCCGAGGACGCTCGCCAGCGCATCCGCGTGACGTGGCCCGCTGAGACGTCGTTCAAATCGAGGAGCTCCTCGAAGCGACGCTGCTTGCCCCAGACGCCGCGCCCGGCGTAGACGGGGTTGGTGAGAATCGCTCGAATCGCGGTGTGCGACCAGCCCCGAGGATCTCGATGAGAGTTGCGCGCCCGGTCGTAGGCAGCGGGGGAGGGGATACCCTCTTCGGTGAGGCGCTCGGCGATGAAGCGGAGGCCTTCGCCGCTCGCGTACATCGAGAAGATGCGGCGAACGAAGGGGGCCGTGATCGGATCGGGCTCGAGGCGGTGGAGACGCTGCCCGGCGACGGCCTTTGACGGGTTGGGATGCGGCCCAGAGTCGGCCAGCCTGTAGCCGTAAGGTGGCCGGCCACCGAGGAAGCGGTCACCCTCCGCGGCCAGGGCCTCCATGGCCGAGCGGACGCGTACCTGGATGCGGGTGCGCTCGCCCTTCGAGAGGCCGCCAAAGAGATTCATCACGAGGTCATGTGCCTCGGACCCGGGGTCGATGGCACCACCCACCTCGGGCACCCACAGCCCGACGTGGTAGTGCGTGAACAAGGGAAAAGTCAGGGCGAACTGGCTGCCATAGAAGGCGCGTGAAGGCTCGCCGATGACTACCGCCTCCCAACCCCGGCCGGCGTTGCGGAGATCCTCCAACAGGCGGTTCGCCTCCGGGCGACGTTTCCAGGGGAGCGAACGTGACTGACCGAGGTCGAAGTACTCGGCGACGATCTCTCCGCCATGGGATCGGACAAGCTCGTTGCTTCGGCGAAGCTGCCAAGCACGCGACGCGGCGGGGTCCTGCGCGTCCTCGGTCGAGACCCGTCCGTAGAGGGCGAAGCGCATGGACATGGTCTAGCTCGCGGGTCGTTCATTGTGGAGATCGGCTTGCTTGACGATGAGATCGAGCAGGCGCCTGAGGGCCTCCTTGGGGAGATCGAAACTCTCGGGTCGGACGAATTCAATGACGCCTTCAGCGCTTCTCGGCTCGCGCGTAGCCGGTGTCGCAGGTGAGCCAGCCGTCTCGGCGTGCCGTGGGTGCTGAGTGTCTGCGACTTTCGGTGAGTCGGTGACCGCACTCATTGCTCCCGACGTTCCTCGAGCTTCCGAGGCGGTGCGCGACTCGTGGGCGAGCTGCTGGTCGACCAAAGCTGTGTCGTCGGACGTTCTCCTTGGCTGTGCAGCGGGCATGCGCCAGGGTCGTGGCGGTGGCGCCGTTGCCGGGCGGTCGCGACTGGTCGAGTGGAGTCGGGCCATCGCGTCATGGTGAGCTGGGCGACTCACAGCACTTCTCACAGGAACACTCACACGAATGCTCACAGACGCGCTCGAGGGGTGATTTCTGCGAAGGATGCCGTCGAAGCGGAGGCTCTCGTGGTTCGGCGGCCCCCGGAAGGCACTCACAGGACCAGGTGGCAGCCTGTGAGCTGACCGATTCGTTCTGGACCCTTTTCGACCATCACACGGAAGGGTCTGCGCGCTCCGGCAGCTCACAGCAACACTCACAGCAACACTCACAGGGCCAGGTCACAGCCCTGGGAGTTGACCGACTCGGCTTGGGCCCTTCCGGTACGTCGTCCGTCTCGATCGGCGAGGTGTCCGCTATTTCAGGCCGAATACGGCGAGCAGCGCGCGGTTAACCGCTTCCACGTCGTCATGTGCGAGGGAGCCCAGGAGAGCGGTCAAGAGCCGACGCCCGAGAACGAGGAGCCGACAGAGGGGTCCGAACCACCGACGGCCTGCGGAGCCCTGCCGTCCGCCAGAGGCTCGCCGCACCGGGAGTCTGAAGCAGGTCAGGAAGCGGTCCTTAGTTCCGATCGGACGATACGCTTGTGCCACGTTCGTGAGGATGAGCCCGCCGGCTTGATAACCAGGCAAACGTCGGCGCGCTCTCGGGCCGTCCTGGCACCTTGTGCATCAGGCGTGCTGCCCAGGACGCCCATTTGTATGGACCAAATGTGAGCCGTTCGCCAGGTCAGCCGCCATGCCGCGAGGTGCGGTCCCGCTACAACCCCTTCCTCATGCCTCAGCCGTGCCTCACACCGAAGGGTATCGGTAGGTGACAGGGTGAGTCTCGACGGTTCCGCACGTCGACGCCGTTGACGAACCGACTGCACGTGCGAGGAGCTCCAACGGAACAACGGAACTGCCTGCGCCTCACTCGCGCCGAAGAGATGCCCTTAGCGTCGGGAAGCCCCGTTCGCTGCGGCTGTCTGGCTTGACTCTCCCCCTGGGGGAGGCCGCACACTCGATGTGTCGGGCTGTCCGGCTCGATGACGAGGGAGCATGAGACGTGGAAGAAGTTAGGAACTTTGCGGTCCCGTTCAACTGTCAGTCACACGGGTGACGGCGGTTGTCAAAGCCGAGTCGTTGACCAAATTTTTTGGTGAGGTCTCAGCGGTCACGGATTTGTCATTTGCGTTGGAGGCGGGGACGATCACGGGCTTTCTCGGTCCGAACGGCGCCGGCAAGACGACGACGCTGCGGATGATCCTGGGGCTGGCGACGCCTGCGAGTGGACGAGCACTGGTGTTCGATCATCCTTACTTGGAGTTGCCGCATGCGGCGTTGCGGATTGGTGCCGTGCTCGAGGCGACCGATTTCCATCCCGGCCGTTCGGGCCGCGACCACCTACGGATGTTGGGACGCGCTGTTGAGGTTCCTGACTCGCGCGTAGATGAGGTGCTGAGCTTGGTGGAGCTCACCGAGGCGGCCCACCGGCGCGTGAAGGGGTACTCGCTGGGGATGCGCCAGCGACTTGGGCTCGCGGCGGCGCTGCTTGGCGACCCGGAGCTGCTGATCCTCGATGAGCCGGCCAATGGGCTTGACCCGGAGGGCGTGCGCTGGCTGCGTGACTTCCTGCACAGGCTGGCGTCGGAGGGCCGCACGGTCCTCATCTCAAGTCATGTGCTCGCCGAGGTAGCGCAAACCGTTGACCAGGTTCTGATCATCAGTCGCGGACGGCTGGTGATCGAGTCCCCGCTGGCAGAGCTGACCGCACGCGCCGGCGGCGCAGTTCGCGTCCGCTGTGGCGATCCGCAGCGGCTCATTGCGGCGCTGCGTGATGAGGGTTTGCAGGTGACGACGGGTACCGACCACGCGCTGCTCGTCCAGGGGGCCTCGAGCGAGAAGGTCGGTGAGATCGCTTTCGCCGCTGGCGTCCCGGTTCACGAGCTGGTCAACGATGGAGGCGGGCTGGAGGACATCTTCCTCGAACTGACCTCGGAGGCAGCGGCATGACCGCGCAGATCAAGGCAGAGCTGCTGAAGATTCGCTCGACCCGGACCACGATCGGACTGATCCTCGGGATGATCGTGTTGGTCCTGCTCTTCACACTGCTCACGGGGCTGCTCAGCCATCCAAGCGGGCTTGCGAGCAGAGAGGACCAGCGTCAGCTGTTGAGCCTGGGCAGTCTCGCAAGCGTGTTCTCAGCTCTTGCTGGGGTGTTGCTTGTGACCAGCGAGTACCGCTACGGCACGATCCGTCCGACGATCCTGTTCAACCCCGAGCGCTCACACGTCGTCGCCGCCAAGGTCGTCGCCGGCGCATTGGCCGGAATCACATTCGGTGTCCTCAGCGAGGCAATCGGCTGGGCGATCGGATACGCGATCCTCGACGGGCGTGGCATCACCGTCGTGCTCAGCAGCGGAGACATTCTGCTGCTCACCCTTGGCGGGCTCGCCGGCGCGGCCCTGTGGGGCGCGATCGGCGCCGCCCTCGGAGCGATCATCCACAGCCAAGTCGGCGCCATCATCACGCTATTCGCCTGGGCCCTCGTCGTCGATGACCTCCTGTTCGGCCTCGTCCCCTCGGTCGGGCGGTTCACACCAACCCGTGCTCAGGACGCACTCATGGGCCTCAGGGTCGATCACCTGGTCTCGCCGGGCGTCGGCGCGATCACGTTGATCGCCTGGGCCGGCGCACTGGCGGTCATCGGTATCGCCCTGTCCTTTCGACAGGACATCAACTGACTCCGTTGCCTTTTTTGGTGGCCCCTCGATCATCGGACCTCAAACCTGCGGGGCGTTGTTCTCAATACGGTGAACGCCCACGCTCGCTTTCGGCTGTCCGGCTTGACTCTCCCCCTTGGGGAGGCTGCACACTCGATGTGTCGAACTGTCCAGCTCGACGACGAGGAGTATGAGCCCGTGGAAGAAATCAGCATTGGTGAGTTCGCACGGCGGTCACGCCTGTCAGTGAAGGCGCTGCGCCTCTACGACAAACGCCGTGTGCTGGTGCCCGCCCGCGTCGATGACGTTTCGGGCTACCGCTACTACGACGCCGCGCAGCTCGAGGACGCGCGTCTCGTCGCGATGTTGCGCCAGCTCGACTTGTCGCTTGCCGCAATCCGGAAACTGGTCGCTTGCGATCCAGTTGATGCCGCAGGCCAAATAGCGGCGCACTGGCGGAAGGTCGAGTCCGTACACGACGCGCGCCGCGAGCTCGCCGACTACCTGGTCAACCGACTGAGTGGAAAGAGCTACGTCATGTACGAAGTTGCCACACGAGAGATACCCGAGCGGAGCGTGCTCTGCCTGAAGCGCCATGTCGACGAGAAGGGCGCGTGGGCACTCGGCAAGGAGTTCATCGCGATCATGCGCGAGCGACCCCTACCGAAGATGGAAGGGCGAGAAGGCGCAGCGTTCTCCATTTTCTGGGGTGAGGTAAGCGCCGACAGTGACGGCCCGGTGGAATGGTGCAAGCCGGTCCCCGAGGCGGACGCGAAGGCACTTGCGTCCCATTACCCAGAGTTGACCTTGCGGACCGAACCCGCCCATCGCGAGGCGTACGTCGCGATACCGAACGACGCGTTACCGAGTGGCCCGGGAGGGAACCCAAGCGTGCATTGGCAGCTCGCGGGGGAGGCTTTGCGTGCCTGGGCAGAGGAGGGCGGAATCAACCCCGAAACGCTTACCCTCAAGCCCGAGGATCTTGGAATGCGAATCACCTACTTCGTGAGCGAGCCAGTCACCGAGACGAGCGTGCCGTACTGCGACTTCGCGGCGCCGTTCGCCTGATCGGACTCCTTGTCAAGAGGCAACATTCAAGATGGTCTCGCGTGTCGCAGGTGGGAAAGTCCCCCCTCCGACACGCTCCAGCTCCACGCTTCGCAGAGCTGGTACCAGGGAGTTTGTGTTTGTACCTCCTACACCGACTCGCTCCAGCTCCACGGCACGGAGTGATGTCCGGAGGCGCACCCGCTCAACGGCTCCCACACGCCGGTAGGTGACGTGGAGACCCAGGGCTTGATATAGCGCGGCACGATCTGCTTGTTCGATGGCGCCGAGCAGCTCCGGCAAGTCACGCAACATCGAGAGCGTCTCAATGACTTCGTCGAGCGCGAGTGGTTGGGGAGTTGGGGGAGCGGACGCGATGACCGCCTCTGCGGCGGCCTTCTCGCGCTGGGCTGCAGCAATGCGTGGTGCGATTACGTCGGCCGAAATGCCCGCCTCGAGCCCGTCAAGGTGTTTCGCGAGCTTGCGCTCGCTCTCGAGCAGGGTGATCCGCGCCCGAGCAACCTCGGGGTCCTCGCGACGAGCCTCGGAATCGGCCGTGACGATGGCTGTCGCGGTCGCCTCGATGTTCTCAGGGTTGAAGAGCTTCGAGAGCCACTGGTCGATGTGGACGAGCAGGCGGTCTTCGCGGACAGACAGGCTTGGCGGATGATCCTTGAAGGGCGACGCATAGTCGGAGCTCACGTAACAGCGGTAGAGCGAGTACCCGCGCACTGTGTTGCCCTGAAGCTTCTTGCCGCAAGCGTCACAGATGACCAGTCCGGCGAGGGGGTACCGCGAGGAATCGGATCGACGGACTCCCGCGTGCGTCCGTCGCGATGGAGTTGCCGCTTTGGTGCGCGTGTTGCCTGCCACGAGCGCTTGGACTCGATGCCAGGTTTGTTCTTCGACGATCGCGTCGTATGCCTGGACTGTCGAGGTCACCCACTCGTCGCGTTGTTGCCATTGCTGGCGGGTCACGTGGCCCAGCGCCGGCACGTCAGGGTCGAGCAGCACGTCCTTCTTCTTGGTACGGCCCGACACTTGGTAGCCGAGATACCGCGGGTTTATGAGGATCGCTCTCACGGCAGACATCGCCCACGAATGACCGGGCCGATGCGGATTGCGTTTCGGGTCTTGTGCGGACGGGCTCGGGATCCCCTCGTTCGTTAGAACAGCAGCGATCTGCTTGTAACCCGCCCCGGCCAGGTACATGTCAAAGATGCGCCGCACAACCGGTGCCGTCTCCGGATCAGGTGCCAGCTGGTGCAGCCGAGCGCCTGACGCCGCTTTGGAAGGATTAGGGTGCGGCCCGGCATCGGCGATGAGGTAGCCGTAAGGGGGACGGCCACCGAGCCAGCGTCCTGCTTGTGCATGAGCGCGCATCGCGTTCGCGACCCGCAGTCTGGTCCTGTTGCGCTCGGCGCGGCTCATGGTTCCGTAATTGGACAAGGCCATGTAGTGCCCGTCGTTGTCGATATCGACGGGGCCACCGAGCTCGGGCACCCAGAGTCCGACTCCGTAGTGGGCGAACTGCAGCAGGATGCCCTCGAACTGGGTCCCCGAGAACGCCCGTTGTGGTTCGGCGATCACGAGTGCGTCCCAGTCCCGGTGTGGATTCCGCAGATCCCGAAGGATCCGGGAGGCCTCCGGCCGCCGCTCCCACGGCAGGCTTCGGCTCTTGTCGATGTCGTGGTAGGTGGTGACGATCTCGCCGTGAGGTGCGATGAGCCGTCTCGCCGTGTCCGTCTGCCAGCGAAGGCTGTCTGCCGGGTCCTGAAGATCGTCGGTTGAGGTGCGCGCACTCAGCGCGAAGCGGATCATGCCGCCTCGGTCCGCAGCTGCACGCGAAGAGCACGGACGATGCGAGCGAGGGCCGCGGCGACTTCCCGGTTCATCTCAGGCTCGTCGACCGCGATGAAATCCATTGACCCAGGCCCGTGTGTCGCCGAGCTTCCATGCTCTCCAAAACTACCTCTGGCCTGTGGAGCCGAGGCGAAGCTGGACGACGCGGGTGACGCCTTCGTCATCGTTCCCGAATCCGGGCTGGCGTCCATTGCCGGGACATCGAAGGTGGTGGCTCTGATCTGTTCCGGCAATCGAGAACCGCGGCAGTCGCCCAGGTTGTATCGCTGGCCGCACAAACGCGCGGGAGGGAAGTGTGCTCGCCGAGGTTGCATCGGACTCCTCGTAGATCCATTCCCGACGCGGTAGGTGCCGTCGGCGAAGTCCCCGAGCTCCACTCCTCGACGCTTAGCTCGGCTCCCGAGAGCCGTCGCTCTCTTTCGGCACCTGCCCACACGATGCGGTTGAGGACGCGAGCGGCCGCGGGCACGTGGACATCCGATGTCCCCCTTGGCCGAGGCGTGCGCCAGGGTCGTCGCGAGGACGCCCATGCCGGGCGGTCGCGACTAGTCGAGTGGAGGCGAGCCATCGCGCCATGGTGAGCTGATCGACTCACAGCACTGCTCACAGGAGTACTCACAGCGGGGCGCGTTCTGCGAAGGATGCCGTCGAAATTGAGGAGGCTCTCGGGTTGGGCGGCCCGCGGCGGACAGGGGAACGGAACGCACTCACGGGGCTGTGACCTGGCCCTGTGAGTGTTGCTGTGAGTTGCAGGAGCGCGCAGAGCCTTCCGCGTGATGGTCGAAAGGGCCCCCCAGAACTAGCGATGCCGCTGATCAGGTGGTCGAGCTTGACGACCTAACCGTCGTGCTTGAGAATCTACCCGCGTTCGTGAGCAGGATCGAGCTGGAACCGAGCCTCCACGACCTCGACGAGCCGCGGGAGATCCATCGAGCGCGCACTGAACCCGGATTCGATTCCTCTGCGCCAGAACGAGACGGTGCAGTCAAGAGGCCCACCACACCGGAGTCTGCGGCAGGACTAGAAGCGGTTCTTGGCCCCGATCGGACGATACGCTTGTGCCACGTTCGAGGGGACGCCATCGGCGCGCTCTTGGGCCGTCTTGGCACCTTGTGCATAGCGTGTGTGTGTGTGTGTGTGGTGCCCGGACGCCCCTTGTTGTGACGCCGACGCAAGCCGTCAGCACAGGTCCTACACGTGCCCCGAGGTCGATCCTGCCGCTCGCCCCTTCCTCGTGCCTCAAGCGTGCCTCACGCGCAGGCTAACGGCAGACGCCGGAGGAGACCATGGACGCGATCCCAGGGGTGCCAGGGGCCGATCAGAACCAGCGATCCGATCCGTTAGGTGCGTGAAGGGTCCAACAACCCGATCGTGAGCTTGACCAGGCACGATCGGAATCGCGATCCTGCCACGCCGTGGCGCTCAGCTTCTTCTATCGCCTGGTCCGTCGCGTCGTCGAGTTCCTTCGGATCCACCACATGGACGCCATCGCCAAGAATGCGGAGATCCTGATGCTTCGTCAGCAGCTGGCCGTGCTTCGCCGCCAGGTAGCACACCCCCGGTTCTCGTGGTCCGACCGAGCACTCGCCGCCACCCTGGCCGGCCTCGTGCCTCGGGAGCGCTGGGCGGCCTTCCTCATCTCTCCCGAAACGATCCTGCGCTGGCACCGGGCGCTCGTCCGCCGGCGCTGGACGTACTCGCACCGGTGTCTCCGGGACGCCCTCCGCTTCCGGAGGAGACGGTCGAACTGATCCTCCGACTCGCCCGGGAGAACCCGCGCTGGGGCTACCTGCGCATCGTCGGGGAGCTGAAAAAGCTCGGCGTCACGGTCTCGAAGGGCAGCGTCGCCAACGTCCTTCGACGTCATCGGGTTCCGCCAGCGCCACGAAAAGCCGGACCCAGCTGGACCGAGTTCCTCCGTATCCGGGCCAAGGGCATCATGGCCACCGACTTCTTAACCGTCTACACCGTCCTGCTCCGTCGCTACTACGTGCTCTTCGTCATCGAGGTCGAACGACGCGTCGTGCACCTCCTCGGTGTCACCGCCAACCCCAGCGGCCCTTGGGTCACCCAGGCAGGCCGCAACTTCTGTGCCGAGCTCGAAGACGCCGGACGACGGGTGCGGTTCCTCGTCCGCGACCGCGACACCAAGTTCACCGCGACCTTCGACAACGTCTTCGCCTCGATCGGCGCCGAGACGATCCTCACCCCGTACGCTCCCCGAAAGCGAACGCCTTTGCCGAACGCTGGGTGCGCACCGTCCGCGAAGACTGCCTCGACCACGTGCTCGTGTTCTCCAGGCGTCACCTCGAGATGATCCTTGGCGAGTGCGTCGCGCACTACAACCGAGGCCGACCGCATCGAGGTCTCGACCTCACACCGCCGCGCCCGACGCGAGCGGCTAGCAGCGCCGGCACGGTCCACCGCCGCGACCTCATCGGTGGGCTCATCCACGAGTACGAGCTGGCTGCCTGATGATTCCCCCCCACGAGTCCTCGGCACTACCGTCGCCGCTTCTCGGCGTTCTGCGAGCGGAAGACGCAAGAACCAACGCGGTGCTGATAACGTCGTCCGCCGCCGCTCGTAGGGAGCTTCTCTCGGACGCGTTCGCTTGGCCCCGGCACGAGCAGAATGGATTGTGGACCTTCAGGTTGTCAATGCACCAAGGCCTCGGCGGTCAGTCTCATCATCGATTTCTCACGACAGCGCCAGGTCATCATCGCTGCGAGCCCTGAGCTTCAAGAGCGCGAGCTGATAAAGCTCGCATGAATCCAGAGAGCCGGGGGGAGCCCAAGGTTGCTTCGCCCATCATTCCAGGGCCACCCCTCGTCGGAGCTATGGTGAACCACCCAACTCAGGCAGCAATGAATGAGTCGGCCCTCTGAGAGAACGGCTCACTGAGTACTACTGACCGGCAGGCATGATAGTCAGCAATATCTCGTCCTAGCGTCTCACCGAGTGTGGCCCGCTTCCGTGTGACAGCCGCTGACAAGCGAATCCACTCAGTCCATCAACCCCACAGCACACTTGCTAGTTCGAAGCGTTTATGAACAATCCGTAGGCACCCGACCGACAATAAAATCGACCGGGCCTGACAAGCCCGATCCGCTTAGATTCGCTTGTACATTTCCAGCCAGCAGTGCCGCCTGGAGTAAACTACAATTTCCTTCGGTGCAACCGGAGCCACCGACAGCGGCGCCCATGGCCGCCGCGAGTCCAGAGAACTCGGAATCAAGAGCTGATAGCTCCAGCCTTTTGCTGGTTGATGGGAACTACTTCGCCGCGCGCGCCTCCTTCGCCTTGCCGGCTAGCATCAGCAACTCGGAAGGAGAGCCGGTCAACGGCACATATGGCTTTCTGAATACGCTCAAGAGAATAATGCTGGAGCTCCAGCCTAACGGTGTTGTTGTGGCTTTCGATCCCAGTGGGCCGAGTTTCCGTCGCAAGTTCTTTCCAAACTATAAGGCAGGACGAGTGAGCCTGCCGTCAAACTTCCGCACCCAGCTCGACTACTGCCGTAGGGCCCTTGACGTCCTGAGAATCCAACACCTCCAGCTCCTCGACTACGAAGCGGATGATCTTCTTGCAAGCCTCGCAGCGAAGGCTTACCGGGCGGCGCGGCCGACACTTATAGCGACCGGTGACCACGATGCCTATCAGCTGGTGCAAGATCCGTACGTTCAGATTATATTCCCGAAGCGCGGCCTCGGCGTCTACAGTTTGTTAGATGAGCGCGACATTACGCAAACGACAGGCGTGCGGCCTGACCAATACGTCGATTATGCTAGCCTTCGTGGGGACGCGTCTGACAACATTCCAGGCGTCCCGGGACTCGGCCCGAAAACTGCCGCTGCTCTGATCAACAGTTATCAAAACCTGACTGGTGTCTACGACAACCTTGACGAGCTGCGTCCGGCGCTTGCTCGGAGCTTGGCTAGCCATGAAGCCATAGTGCGTCGAAATGCCATCCTTATGTCACTTGTCCGTAACATTGACTTGCACGTATCTTTTCTGTCCGCCCCCTGGAGAGAGGCTAAGACGCCTGAATTGAGAGAGACCTTTTCCCGCCTTGGCCTGGCCCGTCTCACTCCTGGATGGGAGGCCATCGTGGCGTCTGGAGTAGTTGACCTGCCCCGCCCCTTGGGGGTAACGGAAATGGACGCAAGCGTGGAGCGTGGGTATACCCAAACTCGTCGTGGCCCTCACCACGTGTGTTTAGTCGGATGTTCGGCGCAGAAAGGGCGCGGTTCTGGTTTGGCGGCAGACGTGTACCAATCCGCCCGGTTCAGGAAGGCGCGACGGTATGCGGAGCTCTACTGCGACGAATGGCGAATATTGTCGGGAAAGTATGGAATAGTGTACCCGCGGACGACCATCGAGCCGTACAATGTAAGTCTCAAGGGGATGACCCAGGTAGAACTCAAGGATTGGTCCGCTCGAGTGTTGAACAGCTTGCTTGAGAAGGACCTGAATCCTGGCGACCGAGTTACGATCCTCGCTGGCGGGGCTTACAAGGGCCCTCTGGAACCGACTCTCCTGGCGAGGGGTATTGACGTGATTGCTCCGCTCAGCGGCATGGCAATCGGCAAACAGCTTCATTGGCTCGAAGAAGCGAACACCAAGAGCCGAGGAGAGCACGACCTCGATGAAGTGTACCGAATTATGGATCTTCTACGTGACGATCGTAGCGCTCCTCTACTCCTGGCTGACTGTTCTGGCTCGCTGACGTGGCCCCGCCGCGGGGTGTACTTTTTGTTGGAGCCAGACGAGTTCCGCAGCTCATCCTCGGAACGGCGAGTTACTAGAGTTGGCACGCATGCAGTGAGTAGGGGATCGAAGTCCACACTGTGGGGCCGCCTTCGAACACATAAGGGTTTGTCGGATGGGGGCGGATCGCATCGTTCGTCGGTTCTCCGGTTGCACGTTGGGGCGGCAATGATGAGTCGCTCCGGGCGTGGTGGCGATTACCCGCGTTGGGGACTTGACCAAACAGCTACCAGCGCTGTCAGATCCTCCGAAGCAGATCTGGAGCGCGAGGTGTCGCGCTACATTGGTGGAATGGAAGTCTTGTTTCTATCCGTGGACGACGAGCCCGGTCCGCACAGTGATAGAGCATACATAGAACGGAACCTTCTCGCATTGCTTGGTACTATTGGAGCTCAGATCGATCCGCCGTCCCTGGCTTGGCTCGGTTTGCAGAGTCCGCAAGGGAAGATTAGAAGTAGCGGACTGTGGAACGTGAACTACGTGGCGGATTCTTATGACCCGCGAGTCCTCGACCTTCTCGCCTACTACCGACTGGTCACGCAAGGCTTAGTCGAACAGCCAAGTTATTCCATTGCTCCGCGGGGGTGGTGGCGTCGGGAACAGGTTCACCAGCGACAGGAGGTGCTATTCTGATGACTCTTCCGGTCGGTTCGTGGTCCGAGAAGGACAGAAGTGTTCTGAACCGCTACCCCCAGGCGGTAGCGCATATGTGGCGTCAAGTGGAGTCTGGTCGCTTTGGCCTCATTATCGGGGCTGGCGTTAGCGCACCGTTTGGCTTGCCCACGTGGCCGCATCTTGTCGAAAGAATTGCCGAGCATCCGCGCATAGCTGCCGAAGGTTTGAAGCGTGAAATTAGTGTTACACCGCTGCCGATACTGACGCAAATCCTATTGCACCACTATCGGCAACGTCTCGTAGATGGGGAGCCACCGCAGGCGCGGAACGAACGTGACCTCTCGCGCTTGGTGGCGGCGAACTTCAGAGACATCATGCACGAGTGCCTCTATCGGGATGTTCCACAATCAGAAGAGGAGCTAGAGGAGCGGGACGATTTCTATCGGCACTACGTCGACGTAATTCGGCGATCGCCGTTGACGGTCGTGTACAATTTCGATGACACACTGGAACGCCTTCTTCTCCTTAAGAGGAGCGAGGACGATCTGAAAAAGGGATCGCGTGGCTTCGAGGTGGTGACTGACGGGCGTCAGCAGTTTCGACGACGGGAGGCGGTGATCTATCACCCGAACGGATTTCTCCCCTTCAATCTGATGGAGGGAAGAAGTGAGGCTGTCGTCTTCAACGAAGAGGCACTTGAGGATCAGTTGATCGGTTCGATGGTGGGTGAGTACTCGACGTTGTTGCACCACCTTTCCAAGAGCACGTTCTTGTTTGTGGGTCTGTCCCTCGATGATGCGACGCTGAGGCATATCTTGCGGCAGAGCGCCAGGATCAATCCTGGCCATTTCCACTATTACGTAAGCTTTGTTGAGTCAATGCCCGATGGTCTTACAGAGGCCCAGGTGTCACGCGCTGCTGCGAATTTCGAGGTTTTCAACCTCATTACTGTTTACCTGGACGCTGGTGGTATCGGTTCGCTCGGTAGACTATTGAGTTCGGATTCTGAGGAAATTCGCAGCCTGGCCGAGGAAGAAAACGTTCGTCTGAATTATTGCTTTTATCTTACTGGTGTGCCCGGTGTGGGCAAGACGACGACGTTTTCGTATTTCAAGAACCTTGTGACAACCGACGAGTGGGCGAGCGAACGACTTCCGGCGATGGGTCGCCCGTGGACGGAGCTGTCAGACACGGAGAAGGCCGAAGTTGACCGGTTTGTACTAGATCAGTGGAATCTGAAGAACCGGGCGCTGTTGAATGATGCAGAGAATCCGGGAATCGGTATTACCCTCGTTGACCGCTGTCTGCCGGATGCACTTGCGTTCACGGACAGCCTGGAGTGGCAGGCAAAGGCGGTTGCGCTTCTGAAGGCTATTTCTCCTCGGCAGGCGCATCGGCGCGTTCATCCGGGACACATCATCATGCTTTATGGAGATCCTCCGGAACTAGTTGTGAGGGCGCGCTGCGCGGGCAAGACTAGCGAACAGGGCTATGTGGAGACGCTTCAGGAGGATACCGCCAAAGTTTACAACGGTACCGGCGTCGAAGTTCTCGACACTCGGAATATGTCGATCGCAGAGGTGGTCCGGAGCGTTGCGGACATCATCCACAGGCAGACGTACGAGGAATGTGATATTCACGCGTTGCTTGAAGGGTTCTGCGCGGCTGGTTACCCCAAAGCTGAGCTTGTCGATTGCTGAGGCTAAGGCGGTTGTGCTGGTTGATCTGTTGGTGTCGGTGCGAGCTTTGACGCGGGCGAGTGGGACGTCAGGTCGCCGGAACGAACGCCGGAAGCGCCAAGCTAAGAAGATGAGACGCCCTGATGAGCAATGGTATGGGGCGGACCGAATGCAGGGGGCCGTCGACACGCAACATCAGTTTAGGACCAGAGCTTGGAACCTTGGCGTCCGTTCGCGTCGGATGTCACTGATTGGAACTCCCCAGGATTGCGATCGCTCCTACCACGCCAACAAACACGAGAAGCACGATCAAGGCATCATTCGCTGATTGGAGTTGAGCCAGTTCGCTCGCCTGAAGCTCGAGCTGGCGCTCCGCCCTCCGGCGAGCATCAGCCTCCTGGTTGGCGAACACCTGTGCTTTCACAAGCTGCTGCCGAAGTATGGCCTGCTGCTCGTTGTGGACCTGCTCTTGAGCCCACTGCGCCAGCGTGAGCAACCCCTCCTCCGGGTTCTCGATATCGAAGAGGATGTACTCACGCCCGCTCAGCATCCCAAGCAGTGCAGGGTTTTGCGCGACTGAGGGCGCGACGAGCGGCACAACCAACTTGCCGGCACTGATTGCGCAGCCGATCTCCTCGCGCACGATAGGTGACACTGCAGCAGTTTCCGTGAGAAGCACAACCATCGCGTCGCACAGGTCGATCTGCCGTTGAAGCTTCACATCGAGGGGGCTGCCAGGCTGCAGATCCAGCTCTGCGAGGTAGACGGTGATGCCGACCTTCTCGAGCTGTGTGTGCACGGCGTGCACCCAAACGGCGTCCCTGTTGCTGTGGCTGAGGAAGAGCTTCATGCACTCAGCTTGACAGACCGGACTTTGGCGCGAGTTGACGCCCGCATTGGCCTCGAAAGCTCCTGACCTGCGCGAATAGTCCGGGAGTGGGGGTGTTTAGCACACATTGTAGGGGCGAAATGCTCCACCACTTGTGGCTTACAGTGCTC
>Ga0326727_10015549_pt1 | contig 16302 bp, 15 predicted proteins | sample MB2enrmetagenome_FD_207643 | JGI IMG/M metagenome (GOLD analysis project Ga0326727, IMG submission 207643) | Lab enriched peat soil microbial communities from McLean, Ithaca, NY, United States - MB29MY | ecosystem: Environmental > Terrestrial > Soil > Wetlands > Peat | place: USA: New York...
CGTGGACGGCCAGGTAAGCAGTTGCGGCGGGGCAATAGTTCGAAGCGCCATGCCGGCCATCAGGGTCACAGCGCAGGCCCACAGCAGAACCCAGACTTTGGCGGCCAGCAACTGCTGCATTGCGGCTTTGAAATCCGGCGGCCTGCCGTGCACGATGCGAAAAGCCCAGTTTCCCTGCTGATTGCCTGAAGAAACAAAGGCCATGCGCATGCCGGCGATCGCCCAGAATGCAACAATGCCGAGGGCGGTGCGTATGCCATCCGCCGAGATCTGCATGTGGACGTTTTGCTGCACAACCGTGAAGCGCAGGATGCTGGTGGCAACCACGGACAGGCCCACGCCGCCGTAGAGGGCGAGATAAATGCGGTAGCGCGGGACGCGCAGCACCGTTTGACTGATGAAATGGAAGACGGCGCGGCGCACCGGCGGCCGAACCACGGTCGAATGCAGGAGCCGATCGAAGGGGCGGCGAAGCCGGTTGCGCGTGGTGCGCGTGCCTGGGCCTTCCACCAGTTGGCGCACGCGGCGCAGATAGGCAATCGGATAGGCGAAGACACCCACCGCGGTGACCAGAAGCAGCGCCATGCCTGCGATCTTTGCCAGCGTGGTGAAAATCGGCAAAGCTGCCGAGCCTTCCATGATGAATTGATAGACGCCCAGAAACCAGAACGGAGGACAGAAGAGCGCATAGCCGCTGCCGGATTTAAGCAGCGCCGGGACCACGCCGGAGAATACCGGAAACAGGAACATGAGCAGCAGCAGAAAAGTGATGGTTAGGCTCTGCATGAGCAGGGAGATCTTGCGAAACAAGCGCTCGCCGAGAACGGAAAGCAGCACCCCCTGCAAAGCCAGAACGAAGGCCGCGGCGAACAGGCCGCCTCCGAGCACGGCGAGAAGATGTCCGGCCAGAAAGCGGGGAAGATTGGGCGGATCGATTGCCGAGGGAAGAACCAGGGTGGCGAGGATGTTGGCGTCGAAGAGAAAGCCGGCGACGAAGATGGCAATGGCCGCCACGCGGGCAAGAAACACGCGGCCTTCCGAAATCGGCAGCGTTCTTAGAACCCAAACATCGAGCAGGTCGGGAAAGAACATGTCCCATTCGAAGACCGTGATGATCCCCATGGCGACGAAGGAGTAGAGGACATAGAAGAAGTGATGATTGACCTGCAGCCAATAGGTTGGCGCGCCGCCCTGCGAGGGTTGACCTGGAGGCCATCCGGCAATGGGGTGATACACCGGCCAGAGATACAACGCAACCATGAAGCCGGGAACGCCGGTGGCAAAGGCGATCTGTACCAGGCGCGTTTTGGCGTCGCCGTCCGGCGAAGCCGTTTCGTGGTTGAAGAAGCGCTCCAGAAAATGACGGACCAGCAGCGAGAACTGGCTGCGCCGGGGCTCGCGCACCGCCCCCAGCGCCGCCTGCGCGTTCAAAGCCAGCGGCTGAGGGTCCGACATCGTCATGAGACGCTGGAAGGTGTCAGACATGGGAGAGCTGCATCACCCCAACCATTTCCTCGGCAACAGTTCTGGTTTCCTGCTGCTCGACCAGTTGCGCAAAGACACTTTCTAAATTGGGCAGGCTCATCAGCTTTTTGAGCTCCGAGGGCGGCGCGTCGGCCAGAATCCTGCCCTTGGCGATGACAATCACTCGGTTGCAGATCTGCTCCACCACCTCCAGCACATGCGAAATGTAAAGAATCGCCTTGCCCTGCGCGGCCAGCAGTTCGAGCAGGTCCTTGAACAACCGCGAGGAGACCACGTCCAGGCCGGAGAGCGGCTCATCGAAGATCAGCAGTTTGGGATCGTGGAGCAGGGACGCCGCAATCAGTACCCGCTGGCGCATTCCCTTGGAATAGGAAGAGATGGGCGAGTATTGCCAGGACTCAAGATGCAGCAGCTTGAGCAGCCGCGTCGCTTTCTCTTCCAGCAGGGCCTCGTCAATTCCGCGCAAACGGCCCACCAGTTGCAAATATTCCAGGCCCGACAGGTAGCTGTAGAGATGCGCTTCCTCCGGGACGTAACCGAGCACGGAGCGGAAGGCAACCATGTCCTTGCGGATATCCTTGCCTTCAAAGAGCACCCGCCCGTCGTTGGGCCGCAACATGCCGGCGATGATCTTTACCGTGGTCGATTTGCCGGCGCCGTTGGGGCCGAGAAAGCCCACAATCTCGCCAGGCGCCACCTTGAAGCTGATGTCCTCAATGGCGGGAATGGTGCGGAAGCTTCGGTAGAGGTTTTGGAGTTCAAGCATGAAACACCTGCTTACCCTATGTAGCATTCGTCATAAGGGCTTGTCAAGTAGATTGCTACATAGCTAAAATGCCCGCATGGCCCCAGATCGGAATTCGGAAGCGAAACTTTCCCATACCGCCGCGATGATCCTGCAGGCGATAGACGCCGGGTTCGTTTACGGCTTCAGCATCATGGAGATGACCGGTCTTCCCAGCGGAACAGTCTACCCGGCGATGCGCCGGCTGGAGCGCGACGATCTGATCCGCTCGCAATGGGAGCGGCAATCGATCGCTGACGACGAGCAACGCCCGCCCAGAAAGTACTACAAGCTCACAGCGGCCGGAAGGGCCACGCTGCAATCGTCCCGCAAGCGCTATCCGCTGCTCGAGCGGCTGATCCCGATCGAGGAGGCCAGATCCCTATGAAGCCTCCGCTCCATATTGCGGCTGGCGCCATGGGCCTTGCCGTCCGCCTTGCGCGCCTTTCTCTTCGCGCTCTTCACCTGGGCCTGCTGCGCGTCGCGTCGCTGCTGGTGCCGGGCAGCCGGCGCGCGGAGTGGTGGCGCGAGTGGCATGCGGAGCTATGGCAGGTGCGCCGCGCCTGCGCGTACACCGGCGAGTTCTGCTGGGCATCGGAAGGAGAGATCGCCGGCTTCTGCATGGGTGCATTTCAGGATGCGTTTTGCCTGTGGCGGCTCGGCCGGCAAAGCAGGGAGCCTCAGGCCATGCCCTCCCGGTCAATGTTCATGGGATCGGCCTGGCAATGCCTTCTCTTCCTTGGCGTACTTTTGGGCGCGAGTTACGCGATTGCGCTGCTGTTGCCGGGGGTGCGTGCCGAGCGCAGCCTCTCGCAGTGCCTGGTCCGTCCCGGCCTGGTGCTGATTGAGGATGCTGACAATGAGGATTCCCCGCGCACCATCTCCTCGGGCCAATACCGGGCCTGGAAAGATCGCAAACAGGAGTTCTTTGACGGCTTCGCGTTCTACCGCGTGACCCAGGAATCGGTCGATCGGGAAACCGCGCAGGAGGGCTCGCACGGAAGCGCGGGTTGGGGAGTGGCGAGGGCCAGCTCGAACTTCTTTTCGCTGCTCGGGCTGCCGGTCCGGTTCCGGGAGACGGATGCAAGCGTAGACGCCGATATGCCCAGCGTGATTCTGAGCGAGAGTCTGTGGAAGAGGGAATTCGGCGCCAATCCGCACGTTGCCGGCAGCGTGGTGCGCGTGGGGTTGCGCCGGGCTACCATTACCGGCGTCGCGCCCCAGGGTCCCTGGCAATTGCCCGGCAAAGTGGACGCGTGGTTACTTGAGCCCGATTCCCAGATGGTTCCGGGAGGCGAAGGATACGTGGTCGCGCATCTCACCGCTTCGGGCAAATCCAGAATGCGGACCGCGCGCATTCCCATCAAATCCTTCTCGCCCAATCGCTCCCCGGACGATCTGCTGGGCATCGCTCTCGGCAACGGAACGCCGGGACCATGGGATGTCTTTCGATTCGCTGTGTTCCTGGCATTTCTGGCCCTGCCGGCCGTCACATCCGTGTCGCTCGGTGAGTCAAGCGTGAGCCTGCACGAGATATCGTGGCCCAGGAGAATATGCCGCTGGGGTTTTCTCGGCGTCAAGATTGCGCTGCTGTTGCCCATCGCTCATTTTGTATCGCTCGATCTCGGCTACGGCTGCACCGCCCTCAACACCAATCAGGTGGTATATATCGAACTGGTCTCCACGTTTTTCATCTGCCTCTTCGGCATGCGCTGGGTGCTCAGCGATCAACGCCGGCGCTGCCCGGTTTGTCTCAGGCGCGTCGACCACCCCGCGCGTGTAGGCCAACTCTCCAGAACCTTCCTGGCATGGAACGGGATTGAACTGATGTGCATGGGCGGCCATTCGCTGCTCCATGTTCCTTCGCTGCCCACCAGTTGGTTCAGCACCCCGCGTTGGCTGTTTCTCGATCCCTCCTGGAAGTTCCTGTTTGCAGGTTCGGCGCGGGAGTGAGAGAACTGGGCAATCAGGGCTACCGCGAACTCTCTGATTCGCACCCAGGTTAATCTGGAAAGACGATGAAAGATTCTGCTGTTTTGCTTATCGATTGCCCGGACCGCAAGGGACTGGTGGCGCGGGTTTCAGGCCTGCTCTACGAGTGGGGCGCGAATATTCTGCACGCCGACCAGCACCAGGACCACGAGCTCGGGCTGTTTTTCATGCGCGTGGAGTGGGCTCTCGGCGCGCCGGGAAGCGATGGCGGCGACGCGGCGAAAAGCGCGGCGGCAGCGCAAAGATTCGATCTGGAGAGCTTCAAGGCGGCCTTTGCGCCGCTGGCCGCGGAGCTGGGAATGCGCTGGAAGCTGAGTTCGAGCGCACAGCGGCCGAGGATGGCATTGTTCTGCTCACAATACCTTCACTGCATGGCCGACCTGCTGCACCGCTGGCGGACGGGCGAGCTCGAGTGCGAGATTCCGGTGATCGTGTCGAATCATCGCGATGTGGAAAAGCTGGCGGCATTTTACGGCATACCTTTTGAATACCTGCCGGTCACGGCGGCCGCAAAGGCCGAAACAGAAGCGCGGCAGTTGGAACTGCTTGAGCGGCATCGGATCGAACTGGTGGTGCTGGCGCGGTTCATGCAGATTCTTTCGCCCCGGTTTGTGGCGCGCTATCCGGCCGCGATCATCAATGTACACCACTCTTTTTTGCCCGCCTTCACCGGTGCCCGGCCCTACCATGCGGCGCATGCGCGCGGCGTAAAGCTGATCGGCGCCACCAGCCACTACGTCACCGACGTGCTCGACGATGGTCCCATCATCGAGCAGGATGTGGCCCGCATCTCGCACCGCGACCAGGTAGAAGACCTGGTGGCGCGGGGAAGGGATCTGGAACGGATGGTCCTGTCCCGCGCGGTGCGCTGGCACCTGGACCGGCGAATCCTCTGCTACGGCAACAAGACCGTAGTCTTTGACTAAAAACAGTGGTCAGTGACCACTGATACAATTCCCTCGCAGACGGAATGCCGCTCGCTTGTGAATCCAATTCAGAGAATCGCGTTCGGCTTCGTTTGTTCCCACCGAAATTTGAGAGGAGCATTCCGCATGCATTCAGTCATACGCCGTTTCTCCGCCTGGTTATTGCCGGCTGTCCTGCTCATTCCCGCCCTGGCGGCAATCGCTCATGCCGCGCCCGTGCTGATGATCTCCATCGATGGATTGAAGCCTGAATATGTGACCCAGGCCGATGCCAGGGGCATGAAGATCCCCTATCTCCGCACCCTGATTCGCGATGGGGCCTATGCCGAGGGCGTGATTGGAGTCTGGCCCACCCTCACCTATCCCAGCCACACCACGCTGCTGACCGGTGTTTCCCCTACCCGGCATGGCATCTATGGCAACCTCGAGTTCGATCCCCAGATGCTCTATTCGGGAGCATGGCACTGGTATGCGTCCGAGATCCAGGCTCCAACCCTTTGGAAGGTTGCGCACGGCGCCGGCCTGCGCACCGCCAGCGTCGGCTGGCCGGTCAGCGTGGGCGCAACCGATGTCGATTGGCTCATTCCGGAGTATTGGCGCAGCGCCGATCCCTCCAGCGCCGTGAATCCCGAGGACCGGTTGCTGATCGCCGCGCTCTCGCGGCCTGATACGCTGATCCGGCAATTGGCGCCCGCGGCCGGCCCCTACATGATGGGCAACGACACCAGCATCGGCGGAGATGAGATCAAGACCCGCTATGCCCTGGAAATCTTGCGCAGACACAAGCCTGCGTTCATGACCATCCATCTCAGCTCGCTCGATGACGCCCAGCACGCCCACGCTCCCTTCAGCCCTGAAGCCGATCGGACCCTGGAAGCGATCGATGGAATGGTGGCGCGCCTGGCAGCGGCGGCCGTTGCCAACGACCCGTCCGCGGTGCTGGTGGTCGTCTCCGACCACGGATTCATGAACATCTCGCATTGGGTCAACCTCTATATACCCTTCTTGCAGGCCGGGCTCATCCAGGCCACCTTCAATCCGCAAACCAGCGCTCCCGTCGTCGGCTCATGGAAAGCCGAGCCCTGGCTGGCGGGCGGCATGGCCGCCATCATGCTCCACGATCCCAACGATCGTGAGACTGCGGCCCAGGTGCGCGCGCTTCTCGATAAGCTGGCCGCGGATCCCAGCAGCGGCATCGCGGAGATTCTGGATCGCGACGCAATCGCCAAGCGCGAAGCCTTCCCGGATGCTGCCTTCCTGGTGGTTCTCAAGCCCGGCTTCTATCTGGGCGCGGCAACCAGCGGCAGCCTGGTCACCCAGATTCCGGGCAACAGGGGTTCGCACGGCTTCTCGCCGGAGTATCCGGAGATGCGTGCATCCTTCTTTGCAATGGGGGCCGGGATTGCCCATCGTCGCGATCTTGGAGTGATCGATATGCGGCGCATTGCGCCCACCGTGGCCAGGATTCTGAATGTGCCCATGCCGACCGCAAAAGCCGCGCCGCTCAACGTCAAGCCGTAGCAGCACAGTTGTAGATCGAAGATTCCGGAGGGAGCTTCAGCCCCCCTGAAAGAGTTCTAATTTGCGGGGCATTCAGGCCCGGGCCTCTGCGCCTTTTTTCGCGAAGAGAAGCAAGTGCGACATTCGTATCAGAAGATTTTGTAGCCTATGCCTACGCTGCCGCCATAGGGATACAGCGTGGGGTTCAGGAACCACGACTGGTATTCAAAGTCGAAGGCGCGCAGGACAAAGTGCTTGCTGAGCCGGTAGTCCAGGCCGCCGCCGTAGGCAACCGCGGTAGCGTGCCCATTTAGGAAGTTGGCGCTGCCAATACCCACCAGGAACTTGCCATAGGGTGTGGCGCGTCCCCAGGTGCGGATGGGAATCTTGGGTCCGATCAGGTAGTTGTCTTCGCCATTTCCCACTGGCGGTTTGCCCGTATCGTACTGGTTGAAGCGCAGCCAGCGGCCTTCGGCCTCAATCTGCACCCAGCGCCTGAACTTCACGTCCACGTAAGCGCCCACGCCATATAGGCGGTTGGGGCTGGTTTGGGCGATCCCGTTTCCTGCGTAATCGGGTTGAAACATCGAGCCGAAAGCGCCGGCGGTCACCCTGGGCTCCTGCTGGGTAGCTGCAGGGAGCACTTGTCCGCGGGCAGACAACGCTAGGGAGGCGAGGACAATACATAAGAAGACATCAATCGTTCTTTTCATGGCGGCAAGGTTCGTCCAGTTCTCTTGAATCTGGGCTCCTGCGGGCAATTCTAACCTGTTCACCCGGCAAGTCCCTGGCTATGACGAGGAGCCGAGTTGCGTCGGCCAGGGGCTTACCGTGATTTGTTCTACTGCGGGGTTGGCTGTGCGGCCGGTGCGGTCGCGGGTTGTGCCTGGGCCGCGGCATCCCCGGCAGTCGGTGGCGGCGGCGGTGGCGCAGCCGCATCCCCGGTAGGCGGTGTTGCCGGTGGCGGAGCCGATTGGCCGCCCGTGCCTGTCGCCCCAGGCGCAACCCCTGCCGGGGCTGGCGGCGGCGGCGGCGCTTGGGCCGTCTCATAGCGCTGCAGCTTGTAGAAGATCGGCGTCACTTCAAACGGCATCTTGTCGCGAGCATTCATCGGCGCATAGCGCTTGGCGTCCAGCATGTGCACCGTGTCGTCCCAGGGATCGACCTTGAGCCAGCTTCCCAGCGGCAGCGCCGCCGTCTGGGTCAGATCGTCCCAGTTCAGCTTGGGCGCAGCCTTTTCCAGGTCCGCCATCCACGGCGTGCCATCCGGCTTCAGCAGAGAATCGCCCAGCTTGGGCGTGTTCTGCGACTTCAGAACCTTGGCCCGGTCCACCAACTGCTCATAGTAGAGCCCGGCGGTTGTCAGCCGGTCCTTGTACATCGAGGCCTGCAGGTACTCCATTGCCTTGGTGGCGGCCTCCCCGTTGTCGTGGTCCGAGTGGTACATGTCGATGCGCTGGAATGAGGTCTCGTCGGGGAACAGCAACCGGTCGTTGAAGGCGTAACGGGTATCGATATGGTGGCCCATTGCGATGTGGGCCAGTTCCATCGCGATCACCGACGCGAACGCCTCTTCGCTGGGCAGGCTGTCGATCAATCCCTTGCTCAGCAGGATGGTGTTGCCCACCGTGGTGGCCTCGATGGTATCGGTAAGCATGACGCGCGTATGAATCTGGTCGGTAAACGCCAGGTTGTTGGGCACCACCAGGTTCACCACAATCTGGTCCAGAACCTTGTTCTCGTACCCGCCCTGATCGAGCGGCGCCACCAGCCCCGCCTCCACCAGCCGGTCGATGACGTTGTTTTCCGCCTGCGTGATCCACATCCTAGAGGCCTGCAGCGGGCCCACATCCTGCGAGTCGTTGCTGCGGTCCACGGCATCGTCAACCTTCACGCTCACGTTCTCGCTATCCCGCGTGGGCAGCTTCAGCGAATATCCCCAGAAGTGAGTCTGGGCCTTCAGACCCACCGACTTCGAGCCCTCGGTCCGCTGCGTCTCCTCCACGTACACCGCCACCGGTAGCCAGACCCCGGGCTGAACGTTCATCCGCCAACTGTCGAAGTGGAAGTAGTATTTCGACGAGTCTTCCGTGGTGGGGCCGGTGTAGGTGCCGTTGAACCGAACCACGGTGCCGCCCAGGTCCTCAATCCAGATCCGGCCGTAGAACCGGCCCATCCCCTTGACTTCGGGCCGGGGATGCACGTCGAATACCCAGGTCCTGACTGAACCCAGAAACTCCCGGCGTACAAAACTGAACACGTAGTGCTGGCGGTCGAAGTTGTTCGGGTCGATGAACATCATCTGCATGAATCCGGTATCGGAATACGTGAACCGCTCCAGCCCCAGCATCTTGGTCAGCCCGGTGACTGCTCCAAGAGAGCCCTTGAAGAAGCCGTGTTTGGAGTCCGACCTCGGCGCATAGTTCCTGTCGAAGAACGCCTTGCCGAAGTCCACGCGGCTCAATATGTACTGGTCTTCAATCGGCACTTCGTACAGCTTCACGTCTGGACGCGTGTTCTGGATGTAGGTCTCCACCAGGGGCGTGCGCATCTTGATGTCCCTGATCAGCACCTTCTCCTGCTGGACGGCTCGGTCCACGAGGGCGACCTGTTCAGGGGTCAGTTGGCGAGCCTGTTCGTACTTGGGTTGCTTCTTCGCGTACGCGCAGGCCACACTCAGAGTAATCATCAGGAAGGTGAGGGGGATCTTCCGAAAAGTCATGTCAGGCTCCTAAGTGGCTTCGTCCATCTCTTGCTTCAGCCGCTTGCGCCGCCTTCGGCGCCGCGCGGCTGGTTCGCTTCTTGCCGTTCTTGGCAGTTCTGATGCTACGCCAATTGAAACGTAATGGTTATGGTGGTCGTTAAGTCCACCGGCCGGCCGTCGCGGGTGGCCGGACGGAAGCGTATCTGTTGCGCCACCCGGCGCGCTTCCTCGTCCAGTCCGTGGCCAAGTCCATGCACCACCTCCTGCACTACGACCTGGCCGTTGGCCAGAAAGGTTACGCGCAGCACCACATTTCCCTCTACTTTCAGTTGCCGGGCTTCGCTGGTGTACTGCACGGGCGGTTTTGAAATTACCTCGAGGTCGGTGGACACCGGGGCAGCTACTGCTCTCTGCGGGACGGCAACTGCGGTCACCGCGGGAATCCCGGCCGAGGCTACCTTGCCATAATTTCCCGCCGGCCCTGTGCCGCTGGCTCCGGGAATTCCGGCCGAGGCTACTTTACCCACAGTTCCGGCATTCGAACCGGACTTGAGGCCGTTTCCTATGCCGGTTGAGCCCACCACGCCATGCGGCGCAATCGCCGGCCCCTGCATCCCGCCATACGGATTGCCGATGGCGGCGATCGTTGCCGGCCGCGTGGCGTTGGGATTAGGTGTCACGCCGAAGGTCTGGCCAAGATGCACCGGCGCCGTCGACGGCTTTACCTTGTTGTCCTGCGCCGGCATGGCTGCGGTCAGTGCCGCCTTGGGCTGCGGGGCCAGGATGACCGCCGGCTTGGGCTCCACCTTCACTACCGGCAGTGCCACCTTTGCTTCCATCTGGATCGGCTTCGGCTCCGGCTTCGGCTTCGGCATTTCGATCTTCGGAGCTTCCATCTGTAACTTGGGTCGCTCAGGCGGTGGCGGAAGCTTGGGCGGCGGCGGTTCTTTCACCTTTTCTGGTGGCGGAGTCGTGGGCACGATCAACTCCGTCACCTCGTAGTGCTGCTCGATCACGTGCCTGGCCGTCGCTCCTACGTAAAGAATTAAGCCAAGAATCATCCCGTTGATCGTTGCGCTGGTGATAAAAGAGCCGGGACTGCGCTCAGGCTCGGGAAGCAAGCCGAAGGTGGTCTGCCCGTTGCTGTAATTCAGCGCCATGTCGTCAATCCTCGTTTACGGCCGTCGCAACGGCTCAATAGTGATCCAGACGGGAAGGAGTTTCCGCAGCCCGCGTACCGACCTTCGCCGTACAGCCCGCGATCTTCCATCGCCTCTCTGGCTTCAACCAAAGGCTGAAGCTGGTTTGCGTGCCCATCGCTAAACCGCGGCCCGCGCACGCCACAAGCGGTTTCGCGCGATCCGTCTCCAAAAGCGTTACAGCATCCTGGGACGCCATGGGAACGGCTCAAAGCGCCCACGGCCACCTCACCCGGCTCATTCTGCCGGAACAAGGAGCCCATGGGCAATAGGTTTCTTGTACTCCTCAATTGGGTGAAAGCGAATGGCGAAAAGGTGGGAATTCTATGCTTTCTGAACCACAGACCGTACCCCGTCGCGCAACTTGGATTGCCAACCTCATACTCCTCGGACATTTTGAATCTCCACTTTCCATCCAAGGCATCCGAAGAAACGCGCTATTCCAAACTTCCCTGCAGCCAGTCCGCTGCCCGCTTTTCAAAATTGGGTGCCGGAAATACCGCATGCCGGCAAGATCCAGAAATGGCACAACAGCTTCGGGCCGCGATCTGCCGGCCCCGGGGGTCTTTTGGCCGGATCACTCCGGTCCTTCCAACCTCTCCCCATTGTAATAGACTCAAGGGTACTCAATCCGTTCAGGAAAGGACAGTCTTTTTTGTGAAGATATTGGTCACCGGCGGCGCCGGATATATCGGCGGAACAGTTGCGGGACTGCTTGCCGAAAAGGGACACCAGGCTCTGGTTTTTGACAATCTGAGTCATGGGCGGCGCGACCTGCTCCCCCCCGGTGTCGAGTTTGTTCAAGGTGAGGTCGCTGATCGGCTCGCGATTGAGAATCTCTTCATCGCAGCCCACGATGTGGGATCTCCGTTCGACGCCGTCCTCCACTTTGCCGCCCTCATTGAAGCCGGCGAGTCCATGGTGCACCCCGAAATTTACTTCCGCAACAACACCGCGGCAACCCTTTCTCTGCTTGAGGCCATGCTCGCTCACGGCCCCCGCCGCCTGGTCTTTTCCTCCACTGCCGCAGTCTACGGAGAGCCGGAAACCATTCCAATTAAAGAGGATGCGCGTCTGCTTCCCACCAACCCCTATGGCCAGTCCAAACTCCTGGTCGAACAAATGCTCGCCTGGCTGAATCGCATTCACGGCCTCTGCTATGCCTCTCTGCGGTACTTCAATGTGGCCGGAGCGCGCCGGCAACCCAACGGCGAAATTGTCCGAGGAGAAGCCCACGAACCGGAGTCTCATCTCATTCCTCTGGTCCTCGACGTCGCTCTCGGCCGCCGCCCGTCCATCGGAATTTTCGGCGACGATTATCCCACTCCGGACGGCACCTGCATTCGCGATTACATTCACGTCTCCGACCTCGCCGACGCCCATCTGCTCGCCCTCAAAGCTCTCGAAAACGCACCGGAATCGATGCATTCCGCGCCCTGCAACTTTCGTCCGCTCATCTACAACCTTGGTAACGGAAATGGCTTCAGCGTGCGCGAAGTCATTCAATCCGCCCGCCGCGTCACCGGTCATCCCATCCCGGTTGAAATCCATCCCCGCCGCGCCGGTGACCCCGCCGTTCTCGTTGCCGGCTCTGAAAAAGCCATTCGCGAACTCGCCTGGAAGCCGCGCTACACACAGCTTGACGACATCATTCGCAGCGCATGGATCTGGCACCGCAAACGATACGCGTCCTAAAGATTCTCTAGGGATACTGCATCCTGCGCCCGCCGTAGCGTCTCAAATAGAATGAATGCACGGCATTTCGACCCATGAGGTTCTTCCCCTGATGGACATCGACAACAAAAAAGGCTTCTTCCGGGCCTTCATTGACTTCTTCATCCTGTTCAGCGGCATCTCCACGGCCTCCAACCTCGCCCGCACCCAGGGCCGCCCGCTCCGTACCCGCGGCCTGTTTCTGTTTCGCAAGCCGGCGGGCAAATGAATTTGGGTGCCCCAGATCTCGCTTTTGAGATCTGGGAAGTACAAAGCCGGGCGCCCCATCCTTGACGCGCTTCTTGCGGCAAGGGTGGGAATCCGCAAATTCGCCCCACAACAGATGAATTGTTAAAATCGAATCATGCCGCTGACCCGCCAACAGGCCCTCGACCACTTCCACTCCTCCGATCTCATCGGACTCGGTTTCGAGGCTGACGATGTGCGCCGCCGCCTGCATCCCGAAGGCGTCGTCACCTACATCATCGATCGCAACATCAACTACACCAACTTCTGCACTGAGTACTGCACCTTCTGTGCCTTCTACCGCCCGCTGCCCAAAAACGGCAAGAGCGACCCGCGTTCCGAAGAGGGCTACATTCTTGACTTCGATACCATCTACGCCAAGATCGCCGAGACCGTGGAGATGGGCGGCACCGGCGTGCTCATGCAGGGCGGCATCCATCCCGACCTCAAGATCGACTGGTTCGAGCGCCTGTTTACGGGCATCAAGCAGCGCTTCCCCCGGATCTGGCTCCACTGCCTCTCGGCCTCTGAAGTTCTCGCCATCGCCGAGTATTCCAATCTGTCCTTGCGCGACACCATCGCCCGCCTCCGCGACGCCGGCCTCGATTCCATCCCCGGCGGCGGCGCCGAGATCCTCGACGACGAAGTGCGCCATCGCATTGCCCGCCTCAAGTGCAACACCGAGGACTGGGTCAGCGTCCATCGCACGGCACATCAATTGGGCATGCGCACCACCGCCACCATGATGTTCGGCGTCGGCGAGAGTTACGACCAGCGCATCAATCACTTTGAAGTCGTGCGCCGCCTGCAGGAAGAAACCGGCGGATTCACCGCCTTCATTCCCTGGAGCTTCCAACCCAAAAACACCGCTCTCGGCGGCCGCGGCTGGGACGAGGCCACCAGCGTCGAGTATCTGAAAGTCCTTGCCATCGCCCGCCTCTATCTCGATAACATTGAAAACGTGCAGGCCAGCTGGGTAACTCAAGGCCTGAAAGTCCTCGAGCTGGGCCTCCACTTCGGCGGCAACGATGTAGGTTCGGTCATGTTGGAAGAGAATGTAGTCAAAGCCGCCGGAACCAGCAACTGCACCACCGAAGAAGAGTTGCGCAGGATCATCCGTGACGCCGGTTTCAAGCCCGTCCAGCGCGACACGCTCTACCGCACCATGTTCCTGAACTAAGGTCCAGGCTGTCTTCCTCAGGGGTGCCATGATTCACTTGATGGGTGTCGATCACGCACAAGCCCAGAGAAAGAAGCGCGGCCTCGCCCCGACCGATCTTCAGCGTCATTACCAGTCCCTGGTCGAATCGGCAATCCAGTCGATTCATCCCGACCTGCTCGCTGAAGAAGATCATCCCGACTATCTCGCCGAAGACGGCGCCGAGTCAATTCTCTCGGCCGTTGCAGCCGCTCATGGAATTGAACATCTCTTCGTTGAAGCCGACCGCGCCACGCAAAAGAAAATAGGCTACAAGAATGTCGACATGCTGCAAAGCCTGTTGATTCGAGCCGGCACTCCATCAAAAGAAGTCGCTCTCGCACATAAGATCGCGCATCAGTTTCCCATCCGCGAAAGATACTGGCTCCAGCAACTCGGCAAGACCTCCGCAAGAAACATCCTTCTCATATTCGGCGATATGCATTTCACCACGCTCACCAGCCTGCTCGCTGCCCAAGGCCTCCCCTGCAGCGTCTTCGCCGAGCGCGTCGGCATTGACCCCGCGAACGACCCGGAATATGAAGCGCTGAAGTATGCCCAGGACAACAACCTGTTCGGACAGACCGATTGTTTTTGCCTTGAGAACTGACAATTACCTTTCGTAACCGCGGCAGCAGCAATTGAGACCAGCTCTATTCCCTCCACAGAGCCGGGTGCCCTGGGTATCGGGGTGAGGATTCGCTTTTGAGACTTGGGAAGCCACGAACACAGACCGGATGCGAGGGCCCCGCGTGAGAGCCCTCCACACCATCTTCGCGCCGCTACTACTTAGCGCCGACCGTCTTGTAGCCTGAGGTCGCAGCCTTTTTCAGCGCCGCCATCCCTTCTTCAACAGTAAGCAGCGGCGTGGTCTTCACGCTTTTGCACGCGCCGCCTGCGGCAACGGCCAATGCCATCGCTGCCGCGCTCACGCTGTCCGGCATCTCCATGATGACCACAACGTCGTAGTCTCCAAACGCCAGCCAGAAGCCGGCCACCCTGCCGCCAAGTTTCTTGGCCGCCTTGCGCACCACCTCGGTGCGATTCTGCGGGTTCTTGATGAGGCTCGCCACGGCTTCAGCGGTATACGACACTTGAATCAGGTAACTGGGCATGTGTTTCTCCTTTCAGGGAAGTTTGAACAGTGGGGCCCGGGGAGACGGCAGTATACACCCCGCATTTCTGCCCTGACACGCATATTCTCTCTCCGGCGCGAGCCGGCCCGCCGCCCTGGTCCAGCCCTCATTTCATTCCCATGAGTTTCCCGCTAATCTCAAGACACCCCAGGCAAACTCGAGCTATTTCAAACTCGCACTACGCAAAGATCACCGCCTCCGCGGGAACTGCCGGGATTTAGCATATTCATTAACGTCGCCAGGCAGTGAAGCTGTTAAGGAGGGACATATTGGCAAGCACCCATCAAGCCGCCAAAAGCACCGGTCAGGGCAAAGTTGCCGTGGTTACGGGAGCAGGCAGCGGCATTGGCCGGGCAGTCGCGCTGGCTCTGCACGCAGCCGGGTTCTCGGTCGTGCTCGCCGGCCGCCGCATTGCCGCGCTCGTACAGACTGCCGCATTGGGCGAACCCGCCGGCTCCGCCATGTTCCCCATCGCCACCGACGTCAGCCGGCCCGATTCGGTGCAAGCTCTGTTTGCCGCGGTCCGTGAAAAATTCGGCCGGCTCGATCTGCTCTTCAACAACGCCGGCGCCAATGCCCCTGGAATCGCCATCGAGGACCTCACCTATGAGCAATGGTCCACCGTCGTCGGAGCAAATCTCACCGGCGCATTTCTCTGCGCGCAGCAGGCAATCCGGATCATGAAGTCGCAGCAGCCGCGTGGCGGCCGCATCATCAACAACGGATCGATCTCGGCCTATGTCCCCCGGCCAAATTCCGCGCCTTACACCGCAACCAAACATGCCATCTCAGGCCTGACCAAATGCATCTCGCTCGATTGCCGCGCCTACTCCATCGCCTGCAGCCAGATCGACATCGGCAACGCCGCCACGGAGATGAGCGCCCGACTCGCCGTCGGAGCTCTGCAGCCCAACGGCGACATCGTTCCCGAACCGAGGTTCGATGTAAAGCATGTCGCCGACGCGGTCCTGTACATCGCCGGCTTGCCCCTTGATGCCAACGTCCAGTTCATCACCGTCATGGCCACAACCATGCCCTACATTGGCCGCGGATAGATTCAACCTCGTTCTGATCCTTCACATCAATTAAGAATTGTCTTCCTGAGGGACTCTGAGCGCAGCGAAAGGGGAGTCGAAAGCCGGGTGCCCCAGGTCTCGATTTTGAGACCGGGGTTTTTTTGAAGTCCCACCGCAAACACCCACTCATTTCCCAGACAGAAGTTGACAATCGAGCAGCAAAGAATCGCGATACTGTTCGCGGCCAGCAGAGGCATGTGCGCCTCCTGCACCAGCAGCCGCATCAGCGCAAGATTCCCCAGCATTGAAACCAACCCGTTGGAAAGATGAAACCGCAACAATCGGCCCAGTATTGCGGATCGGTCGCGGCGGTCATGCCACGTATAGAAAAGGTGCCAAACGA
>Ga0326727_10015550_pt1 | contig 16301 bp, 8 predicted proteins | sample MB2enrmetagenome_FD_207643 | JGI IMG/M metagenome (GOLD analysis project Ga0326727, IMG submission 207643) | Lab enriched peat soil microbial communities from McLean, Ithaca, NY, United States - MB29MY | ecosystem: Environmental > Terrestrial > Soil > Wetlands > Peat | place: USA: New York...
GCGCACGATCTCAAGAAGCACGAACTGCTGCGCGTGGCCACGGCGACCGAGGCCGCTGGGCTCGTCGAGCGCATGGATGAAGCGATCCGCAGCCGCGAAACCGAGCAGGCAGAACAGACCATCGCTTCGGTCCAGGGCATCTTCGATCACATGTCTGCGTACATGGCACCCGCGGCATGAGTCAGGATGCTGATCCGCGTGTGCGCGGACGTCGGGTGGCGCTAGCGCCCGGCCCGAAGGTCGAGACCGTCGAGTTCTTCAAGCGTCTGCACCACGGACTCCACCAAGGCAGCGTCAAAGTCATCCCGGTTCGCTTCTTCATGAGTGCCCTTATTCAGGTAGGTCCACACAAGATTGTCATTCGGAATGCCCAGAATTCGGCTATACGCAGCAAGGAGTATCGGTTTGTTGGCGTGGTTAAAGGTTGTCACATCGTTGAGCCGTTTCCTGAGCGCGCAGCAGAGGTCGCGCAAACCTGGTTCCTTTCCAACGCCTGCAAGTTGCAAGGTCAACAGGCCTATATCATGGCTGGCGAGCCAACGCCAAGTCTTTTCAGACAGCATCTCAAGTGCTTGCCTTGAGGACGCCAGAGCGTCACGATATTCAAGCAAGTCTACGGACGCTCGGGCCTTCGCAACGTAGTTTCTGCTTGGGACGTTCCCTGTCACTCTTGGCTGGTAGTTGCCGTCATGGTTACGAAATAGATAGACTTGGCAGTCGTCGCGCCGCTGTGCTGGCAAGTGCTGCTGGATGTCCTTAATGAACTCATCGCTGTGACAGGTTACGATCAGCTGTGTTTGCGCAAAATAGTCACTTTCAAAGATCGTCTCTCGAATTCCACTGCGATGGTCGTGGTCGATGGCATTGATCGCGTCGTCGAAAACAATCAACGGGCATTGTAAGTTCAAACTTTTAGCAAGCAGGATTGCAAGCCCCAAGCATCGGATATGGCCTTCGCTCAGAATGCGCAAGGCGTCCACGCGGCCATGAGGATTACCCCGAAAGGAGATTTCGATCTTTTGTTCGCCCGTCACCGGCAAGTGAAGCGCTTCGAGTTTGTCCTGGTTCAAGTCATTCTGGTTGAATTCGTTATAGAGGTTCATCGCTGTGTCGTTGAGACCAGCCATGAGTGTTCCGGGAAGTTGGTTGCGGTAGTTTCGAAGCATCGCTAAGAAACGGTCGTATGCCGCCTTAATAGGGGCGTCGCGCGCGATGTCTTGCGTCTCTTGGGCAACTTCGCCGATGAGCCTTGCGTTGGTGGTGTCGAATGCCCCGATCCGGCCTCTTGCAGCAGCCACGTCATCGATAAGCTGCTGCCGCCTCAAGTCTTGAGCTTGAACCAATAGACGGAATTCATTGAGCCTGTCGCGTTCGTCAATGTTGCGCTGACGCTCCTGGAGGGCAAGAAGTGAAGCCGCGTCTTGCATAGCCACTCTGTCGGCAGCCGCCAGAATCTGTTCGAGCGACACGGTGTCAGCCGCAGCGTTGGCCTCCTGTGCAAGCCGCGCTGGATAAATCGTCGCCCACCAATCCTCTGCGGGCTCAGCTGCCAAACCGTCCAAGTATCGGCCTAAATGCGTATCTTGTTCTCCCTGGCTCGCTACAAACGCAGAGAGTGTCGCGAGCTGGCGACGAAGTTCGCGTGAAGCTGTCGCGACTTCGTCTTGAGCAGCATCGCGCTCCTCCTGTAGCTCATTGAGTTCCTTTAGCTGGGCGATGCCTTCTGCGGCCTTAATGTAGGGATTGACCGCCACGTGGACCTGACCCACGAGAGGGGTATCGCAGGCAGGGCAACGGTCGCCTTCGGTAGTTTGGAGCGCCAGCACGGCCGTGTAGAGGTCTTTGAATGAAACTTGGCTACTGCGGGCCTGGAGTTTGGCGATAATGCCGCCTCGTTCCTCGTGGTGTCTACGAGCAGCCTCGAAATCATCTAGTAATCCTTGACGTGTTAGGCCGATTGCAGCAGGAGGAACGGCGTTGAGAATGTTTTCGAGTTCCTGCAGACGGCTAGGAGCATCGGTGGTTCCAATACGCGCTTTGAGTTCTGTATACGAAATGCCTTCGGAGTACGATAGGGCAAGTGCTGCCTCTTCATTTGTCAGATTCTGAGAGGCTTGGCCTTCCCCGTCTACTGTGGCATGGTCAGTGGCCAAGGTATTTCTAAGATTGGTCAGTTCGAGATGCTTTGCGCCGGTCAAAACAAGTTGCAGATCAATCGATTCGTTGAAGTGATTCACGAATTCGTTGAACTTTTCCATTCCGAAAAGGGTGGCAATCAGTTCAGTGCGCTGTGCGGGGGGACGGGCAGCCAACCGGGAAAATGCGTCGATTCGGTTCTTCTCAATAAAGCAGAATCGATAGGTGTCGGCACTTGCCCGAACGGGCACGGTGCGGTTTTGATGGTCTGTTGCTTCCAGCGCCGGTGCCTCGAAGCGGTTCGCATGGACATTGGCGAGATACGTTCGTGCGTCAATGCGTCTGGTATCTGCCTCTTCAACTGCACCCAGTAATGAATATTCCAATCCTTCGCAAAAACTGGTTTTACCGCTACCGTTTGGTCCATAAAACAAAATGACTCGCCTTTGCAGGTCAAAGGGCTCAGGTGTGCGAAATCCGCGAAATGGGCCGAGGGTCAATTGCCGCAACCGTTGCCATGGCCAAACGCCATCAACGGCCACAGCTTGAATGTCTGGTGGCCCGTCGGGTGTCTGGGCAAGAGAACTGCGTGCGATGCGTACCAAACTGATGGATCGCTGGTTGTGTTGGCGGGAAGTCTGGGCTAATTCGTCAAAGTGCGCCAACACGAGATTAGCGAGCCGCCGCACATTGGACGGAGCTTGATTCTCAGGCTGGTGCAGCCAGATCACGAACCGCTCAAAGTCTCGTTTGGAAGATGCCATCTCAAATCCGCCTTGCATACCGGCAAAATAGATCGCTTGGAGATGCCAGTAATGATAGCAGCCACTTCTTAGAGGTGGAATTGTCTATTTGTCGACTTCTATAGCGATCAAACCCGGTGAGCGGCCAATTGAAGGAACGCAGCCGAAGCCAGTCTTGTCTGGAAACAGCACTCGCGGCTAACTCAGGTTGGAGGTCCGGTCAACAATATGCCTGCAATGACACACGAAACTCCTGCATCCGAGCGCATCCGTAAGGCGCGCACAGCGCTTCTGCTCGATCATCCATTCTTCGGCTCGCTCTTGTTCCGGTTGAAGGGTGAGGAGTGCCGCTCAATTCCGACCATGGCGACCAACGGCGTCGTGCTCCGCTACAACCCGGCGTTCGTCGATACGCTGAACGCGGCCACGCTGGCAGGGGTGCTGGCCCACGAGGTCATGCACCCCGCGCTCCAGCATCACACGCGCCGGGCCAAGCGCGATCCACGGCGCTGGAATGAAGCGTGCGACTACGCCATCAACCCGCTTCTGCTCGATGCCGGTCTGCACCTGCCAGACGATGTGCTTGTCGATCCGCGTTTTCGCGGGATGAGCGCCGAGCAGATCTACAACCAGCGTGAGGCCGAAGCTCAACCCGAGTCCGACGGTGAAAGCGAATCGGCACAAGGCAAGAATGATGATCGGAGCTCCGAATCGAACGATCCAACTGGCAGCGGCAACGATGACGGATCGCCGTCTGTTCCAGAGAGCCAGGGCGGCATCGGCCAGGTGATCGACGCGCCGGAGGCCGGCGAAGACGAATCGGGCCGCGACGAGCAAGCGCGCGAATGGGAGATCGCGGTCAACCAGGCGGCGACGCTCGCCCAGCAGGCCAGCAAGGTTCCCGCCGGCCTCAAGCGAACCCTGGAAGGCGCGGCGGAAGCCAAAGTCGATTGGCGGGAGCTGTTACGCCGTCTCTGGTCCGACACCATCCCAGCCGATTCAAGTTGGATGCGGCCCAACCGCCGCCACATCTGGTCCGGCCTGTATCTGCCCGGTGTCGCGCGAGAGGGCGTCGGGGAGATCGCAATCGCCGTCGATTGCTCCGGTTCGGTCAACGCTAGGCAGTTGCGGCTGTTCGAAGCGGAGATACGTTCGATCCTTGAAGGCCAACGGCCTGAGCGGGTGCATGTTCTGTATTTCGACGCCGAAATTCACAAGGTCGATACCTACATGGCCGGCGAGACGCTTCATCTCGATCCCATCGGCGGAGGCGGCACTGATTTCAGTCCCTGCTTCGCCTGGCTCAATGCGCGCGGAATCCGCCCGCAGACGTTGGTCTTCCTGACTGATCTCTACGGAACCTTCCCTGACGATGCCCCAGACTACCCCGTCCTCTGGGCCACGACCGGCGGCCATCATGCCCCCTTCGGCAGCGTCATCCCCATGCAAGCGGCGTAGCCACTGCCCGGCGTTTTGGAACAAACGCGGAGCGTTCCCATGAACAAGCAATTTTTCATCTTCACCGATGGCTCGGCCATCGGCAATCCAGGTCCTGCCGGCTGGGCAGCTATCGTGATCCACAGGACAATACGGCAGGAGATCGCCGGATCGGTTCCGTGGTCGACCGCCTCCGAAATGGAACTGCGCGCCGCAGTCGAAGCCTTGCGTCTGACTCCAACCGGCGCCCGAATCGAGTTGCGCTCGGACTCGGAACTGTTGATTCACGGAATGCGTTTCCGCGTCTTCCGCTGGAGACGTTACGGATGGCGCAACAGCCGTGGCTTCGAGTTGCAGCACCAAGAACTGTGGCGCGAGCTGCTCCTGCTGAATGCGGATCGAACGATTCGCTGGCTATGGGTCAAAGGCCATAATGGCCATCCGATCCAGTCCCGCGCCGACGCGCTCGCCTACCAGGCCGCCAGAGCCGCCGCCTTTCAGGAACAAATTGCAGCCTGAGCTTACAGGTAGACATGTCCACAATAGGAGAAGAAGCATGGCAACGATTGCCGAATCGTCATCGCTCTTTGAAATCGACGCAGAACTGGACGGCCTTCTTGATGAGATCGCGGAGCAGGCCGAGCAGAAGGGAGAACCTCCAGAAGAACTCGTCGCCCGCTTCCAACAATTCTGCTCGGCACACGACGAGAAGGTGGACAGGATAGGGCGCTTTCTGCGCCAGATGGACGCGCGCGAACAGTTCTGCCGCTGCGAAGCTGCGCGGCTCGGCGACAGGGCGCGCGCCGCAGCCGGCAAAGTGGAGCGAACGAAGAACATGGTTCTCCACTATCTGATGAGTCGTGACCTCAAGTCGATCGAGGGACGCGAGTTCACCCTGCGCGCTCAGAAGAACAGCCAAGACTCGGTGCGGATCACCGATGAGGCTGCGCTATCAGTCGCCTTTCGCAAGATCGATGCCCGCATTGGCGGAGTCCTCTGGGAAACGGTTCTTGCAAATCTTCCTGACGAGCTTGGCGAATTGCTCGAGGACGCTGTGGAAGAGTCAAGGCCGGACACGGATTCGATCAAGGCAGCCATCATGCGCGAGGAACAGGTTCCAGGGGCTGAACTGCGTCGGGGCTGGCACCTGAGAATCAGGTAGCGGTGATCTAGCCCCTGAGAACATGAAATTCTCAGGGGCTGGGCTACTAATAATCAGGACGCAACAGCCAGCAGGTCGAACAGCTACTTGTGGCGTGAGTTCGGGTCCATCTGGACCTCTGCCGTGACAGAAGTGCTTTTGATCGTAACCCATTGGAACTATGGGCACTGATGGCAAACAAAAGCACTCTAAGTCTTTATAAAAATCGGTAGGCAAACTCTCAGCACCCTCGTCAGCACCCTCCTCGACCTCTGCTTTTTGGTTACAGACCTCTGCCTTCCACCAGCAGAGGTCAGAAAAAGTGGGTCTCTGCCGCTGTTCGGCAGAGGCCTGGTCCAGTTTGGCCTACGCCGTTGTTCGGCAGAGGTCGCGGGCAGTTCAAAAGAGCGAAATTTGCCACGGCAGAGGTCCTGTCCAAGTTGCCTTGTGTCTAACCATTCTCTGCCAAGCGAGATCTCTGGCTCCATCTGCGTTTGTAGTGACTCGTCAACCAAAGCGATGCCAAGTATCGGCTCAGATTTTTTCAGATGCACGGCACCTTCCAGCAATAGATCCCTTTCAACGCGGTTTTAACAGGGGATAATAAACCTCATGGCTCTTTCTAATTCCAAAATCGCCAAAGCAGTTGCTGAGCACTTTACTTCAGTTTTCGAACACGCCATCTTCAAAGCTGCGCTACAAAGCTTCGATCACTTTGAAAACCCATTGCGAGTCAATAACTTCGCGACTGCTCTTCGCGAGCTAGGACGGATTCACCTTGAAACGCAGGCGCCGGAAGGTCGAGTAAAAAAGTGCGACTGGTTTGAGCAGAAATATAATGAGGTTCGTCAACCCGTCATTGAGCGGGCGCAACGAGTGAAATACGCCATTCAAGGGGAGCTCCACGATGACTTTGTGAAGGATATCTTGGATATTCAAGTGGATGAAGCAGTCCGGGATTACACGCGGCTCATTGGACGCCTGAGTGCCTTCACTCATATCAATGAAAAGACTTTTGACGTTCCAAGAGCTAAGGCGGATGAGATGGCTGCGCAAGCGCTGGAAGTCTTTGATCAATTGTTTACGTTCGTGAAAGAACGACGGGAAGCTATGCGGACGGCGGCGGAAGGCGAAGCGCAGGAGGCCCTTCGGGATGTTCTCTTCGGCGAAGTCAACGAAGAGCTCGATCGACTATCAACACACACATCCGTTGTGGGCGTGAACCTTTACGATCTCAAGATAACGTCAATGGACGCGGAACAGGTCCGTTATGCGGGCCACGGAAACGTAGATGCTCGCTTGCAGTATGGCTCAGACTCTGACGTAAGGCGGGACGATGGCGTTGTTTCCTCTGATAGCTATCCACTGACTTGCGAATTTGTGGCCGATACCTGCAACCCGCTCGAGATTTCCGTTGTGTCCGGAAGCCTCACGATCGATACAGATTCGTTCTACGAACCGCAAGACGATGAGGACTTCGAGATCAATGAACAAGAGGTCCCCGGCGGTGCTGGAGACTGAACCAGAACACTTTCAAGAAGCAACTTCGCGGTATTGCCGATGCTGAATTTGAAATCGACAGCTCCGGGACAGTCAGCACCTCACCATTAAACAACCCATAGGTCGTTAGGGCCCAGGTAGCTTACGTCAATAACACCGGGGTCAATCGACACGGTTGCACGGACAACACCGCGTCGGTTAGGGCTGAGAGGATGGTTGAGAAGACCCAGCACCGCCCCGTCTGCCGAGAGAATCAAGGGTTGCCCGTTCCAGTGGTGAAGATAAAGAGGAGCACCAGGAGGTGCCGGAACACCATACCATTGCGCGTTCGCGCGATAGTTTCGTTCAGCCCAGGTACGATTGTCACGCGGCACGAATTGCTGTGCGAAATCGAGCCACATGGCTTTGGTCTCGGTGGTCGGCCAGTCGGGTTGAGCTGAGAGAGCGGCAACTATAGCCGACTGCAACCACTCCCGCAGTTCGCGCTGGGTCGTAAACACGGCGCCAGTGTCACTCACGACTTTGATAGCAGCAATGCGAGAATTGAATCCGGCCTGAATCAAAATCGATGCAGAACGGTTCATGGTGCCCGTCTCTACCGCAGGCACGGCCAAGCCCAGCTCAAAATCATCCAAGGTCATGCCGAACTGTCCAACAATATCGCCGTTTGCTGAGGCACGAACCCTGAGCGCTTCCATTGCCCACGGCAGACGATATACAAGCCCTCCCTCGATAAATCGCAATGCATCCCCCTCTTGTCCAGCGATGGTTCCGGCCAGAGATTGGCCGAGAAGCCAGCTTCGAAGGATAGCTTTCCAATTGTCCGGGAACGGATCGGGTGTAAACGGGTAGAAGCCAAATAGGCTTTCTGCCAGGGAGGTGATGGCTTCAATCGCTGCTTCCGCGTTTGACAAGAGAAGCGCGGCATTCGCTTGAACCAACAGCTCGTTGGCTGCAGGTGCCACAGCATCAAGTGCGTGGCCTGCTTCCAGCCCAAGCCCGGCGAGGAAGTAACCTCGTCGGGCAGAGGGTGTTGAGCGAGCCCAGATGAAGCGACTGCGGGTCAGCAACGTAGTGCGAAGTGCGTTTCGCGAAGCATCATCCGTCCGGAGGAGTCGCCGTTGCCATAAAGATGACTGAAGGATCGAATCGAGGGCCGCTTCGATGCCGTCATCGGGCACGTCCCCTTCACCGATCAGACTCAAAATCGCTGTATCGAGTGTAGCGATGTTCTGCTCCCATTCCTTCAGCGCCCTCTCACGTCTGTGCGGTTGTTCGTTCGGGATCTCGGGGAATGCCCAGGCCTCAGCATTATTGACCACATACTCTACGAGATGGTTGACGTCGCCACCGATGCGGGCATTCATCCTCATCAGAAGGCTGTGGATGAGCCGGGCTAGACCGCTTTCCAGCTCCCGGGCCCCCAGATCCTCAATTAATGCAACCCATTCGGCGTGCTTCCTACCCCGGCGGTCATCGAAGATCGGATGAAGGACAAGTCCTTCGAGATCGACGAAAGCGCGTCCGGCGCGTCCGATCACATTTTTAAACTCAGAGACCTCGATCTTTTCGCCAGAGCGATAAAGTGAATGCATGACGATTGCGGTCGCAGAGAGGTTGAGGCCCTGAGCAAGTGTGGGGGACGAGATGGTTACTTTCAAAACGCCATCGCGCAGGAGACGTTCAATTTCCTTTCGGTAGGCCGTTGGCAGCGCACCGTGATGAAGGGCCACACCGAGCCGGAGACACTTTAAGATAGGGCTGTCTACACCTAGCCACTCTTCGCCGAGCGAGATAGCGATCTGCAGCCGCACCGGATCTACGTTGAGTAGAGAAGCCAGCGCACCGCGCTCATGGAGATCGACGATGACCTTGGCGAACGGTTCGACGCTGCGACGCTCGGGGCAATAGATCAGAACGGTCTGGCCGTCGTCAACCAGTCGCCATGCCGTTGCAAGGCTTAGCTCTTGCTGGTTCTTAGGAAAGAGTTCTGTCCGCAGTCTTTTGGGCGGTACGAAGCGTGGGGGAGCCGCACCTGTGAGGAACACGGGTACAAAAGGTCGTTCGTCGCCAACGCGGAGGTCTAGCCGGGCGGATGGAGAATTCCAAATGACTTCGCCGAAGCGTAACCGGGTGGGACGCCACTCATGCTTGACTGCACCACCTTGTCGATCACGGCGAAGCCACGCTGTAAAGTCCTCCAGTTGGTCTCCATCCGGGAGGATCGCCGAAAGGCAAACGATCCGACGCTGATTCGCATCCTGTCGTCTAAGGAGGCGTTGGATCTGGACTTCGTACCGAACCTCGCGCTCTTTCGGGCCAATCATGTGGCCCTCATCGAATACGAGCAGGCCGACATCGTCAAGCAGAGACGGATCATTGCGGAGCGCGAAGTCCAGCTTCTCGGGGGTGGCCACTACGATGTCTCGCTCCCGAATAGTGTCCTCGTCGAATGCGGACACACCGATGCTCCCGTAGAGAGCGGAAATGGTCTTTCCGAGCGGGCCGAAGGTGCGTTGAAGGGTTATTTCAGTCTGGGCCGATAGTGCGCGCAGCGGAGTGACAAAGACCACACGGCGTCCGCCGGCCAGGCAGCGAAGAATGCACAACTCGGCAATCCGTGTCTTGCCAGCACTCGTCGGCAGTGACACCACAAGATCATCCGACTCGTCGATAGCGCGTGCGGCGGCAATGATTTGAGACGGCCATAGATCGATCTCTGCCCTCGATCTTCGGCTGAGCGAACCTATCAAAAGCCCGCGCAACCCCGCCCATGAGGCTAAGGCGTCACCCGCGGCCTCGCGCGGAAGTCGTTCGTGAAATGTATTTGACCACAGGTCCAACAAGAGTTGGATCGTGACCCGGTGCGTCCACCACTGAGGCAAGAGGTTTAGTTCCGCGCAGACGGCAAGGCTTTCTCGAAGGCGCGCGATGGAGCCATCAACCAGCACTCTCTCTCCGCGGTCCAATGCCAGGAGAAACTGTGCAATCGCACCGAAGAAGTTGTCGGTTATGGCCAGGTCGAGACCTTCAAGCAAGAAGTCGTCGCCATCGCGATCAGGATTTTGTCCCCCGAGCTGCTCTTGAAACAGGTTACGGACACTGATATCCGAGCCGACGCCGTTCAGACGAAATGTGAGACTAAGGTCCCGGAGGTTGTTGATCTCCCGCCGCATAAGCTGCGCAAGAGCCTGCTCTATGGGAGAGAAATTCGCCTCCTCCCCCACCATGGAGAGCAGCGAATAGGCGCGAGCCGACAAGTGTGCGAGATGATAGCTCGCTGCAGCCATGATGAAATGGAAATGGCGATCGGTTTCTCTGTGGTCGCCCTTCGCCATGACTGCTTCAAGGGCTGTTGCCGCCTGTTCGAAAGCAATGCGGGCCGAACCGGCATCACCGCCGATTTCGAGTAAGCGCAGTCCAAGTCCAAGCAGGCCATAGCCGTAGTTATGTAGATCGTAGCTGAGTTGGGTTGAAAAGCCGGGAGCGCCCGGTGGCAGCACACCATCTCGCCAGATGATGGCGCGAGCCTGGCCACGTGCTATCAACCGCCCCCGAAAACCGATGGCAGATGCATCCGTGATAGCTGCGATGATGGCTTCAGGAGTGGTTGGCATTAGCGATCACCTGCTCATAAACGGCACCTACGAACTCAGCATGACCATCGACGTGCAGACCCACACCCCATTGGCCGATGGGGCCGGGATACGCTTGTAGTGCCTGGGTGAGGAGTGCCTGCGGCGCGTTTCCTGAAAATGTGAACAGCAAGTGCTTCACGCTATCGACCGGAATGCCGTGCCGACAGAGAGCGTCATCAATGGCATCGGCCAGCGCCACTTCGCTCCCAAGCTCAAGGAGCCTGGCGGAGATGAAAGCCAACGCGTGGGAAGACGGCAGGCCACCGTCCTTATCTAAGCCTGTCCGAGCTTCGTCCAGGGTTTGAGCGCGGAGAGTGACGCGACTCTTGGCTTCTGTCTTCAAAAAGCGAAGGCGATGGGTTGTAGGATCAAGGATCAGGCCGATCACATCGTCTCCGCGCATTGCCATGTTCCGGTGATCTTTCCATCGCAGGCGCTTAATCGGGGCTCGATAACCGCTGTGAGCATTGATCCATTCCGTTGCGTAGATCTCACCAAGGTCGCCAGACCGGATTTGGGCTGTCTGGGGTAGCGAATCGATGATCAACTGGGCGGCTGCAGGCTTGCCGAGACGTTCAAGCGCACGGGCGATGCGTTCTTCCGCCGCATAGTGAGTGGATACCACCGCCGCAGTTGTTTGAATGGCAATTGCGGCGTGCTCCGGCCTACCGGTCATAACCCGGATGTGGTGATTACCAAGCGGAACGTCGGCGGCATCGCACCAGTCATTGAACTGAACCATAGCGTTTCCAATATCATACTGCTCTTAGCCAATCCAATGACTGCAATGTACTTGCAATCGGCATTCCTACTGGCCATCGAATAGCTCAACGCGTCTATCGTAAGTGGCGCCTCTCAACTGATGCATAATCGCTAAATCAGTCGTCAACGGCAGATCACATGAGGCTACAACTCACGGGTTGACCTTATTGATAAAGTCAATCGCCGCACTAGTCATGACATCGTTGATAATTGGCGCCCACTCATCGCGCCATGGCAACTGTGCACCCTGAAAGACCCGTGAAATGAGACCGAGGACTCTGATTCCGTCACGCCTCGCGGCAATTGTTTCTAGAAGGCTACGGATGACAATGGCGCGCTCTTTATTGTCTGCGACCTCGCGAATGGTCTCTGACGCAATCCCGCCAATGATGGCAAAGATGTTCTCAGTGATGCGCAGATTGATAAAGGGCACGAGCGCATGGCTGAAGGGAGAAACGCTTTTATCAAAAGATGCGCGACGGGCAGATTCGACGAAGATCGCGGGAGTGATTGTCACAACCTCATAGCGGTAGCCGAGCATCGTGGTCACGGCTGCAACCGCGTCTTTGCGGGACAGTAAGCCTTTTGATTCCAAGTTGGCGACGACAAGCTCTGTCCAGGCGACACGGACGCCATACTCCTTGATAGCGATGCTGGACTGGACGAAATCGTCGGACCACAAAACGCGGCCTGGTTTCTTGGCAAGCAGTATTGCTTGCGTGCCGTACCTGCCAAATATGGCAATTAGAGGCTTCTTGGTTTCCTCCGCCATGGCCGAAAGCTCTCGGCATGGCTCTATTACAGCGATAGCGCGCACTTTCTCTAGTTGCTTCGCGAAATGCTGGTCTCTTTCGGCATGTTGTTGTTCCGTAATCTCGAATCCCACCATCTGCTCGTCCTGCCAACCAATACGAAGCCCGGCGCGCGGTGAGCCGTCATGCGTCTTGCCCGTGATCCTGTCGATCTCTTCGGCACATCCCTGAGAGATGATGATGGGCAGGTTTAGCTTGGTCAAAAGGTCCATAGCATCGCAAAGGAACAGTGTGGCGATGGCTGAGAGGTCAAGGACAATCTCCGCCGCCGCACTCAATCCCATCGCCGCAAACACTCGTTGCTGCTGGTCCTCTGGTGCGCACCGAACGATGGACTTAGGATCATTCGCCAAATGAAGGACTGCCTCGAAGGAGCTTGCACCGAGGATTTCCCCGACGAAATGCAGTGGCAGCGCTTGAGCAGAATACCCCTGTATCGCTTGCCGCTTACCAAGAAGCTGCTGCTCCATCTTGGTGCGTAGATCGGTGAGGTCAAACTCACCATCCGGCTGGCGCGGCAGTTGCATCGATTGCAGCTCGGTTGCTTCGGGGAAGCGAAGCTGCAATTCATTCATGCAGCACTGGTAGCGGTAGACGTATTTATTCAGGACTTGCCTGATAGTCGCCGGGCGTTCCGAAATCCTGCCGGGCGCAAGTGGCACTACATCACCCGCACCCTTGCCGAAAAGGGCCTGTGAAATTGGGTGATCCGGTGCAAACTCATTCAGCTTTGAGTCGGGTTTTAATACATCCTCAATCACATGCCAACGAAAAATGTCTGTGCCGTGCTCAAGGTATTCAACAGCGCAGCCCGGCCCAGCCTTGTCGGGCGTGGCGATCTCGATGGGCGGCCCCAATGGGGCGAACAGAAGCATGTAGGCACGGTGGGCATCAACGTCATCGAAGTAGCGATGCAGCACCTCGTAACCGTAGCGAAGGGCTTCCTCGTGGCGCTTTGTGCACTTGAGGAAGTAGGTAACAGCGCGGGCGAAGTACGGCGTCACCGTCGCCGTATCAGGAAGCGCATCCTCTGGGCGCTGAAGAAGATCCGGGCGAGCGTGCTGGATTGCTGCGTAAGAAATGCGCAAACGAATCACGGCATTGTCAGGATGGCGCTCAAGGAACGATTTCAAGATCGCGATAGCACCCTCGAAGTCGTCCTCCAGAAGCAGGTCCACTTCGGCCAGGGTTGATTCTTCCGTGGCCGCTCCGGCCTCACGCACTTCCCGGCACAAGTCAAGAACAGTTGCGTGGTCGCCAAGGCGTTGAGCGCAAACCATGGCTTGATGCGTGGCGAGTGGATTATGGACGCCCGCCACGCGCCGCCACAAGCCGAGGGCCTGGCGATACTCGCCGATGGCGGTGTAAGTCGCCGCCATAAGCTCGATCTCGGTATCGACCGAATCGCCCGAGATTGCTGCTACGGCAGTTTCAAGGCAAGTATTGGCTGATACGTTGTCCTTCATCAGCCAAAACAGCCGAGCAGTCAGGGCCGAACGCGCCACCGAACTCAGCATCTGCGAAGTGGCGGCATCGATCAGAGTTTGCCCCTCGGAGATACGGCCCAATTTTGCGAGCACGCCTAACGTTTCCGCGAATGTGGTGTATCGGAAGTCCTGACTAAGTGGCTCGTCTAAGAGGCAAATTTCCTTGAGCAGATCAGCTGCACGGTGTTCGTCGTCGTTACGCGCCCGGCTCAGCAAGAACCCAGCAAACTGACGCTTGAGGCCACCGCCACCGGGTCCGGTGTAGGGCGTTTGCTCCATGATGGAGATTGCGCGGTCTGTGTCGCCTAAACGATGTTGCAGCAGAGCGTATCCCGCTTGCGTATTCGGCTCATCCGGGGCCAGGCGGTAGGCATCTTCGACAAGCAGTCGAGCGCCTTTTTCATCGCCGAGCCTTTCCGTTATGCCCGCCCGCTCCATCATAGCCTGAGCGGCGATGTAGTTTTCATCGCGTTCTATCGCACTGGCAATCCCTTCCTTGAAAAGGTCATCTGCTTCTTTCAGCAGCTTTCTGTCGGTCTCGGAGAATCCCTCTATGGGTTTTGCCCCACTGCCCAACAGAACGTCATGCGACGTGCATTGGGCGAGCGTGATCTTGGAGATGGGCCAAGGGGTTTCTGCATTGTCTATCGCGTCTTGGGCGTATTTCCGGCCGGTTTCACACAGTCGAGCACTCAGGGCCCGTATCGCAATCGTAATGCAAACTTCTTGCCGCGCCAGATCTGAGCTAGATGCTCGCGCGATGAGGTCGTCCAGTTTCTCGGAAAGCGGGGCGCTATGGATCAGCAGCATAGTTGCTTTCCACGATTCGGGGTGATCGACCTTCAACGCACTGGCCAATTCGTAGGCTTTCTCGTGCTCGTTGCGAAGGGCATAGGCCTGGGCCTCGACCTCTCGATTTTTCATGGTGCCCTTGGCGTACTGGATCGACTGGAACAGAAGGGCTGAGGCTGGTTTGGCAAGGTTCTTGGCAGCCTCGATATGGCCGAGGTTGGCAATGACCAGAAAGCGCTGCTCGTCGGTGAGATTGTCCCATTTATCGCGGCGCAGCCGAGAAAGCTTCTGCTTCGCGAGTGCAAAGTCCCGGCGCTCGATTTCCTCCTTCGCCTCTGAAATCTCCGCATCAAACTGGTTATTCGTGACGGTGCTTTTTACTTCGGCAACGGCAGAGGCGATACCCGCAAGGTTGTCATTGACTGCCACAAGCTGTGTGTTGGTGATAGTCGTGAGCTTGTCCTGCGCGACCTCGGGATGCTGGTCCAGAACCCGCTCGATCTCTTCCCATCCCTTGAACTCGACAATGAACTGTCCGATTTCCATGTGCTCTGCGTTGATCTGCGAGATGGCGATCTGCAGTTCTGTCGATGTCTTGGAGGTCGTGAGGACAATGTAGCGCTTGAGCTTGAACGGGGCAGTCAGCGCCTTATCTACCTCAGCGCGCAGACTTTTCTCGGTATAGACTGCTTCGAGGTCTTCTGCTTTGCATTGAATCGCGACATGGGGCGGAGGGGATTCGAGGTCGATGATGTCTATGCCATGCTGGCGCTGGCCACGCCTGCCATACCGCTTGAGTCCCGGCATCTTCAGGTGAGCCTGATAGAGGGCGAGGCAAAACTCTTCGAACTCGTCGTCGGTCTTGGGGGCGCGATAACGGAAGGATGCCAAGGCACACCGCCAGCCCGGAATCGGGGCAAAGGAACTGTCTAAGAGTAACACTAGGCCACCAACCCATTCATCTACAGTGATTTACCGATAATTCTGCCTTTGCTTACTGATCCTCGGCAGTCCACTTAGACGATTAACCGGTTTTCCGGACAAATGATTGCCGGAACAGAGCCTAATCTCTTTCTCGACGAGCGATAAATCACTCGCCAACGGCAGATCAGTACCGAGTGTCGCCATAGCCCATCAATTCTTTGGCCAGCGAGAGGCTTTTCAGCACCCTCTTGAACACCCTCAATTGCATTAAACCTTGGAACTCTGGCCAAGACATCTGCCGTGCAACAGCAGAGGTTTGTTTGGTTTGCGCGCAACAACGGCGCATGACCAGCTAACGGGTTCACCCGATCGATCCCCCCCAGTTTAATCTCTTTCAGCCTTGAGTAGATCCCTCATTGTCCGTAGCCTCGTCTCGATCCGGGCCTCGGTCGTTTATCGCCTACCCGCAGGTCGGACGACCGCGTCTCCCGCCAACTTTCTTACTCCCTTCATTTATCTGGAGTTCTCCCCATGCAACCACCGACACTTTCATTGGCCGTGCGGTCCCCCGGCCTCGAAGACCTGATAGAAAAGGCGCGATCCTTTATTCACTCCGCCAAATCCCCCGCCACCCTGCTCGCTTACCGGACCGACTTCGAGGACTTCACCCGATTCTGCCAGGAGCACAATCTGCCCCATCTTCCCACGACTCCCACAACCGTCGCCCTCTATATCGCCGACCGCGCGGGATCCCTTCGCTCGGCGACCATCACTCGCCGGCTGACCTCGATCACCAAGGCTTACCAGGCGGCAGGGTTTGAAGCCTCACCCTCGTCGAGCCATCACTTCGTCGTGAGTGAAACCCTCAAGGGCATCCGCCGCTCGATCGGCACGGCCCAGGAGGGCAAGGCCCCGCTTCTGACCAGTGA
>Ga0326727_10015552_pt1 | contig 16300 bp, 11 predicted proteins | sample MB2enrmetagenome_FD_207643 | JGI IMG/M metagenome (GOLD analysis project Ga0326727, IMG submission 207643) | Lab enriched peat soil microbial communities from McLean, Ithaca, NY, United States - MB29MY | ecosystem: Environmental > Terrestrial > Soil > Wetlands > Peat | place: USA: New York...
GATCTGCCACAAGGCTGCCGTCGGCGAAGCCAACGTCGCCGATCGCATGATCGAGTGCGCTGCGGTCATCGGCGGTGAGGGGAATGGCGGCGTGATCGATCCGAGAGTGGGGTTCGTACGCGATCCGTTTATCGGCATGGGGCTGATCTTGAACCTGATGGCCGAGACCGGCCAGTCGCTCAGCAGCCTGGTCGCGCAGTTACCGACCTATCACATCGTGAAAGACAAATACACCGTCTCGCGCGATCGTCTGACGAAACTTTATGCAGCGCTGGCCGCTCGCTGGCCGGATGTACCCGCTGACCGGCAGGACGGTCTGCGCTTCGATTGGGCAGATCGCTGGGTTCACGTCCGTCCGAGCAATACGGAGCCGATCGTTCGCGTTATTGCCGAGGCGCCGGAGGCGGCCGCCGCTGAGGGATTGTGCCGTGAGGTAGGGAAGCTATTGACGGAAGCAGCCGAGTCGTCGCGCGATTGAATCAGACAGGCTGTTCCGGGCTGGCATGCATGACGCCTGGAAAGCATGTTGCAGGCTCGACCATGCTTTCCAGGCCCTGTAATTTCCGGAGAACAGATCCCGCTCACAGGCCTTGAAAGGATGCCACGCGACTGACAGCTAACTGTCACAGTACGGCCGGGTGGCATGCTTTCCAGGCCCTCTGGCGCAGTCTGCTCGCAGCAGATTGCGAGGACTGGAAAGCATGTTGCAGGCTCGATCATGCTTTCCAGGCCCCGTACTTTCCGGAGAACAGATCCCACTCGCGGGCCTGGAAAGCATGCCACCCGGCCGTGAGGTCTCCTCCGGCTTCGCGAGACCTGCGGAGAGCAAACGTAGCAGGGTCAGGAGACCCTGCTGCAACACGCCTGCAAGACCGCTCAACCCCGTGTCCCCGCCACGGCTCGCGCTCTTATATTCTCCGCCTTCCGGCCCTCGCGTCGTTCCATGCTGGCCTTCACGAACGCTCGGAACAGCGGCTGCGGACGCGTCGGTTTCGACTTGAACTCCGGGTGGCATTGCACTGCCAGGAACCACGGATGAGCGGGGATTTCGACGACCTCGACCAACTGGCCGTCCGGGCTGGTTCCGGTGATTGCCATACCATGAGCGGCGAATTGTTGACGGTAGACGTTGTTGAACTCGTAGCGATGCCGGTGGCGTTCATGGACGAGCAAGTTGCCGTACGCTGCATGCGCACGACTTCCCTCGGTTAGCACTTGGGGGTAGGAGCCGAGACGCATCGTGCCGCCCTTGTCGACGATGTTGTACTGCTCGTTGAGCAAGCAGACGACCGGGTGACGCGTGCCCGGATCGATCTCGGTCGAGTTGGCATCTTGCAGGCCGGCTACATTGCGAGCGAATTCGATCACGGCACATTGCAAGCCCAGGCAAATGCCGAAAAACGGTATCTGGCGTTCGCGAGCGAAGCGAACGGCGTCGATTTTGCCGGCGATGCCGCGGTCGCCAAAGCCGCCGGGCACGAGAATGCCGTCCACGCCGCTGAGCACCTTTTCGGCGCCTTCGCGTTCGACTTCTTCCGCTTCCACCTTGCGAACGATCACGCGGCTCGCCAGCGCGATGCCGGCGTGGTCGAGCGATTCGTACACCGACTTGTAAGCGTCGTGGTGCTTGATGTACTTACCGACGACGGCAATGGTCACCTCGCACGTCGGATTGAGCACGCGCTGCATCATCGCCTGCCAGTCGCTGATATCGAGCGGCGGTGTGCGCAGGCCCAGGCGCTCGACGATCAATTCGTCGAGGCGATTCTCGCGCAGGCTGAGCGGCACTTCATAAATGCTGTACTCCTTATCGCGCTCTTCGATGACCGCGCGCGGCTCGACGTTGCAGAACAGTGCAATCTTTGCGGTCATGTCCGGCGTCATCGGCCGTTCGGTCCGGCAGATCAAGATGTCGGGCTGAATACCGATTTGCCGGAGGCGCTCGACGCTGTGTTGCGTCGGCTTGGTTTTGGCTTCGCCTGCCGCTTTCAGGTACGGTATCAGAGTCAGATGGATGTACATGCAATTTGCCCGGCCGATGTCGAGTGCGAATTGCCGAATCGCTTCGAGAAATGGCAGACCTTCGATATCGCCGACTGTACCGCCGATCTCGGTGATGACGACGTCCGCGTCCTCATCGGCGACCTTGCGCACGGCCGCTTTGATCTCGTCGGTCACGTGCGGGATGACTTGCACGGTACTGCCGAGATAATCGCCGCGACGTTCCTTGTCGATCACCGAGCGATAGATTTTGCCCGTGGTGTAGTTACAGTCGCGATTGAGCGGGGCGTTGGTGAATCTCTCGTAGTGGCCAAGGTCGAGATCGGTCTCCGCGCCGTCGTCCAAAACGTAAACTTCGCCGTGTTGAAAAGGGTTCATCGTGCCCGGGTCGACGTTCAGGTAGGGGTCGAATTTTTGCAGGCGAACTTTCAAGCCGCGATGCTCCAGGAGCATGCCGATCGAGGCACAGGTGAGTCCCTTGCCCAGGGAGCTAACCACGCCGCCCGTGACAAAGATGTGTTTGGTCTGCTTGGCCATTGCTTTCTTCCTCCCTGGCCCGAAGAGTTGTCAGCGCATTGAAAAAACGCGACCCCGCGCCGGCCAGGTCGGCCGACTTTCCGTCGCGCTCTACTCCTTCGGGAACGGTTCTCGAACCGTGAACGGACAAAGGGTGGGTTGCTCGAACCCACTCGTGATATTACTAGCAGCCACGGCCGGAGGGAAGAGAGCGAGAGCGAATGCGAGAACGCGGCTCTTTCATGCACGGATTTGTGCTAAGCCGCCTTGCTCGCTCGCATTTCGCGATGAACGCGCACGAACTGTTCGTAATCTTCGTAGGTGTCGACGCCGATCCCCGATCGTTCAATCGTGCCGACCAGGATCGGTCGTCCGAGGGCGAGCACGCGTAGCTGTTCGAGTTTTTCCAGCTTTTCCAGCGGTTGTGGCGGTAGCGTTGCCAGCTCCAGCAAAAAGTTCTTCCGATACGCGTACAAGCCGAGGTGTTGCAGGAATCGGGCCGGGCGGGCGCTGAAGTCGGGAGCGCCGTCACGAACAAAGGGGACTGGACTGCGGCTGAAGTAAAGCGCCCGGCCGTTGGCATCGACGACTGCCTTGACGCAGTTGGGATTGTGATAGGCCTCGACCGACGGGAGCGGCACGGCCAAAGTCGCCATGTCGGCGCCCGGATCGCGCTCGAGCAGCTCGGCGAGCAAGTCCAGCGAGTCGGGATCGACCAGCGGCTCGTCGCCTTGAAGGTTCACGACGATGTCGACGTCCAGAGTGCGTGCGACCTCCGCGACTCGGTCGGTGCCCGTGGCGTGATCGCGCCGCGTCATGGCGACCCGGCCGCCGAAGCTGCGAACCGCCGTGGCGATGCGGGAATCGTCGGTGGCCACGACCACGATCGAAGCCCGCCTCGCCTGGCAAGCCTGCTCATACACGTGTTCGACGAGGTATTTGCCCGTTTGCCGCAACAACGGTTTGCCCGGCAGGCGGCTGGACGCATAGCGTGCGGGGATGATGATGGCGGTCTTCACGATGGGCCTCCTTGCCCGGGACAGCTCGAACGATCGCTGACCCGCGATGCTCTGTTGCTCGCTCGGCGTAGATTAGAGTATCTCTCGCCTTTGCGGGCAAGACCGCCCGGCGAGTACGTTCGCCTATCTGTAGATTCGCTGGAAGCAGGTCAAGATAGCCGGCTTCATAACGCCATGCGCCGAATCGCAAGCACCGCCAGGACCGTTCCCAGAGCCATCACCTCTGCGACCAGCACCCATTCCAAGCCCGTGGCTCCGCCGTCTTCTCGACGCATGAACTCCATCACGGCACGCATCATCGCCGCAGCTCCTTCGGGCGAATAAAGCGTCGCAATATTTTGACGCAGATGAAGTGCCGCAAGGCAAGAACGGGGACGCCGCGATCACTTCTCGTGGCGCAAGGCTAATTTTCACAATACTTTACGTCCGAATTAAATGGACTCCTGGCAATAGGTAACATTCTGGCAATATGTTAATTTTTCGATCCGACAGTTAAGTTAGATTAGCGCGGCCGTTCGATGATTCATGGAGTCCGGGTCTCCCAGGTCTCTTCGCCCGACAGCAACTCTTCGAGAGTGCCGGCCCCTTCTTTGCGAGCCGCCTCGTCGATCTCGCCGAGGACAAGTCCTTCGTAAGTCGGCCGCTGGATACAGCGCAGCACTCCGACGCATTCGGGAAAATCGGGATACGTCATTCGGCTCAACAGGAACGGACCGGTCGGATCTTCCGCCCTTTCATCATGGATCAGTATGTTCTCATCGGTGCCGCCATTGGCGACTGAAACCACCTCGGGTGTCATCCCGCGCAGGCGAATGCCGCGATTCTGATCCTGACCGAAAACCATCGGTTTGCCGTGTTCCAGATAAAGCAAGTTGTCCGCTTTGACGACTTTGTCGGTGGCATATTCGAAGACGCCGTCGTTGAAAACCTTGCAGTTCTGGTAGATCTCGACGAACGCAGCGCCTTTGTGTTCGCCGGCGCGTTTCAGCGTTTCGGCAAGGTGATCGACGTTAACGTCGACCGTTCGCGCCACAAATGTAGCGTCGCAAGCGAGTGCCAGAGTCAAGGGTCGTAACGGCGATTCGATCGAGCCGTTGGGACTGGAAAGCGTTCGCGTTCCCGGCCGGGACGCCGGCGAGTACTGGCCGTGCGTCAAGCCATAGGTCTCATTATTGATCAGAATAATCTTGATATCTACATTGCGCCTCAAAGCGTGGATCAGCTCGCCTGCGCCCGGACCGAGGCCGTCGCCGTCGCCGGTGACCACCCAGACGCTCAACTCGGGCCGCACCAGCTTGAGACCGGTTGCCAGGGCCGGAGCCCGCCCGGCAGCGCCGTGGAAGCCGTAGGTGTTCAGATAGTAAGGCATGCGGCCGGCGCAACCGATGCCGCTGAAAAACACGAAGTCTTCGCGCGGCCGACCGAGCGCGGCCAACGCCTTCTTCATTTGAGCGAGAATTGAGAAATCGCCACAGCTCGGGCACCAGCGCACTTCCTGATCGCTGGTGAAATCCTTGGCTGTCAGAGAAATGACAGAAAGCGCATGTGCCGGAATTGACGAGCCGGAACGGGGCGCACCCGGGCCGGCTGCGTCGGGAGCGTTAGGCTGTAGCTCATTGCCCATTCACCGATTCCCCGCCACAGCCCCTGAGTCGGATCCAGTCGCCAATAGCTCGTCGACTTTTGCTTCGATTTCGCCGATGAGAAAAGGTCGGCCCTGGACCTTGTGCAGGCCGATGGCATCCGTGAGATATTTTGCACGCAGCAGCAGCAGCAGCTGGCCTTGGTTCAACTCCGGCACCAGAACGCGGCGATAGCGACACAGCACATCACCGGTGTTACGCGGCAGAGGAGCCAGCGACCGAAAATGAGCATGGGCCACACTTCCGCCCCGGCGCCGAACCCGAGCGACTGCCGCGGCGACCGCGCCAAAGGTGCTTCCCCAGCTCGCCACAAGCAAATCGCCCTCCTTCGGTCCGTCGACGGTAAGCTCCGGCAAAGCAGCCGCCACGCCGGCGACTTTCGCAGCCCGCGCTCGGACCATGCGCTCGTGGTTGATCGGGTCGTAACTGACGTCGCCGGTCCGGTCGTCTTTTTCCAGTCCGCCAGTCCGATGCTCCAGGCCAGCCGTTCCGGGCAGTGCCCAGGGACGGACCAGCCTTTCGTCTCTGTTATACGGAAGAAACGGAGTCGCACCCGCTGTAGGGCGAAGCACCGGGATCGCCGGCAAGTCGGCGACCGGAGGCACTCGCCAGGCTTCGGCTCCGACCGCCAGATGACCGTCGGCCAGTATCAGCACCGGCGTCATGAAGCCGACGGCCACGCGCACAGCTTCGAAGGCAATCGCGAAGCAATCAGCCGGCGAGGCAGGCGCGAGCACAACCAGCGGGCTCTCGCCATTGCGTCCGAATAGAGCCTGTAACAGATCGCCTTGCTCGGTCTTGGTCGGCATGCCGCTGGACGGACCGGCCCGCTGCACGTCGATGACAACCAGCGGTAGTTCGGCCATGACGGCGAGGCTGATCGATTCGGCTTTCAAAGTAAGAGCGGGGCCGCTGCCGGCTGTTGCACCCAGCGCGCCGCCGAAAGCTGCACCGACCGCCGCGGCAGCGGCTGCAGCCGCGTCTTCTGCTTGCAGGGTGCGGACGCGGTAGCGCTGCATTCCCGCCAATAGATGCAGAATTTCTGACGACGGTGTGGACGGATGCGCGGCGAACAAGAAGGGCAGGCCGGCTTTCTCGGCGGCCGCGACCAGCCCGAGAGCCAATCCCTCGCTTCCGGTCACTTTGCGATAACGCCCGGGCGGGATGGCAGCCGGCGGCACGCGATAATGCACCGGCAGCTCTTCCGTTGTCTCGCCGAAGTGATGACCGGCGCGGAGCGCGCGACTATTGGCGTCGCGGACGGCTGGATTTTGTGCGAATTTGCGCTTGATCCAGCGCAGCGTCGGCTCCAACGGCCGTTCGTAGATCCAGTAGAGCAGCCCCAGAGCAAAGAAGTTCTTGCAACGATCCGCCTCGCGCGGCGTCAGCTTCAGCTCGGCCACGGCCGATCGACTGAGACTCGCCATCGGCGCCGCCAATAAGCGATAGCCTGCCAGCGACCCGTTCGACAACGGATCTTCGACGTACCCGGCCTTGGCCAACTCGCTTTCCAGGAACGTATCGCGATTGATGATCAGCAAACCGTCGCGTTCGAGGTCTTTCAGATGAGTCTTCAAGGCGGCCGGATTCATCGCCACCAGCGCGTCAAGCCGATCGCCCGGTGTCGAGCCGCCGTCACTGGAGAAGTGTACTTGAAATCCGGAAACACCCGCGAGCGAGCCAGCTGGTGCGCGAATGTCGGCGGGGAAGTCGGGGAGAGTGCCGATACTGTTGCCCGCCAGAGCGGACGCGAGCGTCAGTTGCGAGCCGGCGAGCTGCATACCGTCGCCGGAGTCGCCGGCCAACCGAACCGTGACTGATTGCCGCTCTTCAACCGGCCGCCCGGGCGCAGGGTTCGCTCGGCTTGGAGTATTCGGCACGGTCATTGAAGCGTCTCGTACTGAAGTCACGCCCCTTCGGCTCGCAAGGGGAAGCTGCTCGGATCGGGTGGCAGGTTATAGATCGTTGCCGGGAAATGCTCTGCCAGGTAATGAACGATGCGTTTGACCGAAAGGACTCCCACCGGTCGGCCCGTCTCATCGACAACGGGAAGGTGGCGATAACCGCCCTCTTCCATGTGCCGAACAGCGGTGGCGACGGAATCCTTGGGGCGAACGACGACCGGAGCCGGCGTCATGCAAGCGCTCACCGCGACCGTTAACGGCAGACCCGCAGCTAAAACTCTCGCGAGGAGGTCTCGTTCGGTGAAGATGCCGATCAATTCCACCTCTCGACATATTAACACGCAGCCAACGCGATGCCGCGTCATGAGAAATACCGCATCGGCGACCGTTTGCTCCGGGCGCAGACAATGCGCCGGCGTCGGCCGCAGGCGAGAGATGCTATCGACCTTGAGATTACGCGCCAGCTCCATGATTCGGGGCTCGAGCCGCAGTAAGAGAAGAGAGCGACCGATTCCGGCCCTAAAAGTGCCGGATTCCTCGTGTTTTTTCGTTGAAGCCTTCGCCGCGCCGGGGAGCGTGCCGTCGAAAGCAGGATAGCACTCACCCGGACGAGCGGCCCTCTTCCGGCTGGCAGGTTCACCGGAGCGGGCGTTGGGGTCGTTCCGGTTAGACCGGAGACAATCCGAGAATGAAAGCGCGGGCAGAGACGATCTCTGCCTGTGATTTTAGGGATTAGCAAGTGAGCGGGTAGATTGGCACGTCAACGGACCGGCCGCCTCGCCCGTTCGCCGAACGACAACAGACTCCTGCCGACGCGGATTTGATCGCCCGTATTCAGCGTCGTCGGCTCGGTTATCAACTCGTTGTTCACGTATGTCCCGCTCTTCGAACCGCCGTCGATCAAAACAAAGCCGCTGTCCTTTCGCAGTATGCGCGCGTGCGTCGCGGCCACATTCGGATCGCCGAAAAGGCCGATGTCGGAAGTCTCGGCTCGACCGATCGTTGTCTCCGGAAGCGAGAGAATCAATTCGCGGCCGGGTCGGAAGCCAGCTTCCACGCGTAGCCATGCCTCCCGCAAGATGACCTGGGCCAGCCCCACCGCCAGCCCGATGCAGGCCCCCAGAGCGACAAAGCCGGCAAAGCTCGGCGTCCACAGCTCGTGTGAGGATTTACCCGGAAACAGCCGCGGGCCCAAGCTCAGCAACACGAGGGCCACGCTGCCGCCCAGAAGACCACCCGCCGAGCCGCCAAGCAGTCCGTTTCGTACTTTCCGCCAAGCACCGGTCGCGTCGCGCCCGCGTAGCCAGGCAACGATCACATCGAAGGAAGCCGGCGCCGCACCGATCAACAAGCCGGCGAACATCCAGCCAATGACGAAGAACATCGCCCGATTGAAGAATCCCCACAAGAACTGAGCGAATAATCCCCCAACCCAACCGCCCGTTGCGCCGACGCCAATCGCTGTGCCGGCGCGAGCCACGAGCCGGCCGATGCGGTGAAACGGACTGCCTGAATCGCCCAGCGCATCGACGCACGCCAAGCCCAGCCCGAGCATGGCGCCCAGGAATAATCCCTTTACGCCGGCTCCCAGAACATCTTCGAATCCCGTGCGACTGCCGGCGAATTTTGCAATTGTCTCTCTGGATTGAAAGGCGGCGACACTGGCCCGGCCCAGCACCCAGGCGAGCGCGGCTGCGACGGCGCCCCAGGCGGCACTGAAGTAGATGAAGCGGCTAAATGACATGGCGCAAGCAGTGCGGCATCAACAAGGAAAAGCGGCTCGATGCGTACAGTTCAGGATATCAGCCGATTGGCCCGGAAGCGATGCCCCCGGTAGTCAACCGGTCGAGATACTTGTGAAAGCTAGCTGACCGGGGGAAAGGTGTATTGGAGATTTCAACCGTAAACAGCAGCTGTTCACGAGAAGTCGCTCCGTTCCCATTCGAGGAGCACTTCCTGGAATCGCCCGGTTTCTTGTTCCAGTGTCAGAATGGCGTCGGTCACGGCGCTGAGATTTCCTTCTCGTCCCATTGTCTCGGCAACGAGCGCTGCCCGTGAAGCGGTGATCGCTCCCAGGTTGGCCAGTGCACCCTTGATCGTATGCGCCGAACGAGCGAGAGCTGCCGGGTCCCGCTCCTCCGAGGCTTTCTTCACATCTGTCAGGAGGCGCGGGCACTCCGTGATGAACAAATCCGTCACTTTTCTCAGCAATTGTTTGCTACCTCCAAGGCGCTGGCGGACGGCTTCGCGATCGAGAACCGTCGCACCGTTGGGGGGTGGATCGATGCGTGAAGGAGTGACCGGCTCGCTCCCGGCGTCTCGGGTTGACGTCATGGCCGTCGCTGGCAAGAGTTCCGAAATCGAACGAAGCAGTTGCTCGGCCTGGATCGGCTTGCTTATATAGCCATCCATTCCCGCAGCCAAACAGCGCTCGTGATCTCCCTTCATGGCGTGTGCCGTCAGAGCCACAACGGGCAGATGGCCCCCGCATTGCTTTTCACGCTCGCGCAGGGCCGCGGTTGCCTCAAAGCCGTCCATCAGCGGCATCTGCACGTCCATCAGGACCAAGTCAAAGTCTTGTTTTTCCAGTGCTGACAGCGCTTCTTTGCCATTGCCGACGACTTCAACCAGATATCCCTGTTGCTTGAGCATCGCCACAGCCACCATTTGGTTGATCGCGTTGTCCTCGGCAAGTAGTACGCGAAACCCGCGATGGCGTACTTGCGAAGCGGAAGCCATTCGAGGGCTGGGTTTAGACGGCTCCGGCGGCGCCAGCTGCAATGCTCGGACGATGGCTTCCAGCAGTTCCGTCGGGCTGATCGGCTTGACCAGGTGGGCGTCGATTTTCAGGTCGCGACAGCGAACCAGGCCGCCACCCTGGTCCACCGACGTCAGCATCATGATCGTCACACTGGCATAGCGCTGGCGGATCCACTCGGCAACCGTGAAGCCGTCCATTTCCGGCATCTGAACATCCAGGAGGACGAGTCGAAACGGTTTCTCGCCGCTCTGCGCTTCCGAAAGCGCGGCCAACGCGGCGCCCCCGCTATCGACCGAAGTAGGTTGCATATGCCAGTGCTCGAGCAATCCCTGGAGAATGCGACGATTGGTAGCGTTGTCGTCCACCACCAGCACCGGCATATCGCGTAGCTCGACAGGCGGATGCTCCCGCGGCGTCGCAACCGGATGCATCGATTTCGAAAATGGCGCCACGAAGTGAAAAGTGCTTCCCACACCTGAAGTGCTTTCGGCCCAAATTCGTCCGCCCATGATGCCGGCAAGTCTGTCCGAAATCGTCAGTCCCAGTCCTGTTCCGCCGAAGCGCCGCGTCATCGAACCGTCGGCTTGCTCGAACGGGGCGAACACGCGTTTCAGCTTGTCGGCCGGTATTCCAATGCCCGTGTCCGTGACGGAAAAATGGAGCATGTAGCGCGGAGCATCCGGCTCGGAACCGCCGGTCGGACGACCGTCCGACTGCACGTCGCCCGCACCGTTTTCGACGCCGACGCGCACGACCACTTCCCCGCGCGGCGTGAACTTGATGGCATTGCCGGTCAGGTTGAGGAGGATCTGCCGCAAGCGGACCGGGTCGCCGACCAGCGCATCCGGAACGTCGGGCGCAATGGTCCAGATTAGCTCGAGTTTTTGCTCGTGGGCCCGTTGGGCGAGCGTTCGCATACTGGTCGCCATCACGTCGTGCAGTGAAAAATCGACAGCTTCGATGTCGAGCTTGCCGGCCTCGATCTTCGAGAAATCGAGAATGTCGTTGATCACGCGCAGTAACACGTCGGCGGATGATCGAACAGCGGTCAGGTACTCACTCTGCTCCGTAGTCAGCTTCGTGCGCAGCGCGAGCTCGGTCATCCCGAAGATGCCGTTCATCGGCGTGCGGATTTCGTGGCTCATGTTGGCCAGAAACTCGCTCTTCGCCCGACTGGCATCCTCAGCAAGCGCCTTCGCGTTTTGTAATTCCGACTCGGTTCGCCGGCGCTCGGCTATTTCACGCTCGAGCCCTGCGTTGGCAGTCGTCAGTTCAAGAGTGCGCTGGCGTACGCGTTCCTCGAGCGTTTCATTGGCAGTTGCCAGTTCCTGCGTACGATTGGATATTTCCGACACCATATCTCGGAATGATCGGGCCAAGCGGCCTACTTCGTCCTTACGAGAGCAAACGCCGTTCAAGTCGGTGGATTCGCGCGCTTGCTGCGGGGCCGACCGCGCCGCCGCCACGCGGGCGGCGAAAGAGGTCAGCTTGGCCAAGGGCCGCAACAGCATCCGAGCGGCGAACGCGGCTCCCGCGAGCGCAACTAGCAAGATGGCGCCGATGACGGCGGACTCCGTGGCAATCGCCGATCGCACTGCGGCCTGTACCGGGGCACAGTCCATGCCGACGTGGACAAAACCGACCTCGCCGGAAAGGATCGGCGCGCATACATCGATGAATTCGCCTGGCCCGATCTTTTGCGATTGAGCCGTGGTGCTGCGGCGGTCGCCCTGTATCTCGAGGAGTTGCTCCGGTACGCAAGGGACGAAAGTATGACTGACAACTTCGCCGGACCTGTCGGTCACGAAGAGATAGGCAACTCCTTCGATCTGCTGAGATTCATCGAGCAACGATTGAACCGTGGATGGATCCTGGTGCAGCAAGGGAAAGACGCTGGCGCTGGCGATGCTTTCCGCCAGAGCCTTACCCTTGTCGGAATATTGGGTGGTCAGTTGAGAACTGAGAATCCTCTGAGTGCACAAATCGATTGCCAGGGCAGCCAGCGCCGAAACGGCGATGACGGCGATGTAGGCACGGATGTAGAGGGGTAATCGTCCCATGAGGCGGTCATCTCCACCCGGGCACGGGGAGAAATTGTCCGTCGGTGACGGACGCGTAGTAGACGCGGCGAAGTCCGTCATGGCTATTCGGGCCGAAGGAGACAGGATCGCTAATGCCAAGGTCGAAGTTCTTGACTGACTCGGCGGCTTGCCGTAGCGCCCGCCGATCGAAATTCGGACCGACTCGGCGCAACACCTCGACTACCAGTTTGGCATCGAGAAACCCTTCGAACCCGAAGCAGCTGTACCTGAGCGATTCGTAGCCTTCGCTCGCTAAACCATGCGGTAACTGCGGGGGATGAGCTTCCATTAGCGCGCGATACTCGCGGACGGCTGGCAGGTCGAGATTCTGGTAACTCGGCACAGTGTGAGCACAGATGACATTCGAAGTGTAATCTTTGCCGGAAGCGGTTTCTGCTTCTCGCAATAGTGCAAAAAGACTGTCGTAGCTGGCACGGGATACCGCCGCGATCGGTACATCCCAGCCGGCGTCGCGAGCGTCGCGAATGAAGGCCGCAGCGGCAGAGTGCGTCGCCACGCAGATCACCGCGTCGGGCGTGGATCGCCGCAGATGAGCGACCTGCTCGCTCATGCTAGTGGAGTACGTTGCGTGACGATGATAGGTGGCTTCACACGCCATTCGCAGGCCATGGCCGGAAAGGGCATCACGTACTCCGGACCAACCGCTTCGACCGAACGCGTCGACTTGATAAAAGACGGCGATCCGGCGCCGGCCCTTACGAAAGAAGTTGTCGACAAGCCCCGCAGCCTCGACGCTCAGCGGGGCACGGAGGTTGAAAACGAAGCGGTCGTATGGAGGCCGGTGCATGGCCTCGGAACCGGCAAGCGGAAAGAAGAGGGATTGATGCCGGTTTTCATAGAGCTTGAGTAATGGCAATGCCCGCGTGATCGTTGCCGAGCCGGCATAACCGTAGAGAAGCTGAACATCGTCTTGTTCGACAAGGCGGATCGTGTTTTCAATCGTCTTCTCCGGCTCGTATGCGTCATCGTACGCTATCAGACGGATACTCCGCCCATGGATGCCTCCCGCTCTATTAACCTCTTCGAAGCATGCCATCGAGCCGCGGTATAACTCAATTCCCAGTAAGCGCGACGCACCGGAGAAGGGTGCGGACATACCGATGCGGATCTCGTCCGCGCTCGCTCGCGCGGCGAGCATCGCCAGGAGTAGGAGAACTACGCGCCGTCGCCAGCGGCTTCGAGCAGATATGCTCATCGACTACCTCGCTGACTCGACATTCCCGGAGCATGAGCCGGTTTCGTATCCACGCTGTGTCTCCGTCTCCGCTAACGCCTAGCGCCAATCGGGTACCGTGACAAATCTGCCCTGCGCGACGGTCGAGTAGAAAATGCGCTCCATGCCTTGATGATCATCCGGGCCGAACGAGATCGTTTCTCCGATACCGAGATCGAAGTCTTTGAGTGCCTCGGCAGTTCGCCGTAGCGCGGCGCGGTCGGCCGTCGGTCCGGCGCGGCGCAAAAGCTCGACGAGCAATTTGGCCTCAAGAAAACCCTCGAAGCTGAAAAAGCTCAGCGGCGGAGCCTCGTAATCGCCGGTCGCCACACCCTCGGGTAGCGCTGCCGGGCGGTCCCGCATGATCGACCGGTACTCGCGGACGGCGGGCAGGTCCGTGTCATCGATGCTCGGCACGACTTGAGAATGGAAGAGGTTCGCCGTGTAGTCTTTGCCGGATTGAGTACTGGCCCTTTCTAAAAGCAATTGAATAAGACCGTCTCCAGCCAACGACACGGCAGCGATCGGAACATCCCAATCTGCGTCACGGGCATCGCGGATGAATGCTGCGGCGCCGGTGTGAGTTGCGATACAGATGACCGCGTCCGATTCTCGCGACCGCAGGATCTCCACCTGCTTTCGAACGCTCTCGGAAAACTGCATACTACTTCGATAGGTTGCCTCGCCGGCGATGCGCAGCTTGTGACGGGCCAGCGCGTCGCGAACACCTGCCCAGCCGCTGCGACCGAAAGCATCGATCTGGTAATAGACGGCGATGCGACGTCGACCGGTTCTCAGGAAGTTCTCGACGAGTCCCGCGGTCTCGGCAGCATACGAAGCGGGCAAGCTGAAAACATATTTGTTGTACGGCGGGCGACGGAGAGGTTGTGCGCCGCTACACGGGAAGAACAGGTTAATGTCGCGGTCTTCGTACTGCTTGAGCAACGGAAGCACGCGCGTGACTGTCGGAGTGCCGGTATAACCATAAAGAAGCTGCACATTATCGTTTTCTACGAATTGAATCGTGTTACGGATGGCGCGGGCGGGGTCGTAGCCATCGTCCCGGGCGAGAAGACGAATGGGCCGGCCGTTGATGCCGCCGGCCCGGTTGATTTCTTCAAAATAGGCCATCGATCCGCGATAGATTTCAATCCCCACGCCGCGGGCGGGACCCGAGAACACCGCCGACATGCCGATGACGATCTCGCCGGCGTCAGCTTTGTCAGCGGTCAAGCCGGCGAGAAGAACAAATCCAACAGACCACCTGTACGTGCGAAGTCCGAATGGCGACACTTCGCGGCTCCTTTCTGCAGGCGGCGGGCCCGTGCTTGTGTCAGGATGCGAGTTTCCCTCGAGGCCGCGGGAATCGACGTTGCTCAGAGGATAGTCGACAGGCCGTGCCCGCGGACGAAGACGCCTGCATCTGTCACTCCGGCAGTAGTATTCTTCCGGGGTCAAAATTATCTAAATCTTGTTCCCGAAGAACATTACGTTGCTCCACAACGCCAGTCAAAACTGTTTCTTGCCTGAGATGATGAGGATCGCGGCCAGCCGGCGGCGGGACTCGTGAGGGCTGGCTTGCTTCGCTATAATGACCGCCGTCACTGGCCCGGCTTTTGGAGGAAGCCGCGCCGCTTGCCGCGAACCGCCTCGAGAGATGTGAATGGAACCGGCCATACGCAGCGCTGTTCTCGGCACGCCCCGGCCGCCTCGCGTCCTGATCGTGGACGACAATCCGCAGAACGCGGACTTGATGGAGGCTTACCTCGGCGCCTGTGATTATGATTTGCGCACCGCTACCGATGGTGAACAGACGCTTCGCGAGGTTGCTTCCTGGCAACCCGACCTCGTGCTGCTCGACATCATGATGCCAAAGATGAGCGGCTTCGAGGTGTGCAAGCGCTTGCGCGCCGACCCGGCCACGCGCGATATCGCCGTCCTCATGGTCACCGCACTCGATCAGCCCAGCGACATCGAACGTGCTGTCGAGGCCGGCACCGACGACTTCCTATCCAAACCGATCAATAAAAGTGAGCTGCTGCTACGGGTGCGCGCTCTGTTACGCGCCCGCATTTACCAGCGCGACCTCGAACGAGCCCTGGCCTACATCGAGGCTGTCGAACGGGGCGACGGATGACTGCTCGCGTTCTCCTTCAGCCGCGCCGCGCCCGACCTTTCTACGGCGGCCATCCCTGGGTATTTGCCGGAGCCATCTCCAGCATTGAGGGCGAACCAGCCGACGGCGACGTAGTCGAGCTGGTCGCCCACGGCGGCGCTTTCGTCGCCCGCGGCATTTACAACTCGAAGAGCAAGATTCGCGTCCGCCTCTATTCCCGCGACGCCGTTGCTCCCCTGGATCGCGCATTTTTCCGCGACCGGCTCGCTGCTGCAATCCGCCTTAGGCAGATCCTCGACTTCGACAAAGCCGGGCAAGGGCGCCGGCTGGTGTTCAGCGAGGGTGACGGACTTTCCGGGCTGGTCGTCGACCGTTACGATCGCTGGCTCGTCACCCAATTCACCGCGCTGGGCATGGCCCTCCGACGCGATCTCATCGCCGAATTGCTGGCTGAACTGACCGAAGCAGAGGGGATTTATCTTCGCACGGAGCGCGGTGTCGGTTCCCTGGAAGGCTTGGAGCTTCAAGACGGTCCACTGTGGGGAAGCTTGCCGGCAGAGCCGATCACGATCGACGAGAGCGGACTGCGTTTCCTCGTCAATCTGGCCGAGGGACAGAAGACGGGATTCTATCTCGATCAGCGCGACAATCGCCATGCGGTCGCTCGCTTGGCCAAGGGACGCCGCGTGCTCGATGCGTTCTGCTATAGCGGCGGCTTTGGCTTGCATGCGGCCCGGGCAGGGGCCGAGTCGGTTCTCGGACTAGATCAATCCGAGGCAGCGCTGGAGCTGGCCCGGCAGAATGCTCAGCTCAACGGGCTGAGCGATAAGGTGGCGTTCCAGCGTGGCGACGTGTTCGCCGAGCTGGCGACACTGGCGGAGCAAGGCGAAAAGTTCGGTCTGATAATTCTCGATCCTCCCAAATTTGCCCGTGCTCGCAATGCGGTCGACGAGGCGTTGCGTGGCTATCGCCGCCTGCAAGCGCTGGCGCTGCGTTTGCTCGAGCCCGACGGCATCCTGGTCACT
>Ga0326727_10015555_pt1 | contig 16298 bp, 21 predicted proteins | sample MB2enrmetagenome_FD_207643 | JGI IMG/M metagenome (GOLD analysis project Ga0326727, IMG submission 207643) | Lab enriched peat soil microbial communities from McLean, Ithaca, NY, United States - MB29MY | ecosystem: Environmental > Terrestrial > Soil > Wetlands > Peat | place: USA: New York...
AAGTGCTTTCGTTCGAGGATTTTGAGAAGTTCGATGCGCCGCTGCCGCCGGTGCTCAAGAAGTTTGCCATGCTGCACAAGGGGCTGGTGGTGGTGACCGGGCCGACCGGATCGGGCAAATCCACCACCCTGGCCACGATCGTCGATTACGCCAACAAGAACCGCAAGGACCACATCATCACCATCGAGGACCCGATTGAGTTCGTGCATGAAAGCAGAGGCTGTCTGATCAACCATCGGGAAGTGGGGCTGCACACCAAGTCCTTCGCGGCGGCCTTGCGCGGGGCGCTGCGCGAGGACCCGGACATCATCCTGGTGGGGGAATTGCGCGATTTGGAAACGATCGAGCTGGCGCTGACGGCGGCGAGCACGGGGCACCTGGTGTTTGGCACCCTGCACACGCAAAGCGCCTCCAAGACGGTGGACCGCATCATTGACGTTTTTCCCGCCGACCAACAAAACAAGATTCGCGCCACGCTGTCGGAGGCGCTGAAGGGGGTGGTGGCGCAGGGGCTGTTCAAGCGCATCGACAAGAAGGGGCGGGTGGCGGCGCTGGAAGTGCTGGTGTTCAACACCGCCGTGGCCAACCTGGTGCGCGAAGGCAAGACCCACCAAATCCCCGGCATGATCCAGGTCGGCAAGAAGTTCGGCAACATGCCGCTGGATGATTCGATCATGGACCATCTGAAGATGAAACGCATTTCCCCGGAGGAAGCCTATGACAAGTGCCTGGACAAGAAGAAATTTCGCCCCTTCCTCTCCCACCCGCCGGAGGAGGACGAGATGTAAAGGCGGCCCCGGCCGAACCCTGAACCCCCCTTTGCCATATGCGGCGCGCCGAGCTTGATTACATCCTGATGACGATGCTGGGGCTGGACCGGAAGACAGACACCATCATGCGCCGGCGCAAAGCGGTGTCGGACCTGAATTTCACGGTGAACCGCCCCTTGCAGGTGGAACAGGACGGCGAGTTGATCCCGGTGGAGTGCAACCCGCCGCTGGACCATTTGACCCCTTATCAAACCGAGATGATTGCCTTGAACCTGATCAACGGCAATCCGCGGCTGACCGAGGACCTGATCCGCACCGGCTCGTGCGACGCCTCTTACAGCGTGGCCGACATGTTGCGGTTCCGCGTCAACATTTTCAGCCAGCGCGGCCGGTATTCCATCGTGATGCGCAAACTCAACACGGAGATTCCGACGGTGGCGGGGTTGAAACTGCCGGAAATCTTCCGCGACGTGGCCAAGGAAAAAACCGGCCTGGTGCTGGTCACCGGCGCCACCGGTTCGGGCAAGACCACCACGCTGGCCGCCATCCTCAATGAGATCAACAGCACCAAGTCCGTCCACATCATCACGCTGGAGGACCCGGTGGAGTTTGTGCATCCGCACAAGAAATCGACCTTCAACCAGCGGGAGATGGGCAGCGATTTCAGCACCTTCGCCACAGGCCTGCGCGCGGCGTTGCGGCAGGCCCCCAAGGTCGTGCTGGTGGGCGAAATGCGCGACCGCGAGACGGTGGAAATCGGCCTGAGCGCGGCTGAGACGGGGCACCTGGTGTTGAGCACGCTGCACACCATCGACGCCGGGCAGACGATCAACCGCATCCTGGGCATGTTCGAGACCGAGGAACAGGAGCAGGTCCGCATCCGCCTGGCGGACACGTTGCGCTGGGTCATCAGCCAACGGCTGGTGCCGCGCGTCGGGGGCGGGCGATATGCGCTGATCGAAATCATGGGCGCCAACCTGCGCACCAAGGACTCGATCGTCCACGGCGAAAGCGAGGGCAAGGGGTTCTATGACATCATCGAATCCAGCCATTCGTTTGGCTGGCGCAATTTCGACCAAGCCTGCCTGGAGGCCTACGAACACAACATCATCACCGAGGAAACGGCGTTGAATTACTCGAGCAAACGGGGCTTTGTCTCCCGCGGCATCGACGCCATCAAGAAGGCCCGCGGCGAAGCGCCTTCGACCTCGGACCTGAAGATGAAGACGGAGCCCGCCAAGTCCGGGCCGAACTTCCCCACCACCTTCAAAATGAAGTGAGACATGGAAGAATTTGAGTTTATCGGACCGAATGACGAGCCTGCCCTGCTGGCCGTGACCGCGCCCGAGGCGCTGGCGGCGTGCAAGGCGGCGCTGGTGGAGATGGGTTACAAGGTGCATGTGGTTGACAGCCATCCGCAGTTCGAGACCCGCTACAACCAGGTCAATTACCACGTGGTCATCATCGAAGAAAACTTCGCGGGCGGCAACGTCCTGGACAATCCGAGCCTGCACATGTTGCAGGACTTGAACATGAACCAGCGGCGTTACGCGACGATTTTGCTGATCGGACCGACCTTCGAGAGTTTGAACACGCTGCAGGCCTTTTCCCAAAGCGTCCATTGCGTCCTGAACTTCGCCGAACTTTCCATGCTGAAGGAAGTGCTGCAAAAGACCATTGCGGAGAATGATTTGTTCCTGAGCACCTTCCACGAGGTGCAACGCCGCGTTTATCAAAAAGGGGCCTAGTGTAGTGTTTCAATGATACCTTTACACGAACCCCTCTCCCGGCCTTCGGCCACCCTCTCCCCGCAAAGCGGGGAGAGGGCAGGGAGAGGGGTTCATTGTAAAGGTATTTCAGTAACAGCACACTAGCGCCGCCGGGGTGCCCACATGCCACGCCCGCGGCTCGACCAGGCCCTCGTGCAACGCGGCTTTTTCGCCAGCCGCGAGAAGGCCCGGCGGGCCATCCTGGCCGGCCAGGTGCGCGTCAGCGGCCGGCTGGCGCGCAAATCCAGCGAGACCGTCAGGCCGGAAGACCAATTTGTCCTGGCCGCGCCCGATCGTTACGTGAGCCGGGGCGGCGACAAGCTGGAACATGGCTTGCGCCATTTCCAGGTGGAAGCGCGGGGAGCCACAGCCATTGATTTGGGGGCGTCCACCGGCGGATTCACCGATTGCCTTTTGCAAGCCGGGGCGGCCCGGGTCTATGCGGTGGACGTGGGCCGCGGCCAACTGGCGTGGAAACTGCGGCGCGACCCGCGCGTGGTGGTGATGGAGAAGACCAACGCCCGCTTCCTGACCCCGGACAGTTTTCCAGCTCCCTTTAGGGGGGCGGACCTGTTGGTGGCGGATTGTTCCTTTATCTCGCTGAGAATCATTCTGCCGCCCGCCGTTGCGTTATTGCGCCAATCCGGTAGAATCCTTGCGCTGGTGAAACCTCAATTCGAAGCGGGCAAGGCCGAAGCCGACAAAGGCGGCGGTGTCATCACCGATCCGGCCATCCACGCCCGCGTCTTGCGCGAGTTGAAGGAATTTGTCGGCGCCAGGACCGCGCTGCGCTGGCGCGGCGAAACGCCCTCGCCTCTGCTGGGGCCGGCGGGCAACAAGGAATTTCTGGTTTTGCTTGAAAAAAAAAGCTGACACATTGCGGAAGATCGGGCTGATCGCTAATTTCGACAAGGCGGCCAGCCGCGAGGTGGTCGCGCGGGCGGCGGGCCTGATCGCCCGCAGCGGGCGCGCGGTCCTGGCCGACGAACAAACCGCGCGCCTGACCGGTTTGCGTTGCGCCACCTGTCTCGATCCGGCCGCGCTGGCCCGGCAGGCCGGTTTGCTGCTGGTTTTCGGAGGCGACGGGACGATGTTGCACGTGGTGCATGAACTGCGCGGCGCGCAGACCCCCATTCTGGGCATCAACATTGGCCGGCTGGGATTTCTCACGGCGGTGACGTCCGGCGATCTGCCCGCCGCCCTGCAAAAAATCTGGCGGCACGATTTCGTCATCGAGTCGCGGCCCCTCCTCGAGGCCGCCGGCCAATGCCAGGGCAACCCCATCGAGATGCGCGCCTTCAACGAGATTGTCATCAGCCACGGCGCCGTCTCGCGCGTCATCGAGCTGGACGTCCACGTCGATGACCAGCCGCTGACCCGCTATCGGGGCGACGGGCTGATCGTGAGTTCGCCGACCGGCTCCACGGCCTATTCGCTGTCGGCGGGCGGGCCGATCATCAGCCCGGAGGCGAAGGTGTTTGCCATCACCCCCATCTGCGCCCATGCCGTTTCCAATCGGTCGGTCATCATCGACGACAACTCCATCGTCCGGGTGAGGCTGTTGAGCCGGCACATGGAAACGATCGTTTCCGCCGACGGCCTGCTGCAGGCGACCCTGGGGGCGGAGGACGCCCTGACCGTCCGGCGCAGCCGCTATTCGGCCCGGTTGCTGCATTTGGGCGACAGTTCCTTCTTTGCCGCCGTCCGGGAAAAGCTCCACTGGAGCGGTTCCTCCGTTTAATTTGTCAAAATGAGCAAATAAGCGAATCCATGATGATTTCCCGCTTTCAAACGGGAATGGTCTTGCTGCGCCGATTCAAACAGCACAACCCTGACTCGGACTTTTTGTTCGAGCCTGACTTTCCGGTGACCGAGAAACCCACTCCTGACACCGACGAGTTGGGCCTGTTTGACGTGAAGTCGAAAAAAAGCATGACCAACAGAGGGAAGCAGATTCTGCATCCCTCTGCGAAATCTGCGGACAAATCACGTATGAAGTTGACTTTAGAATCCGCGTCTGAATATAAACTGATATGTTTGACCGTTGGTACGCAGAGATTTTGCGCGAAAAACTGACGCGACCGTATGTCCATTTGGTCTTCGGGGCGCGGCAGACGGGGAAGTCCACGCTCCTCCGGGCGTTGTTGCCGTCGGAGACGATGATTGTTGACTTGGCTGATCCCAAGGAGCGGACGCGGCATCTGGCCAACCCCGGAGCGTTCGTGGACGAATGCCAGAGCCTGCCTGCGGACAAGAAGGGACAATTTGTTTTCGTGGATGAGGCTCAGTCGGTGCCCTCGATTTTCGATGCGGTTCAACACCTGTATGATGGCAACAAGACGCGCTGGCGATTTGTATTGTGTGGCAGTTCGGCCCGGAAACTTCGGCGCATCGGGGCGAACCTGCTGCCAGGCCGAAGCTTCTACCATCGGTTGCTCCCCCTGACGCTGGTGGAGCATCCAGCGGATCAACCGCCGATTTCCTACGCAGTGTCACCGTTGCCGTTTGCGTGGAACGAAGGCCGGAAGCAGGAAAGACCGTTCCCGGCTTCGGACTTGTTGACGCGGCTGACCTTTGGCGAACTGCCGGGCGTGGTGGCCGCCCCGAAATCCGACCGGGCTGAACTGTTGAGGGCGTTTGCATTCGTGCATCTGGAGGAGGAAATCCGCCGGGAGGCGCTGGTAAAGGACTGGGGGGCGTTTGTGCGCTTCATGCAATTGGCGGCGGCGGAGTCAGGGCAGATCGTGAACTTCGCGGCCATCTCGCAGGAGAGCGGCGTGTCGCAGCCCACCGTCAAGAGCCATTACCAGTTGCTGGAGGATATGTTCGTGGGCTTCCGAATTGAGGCGTTCTCCCGGAGTTCGAGAAAAGCCCTGCTCTCGACGCCGAAGTTCCTGTTCTTCGACTTGGGCGTGCGCCACGCGGCGGCGGGACTGACGGCAACACCCGACTTGGTGAAGGTGAATCCGGGCGGGTTTTTCGAGCAGTGGGTCGGCATCGAATTGTGGAAGCGTCTCCAATACCTCGGCGAGGGCAAGTTGTATCATCTGCGCACCAAAGACGGCGCGGAAGTGGACTTCATCATTGACCGGGGAGGCACGCTCACCCCCATCGAGGTGAAGTGGAGCGAGAATCCGACTGTTCAGGATGCGCGGCATTTGCTGACCTTCCTGGGTGAGCATCCGAAGAAGGCGAAGCAAGGCTACATCGTGTGCCGGTGTTCACGCCCGGCACAACTCCACGAAAAGATCACGGCCCTGCCGTGGTTCTGCCTATGACCATCCTCGACGCCATCATCCAATCACTCGGCCGGGCCTGTGAATACAACCGGGACGATCAGCTTGCTCCGGCCGCGACACTCCGGCAGCGGTGCTTGCCCTCTCTTGGTGGCGATGTTAAATTCTCCCTATGAGCAAAGAGTTTCTGTCCGAAGTCTTTCACTCGGATCCAGAAGTCATGGGGGGCACGCCCGTCTTCACCGGCACCAGGGTGCCGGTGCAAAACCTGGTGGACTACCTCGAAGGCGGCGAGTCCATTGACGATTTCCTGGCCGGCTTCCCCACCGTAAGGCGCGAGCAAGTGATTGGCTTCATCGAGGCCGCGCGCGACAGCCTGCTCGCGCCGGCCTGAAATGAAGCTGCTGCTGGACGAGTGTCTGGATTGGCGGCTGCGGCGTGACTTGCCGGGACACGACGTTAAAACTGTCCAGGAAATGGGTTGGGACGGGATCAAGAACGGGCGCTTGCTGGCGCTGGCCCAGGCGGAGTCCCAAGTTTTCATCACCGGCGACCGCAACCTATCCTTCCAGCAAAACCTCCCCGGCTTTTCCGTCGCCGTGCTGGTGCTCAAGGCCGCGAGTATTCGGCTTGTCCACACCCGGCCCCTCATGCCCAAGGTACTCGCCCTGTTGCCCTCCCTCAAGCCCGGCCAAGTCATCGCCGTTATGCCGTGAAGGCGGTCGGAATTGTCCGTCACTCCGCCGTCCGGCATAAGCTGCGCTGGAGCGGCTCGTCGGTTTAAGATTGCAATGAAGGGCGCTGAACCTTAAACGAAACGCATGGTGCGCTTAAAAGACATCGCGGCACAGGCCGGCGTCTCGGTCATGACCGTGTCGAAATCGCTGCGCGGCGCGCCGGACATATCAGCGGCGACCAAGACCCGCGTGCGGGGGCTGGCGCAACAGATGGGTTACATGCCCGATTCCATGGCCCAGGGACTGCGCAATCGCACGACCAAGCTGCTGGGGGTGATCCTGCCCAGCATCGCCAACCCGGTGTTCGTCCGCACCGTGGCGGCCATCGAGGAAGGGGCGCATGATTGGGGCTACGACCTGATCCTGGCCCATTCCCTGAACAGCCCGGAACGGGAAGAAGCCTGCATCCGGCGCCTGCTCTCGCGGCGCGTGGACGGCCTGTTCATCCTTCCGGCCACCCGGCTTTCGCCCACGGCGCCCGTCTATGAGGAGTTGTGGCAGCGCCAGACGCCCACCGTCATTCTCGGCCAGCGCGCCCCGTTTTGCGCGCAGTTCTGCAACGTGGAAACCGACGATTCGACGGGGAGCTACCTGATGACAAAGCATTTGCTGGAGCTGGGACACAAGAAGATCGCCTTCCTCTCCGGCGCGAGCGGGGCGCCCTGGGCGCAGGAACGGCTGGAAGGCTACCGGCGCGCCCTGCGCGAAGGGGGCATCGAACCGGAGGACCGTTTGACCTTCGCCGCCGGCTCCTCCCTTGAAGCGGGGGAGAAGGCGGCCGTGCAGTTGATCAATGAAGGAGCGGGCATGACGGCCGTGCAGGCGGCCAGCGACCTGGCGGCCATGGGCGCGGCCAACGTCTTTCTCAACCAGGGCGTTAAAATACCCGAGGAACTGTCCGTGGCCGGTTTTGGCAACATCCTGATGAGCCAGCATTTTCGCGTGCCGCTCAGCACCGTGCGCCAGCCCAAACTCCGCCTGGGCGCCGCCGCCCTCGAGGTCATGCAAAAACTGCGCCGCGGCGAGCATCCCGAACCCCAGCGTCTGCCCGCCGAGATCATTGTGCGCTCCAGCACCGCCCCGCCCAGGCCCCCGGCGGCGGCCTGAGCCGGGCGGCGGGATTGAGCATTTGCAATTGACTGGTTGCCCTGGCCGGCCGGGGCCGCGGCGCCCCAAGTCAAAAAAAAGGGCTTGCCCTGGCGCGGAGTCTGGCCAACAGTGAATGTGGATCGTGTCAGTGTGCAAACCCAACTTTGAAAGCTTATGGCGCGTATTTTTAACAACATTGTGGAAACGGTGGGCCGGACCCCCCTGGTCCGCCTGAACAAAGTGACCGCGGGGCTGGACGCCGTCATCCTGCTCAAGTGCGAGTTTTTCAATCCGCTGGGCAGCATCAAGGACCGCATCGGCATGAGCATGATCGAGGCGGCGGAGAAGAGCGGCCTTCTGAAGTCCAACACCGTCATCATCGAGCCGACCAGCGGGAACACCGGCATCGCCCTGGCCTTCGTCGCCGCCGCCAAGGGCTACAAACTGATTCTGACCATGCCGGAGACGATGTCGCTGGAACGGCGGACGTTGCTGGCCATGCTGGGCGCAAAACTGGTCCTGACTCCGGGCAGCGAAGGGATGAAAGGGGCCATTGGCCGCGCCGAACAGATCGCGCGGGAAACCCCCAACTCCTGGATCCCGCAGCAATTCGACAATCCAGCCAATCCCGAAATCCACCGCAAGACGACCGCGGAAGAGATCTGGGCCGACACGGACGGGAAGGTGGATATCTTTGTGTCGGCCGTTGGGACGGGCGGGACCATCACGGGCTGCGTGGAGACGATCAAGCCGCGCAAGCCGTCCTTTCAGGCCATCGCCGTTGAGCCCAAGGATTCGCCGGTCATTTCGCAATGCCTGGCGGGACAGCCGCTCAAGCCCGGCCCGCACAAGATCCAGGGGACGGGCGCGGGGTTTATCCCCAGGAACCTGCATCTTAAGGACAGCAAGGGCCATCCGCAGATCGTGGAATGCATCCAGGTCAGCAATGACGACTCGTTCGCCATGGCGCGGCGCCTGGCCAAGGAGGAAGGGCTGCTGGTGGGCATATCGACCGGGGCCAACGTGACCGCCGCCCTCCAGGTGGCGCGGCGAGCCGAGAACAAGGGCAAAATGATTGTCACGGTGGCTTGCTCGACCGGGGAGCGCTATTTGAGCACCCCGCTGGCGGCGGAAGCCCGGGCCGAGGTGGGGGGCTGAAGAGGGAGGAAATGCGTCAAAAAAAGGTGTTGCATTGCGCCGCGTTTGGTCTAAGTTTGGACTTGTTGAAGGTCTGACCGGAAAGCGCGGATAACGCGAAAGCGCACGCAGACGGTCCTCCAAAAATTCTGAGTTCTTGCGAGATTGATTTTTCGGGGCGATTCAAGCAGGCCTTGACACTTTTGCGGTTATAAATCTATGAGCAACGCGCCCAGCGCCACAACTGCCGACTACGGCAGCGGCTATTTGGAAATCTCGGAGAAGGGGTTTGGCTTCCTTCGCACCAGGGAAAACAACTATCACCCCAAGCCGAGCGACATTTTCGTCACGCCCGACACCATCAAACGGAACTTTCTGCGGGAGGGCTGCCTGGTGGCGGGGGAGACCCAGCCGCCGCACCGCGGCAACAGTCCCCAGCTTAAGACGGTCGATAAGGTCAACGAGCAGCCGTTCGAGGCCTACACCAAGGCGGTCCGGTTCGAGAACCTGACGACGATCGACCCCATTGAGAAGATCAACCTGGAAACCTCCCCCGACCTGCTGGAAACGCGCATCATTGATCTGGTGACGCCCATCGGCAAGGGCACCCGCGGCCTGATCGTCGCCCCGCCGCGCACGGGCAAAACGACCATCCTCAAGCAGATCGCCAACGCCGTCAGCGCCAATCACCCGGAAGTGTACGCCATGGTCCTGTTGATCGACGAGCGGCCGGAGGAAGTCACCGATTTCCAGCGCTCGGTCAAGGCCGAGGTGGTCGCCTCCTCCAACGATCAGGACCTGGAAACGCACGTGCGGCTGTCCCGCTTCATGATCGAGCGCTGCCGCCGCATGGTGGAGAGCGGCCGGGACGTGTTCGTGCTGCTGGATTCCATCACCCGCGTGGCCCGCGCCTACAACAGCGTGCATGGCGGCAGCGGCCGGACCATGACGGGCGGCGTGGACGCCCGCGCCCTGGAAATCCCGCGCAAAATGTTTGCCTCGGCCCGCAAGATCGAAGAGGGCGGTTCGCTCACCATCATCGCCACGGCGCTGGTCGATACGGGATCGAGAATGGACGAATTGATCTTCCAGGAATTCAAAGGCACGGGCAACATGGAGCTGATCCTGGACCGCAAGCTGTCCGACCGCCGCCTTTTCCCGTCGCTGGACATTCCCAAGAGCGGCACGCGCAAGGAGGAGAAGCTGTTCCCGGCCAAGAACATCGAGTCCATCCGCAAGCTGCGCCGCATGATGGTCGATCTCAACCCCATCGAGGCCATGGAAACGTTGCAGGCCGCCTTGAAGAAGCACAAGACCAACGACGAATTGCTGGCCAAGATCACTTAAGCGCGGCCGTTGAAATCGACACCGGAGAAATCCCTGCATTCCCGCCCCCCGCTGGAACGGATGCTCCGCATCCACCAGGCCATTCAATCCGGCCGCCACCCCAACGCCGTCTCCCTGGCCGGCGAGCTGGAGGTCAGCTCCAAATCCATCCATCGCGACCTGGAATTCATGCGCGACCGGCTGCAATTGCCGCTGGAATACGACAACCTGCGCAAGGGCTATTACTACACCGAGGAAGTGGGCAACTTCCCCACCCTGCAAATCAGCGAAGGCGAATTGTTCGCCCTGCTGGTGGCGGAGAAGGCCCTGCAACAATATCGCGGCACCACCTTCGAACGGCCGCTGCTCAGCGCCTTCCGCAAAATGGCCGCCGCCCTGCCCGACACCGTGTCGCTCAACCTGGCCGATTGGGAACAAACCATCTCCTTCCGCACCCGGGCCGAGCCGATCCTGAACCTGGAGATTTTCGACACCCTGGCCAAGGCCACCGCCCACCGTCAACAATTACAATTGACCTATCGCAAGCCCGGCCGCCGCGACACCGAGTTGCGCGTGGTCGATCCCTTTCACCTGGCCAACATCAACGGCGAGTGGTTTCTCTTTGCCTGGTGCCATTTGCGCCGGGATATCCGCACCTTCGTCCCCGCCCGCATCCAGGCCATCGCCATCACCGGCCAGACTTTTGACCAGCCGCAAAAGTTTTCCCTGGAAAAGCGCCTGCGGGACAGTTTCGGCGTCCAATCCGGCCAGGGCAGTTTCGACGTGGTCATCCGCTTCAACGAACTGGTGAGCGACTACATCCGGGAAAAGAAATGGCACGACTCGCAGCAGCTCAAGGAATTGAAGGACGGCGGTCTGGAACTGCGGATGAAGCTGTCGAGCCTGGCGGAGGTGGAACGGTGGGTCTTGGGCTGGGCCGGCAACGCCAAAGTCATCCAGCCTCCCGAACTGGCCGAAAAAGTGAGGCAGTCCGCCGAACACATCCTGAAAAACGCCTAGGTTTGACTCGACAAGTCACAAGCGATTCGGGTCCAGCGGTTCATCGCCTTCGGCTGCGGAGTCATTCAGAAAAGCATCGAGACGAGGTCCGGCTTGTGGAGAAGCGAGTCGGCGCTCCCACGCTTCGTCATCCTGGCGGGCGAGGAGGAAACGGGCAAAATCGGCCAACTCGACCTGCTTGTCAGCGGGCAGAGCTTCGCAAACGTGGATGATTTCCTCTGTGGTTTGAGTCATAAATGCAGGCGATGATCTCGCTTGGCGTGGAGCACCCGGACAACAATGACATCGCTGCCTTCAATCCTGTAAAACAGTTTGTATGGAAATCGATGCGTCAGCATCCGCCGAAAACCCCGGTAATACACGGGGTGCCCTTCAGGGGAACTCTTGAGCAAACCGACGGCACGGTCAATCTCGTCAAGGAATTGGCCGCCCAAAAGTGGGCGTTGCGATTCGTACCAGCGGGCGGCTTCGCGCAAGTCCTCCTCGGCTTTGGGACGAAGAATAACGCGCCAACTCACTGTTGGATTTGTTGGCGGAGACGAGACTCAACGTCTTTCCATTCAGCCCCGGCGTTTGGGTTCGCCCGAAACTCCTCAAATTCGCGGTCGAGCAGCGCTTTCTCATCCGCATCGAGTGGCGCACCCCTGAGCAAGTCCGCTTCGTCCATCTCCCAAATACGCTCCAGGATTTCGCGACGATCTCCGTGCCCCAGATTGGCCAATCGTTCCAGGATATCCGCTTTACTCACAAAGTTAAATTAGCCTCCTCGCCCGGTATTTGCAATCGGAATCGGTCAACCGGCGTCCGCTCCGGTGACTTGTTAGATTGCGCCTGCCCGTGCCTCATGTCCTGTCATAACAAATCGACTCCATCCTCGCGTTCGTGAGTTCGTTTGGGAATGCTCGCATTAGGAGAGCTTCGAGGTTACTGATGAGCCTATCACCAACCTCATAGACGGACACGAACGATGCGATCTGGTGAAGAAACACCTTGCGCTTTTTGATGGGGCGCTTCTGATCCGGGAGGAATGCTTTGCCTGTGCGGGGATGCTTTACCATCCAGATCGTTTGAGCATTGCGTTTTCGGTTGAAGGCGTCATTCAACTCGCCCCAAAGACTGCGCTTGTCGGCCCGGCCGAGATAGATGGCGCGGCCTTGCGAGTTATAGAAGATGTAGATTCCATGAGAAGCTCTGAGCTCCTTTTTGATTAGCGCCATCCGAGGTTTCGACACGTCGAGGATTTGCTGCTTGTGGCCGTGGGTCGAGTCGGTGCGGGTCAATGGGTAGAATTCAACGATTGCGCGGATTGCGTACCGGGTTACGCGGTTTGGCTTTCGTGGCATCGTGCTACCTCATGTAGTTTTGGCGCTATCCAACCATCAAAATACAACTGGTGGTTGGTGTATGAAAATGGCCGCATGAACACAGACTGGGAGGTGCGCCGACTTGAGGAAGTGATTCGGCACTTTTTCCTCCAGCCGTTGACTCAATGCCCGATTCATGTGGTCCAAATACCAAAGCTTGACCACGTGGTCAAGTAGGCCAATTTAAGCAAGTTCACCCGGACTCCTTTGGCCAGTCAAAAGCAGCCATCAAGCACGCTCACTTTTTCCCGGAAAATCGCGCGAGCCAGGTCAAGGGATCGGAACGGCTCGGAATGATCGAGCCAATAATCAACTGGTCGGCCACGATGCCGTATAGGATAAAGAAAGGAAAGGCCCGCAGATTCTTTCGCCGCAATTCACCAACAAGGGAAGATTCGCAATTCAGCAGATGCCCGGCGCTCCGGGGAGATGTTTGGATGGCGGCCACCGCGTCGTCAACTTCCTGGAGGAATCGCGCCGCGAGGCTTTCGGAAATGGGAGAATACCGGGCTGCAAATTTCCGGATGTCCGCCGGAAACTCAGGGTGATAGACCACCCTCATCGCAGAGCGGCGCGGTATTGTTCCTCCGTCAATCCCTGGACGCGGCCGGTGGCAATATCTTCGATCCGCCGGATGCCCTCCAAGACTTCTTCATTCAGGGGTTCCGGCGCCACCACGCTTTCGACCAAACGCCGGGCCAGTTCCAGACGTTCGTCCGGCGGAAGTTCAAAGAGACCTGCCGTTTGCATAAAAGCAAGCTACTGTCGTTTCCAGCTTATGGCAAGAGGGGATTACTTCTCAATTCTCTCCGCCCCTCGATAAATGCAGCGCGCGGCGCAGGTTTCGGCCACGACGACTTCCACCAAGAGCGGCAGCTTCGGTTTCAAGCGGCGCCAGATCCAGATTGCGATGTTCTCGCTGGTCGGGTTTTCCAGGCCCGGGATTTCGTTCAAATAGCGGTGGTCCAGTTTCTCCCAAATCGGCCGGAACGCTTCGGCGATGTCCGCGTAATCCATGACCCAGCCCAGCCTGGCGTCGCATTCGCCCACGATCGCCACTTCGACTTTGAAGCTGTGCCCGTGCAGGCGGCGGCACTTGTGCGATTTGGGCAGATGCGGCAACAGGTGGGCGGCTTCGAATTGAAATGTTTTTCTCAGTTCCATCATGGCTTCTCCCAATCGGTCCAAGTGACCAGATCGCCCAGGGGCGGACGCCCGTCGTGCCGCCAGCCCAGGGGCGGATTTTGCATCCGGCCCAGCGGACAGACGCGGCGCGCGCCCCAGCGGGCCAACTGCGGCGCGAGGTTGCGGGCCTGCGCCTCCGTGCCGGACAAGCCGACGGTCGAGACTTTGTCGCGCACCAATTCGGCGCCTTGCAACGCGTGGGCCAGGTCGGCCACGGCCTTGATGTAAATGAACCGGTTGGCGCAGGACTCCTGAAAGCGCGGATCGTTTTCCAGAATGACAGTCCAGGCCGTGGATTGGAGGCTGGCCCACATTTTTGTTTCCAGCGAATGGGCGGCCCGCACCTCGTAAAAGGAGCGCCGCATGGCGATGGCGGCCGCGTCCGCGGTCGTTAAAGGCCCGCGCGGAAACGTCTTTTCCGACGCCTCCAACTCGCCGGCCAGGAGGGCGGCGAATGCTTCCGCCGTGACCTTGCCGCCGTCTTCAACGTAGATCACGTGCGGCGACAGGCAGCCGCGCTGGTTCCAGGCCGTCACGTCCGCCGCAGCCTGCCGCGCCACCGCCGCTGCGTCTTGCTCCAGCGCCTCCCGCGTCACATAACCGAAGCTCACTCGCGTTCCGTAGCCGAGAAAGCGCGCCGTCCGGGGAATTCTCCCGCCAACGGCTTCGAGCATCTCGTCGCTGCCGGTGGCGACAATGCAATCGGCTTCGGCGAAAAGGGCGGCTTCCAAGGGCTCGGCGCCGCCTTTCCATTCCGCCACTTCCAGGCAGGAGCCTACTTTGGGATCGGCGTCGTAAAGGGAATGGGCGAAGAGGCGCGGAATCAAGGCGCCGCCCGAAGCGCATTTGACAAACTGGGCCGACCGGGTCAGCAGCCCAAAAACCATGCCCGATAAAACCGGGTTGGGGATGTTGCCGGGCGCGATTTGCGCCAGGAGGAGCGGGCCGCGGGCCAGGGCGGTCCGGCTGCCGCCCGCGTGGTCTTCGCCGGGATGAAAACCATCCAGGCGGCGCGCGTGCCCCAATTCCTGGCGCAGCAACGCCTCCAGGTTGTCCGCCGTCAATTGCTTGAAGAACTGGTCCAGCCCGGCGGCCAGGACCGGCTCGGAGAAACCGGTGGCGTCGGGGCCGGATTGGAGGACTTCGCGGCGAAAGGGAGAATCGGCCGAGAGCCATTCGAGAGCCAGGCCATCCAGAAGGCGGATGATGCTCCCGGTCGCGCGGCCCTCCAGGTAGCGTTCGCGATTGCGCCGCAGGGTCTGGCAGGCCTCGGTGATCAAGCCGGGCGTCAACTCCGCTTCGGCGGGCAGGTCGGCCAGGAAATAATTCGGCAGATTCATCGGGATGCCTCAGGAAGCGGCCATGAGCGAGCAGCCGCGCGGTCCGGCGGATTCCGCCCGCCCCAGCAGCTCGAATCCGTCCCCGCGGCTCGCGGCCAAATCCTCGGTCTGTATCGCCATGACGGAATACATATTTGCCGGATCGAAAACGCGAAGCAACCCTGTTTCGCCCGACGCCGCATCCGCGCCCGTTTCCGGCGAAATGATCCGAATCCGCACCCAGGGCGGGAAGCGGAAAAGGCCCGCCGCCTGCCGGGTCTGGCCGGCCACGCCGTCGTAAGCCTGCGAACTCAATTCGCTCATGCCGTATTCCGCCACGATGCGCGACTCCGGCACGCCCAGGTGTTTCGTCATGAGCCGGCGCAAATCCGCCCTGGCGACGGCGCGCGAGCGCCCCTTGTAACCGCCCGTCTCCAGGATGGACGAACCGGCGGGCAGGCGTTGTGGAGTCTTCTTGACAGCCAGATGATCCAGCCAGTGGACGAACGAAAAAGCCGTGCCCAGCAATCCCACGGGCCGGTTGGCGGCCACGGCGCCGCCCACGGCCGCGGCCAGCCGATTGAAGTCCACGCTCCACGAGCCGTCCGCCTCCACGGCTCCGGCGAACAGCGAATCGCCGGCGCCCCGGCGGCGGATTGTGTCAAACATATGGACCAGCGAGGAATGCGGCGCGAGATCGGCCGGGGGCGTCAGAAAAACCAGCGCCGCCCCGGCAACGGGAAAATGCCGTTCAAACCACGGGAGCAGTGAGGCTTCATAAAGCGAGAGCGACCCGGCGCTGTGATAATGCCGGCTCGGCACATGCCCCGTGGTGCCGCTGGAGTGAAAGACGCGGCTGCGCTCGCTTTCGGCCAGGCTGGAGACGACGTGCTCTTTGAAGGCTGACGTCGGCAGCGCCGGAATCCGGCTCCAATGATCAATCCCACCTGGCCCGACCCCTCGCATCTCGCACACCCGCCGGTAAATCGGGACCCGCTCAAACTGGAACCTGAACAAGTCCAGGGCCAGCCGGTTGAACCCCGCGTCGCCGTCCACGTCCGGCCCCGTTTGCGCGATGAGCGCGCGCACGCGCTCCTGGAGTTCCGATGCGCTTTCAACTGCTTGTCGTTCGCTTTCCATAATCCTAATCCTAATCGTAATCCTAATCTCATTACCACCCTGTCGAAAGGCTGATTCGGTGGGAGGGGAGATTAAGATTAAGATTAGCCCACACTTCCTGTAAGGGAAGCTCATTATTTAAGAAACTGGACTTTTTTTGGTCGGGCCTTCTGCATGTCCGGGGTGCCTTCGGCGAGCTATGGCCGTTTTTTCCCTGGTGCATTGTG